>VFQQ010001712.1_pt1 | contig 28672 bp, 29 predicted proteins | sample 3512341 | NCBI WGS metagenome assembly VFQQ01 (sample SAMN10412373, study PRJNA504923) | tailings metagenome | isolation source: Relicate 2 Philex TSF1 revegetated site | place: Philippines: Tuba, Benguet | collected 2017-08-29
AATTTATTATCATTGCCTAAATTATTGTAGCATGACAAAAACGGCATTAATTACCGGTATTACCGGGCAAGATGGTGCATATTTAACCGAATTATTATTAAGCAAAGGTTATTTTGTACACGGTATTAAACGCAGAAGCAGCCTGTTTAATACAGATAGGATTGATCATTTATACCAAGATCCGCACGAGAAAGATTTAAAACTTAAATTGCATTATGGCGATTTAACCGACAGTACCAATTTAATAAGAATTATTCAGGAAACCCAACCCGACGAAATTTACAACTTAGCTGCCATGAGCCATGTGCACGTTAGTTTTGAAACTCCTGAATATACGGCAAATGCCGATGGTATTGGCACGTTACGCATTTTAGAAGCAGTTAGGTTATTGGGTTTAACGCAAAAAACCAAAATTTACCAAGCCTCAACAAGCGAATTGTATGGGTTGGTTCAGGCAGTACCACAAAGCGAAACAACTCCGTTTTACCCACGCTCGCCTTATGCAGTAGCCAAAATGTATGCATACTGGATAACTGTAAATTACCGCGAAGCATATAATATGTATGCATGCAACGGCATTTTGTTTAATCATGAAAGTCCGCTGCGCGGCGAAACTTTTGTAACACGTAAAATTACCCGCGCTGCCAGTAAAATTGTATTAGGTATGCAAGAAAAATTATACCTAGGCAACTTAAATGCACAGCGCGATTGGGGCCATGCCAAAGATTATGTAGAGGCTATGTATTTAATACTACAACAACCTAAACCCGAAGATTTTGTTATTGCAACCGGCATTACAACTCCGGTTAGGGAGTTTGTTAGAATGGCATTTAACGATTTGGGTGTAGAATTGGCTTTTGAAGGTACAGGCGAAAACGAAATAGGAAAAGTAGCGGCGTTAAACATGCCACGATTACAAGAATTAGAACTTACCGATTGCAAACTAAAAGTTGGCGATGTAGTTGTAAGCGTAGATCCATATTATTATAGGCCTACAGAGGTTGATTTATTAATTGGCGATCCAACAAAGGCACAAACCCAATTAGGTTGGAAGCCCAAATACGATTTAAATGGCCTAATTAAAGATATGATGAAAAGCGATTTAAAATTAATGAAGCGCCAAAAGTTTTTAAAAGACAGTGGGTATAAAGTTTTAAGTCAACACGAATAATAATTAAAGATTTTGAACACAACAGATAAAATATTTGTAGCCGGATTTCGTGGTATGGTAGGCTCGGCAGTTTACCGAAAATTAATTAAAGAGGGTTATACCAACGTAATTGGTTTAGGCAGTAAAGTATTAGATTTAACCAATCAGCAAGCAGTGGCCAACTTTTTTGAAAAAGAAAAGCCAAAATATGTTTTTTTAGCTGCTGCAAAGGTAGGTGGCATAGTGGCCAACAATACATATAGGGCACAATTTTTATACGAAAACTTAATGATTCAAAACAACGTTATTCACCAGAGTTACTTAAATGGTGTTGAAAAACTAATGTTTTTTGGGTCGAGTTGTATTTACCCAAAATTAGCTCCGCAGCCACTTAAAGAAGAGTATTTATTAACAGGTTTGCTTGAACCCACCAACGAGCCATATGCCATTGCTAAAATTAGTGGCATAAAAATGTGCGAAGCCTACCGCGATCAGTACGGATGTAATTTTATAAGCGTAATGCCTACGAATTTATATGGCTACAACGATAATTATCATCCGGAAAACAGCCATGTTTTACCGGCTTTAATTCGTAAATTTCATGAGGCAAAACAAGCCGGTTTGCCAAGTGTAGAAATTTGGGGAACAGGAAGTCCACTAAGAGAATTTTTATTTGTAGATGATTTGGCCGATGCTGCTTATTTACTAATGCAAACCTACAACGATAAACAATTTTTAAACGTTGGTTGTGGCACAGATATTACCATTAAAAATCTGGCTGAGTTGGTTCAAAAAGTAATTGGTTATAACGGAAAATTAACCTTTAACACAGATAAACCGGACGGAACGCCAAGGAAGCTAATGGATGTATCTAAGTTGTTTGAATTGGGATGGAAACCCAAGGTAGATTTAGAACAAGGAATAGCATTGGCATATGCCGATTTTCTACAAAAACATACAATTAACAGCAACTGAGATTAATTTAAAATGTTGCAATTAGTTGATTTAAATTACTTTTGTGTTTAATGGCTAAAGCTGATACCTCATATAAAATCTTTATTGTAGAAGACGATACCTGGTACAGGGGCTTCTTAGAATATACTGTTGGTTTAAACCCCGAGTATAAAGTATGGACTTTTGAAAATGCAAAAGACTGTCTGGATAATTTGCATGTAAAACCCGATTTAATAACAGTTGATTACTCGCTACCAGGCATGAATGGAGGTGAGTTTATTAAGAAAGCGCGCGAAATTAATCCGGATATTCAGTATATTGTTATTTCTGGTCAAGAAGATGTTGCAACTGCTGTAGATTTACTAAAACTTGGCGTGTTCGATTATATTATTAAAAATGAAGATACCAAACCACGCTTATTAAACTCAATAAATAATGTTAGAACCAACGCTGTATTAAAATCTGAAATTGTTGAATTACGCGAAGATTTAGGCAAAAAGTACGATTTTAGTAAAACCATAATTGGCAGAAGCGATGCTATTACCAGAATTTTTAAACTAATAGAAAAAGCTGCAAATAGTAAGATTACGGTGTCGTTAACGGGTGAATCGGGAACCGGTAAAGAAGTAGTTGCCAAAGCCATACACTATAATAGTGATAGGGCAAAACAAGCATTTGTAGCTGTTAATGTTGCAGCCATACCAAGAGATTTAATAGAAAGTGAATTATTTGGACATGAAAAGGGTGCCTTTACCGGTGCCGATGCCCGCAGAATAGGAAAATTTGAACACGCAAACAAAGGCACAATTTTTTTAGACGAAATTGCCGAAATGGATGCAGCTACCCAAACAAAATTGCTAAGGGTGTTGCAAGAACGTGAGGTGACCAGAGTTGGTAGTAATCAACCTGTAAATATAGATGTTAGAATTATTGTTGCAACACATAAGAACCTACAAACAGAAGTGCAGGAGGGAAGGTTTAGAGAAGATTTGTACTATCGTTTGTTAGGTTTACCAATTGAGCTGCCGCCTCTACGAAACAGGGGAAACGATATTATTTTAATTGCCAAGCATTTTATTGATGAGTATTGTAAAGAAAATAAAACCGGAAAAATAAACCTTAGTTCAAATGCTCAAAATAAATTGGTTTCATATCCTTTTCCGGGTAATGTGCGCGAATTAAAAGCCTTAGTTGAGTTGGCTTGTGTAATGTGCGAAGACAATACCATTGAACCTGATGATATTGTATTTAACTCGGAAACAAAAATGCATTCTTTATTAAGCGCCGAAATGACGCTTGAAGACTATAACAATTTAATTGTTAAAACTTACTTAGAACGTTACGATGATAATGTGATATTGGTAGCTAACAAATTAGGTATTGGCAAAAGCACCATATACCGCATGATGAAATCGGATTCGTTTCAAAAAATATATAAAAAATAAGCATAACACATTATGAAAAAAACACTTTTGGCATTAGATGATGAAGTTAGTATTTTAAAAATCCTTGATTTTTATTTTGGCAAAACCTTTAATGTAGTTGCTAAGCAAAATGGTAAAGAAGCATTAGAGTGGATGCAACAAGGCGTAATACCCGATGTTATTATAGCCGATGTTAACATGCCTGAATTAAATGGGATAGATTTTATTAAACAAATAAGATCTAGTGGTTTTTTTAAAGAAATTCCACTTATTATGCTTTCTGGTAACGAAGGCAGTGCCGATAAAATTAAATGTTTAAAAGCGGGTGCCGACGATTACTTGGTGAAGCCATTTAACCCCGAAGAATTATCGGCCAGAATTGATAATATTTTTAGAAGGATTAAAAAAATCTAATGCACCATGACTAAACCAAGAGTTGCATATATTTCTGCTAATCCGGATAGTATTGTAGATTTTTCGCATTTGTTTAAAGATGATTTTGAAATTTTTCACTTCGAAAATATTTTTAACTTTATTCAATGGACCAACAAAAACGAACCGGTTAAGTTAATTATAACACAAACCGATTTACTGGGTGTAAATGGAATAACTTTACGTAAAAACTGTAAAAATATTCCCAAAACAGCCAATGTGCCATTTGTAATTATTGTTGAACGCATTACCTCTTCTAACCGGTCTATTGCCTTACACGAGCAATTTGCAGATATTTTTGAGCTACCCGTAAACAAAGAAGAGTTTTTACAACGCGCAAATTACTTAATCGAAAATCCTCCTCGATATCATAAAAGTATTTTGCAAAATACGGTTGAGTTTCCTAAATACCATATGCCTTTGGCAAAGCGTATTTTCGATGTGGTTGTTTCTGTAACGGCTTTGTTATTGTTGTCGCCTTTATTAATTATTATATCTATAATTATTCGTTTTGAAAGTGCAGGCCCGGTTTTCTACGCTTCTAAGCGTGTAGGAACTGGTTACAGGGTTTTCGATTTTTATAAATTCAGGTCGATGAAGGTTGGCGCAGATTCTTTGTTAAAAGACTTAAAACATATGAATCAATACGCACAATCTGATACCGATAAAGCTTTAGCTACGCTTAAAACCTATCGTTGCGAGGAGTGCACCATGCAAGGTATTCCTTGTAAAAAGCAGTTGTTTATGGATGGTGAAATGATTTGTGAGAAGGTTTTTGTAGAGTATAAACAAATAAAAGAAGGTGCTAAATTTGTTAAAATAGAAAACGACCCGCGTATAACAAAAATTGGAAAATTTATAAGAAATACAAGTATAGATGAATTGCCTCAGTTGTTTAATGTACTTAAAGGCGATATGAGTATTGTAGGTAACAGACCTTTGCCATTATACGAAGCAGAAAAACTTACAACCGACCAATTCTCTATGCGCTTTTTAGCGCCTGCCGGTATTACAGGTTTATGGCAAGTTACCAAACGTGGTAAGGGCGGGCCCATGAGCGAAGAAGAACGCATGGAACTAGATAATGAGTATGCTAAAAATTACTCGTTTTGGAACGATTGTAAATTAATACTAAAAACCATTCCGGCCTTGTTTCAAAAAGAAAATGTATAACCAATCTTTTGTTGGTTCAAACAATTAAACAAGTGGGCAAAATTTATACCTTTACCCACTTGTTTTGGTTAAAATCGTATTGTTTTATTACCCTTGCCGGGTTTCCAACTGCAATGCTATAGGGAGGAATATTCTTAGTTACAACTGCACCCGCTGCAATTACACTGTGTTTTCCAATAGTTACGCCGGCAGTTATTACAGCGTTTGAACCCACCCAGCATTCGTTTTCTACTACTATTGGTGCTGTTGTTACTGGTTGTTTGTGAATTGGTTTTGAAATATCTTCGTAGCTGTGATTTAATCCGCTTAATACAATGTTCTGCGCAAAAATAACATTGTTGCCAACCGTTACCGGACCAATAATTACATTACCAATGCCTATACGTGTTTCGTTGCCAATAATTACATCGCCAACGCCATTGTTTATGGTGCTAAAATCTTCTATGGTGCTTTTGTTTCCCAATTCAAAACGGTTAAATGGCAACACATCAACTCGAGTATTTCGTCTTATTAAGGCGCCTTTACCCTTTTTATGAAAAAACGGATTAACAAAATATTTAACCCACAAACGCGGTCGTGCTTGTCCGCGTGGAATGAGTAAATAATGTACAAATTTTTTTAATGCAGGATTCGATTTTATGGTTGAAACGAATGACATAAATTTAATTATTGTTTTCTGCCAATAAAATGGCGTTATAAATTTTATTAACACTACTTTGCCAAGTATGTGTTTGAGCAAACGCCTTGCGTTTTTGCTCTAAATCATTATTGTTTTCCGATAATGCTTTGTTAATGCAAGTAATATATTCTTCTTTGTTTTTAGCTAAATATACATGTTCTTTAAAAATGCTCATAGCCTCTGTGGCTGTTGCAACAGTAGGTTTACCCATAGCTAAATATTCATCTATTTTTCTTGGATAATTCCCAATGGTAGTTTCGTTAAGGGCTTGTGGATTAATGGCTACATCAAACTGGTTTAAATACATGGGTAATTCGCTTCCATCTTTAAGGCCTAAAAAATGCACATTATCCATTTGGTGCAAACTCGATTGTTTAAATTGTTCGTCTTCGGGGCCAATTAATACAATGCTATAGTTTTTAAATGATTTTGCAATGTGTTCTATTATGTTAATATCTAAACGCAATGAATACAATGCTCCGATATAGCCAATAATAGGTTTTTGTATTATTGCAATATCTTTAGGAACAGTTGTTATTTTAGTGTTATCAAATGCAGATATATCGCAACCTTGTCCAACATCGTATGCATGTTTATTATACTTGGCTGCAATATTTGCAAGGTAAACAGAATTTGCGCAAACCACATCGCTTTTATGCATTAGCTTTGGTTCAATAATTACACCATGTTTTTTCCAGTAAGCAACGCTTAACAAGTTATCTCTGGAATAATAAACATAACAGCCGGGCTTTAAAAGTTCTTTTAAGTAGAAGCTTCTAAACATATCGCTATCGTTAAAAATGATATAGTTTTGAAAATTTAGTTTTTGAATGGCCTTTTGAATAGATTTGGCAAACTTGTAGTTGTTGATAAAGTTAAATAGGTTAAACAAAAATGTAAACGGAATCCAGTTTATAGAAAAGATGGTAGTATTTGGAAATAGATTGTAGAAGTTTGGGCCAACCTCTACTAATCCGAGCTCGTTAGCAGCCAGTTTTTTAATTCTAAGCTGTATGTGTTCATTATTTCGTTCTTTTTTTAAAGTTGCGCTATCTAGCGGATAATTTACGTAAAGCACACGATTGTGTTTGGCAAATTCGGTTGCAATGTTTATGCAATTGCTGCCAATAGCAAGGTCTAGAGGTTGCAGGCCAACCACAATAATATCTCTGTTTTTAACCATTTTTTGCGGTGATAAAGGTACAATATTTTGGTTTAATTACGCTGAGATTACAAAAAAATAGACATTTACAATAAGGGGTTAATAACTGAATGAATAATAATGAAATACGTGCCTTTACTTTGTTGTATGCTTTTTGAGAAAAATTCACAACAAAAAAGTGCTTACAAAAACTTAGCAAAATTGATGGTATTTTTACCATTGTTTTTTGCTTTTGTAAACCATGCAAAGGCGCAAGCGCCTAAGAAAGATTCATTGTTGTTTCTTGATCCAACATTGGATATTGAGGTATTGCTTCCACCATTGGATAGTTTATATATAATAGGTGTAAAAAACAATCCACGTATGAAAATGGAAATGGCATTTGCACGCTCATACGATTGGAATGTAAAACATATCAGGTGGCTGTGGGCTCAAAATGTTTCGGTATTTTATAATTATAGTTTTGGTAATTTACCATTTTTTGCCGGTGCTATTGGCGCTGGTGGTGGAATTATTACCTTAAATGAAGGTTATAGAGCAGGCATTAATATATCTTTATCTGTTTATGATGTTTTAGGCCACAGAGGCAGGGTAAATGAAGTAAAAGAAAAAGCAATAGGTCAACGACATAAACATGATGCTGAAATAATGGAATATAAACGTCAGTTAGCCTTATTTTATGCCGATATGGTTGGATATAACCGTTTGTTTAAAACACGTAACTATGATTTATATACGCAAACCATAGCATGTCAGGTAGCCGAAAAGGAATATAAAGAAGGTACCATTCACATATCTGAATTTGCTCGTCAGAAAAATGTTTTGGCCGATGCCCAAGCCGCATACGATGAATCATACAGGTTCTTCCTGGGTTCGTTAGAGCAATTTGAAGCTTTATTAGGCGTTCCACTTCACACTGTAACAAAGAAAGTAAGATGACATTTATACAATTTATCAGAATCTTAAGTCGCAACTTAAAATGGTTAATTATTTTTCCATTATTGGTTGCCGTGTTGGTTTGGTTTTTAACCAAACGTATGCCAAAACAATATGAATCGATGACATCGATTTATACGGGTATTGCTTCGGGCTATGGTATTACCACAGAAGAAAATGTGCAGCGCATAGACTATTTTGCGGTAAACAATGCTTTTGATAACCTTTTGGTAACAGTTCAAAGCAGGCAAACCATAGAAGATGTTGCCATTAAATTGTTGGCTCAGCATTTATTATTAGAAATGCCCGACCCCATGATTTTGGGCCAAGATGGTTTTGAGCGGCTAAAAGCTGCAGTTAGCGAAGAAGAGCGCGCTCAATTAATAGTGCCTGGCAATATGGTAGCTACCATAGATAAGATTACTAGGGTTAAAAATAGTTCAACCGACAATAAAGTGGTTGAATTACTTAGCGCTCAAAGAGGCTACTATAGCATCATGCAAATTCTTGGTAATTTATCGAGCGAGCGTAAAGCTGCATCTGATTTCTTGGATATTAAGTATAAATCAGACGATCCGGGTGTTTGTTTAAATACACTTAGATTTATTACCGAAGTATTTATTGAAAAATACAAACGCCTAAAAGGCAGCGAAACGGATAATGTTGTTAAATGGTTTGAAGCACGTTTAAGAGAGGCTGCCGAAGAGCTAAATAACTCAGAAAATAAGTTTAAAGATTTTGGTGTTAAAAATAAAATCATTAACTATTACGAGCAGGCTAAATTTATTGCCGAGCAAAACGAAGAGAATGATACCGAATATTACAAAGAGTTAATGAATTATGAAGGCCACAAACAACAGGTGGCACGCTTAGAAAACCAATTAGAAAGCAGAGAAATTCTTTTAAGAAATAACCAGGAATTAAATAAATTACGCATTCAACTTGCTGCAGCACATCAAGAATATGAGCGAGCAAAAATATATTCACAAGATATTGCAGAAATAGAAAAATTGGCGGTATCTGTAGAAGAAAAGAAGCGCGAAATTCGTTTGTGGGTTTTACAATATTATAGTTTAAACAATACCATAGAATCGGTACCTTCTAAAACCGTTTTAGAAAGATGGTTAGATGAAAGCTTATTGGCAGATGCTGCCGAGGCTCGTTTAAAAATATACATCGATCGTAGAAAGGAATTCGACCGAAAATACAACGAATTTTCGCCATTAGGTATGCAAATGAGTCGCCTTGAACGCGAAATAAGTGTTGCCGAAAAGCAATACTTAGAAATTTTGCATGGCTTACACTTAGCTAAATTACGTCAGCAAAATATTTTAATGAGCAACAATTTGCAGGTAATGGATAACCCTATTTTCCCAACCAAAGCATTGCCATCTCGCAGATTATTGTTAATTATCATTTCGTTTTTAGCATCATTTTTCTTGTTATTGGTTTATTTTATTGCACGCGAATTACTCGATTCATCAATAAAAAACACCACACGTGCAGAGGCATTAACCGGATTAAAGATTTTTAGTGCATTACCTGATAGGTTGTTAACCGATAACAATGCAAGTGTTAGCAAAATAGAAAATACCTTATTAGATTATGCGGTTACCAATTTAAAAATTGAATTAGAAAATAACTTTGAGAATGTTCAGAATTATTTAATTACGTTAATAAGCTCGCGTGAATTTGAAGGTAAAACTTATGCAGGAATGAGGTTGGCCGAGAAACTATATGCTTTAAATTATTCGGTTTTATTGGTATCTAACGATAGTACCATTGAGGATGCCGAAACCGAAGATCGTCGTTTTAGAACTTTGCCATATGAAGTTAATAGTAAATTGTTTTCTGTAAAGTCTGAAGATAATTTGTTTCCTGAATTAAGTCGTATTAGAAAAGAAAGTTACAATTTTGTTATTGTAGAAATACCTGCTATAAGTGTAAATGCAATTCCAAATCAGTTGCTAAAAGCTAGTAAACTTTGCTTAATGGTTTTAGATGCTCGCAGGGTATGGAATTCTTCTGATAATTATGTGTTAAACTTATTCCGCAAAGCCAATAATAACAGCGATAGTAAAATTATGGCATGGGTAAATTTTGTTACGTTAGAAAACCTGGAAAACTTAGTTGGAGATATTCCAAAACCTAAGAAAATAGCTAAAACTGCAATTAAACAAATTGAAGAAGAAGCAGATGAGGTTCAAACAGATGAGCAACTTGCTTTACCGGGAGAAGACTAATTTTAAAAATGCAGGCACTTGTAAAGATTTTAAAAGGAAAGAGCTTTACCTCGCTTGCCGGCAATGGTGCCGGAGCGTTGTTGGGTTTAATTACCTTTGCTTTGCTGGCGCGTGTACTTGATAAAAATGATTTTGGTATTTGGATATTCTTCTTAACTACTTATGGCCTTTTCGATACTTTAAGAATTGGCATGATAGTTAATGCACTTATTAAAAACATTGCGGCTTCTAATAGTAAACACGAAGAACAGGTTGTTATTGGCTCAGCATTTTACCTGTCGAGCATAATTACAGCCATTTTTTTAATTGTATTGCTGGTATTGTATTTCATCTTTACTTATTTTGGATTATTTCCTGAATATACTTTCCTGTTAAAATGGTACGCATTAGCTGCAGTACTTTCATTGCCACATAATTTTGCATCATGGGTTCAAAACGCCAAGTTAAATATTTTATCCATGAGTTTTATTAGGGTTTTGAACCAATTTTTGCTCATACTTTTTATTTGGTTTTACCTAAAAGAGCATAACGAATTGAATTTACTTTTTTATGGCTTTATGCTCTCGCATGTTATTGTTTCGTTGTATACAATATTTACAGGCATTAGTGGACTAAACCATATTTTAAAGCAAACTAAAGCCATCAGGGCTAAAATTATCAGCTTTGGAAAATTTAGTACAGGTACACTAATAGGTTCAAACCTATTACGCAGCTCAGATACTTATATAATTAATGGCATGTTGGGTGCTGCAAAGGTTGCAGTTTATAATGTACCCATGCGCATATTAGAGGTTTTTGAAATGCCCTTGCGAAGCTTTGCCATAACGGCATTGCCACAATTTGCCCGTTTGTTTGCAGAAAATGAAAAAGAACTTTTAAAAGCTGAGTTCGAACGCAGAACCGGTGCTATTTTTTTTATGCTTTTGCCTGTTTCTTTGTTTTGTTTTTTTGGTGCAAAATGGCTTGTTTTATTGTTGGCCGGCAGTAATTATTTAGATAGCGTTGTTTTATTGCAAATGTTTGCATTGTACACCGCCATTTTACCGTTAGATAAATTTAGCGGTATAATGCTTGATGTAATTGATAAACCACAGTTAAATTTTGTGAAAGTATTGTTAATGCTATTGGTTAATATTGTTGGTGATGTGTTGGCTATTTATTATTTTAATAGTTTAACGGCTGTTGCTATTGTATCTACATTAACATTTGTTACAGGTACGCTTTATGGATTTATAATGATATCGCGACATATAAATATAAGTTTTACCAATGTTTTTGTTGCTGGCTATAATGATATTTACAGTAAAGTTAAACAAATAATACCCGTTAAGATATGAGACCTACTGCTGTTGCTCCTGCTAATCCATCGTTTAATAATTTCATCATTTCGATGATGATTGCACTTACCGGTGTAATTATGGCGGTAACTGTTGTGGTTGGTGATGTGGGTTTAGGTACTGCCGTGGCTTTTGTTCCGGTTTTATTTGGAATTATTGCACTAATTATTAATAACCCATTTTTTGGGTTGTTGTTTAACTTTCACTATAGCTTTTTCTTTATTGGATTAAACAGATATATTACCAATATCCCCATGGGGTTAGTGGTGGATGGAATTCTTTTCATTACCGTTTTATCGGCTGTATTTAGGCTTACAAAAGACGATACCCAAAAGTTAAATACGGGTGTGTTTTACACAACATTGGTATGGTTTATTTACACAGCATTAGAAATTTTTAATCCCAATGCACCAAAAATTCAATCTTGGTTTTATGCTACTCGTGGGGTAACGCTATATGCTGTTCAAATTGTACCATTAACTTTGTTGTTATTTAACAAAAAAGAAAACCTAGATTACTTTATTCGTGCTATTATATGGTGGGGAGTAGTTTCATCGCTTTGGGGATTAAAACAAATAAATTTGTTTGTTGACCCCTTTGAACAGCGTTGGTTAGACCAAGGTGGTGCTGTTACACACGTATTATTTGGGCAGTTAAGGGCTTTTTCATTTTACTCAGATGCTGGTCAGTTTGGTGTAACTATGGCATACATTGCAGTTATTGCACTAATTATGGCACTTGGTAATTACCCTCGCAAAAAACGTATTTGGTATGCCATTGCTTTTGTAATTTGTTTAATTGGTATGGGTACATCGGGTAGTAGGGGGCCAACCTTTGTTATTTTCTTTGGTGGTGTTATTTACTTAACATTAATTCGAAATGCAAAAATCCTTACCATGGGAGCATTTGTAGGTATTTTAATTTTTGGATTTTTAAAGTTTACATATATAGGTAATACCAATTATCAAATTTATCGAATCCGTACCTCTCTCGACCCAAAAGATGCTTCGTTGTTGGTTAGGTTAGATAACCAAAAGCAGTTGCGCGATTATTTAAAAGATAAACCTTTTGGCACAGGAATGGGTACAACCGATGTTTGGGCAAAACGTTTTTACCCCAATAGTATATTGGTAAATTTACCTACAGATAGTTGGTTTGTTAAAATTTGGACAGAAACCGGGGTGTTTGGGGTAATTGTTTTTGCGTTTTCGTTAAGCTATGTAATTGTTTATGGTAGTTACCGAATTCGTATGCTTAGAGATAATGATGCACGGCAAAAATTAATTGCGCTTTATGCAGGTTTTGCAGGTATTGTAACATCAAGTTTTGGAAATCCGGTGTTTGGTCAGGCGCCTTTAGGTACATTAATGTATATGAGTATGGCAATGATTTGTGTGGCATATGTTTACGATTCGGTTAACCAACAAAAAACACTATCTTAATGCATCCCTTAGTTAGTATAATTACTGTTAATTTTAATGGTACAGAATTAACACGCGATTTTTTGCAATCGATATATGCTTGCTCCTATAAAAATATTGAGGTTTTTGTTGTTGATAATTCATCTAAAAATCCACCAACAGTTTTAAAAACAGAATTTCCGCAAATAAATTTAATTTTAAGTGAAGAAAATTTAGGTTTTGCCGGAGGAAATAACCTGGCCATTCAACAGTCAGCCGGAAAGTATATTTTCTTATTAAATAACGATACTATTGTTGAGCCCAATTTTCTTGAACCCATTGTTGCTTTAATGGAGCAAAATGAACAAATTGGTATTGCATCGAGTAAATTGGTTTATAGTGCAGATACAAATTTGCTGCAATTTGCAGGCAGTACCGGTATCAATTTATATACAGGTAGAGGTTTTGCCATTGGCCATAAACAAAATGATAGCATCGAGTTTAGCAAAAGCTATAAAACACTTTTAGCACATGGTGCAGCTATGCTTATTAGCCGAAAAGCTATTGAAAAGGTAGGATTAATGGCCGATTTGTATTTTTTATACTATGAAGAAGTTGATTTTTGCGAACGTGTAAAACGTGCAGGCTACGAAATTTGGTATTGTGGAGCCTCAAAAGTAATTCATAAAGAGTCTATGTCGGTTGGTAAAGAAAGCCCAATGAAGGTGTATTATTTAACTCGTAACCGCTTAATTTTTACCAGAAGAAATACGTTTGGACTTCAAAAATTAATAGCATTGTTGTTTTTCTATGTGTTTGCATTTCCAAAAGGTGTATTTTCGTACCTGTTACGAGGGGAATTTAAACTCTTGCAATCTTTTGTAAAAGGTGCAGTTTGGAATTTAACCCATAGCAATATTTACCATAACACCGGACTAATAATAAAATAACAATGATTATAGATGTGCTTGTATATATAGTTGCACTGGTTTTTGCCATAAATGTTTTATATGTGTTGTTTTTTGCAATTGCTGGTTTATGGCCGGTAAAAAAAGTAGAAAACAAGGTCGCAAAATTTAATCGATTTGCCATTTTTATTCCGGCATACAAAGGCGATGAAGTAATATTGTCTACCATGTTTTCTTCATTTAAACAAGATTATCCACGCGATAAATATGAAATTATAATCATTGCTGATTCTTTACAGAGTTATACTGTTGGCGAAATGAAATTACACCCCATTAAAGTAGTAGAGGTGCAATTCGATAACAGTACCAAAGCAAAATCTTTAAACGCGGCAATAGATACTTTAAATGCTGCCGACTATGACTATGCTGTTGTTTTAGATATTGACAATGTGATGGAAGAAGATTTTTTAACAAAAATCAATGCTCGTTTACAAAACAACGAGTTAATTATTCAAGCACATAGGATAGCCAAAAATACAGACACTCCATTTGCCATTTTAGATGCGGTAAGCGAAGAAATAAATAATCACTTATTTAGAAAAGCGCATGATAATGTTGGCCTTTCTGCTGCTTTAATTGGTTCGGCAATGGCTATGCGTTACGATTGGTTTGTTGATTTGATGAAGAAAATTACAGCAATTGGTGGTTTTGATAAAGAGTTAGAAGTTAATATAATTAGCGATAATATTAGAATTGATTACGCACACGATATTTACGTGTACGATGAAAAAGTTCAACGATCGGATGTGTTTAAAAATCAACGTAAACGCTGGTTGTCGGCGCAATTAAATTACCTGGTAAAATATGGACCGCAAAGCTTTGTAAAAGGAATTAAAACCAAAAACTTCGATTTAATAGATAAAATCATTCAGTTTGCATTATTGCCACGACTAATTTTATTGGGTATGCTGGTAATTCTTGCATCAACCTACTTTATGGGCTTTAAATATGGTATTGTGTTTTTAACATTGGCTCAGATTTATTTATTCGGGTTGATTATTTCTATTCCCAACGAGTACTTTAAATTTAAATATTTTGTTGCCATGTTGTATTTGCCCAAAGCTTTTATGGTAATGTTTTTAACCATGTTTAAACTAAAAGGAGCCAATAAAAAGTTTATTCACACCCCACACTCTGTTACAAAATCCGATAATTAATTTCCTTTCTGAAAAACACAGCATACATATTAGAAATTATATTACTTGCTTATGTAGTTTTTAACGTAGGTTATGTTGCTTTTTATATTTTAGCCAGTACTTTTTACAAGCGTACCAAGTTTAACGAAATTAAAATATCCAAACAGTATAAGTTTGCCATTTTTATACCGGCCTACAAAAGCGATGAAGTGCTTTTAGATACACTTTCTATCGTGCAGAATTTAAATTACCCAAAAGATAAGTTTGATATTGTAGTAATGGGAGATACGTTGCAGCCTGAAACATATGATAAATTAAATGAGCTGCCAATTATTCACTTTCCGGTTATTTTTGAGAAAAGCACAAAAGCAGGTTCGCTTAATTTAGCACTAAGTATTTTGCCCGAAGTATACGATTATGCTTTGGTTTTAGATGTAGATAATCATGTATATCCAGATTTTTTAGAGAAAATGAATGCCTGTTTACAAGGCGATAAAATGGTTGTTCAGGCGCATAGAACAGCAAAAAATACCAATACGGCATTTGCTATCTTAGATGCCATAAGTGAAGAAATTAATAATGTGGTTTTTAGAAAAGGCCATGTGGCTTTGGGTTTGTCATCGGCTTTAATTGGTTCAGGCAAGGCTATAAGTTATGCCTACTTTAAAAAAGCAATGGCAAATATTGCTTCTGCCGTAGAAGATAAAGAATTAGAATTAAATTTAATCAACGATCAAATTCATATATTTTACGAAGAGCATTTATATGTTTATGATGAAAAGGTTGCCTCTGCCGAGGTTTTTACCAATCAACGAAAAAGATGGGTGGCCTCGCAGTTTTTTAACTTTTTTAATGTAATTATGGATGGTGTATTAGGTTTAATTTTAAAAGGTAATGTAGATTATTTCGATAAGTGCTTGCAGCGTGTTATTTTACCGCGTGTGTTAATTCTTGGCCTTTCGTTTATTTTATCTATTTTATGCTTTATATCTTACAGCCAGTTAGGTTATTATTTTGCTTTGGTTTTTGTAGTTTGTTTGCTGGTTTATTTATTAAGTATACCCCCATCGTTTTTCAGATTTCGAACATTTTTAGCCGCATTGCGTTTGCCACAAGCATTTTTACTAATGGTGTGGGCGGTAATAAAAAGCAAAGGTTCGGCAAAAATATTTAATGCTACACCTAAAACATTTAAGAAAAGTTAACTATGAGAATTGGTATAGAAGCACAACGTATATTCAGACCCAAAAAACATGGCATGGATATGGTTGCGTTAGAATTAATAAAAAACATTCAGCAAATTGATACCACCAATGAATATGTTGTTTTTGTTAAAGAAGACGAAGATAATTTGGTAATTCAAGAATCGCCTAATGTAAAAATTGTTAAAGTTAAGTCGGCTTCTTATCCTGTATGGGAACAATTGCATTTGCCTGCTGCGGCAAAAAAGCATGGTGTTGATTTGCTGCATTGTACCAGCAATACTGCTCCGGTTAAGTTATCTGTACCTTTAGTATTAACGCTTCACGATATTATTTATTTAGAAAAAATTAGTTTGAACCAAGGCACCGCTTACCAAAAGTTTGGTAATATTTATAGACGCTTAATTGTGCCTAAAATTGTACCCAAAGCTAAGCGTATTTTAACGGTTTCTAATTTCGAGAATGAAAGAATTGTATCGCATTTTAAACTAAAAAGCAATCAAGTAATTACTGTTTATAATGGTGTAGGAACGCATTTTAAGCCGGTTTGTAACCAAGATGAGTTGGTTCAAGCAAAAACAAAATATAATTTACCAAACGATTTTGTGTTTTTTTTAGGCAATACCGACCCCAAAAAAAATGTTATTGGTGTGCTTAAAGCATTAGATATTCTTGAAAAATCAGGTAAACTTGATTTTAAACTGGTAATGCTTGATATTAACCGTGAATACTTAAGTAACCTAACCAATCAAATAGGGAACCCTAATTTACTAAACCATATTAATTTTACCGGTTACGTAAAAAACAACGAGTTACCCGCAATTTATAGTCAGGCCGATTTGTTTTTGTACCCCTCATTGCGCGAAAGTTTTGGTATTCCTTTGCTGGAAGGTATGGCTTGTGGTGTTCCGGTTGTTACATCAAATACATCGTCTATGCCAGAAATTGCCCACGATGCAGCCATAATTACCGACCCATTTAAACCCGAAACTATAGCCAATGCCATTATAGAATTGCGAAATAACCCTTTGTTAAAAAAACAACTTTCAGAAAGAGGTATTAAAAGATCTGCTGACTTTAGTTGGGCGAATAACGCACGTCAGACCATTTCTATTTACGAATGCGTTTTAAATCCGAATTAAAATTTTTAAATTTGCTTAACATAAAACACTGAAATTATACATGAAATCTTACTATGCTCAAACCAATTACAAAGATGTTGAGGATTTTAAACGCCTCGATTTTATTGTAAATGCTGTAAATAGGTTAAACAACAAACAAGCCAAAGTGCTGGATATTGGCTGTGGTAACGGAAATATTAGTCGCGCCTTGGGTAGTTTAGGATATTTGGTTACAGGTGTAGATATTGATGAAACATCGGTAGAAACCGCTAAATCCTTAAACACATTTAGCAATGTTAATTTTAAAGTTTACGATGCAAATGCTTTTGCATTAGGCGATGAATTTGATGCCATTGTTTGCAGCGAAGTGCTCGAACATTTAACAACACCTGAAGATTTAGTTGCCTCTATTTACAGAATATTAAAACCGGGAGGCGTGTTTGTGGCTACTGTACCCAATGGATATGGCCCAAGGGAAGTATTAATAACCAAACCTATGCAATGGCTTACCCGCAATAAGCTAGATGCACCCATGAATGCATTTAAGCGTATATTAGGCTATAACGCCACAACCCATCAAAGCTCTAACCCGGATTTAACACATATTCAGTTTTTTTCAGTTGGAGGTTTTAAAAAATTAATATCAAATATGGGCTTTCAGTTGGTTCAATTTAATAATGCAGATTTTTTAGAACGCATTTTTCCGTATTCGTTTTTAACTCGTAGAATTAGATTTTTGCAAACTTTAGATTGTTGGGTTGCAGATTTTCTGCCAAAACAATTAACTTGCGGCTTTTACACGGCTTGGACTAAACCGGTAAAATAACCACATGACCAGCTATTTAGAAATAATTTTATGGACTTGCGTTGCTGTTGTTTTCTACAGCTATTTTGGCTATGGTATTTTGTTATACCTATTGGTTAAAATTAAAAATCTGGCCGCAAAAAGCAATACATTTGGTGTTTTTGAACCCAAAGTAAGCTTGATAGTTCCTTGCTTTAATGAAGCCGATTACATTGAAGATAAAATTAAAAATAGCCTTGCGCTTGATTATTCTAAAGATAAACTGCAATTAATTTTTATTAGCGATGGCAGCAACGATGCAACACCCGAAATAATAAAAAAGTATAGCAATGAGGTATTAGCTCTACATGTACCCGAGCGCAATGGCAAAGCAGCTGCTATGAATAGGGCTGTTGGTTTTGCAACCGGCGATATTTTGGTTTTTTGCGATGCAAATACCGACCTAAACAAAGAAGCTATAACCAATTTGGTAAAACATTATCAAGATGCAAAAGTGGGTGCAGTTACCGGAGAAAAACGTATAATAAATAAGGATAAAGAAAATGCAAGTGGAGCAGGAGAGGGCATTTATTGGAAATACGAAAGCTTTTTAAAACAATTGGATAGCGATTTTTATACCATTGTTGGCGCAGCCGGCGAGTTAATGAGCTATAGAAAAAGCTTATACCGCGAATTGCCTAAAGATACTTTGCTTGATGATTTAATGCAAAGCATGCAAATTGCAAACGATGGCTACAGGGTAGTTTACGAAAAAAATGCTTATGCAGCCGAAACAGCCAGCGCTAATGTTACAGAAGAGTTAAAGCGTAAAGTGCGTATTGCCGCCGGCGCTTTTCAAAGCATGTCGCGTTTGCCAAAAGCCTTTAATTTAATAGCAAACTTTAAAGTTGCCTTTTTATTTATTTCGCATAGGGTGTTACGTTGGACACTAGCGCCTTTGTCGTTGTTGTTAATTTTTATAACCAATATATTTTTGTTGAACCAACATGCCATTTACCAATATCTTTTTATAGCGCAAGTACTATTTTATTTGATGGCATTGCTGGGTTGGTACTTGGCCAATAAACAAATTAAGGTAAAAGTTTTGTTTGTGCCTTATTACTTTTTCATAATGAATTTATGTATGTATTTGGGTTTCATTCGTTTTATACGTGGCCGACAAAGTGCCAATTGGGAACGTGCAAAAAGAGCTTAATTCTTTTTAGGGGTTAACAATTTTTTTGTTTGTCTAATTCAATACAAATACTTTTATTGCAACACCAATTTAATTTAACAACATGAAAAAAATCGCAGTACTTGCTTTTGCTGTTTTAGCCCTGGTGGGTTTTAACGCAACCAACGTAAAGGCTAATGAGTATGTTATTAACGACCTAGCCGTTGAAAATCTATTTGCATCTGTAAATGAAACTCAGGTTTCTTTAGACTTAAATGCTTTTACCAACACACTAATTCCCCAAGACAAGCAAATGACTATGGGCAGTAAAAATCCTTGGGTTGCTTTTGCTTTGTCATTGGTGTTTTACGTTGTACCAGTTGGAGGTATTCATCGTTTTTATTTAGGAACAAAAACCTTAACAGGGGTTGGCTACATTTTAACATTAGGTGGATGTGGTATTGTACAATTTGTTGATGCTATTTTGTTATTAATTGGTGCAATTGATAACGATGTGTCAAAATACGAAGACAATCCTAAATTCTTTATGTGGTAATTAAGCCATTAAACAATTAAAAAAGCCGCATTCAACAGTTTGAATGCGGCTTTTTTTTTTAATATCAACTAATATGCATAAAAAAAAAGCTGTCAAAAAATTGACAGCTTTAAATGGGTGGATGATGGGACTCGAACCCACGACCCCCAGAACCACAATCTGGTGTTCTAACCAACTGAACTACAACCACCGTTTTAGGGACTGCAAATATATAAACTGTATTTTAAATTGCAATGCCTTTTTTTGTTATCTGTGTTTTTTAGGCAAGCCGCTTCATTTTCAGCGTTTTTTTATGAATACGTTGAAATAAAAAGTTACCAATTTTTTAATGGGTTGTTTTTTACAGCTTCGCTTTGGTAGGTTCAAGACAAAAAAAAAGAGACTAACTGTTTAAGGTAGCCTCTTTTACATAAAAGTAAATTAAACTTAGTTTAAAACTTCGCTTACATTGTGGTAAGGTAAGTTAAATGCTTCTGCAACGCCTTGGTAAACTACTTTTCCACCAACAATATTTAAACCTAATTTAAGTTCGTTATTTTCGGTACAGGCTTTTTTCCAACCTTTGTTTGCTAACTGCAATGCATAAGGTAATGTGGCATTGGTTAAAGCCAATGTACTGGTGTAAGGCACAGCACCCGGCATATTAGCCACGCAATAATGAATTACTTCATCAATTACATAAATCGGGTCTTGGTGTGTGGTAGCTTTACTGGTTTCAAAACATCCACCCTGATCAATAGCCACATCTACCATAACTGTACCCGGACGCATGGTTTTAAGCATATCGCGGGTAATTAACGAAGGCGCTTTTGCACCGGGAATTAATACAGCACCAATAATTAAATCGCTATGTGTAATGGCCGCACGAATATTATACTCGTTGCTGTAAACTGTTTTTACGTTTTTGGGTAAAATATCGTCAAGCTGACGTAAACGTGGAAGGCTAATATCCATAATGGTAACATCTGCACCTAAACCGGCAGCCATTTTAGCCGCTTGGGTACCAACAATACCACCGCCTAATACTAAAACTTCGGCAGGTTTAACACCCGGTACGCCACCTAATAAAATGCCGCGTCCACCCATTGGTTTTTCTAAGTATTTTGCACCTTCTTGCACGCTCATTCTACCGGCAACCTCGCTCATTGGTACCAATAATGGAAGGCTTCTGTCTGTTTTTTCAACAGTTTCGTATGCCAAACAAACGGCTTTGCGCTCTATCATGGCCTTAGTTAATGGCTCGTAACTGGCAAAGTGAAAATATGTAAATAATAACTGATTTTCTTTTATTAATGGATACTCTTCGGCAATAGGTTCTTTAACCTTAATAATCATTTCTGCAATGGCATATACTTCCTCTATGGTTGGAAGCATGGTAGCGCCTGCACTTACATACTCTTCATCGCTTAATCCGCTGCCAATACCCGCAGTTGCCTGCACATAAACAGTATGACCAGCTTTTACTAAAGCAGAAACTCCGGCAGGAGTTAATCCTACGCGGTTTTCGTTGTTTTTAATTTCTTTTGGTACGCCAATTATCATTTTTGTAAAATTTGTGTGCAAACTTAGCCTTTAAATGGTAAATGGCAAAAGTAAAATTGTGTTGAAAAGCTTTTTGCTTTAATGCTTAATTAATCTCTTCATAATTAGTTGGTTTTATCAGAATCATTGGTTGGTTCAACCCTAATTTCTGTATTGTTTTTTTTCTTTTTAAATAGTTTTTTCAGCTTACCTCCGGCATAATCTTTAATGGCTCCGCCCGCAGATTGTATCATATAAGTACCTAAAGTTCCGGTTTTTCCACCCAATAAATACGAAACAAGCATTTTCTCGAACAATTTAATGCCGGCATGTATGGCTTTGTTGTTGCCATTATTAGTGGTGTACAACAAAATTTTTACCTTGTTAGCATTAAAAAAACGCAACTCTTGCCGCAATTCGGCTTGCTGTTGCGCACATTGCTGCTTTAATACTGCTATATTTTGTTGCAGCTGTTTTAAATTGGTTATTTTAATGCTGGCTGTTTTCATGACTTAAAATATTTTTAACCACCGCATTTGCAGCCAGTTTTTTAATGGTAGCGTATGCCAACAAAACTACAACAAACAATAAGCCAAACAGGCCGGTTACCAACCCAAAAGATTTAACCCAATTGTTAAATATTTGGTTAAAATAAATGGCTAAAGTTATACCCCCAAAAAACAAAAGCAACAATATACTTACCATTAAAAAAATGGCTGCTACAAGCTGTCCAACACCCAATGCAAGCCCTTCTACAGCCTTAAGTTTTAATAGTAAAAACTCGTTGTGTAAATAGTTTTCGGCCAGTTTTTTAAATTTAGAAAAAAACTTTTTATAGCGTTGTTTTTGTTTGGTGTCGTCTTTCATTTACAACATTTTATTTAGGTGCAAGTTACAAAATACCGTTAAATTTTGTTTCCATGGTATAGTATTGTTATTATTGTTGAACCCATGATAACCAGAAACACCAACGAAAAACAAAAACAACAAGCCGCATTTATAGTGCTTTTGGTAATTGCTCTGTTATTGTTTTATTTCTTAATAGACTTTTTAGTGCCATTTTTAGGTGCTGTTATTTTACACCAAGTTTTAAAAGGTTTTATGTGGCGCTTAACCGATAAATTACGCTTTAATAAAACATTGGCTGCATTGCTAATTATGCTGGCCTCTTTATTGGTTATTACTTTGCCTGTTTTGTACTTAATTAACATGTTGTATGGTAAGTTTACGGTTATATTGGCTGACGAAACTTCATTGATTAATAACTTACACATAATTAACAATGCCGTTAAGGAATATTTAGATATTGATATTATCTCGGCAGAGAATATTGAAGCATTAAAATCTACGGCTGCTAACATGGTGCCATCGGTTTTAAATAAAATAGTAACCATAGTTGCTCATTTGTTGGTTATGTATTTTATCTTGTATTACATGTTGGTGCATCACAAAGAAATACCTCGTTTTTTAAAGTCTTTTTTGCCATTTAGCAACGAAACCATTGATTTATTTTTAAAAGAGTTGGAAAGTATGACCCGTGCCAATGTTATTGGAGCGCCTATTTTAGCCGTAATACAATCGATGGCTGCGGCTTTGGCTTTTTACTTTTTACAAGCTCCCGAGCCTTTATTTTGGGGTATTATGTGTGGTATATTTTCGTTTATACCCTTTGTAGGATCAGCCATTATTTGGCTGCCTATGGCTGTATTTATGTATTTAAATGGCTTAACCTGGCAAGGTATTGTAGTTTTGGCCTACGGCGCAATTGTAATTAGCAATGTAGATAATGTTTTTAGAATGTACATACAAAAATACTTTGCCAATGTGCACCCACTGGTTACCGTATTTGGCGTAATACTTGGCTTGCAGGTTTTTGGGCTACCCGGTTTAATATTTGGCCCACTGTTAATTTCTTATTTTATAACAGGTGTTAGCATTTACCGTAAAAGTTATGGAAGTAGTATGTAACTTTATTTGCCATCTTTTTCTATTAAACCATCTCTAAGTCTAATTATTCTTTTAGCGCGTTGTGCAATGTCTTCTTCGTGTGTTACAATAATTACGGTATTGCCATTGTTATTAATATTTTCAAGCAAATCCATAATCTCGTGCGATGTTTTGGTATCTAAATTTCCGGTGGGTTCATCGGCTAAGATAATGCTTGGGTTATTTACCAACGCGCGGGCAATGGCAACACGTTGTCTTTGACCGCCACTTAGTTCATTGGGCTTATGCGTCATACGGTCGGCTAAACCCACACTGGTTAGCGCTGCAGTAGCTTTTTGTATGCGTTCTTTTTTACCTTTTCCGGCATATACCAATGGCAATGCTACATTATCTAATGCGGTGTTTCTAGACAATAAATTAAAGGTTTGAAAAATAAAGCCAATTTCTTTATTCCTAATTTCTGCCAGTTCATTGTCAGACATTTTGCTAACATTGGTACCATTTAAGGTATATGTGCCTCGGCTGGGAGTATCTAAGCATCCCAAAATATTCATTAATGTACTTTTACCAGAGCCGGAAGGCCCCATTAATGCTACATATTCACCTTTAAAAATTTCAAGGTCAATTTGGCGCAATGCATGTACTACAACCTCTCCAATTTGGTAGGTTTTACCAATGCCAACAATATCTATTAAAGGTTTATTCACTTTAACAACTTATTTTTCTAATACCTTCGGAACCCTAAAGTAATCGCTGTCTTTGGCCGGAGCGTTTAACAATGCCTCTGCTTTTGTAACGCCCGGTTTTACTTCATCTTCGCGTAAAACATTAACCGCTTCGCTCATAAAAATTAATGGCTCAACACCATCTGTATTTACTTCGTTTAATTTATCTATGTAAGTAAGTATTCGATTTAAATCGTTTATTAACGCTGCTTTTTCCGACTCATTAAAATTCAATTTGGCCAAATCGCTCAGCTTATCTATGGTTTCAATGTTAATATCCATGCTCGTGCAATTTACTATTAATTATGTTATAAACTTTTTCTTTTAATTCTTGTACATCGTTTTGTGTTAAGCCTTTTGTGCTTATGGGCTTGTGAATGTATTGGTAAACAACACCCGGGCGACCTTCAAATACGCCTCTGTCGGGTAAAACATCCCAATTGCCAATAATGGTAACCGGCAAAACATCTACTTGTTTTTCTATGGCCATTTTAAAAGGGCCATCTTTAAATTTAATTAATTTGGGCACATGGCTAGAAATGGTTCCTTCCGGAAAAATAACCATGCTGTTTTGCTGATCCAACCAGCGCAAACCTTTTCTGTAACTTTCTGCACCTTTACGCGGGTCTTTTCTATCTACTGCAATATCTATGGTTCTAAACCAAATGCCAAATAACGGCACTTTTTCTAACTCGGCTTTGGCAATAAAATTAAAAAAAAGTTTAAGTTTAACCGTTAAAGTAATAATATCTAATTGCGATGTATGATTGGGCGTTATGATATAGGTTTTTGAGGTATCCAGTGGCTCCTCATAAACTTGTTTTACAAAAATTAAGCCTGCTTTAAGTAATAGCCAACCCCAAACCCTACGAACAATATGCGCCATACGGTACCTTTTTGGCGATGATAAAGTATAGTAAATTGCAGGTAAGAACAATATAAACGATAGCAATACCCACAAGCCAAAATAGCAAGCGTAAAGCGTTTTTAACGGATTTTTACTTAATTTCAATGCAATAAAAAAATTATAAACCCCAACTTTCAGGATTTTCTCTCCAACTGTTTAAAATAGCCACTTCTTCTGGCTTTATATTACCTTGTTTTAATGCGCTTTGAACCAACACTGGATAATTACTTAAAGCATGATATGTAACATGCGCATCGTTAAAATTTTGTTGGGCTTTATTAAATGCATAGGTAAAAATACAAGCCAAACCTAACACTTGGCAACCGGCTGCTCTTACTGCTTCTATAGCTTGCAAGCTACTTTTTCCGGTGCTTACCAAATCCTCTACCACAACCACTTTGGTTCCGGCTGCAATATCGCCTTCTATTTGTTTGCCCATGCCATGTTTTTTGGCTTCAGAACGCACATATCCAAAAGGTAAATTAAGTACATCGGCAACCAAAGCACCCGGAGCTATGCCGGCAGTTGCTACCCCAATAATGGCTTGCGCACCTGAAAATTTTTCTTGAATTAAATTTGCCAAAGCTTGTTTTACATCGCTTCTAACATCAGGATGTGAGAGAATTAAGCGGTTATCGCTGTAAATTGGCGATTTCCATCCCGATGCCCACGTGTAAGGCTGTTGCGTATTTAATTTAATGGCATTTATCTGTAATAAATATTCTGCTATCTTTGAGGCTGTATTTTCTAAACTTTGCATCGGCACAAAAATGATTAAAATATTCATAAACGACAAACCGCTTTTGTTGGTTCAGCAAAAACCCTTACAAAATAACCCGGAAATGCCGGTAATGGCGTTTAACGAACAAGAAATTAATAATTATTTTAAACATTGCGAGAGCCTTTCGGCTAAGGGTTTGGTGTTAACTGCGCCAAATCCGGAATTGGCGTTAAAAAGTTTAAAAAAGCAAGTAATGTGTATAGAAGCAGCCGGAGGTGCTGTTTTTAATAACTTAGGCGAATTGCTATTAATAAAACGCTTAGGTAAATGGGATTTGCCCAAAGGCAAAATAGATGCCGGCGAAACCATAGAAATGGCCGCTATTAGAGAGGTAGAGGAGGAGTGCGGCATTACACATTTGCAAATTTTAAAGCCACTTACAACCACTTACCATACCTATAAAATGCATAACCATCGGTTTTTAAAAATTACCTATTGGTTTTTTATGTCAACACAATTTACCGGTAAACTTGTACCACAAACAGAAGAGCAAATTACCGATGTGGTTTGGATGAATTTAAATCAAATAAATACAAGCGAGCTAGATACTTACCAGTCAATGCGCGCACTGTTAAATCAAATTAAAGAAAATTCACCAAGCCTAAATTAAACCTATTTTGAAATACTTACGTTTTATTTTTTTTCCATTTAGCTTACTGTATGGCTTCATTCTTGTTGTTAGAAATACATTATACGATTATAATGTAGTTACATCAAGCAAATTCGATTTGCCGCTAATTACCGTAGGCAACTTAACAGCCGGAGGTACCGGAAAAACGCCGCATATAGCCTATTTAAGTTATTTGTTTCAAACATTTAATATTCAAAATGCCATATTAAGCAGGGGTTATAGAAGAAAAACCGCTGGTTATGTTTTGGCTGAACCAACAATTACTGCCAACGATATTGGAGATGAGCCTATGCAATTGTATTTGCAAACGGGCGTTCCGGTTGCGGTTTGCGAAAACCGTGTAATTGGTACGTCGCAGTTGTTGTTTGATGCGCCGCAAACTCAAGTTGTATTGTTAGACGACGCTTACCAGCACCGCGCCATTACAGCAGGTTTTAATATATTGCTTACAACTTACCAAAACCCGTTTTATAACGATTACTTATTGCCCGTTGGAATGTTACGTGAATATAGAGCCGGCTATAAACGTGCAAATGCCATTGTGGTTACCAAATGTCCGGATAATTTAAGCTCAATACAACAACAACAAATTATTAAAAAAATTAATCCGTTACCACACCAACACGTGTTTTTTAGTACGTTTAAGTACGGCCAAATTTACAACCTTGTAACAAAGCAGCCTAACCTGGCAGACAAAGATACATTTGTTTACTTTTTTGCCGGCATTGCCCAAACCGATTCGGTAGATGATTATTTAAAAACCAGATTTAATGATTACTTTATTCGCAAGTATGCCGATCATGTAAATTACAATCAAAGTACCATACAAAATTTAATAAAAGATTTTAACACCGTTAGCAGTACAAAAAAAATACTATTAACAACAGAAAAAGATGCAGTAAAGCTGTTTGAACCAACCGTGCAGCAATGGCTAAACGGTTATCAGGTTTTTGTATTGCCGGTTTGGGTAAAATTTATCGACGAACATAATTTTAACGATTTAATGCTAAACTATGTTAAACAAAATTAACACGGCTGTTGCGTATTTGCAGCCATTTATAACCGAAAAGCCACATGTTGGTATTATTTTAGGTACAGGTTTGGGTGCTTTAATAAACGATGTGGAAGTATTGCATGCCATTCCATACACAGAAATTCCGTATTTTCCGGTAAGTACCGTAGAGAGTCATTCCGGAAGGTTAATAATAGGGAAATTGCAAGGTAAGCCCGTATTGGTAATGCAAGGCCGCTTTCATTATTACGAAGGTTATAGTTTAGCAGAAGTAACATTTCCGGTGCGTGTAATGAAATTGCTTGGCATAAGTTATTTGTTTATTAGCAATGCAGCAGGAGGGCTAAATCCGGCACAAAAGGTTAGCGATTTAATGGTAATATCAGATCATATAAATTTGCTGCCCGACCATCCTTTAAGGGGTAGGAATGAACCCACTTTTGGTCCACGTTTTCCGGATATGAGTGATGCGTATTCACCTGAATTGATTCAATTGGCTCAAAATTGTGCTAAAGAGCTAAACATTTCTTTACACACGGGTGTATATGCTGCCATACAGGGCCCCACTTTAGAAACCAAGGCCGAGTACAGGTACTTGCGCATTATTGGTGCCGATGCTGTAGGAATGAGTACAGTACCGGAGAATATTGTAGCGCGACATATGGATATTCCGGTATTTGCCACCAGTGTAATAACCGATATGGGTATTCCTGAATTAATAACACATAAGGTTACATTAGAAGATGTAATTGCGGCAGCCAACAAAGCCGAACCAGCTTTGGCGTTGTTGTTTAAAACAATGATTGGTAGGTTGTAAACAATAATTAGCACTTGCAGATTAATGCTTAAGTTATTAATATAATGGCATTTAATTATTGAAAGAACAATCTTCTGTAAATAATAAAAATAATTCTACCGGGCTTAAGTTATTTTTGCTTTGCAGAAATTTTACGTTATTGCTAATTCAGCTCTAAATCATCTTCTACTTTTTAGAAATAATTAAACCGCAATAACTTTCTTTATTATGCCGTAACAATGTCTGTTTAGGTCAATTATTCACATATTACGGCGAGTTAACGACATATAAAGTTCTATATTTTACATCATGCCCTGATTTATTATTTACTTAAAAAGTAAAAAATTGCCAGTTTTTTAATTGTAAAAAAGTAAACACTTGTTTTGTTTAATGAAATGTAAAACATTTTATAACAAACTTTTATAGCAATTTAGAAACTAACACCCAAATAAAAAAACAGATCAATTTTTAATGCATTACACTCATCATTTTGGTTACTTTGGTAGCATTGTCAACAACAA
>VFQQ010001713.1_pt1 | contig 28672 bp, 54 predicted proteins | sample 3512341 | NCBI WGS metagenome assembly VFQQ01 (sample SAMN10412373, study PRJNA504923) | tailings metagenome | isolation source: Relicate 2 Philex TSF1 revegetated site | place: Philippines: Tuba, Benguet | collected 2017-08-29
CAGCAGACGGGAGTTAAAACAGCGGCGCCAACCGCTTGGCATGAGTCCGCCGCTGTGCCCTCCCGTGACATCCCATACTCTTTGTGTTCATCCACTCTGCACCAATGCATTTATTGCATGGGTTGAACGCTGGGTTTCGGTCTCCCCTTGCCTGTCTAGCGGAAGGTTAGTCTGCCCCAATCACCAACCCGCTCCTCAACCCTCTGCCCTCTCCGCCCCCGCCCTTTGCGCTGCCACAGGCGCAGGAGCCGGCGCCTGCCGAGGGCAGCGAGGAGGCTGAGGAGCATGCCATGGAGAAGCAGCACTTGGATGCAACGCTGGCATCCTGCCTGTGCGCCCTGGCCGAGGCGCTGCTGCACAAGGCGCAGGCGGCGGGTGAGGGCGGTGAGTCGCTTGGGTGGCAGGCAGCAGGGTTGGGTGGGTTGCAGTAGTTTGGTCCCCGCCCTCGCAGCTGACTCATCTGGATTCTGCATTGCGCTGCTGCTCAGATGCGCTGACTGTCACGCTCCGACCGCACCACTCACTCCCTTCCCCCGGCGCGCCCCCTCCTCCCTGTCCCCCTCCCGCAGCCCTGGCGGGAGTGGAGGCCGAGGTCGAGTCGACGCTGAACGAGGCCCGAGGGCTGGCTCCCTCCAGCCCCGAGCCGCTGCAAGCGCTGGCCAGCCTGCGGCAGCAGCAGGGCAAGGATGAGGAGGCTCTCCAAGTGCTGCGCCAGTCCATGGCGCTCTGGTTCAAGCCCGCACCTGAGGAGCCTGAGGAGGAGGAAGGGGAGGAGGGCAAGCAGGCAGCAGGCGGCAGCGAAAAGAAGGCGGCGGCGGCAGCAGAGGCAGAGGTGCGCCGTGTGCAAGTTGGCTTTCCACTGGGACTGAGACACCGTGTTTCGCCTGCTGCCGCTGCCCCTGCAAGCCCGGGTGTGTGGAAGCCGACCCTTCCAAGGCCCGGCAGCCTTGGTTTTGACAGGCTGCTGTGCCTGCCCTCGACCGCCCTCCAGCTAACCAAACCATTGTATTGTTGTTTTCATTTCCTGCCCAGCAGGAGGAGGACCTGGGCAGCTCCGACTCCGACTCAGAGATGGAGTTTGACTCGGACGACGGTGAGGAGGGCTGCTGCTGCTGCTGCTGTGCACCTGTGCACCGCTGCTGGGCTCCTGCTGCTGCCGCCGCCGCTGCTGCTGCTGCGCTGCTGCTGCTGCTGCTGCCGTCGCCGCTGCTGCTGCTGCTGAGCCGCAGCTGAGCTGCTGCTGAGGGCCCCTGCCACTGGGCTGTTTACCGTGTGCCACGAGCCGCTCCCGGTGCCGCTGCCCAATTGCGGCCCTCACTCCATCGACCTATTTTTGTGTGCTTGTCCATTCCTTTCTCCACTGCAGACGACCTGCCCTCGTACGAGTTCCGGTTTGAGACCGCCAAGCTGCTGCTGGAGCTGGACGAGTCGGTGGAGGCCGCCTCCCAGGTCGGTTCAAAAGTCTGACTTTGACTAGCAAATGGCTGATCAGCGGCCAAGCTGGCGCACTGCTGCCCTGTGCACGCCCGCACAACACCTGCGTGCCGCATCCTGCACCCTGCAACTGCACGCCACACCCGCTGCACCCACCACACCCGCTGCACCCGCTGCACTTGCTGCACACACACCTGGGCAAGGATGAGAGAATGTACCCGCGCTTCCGACTATCCTCTGAAGAAGCTGTACACAATTATGGTTGAATTTCTTCACCTGAGCCCAACCTTCAAGCGTGCATGCCACTTGCATCGCCAGCACTGCACTGCTGCGCTGCCCATCTTGGGCATGCCATGCCCCTCTCGGCAGACTGCTCTGCACCGTCTGAGTTGTGCGCCAAAGCTCCATCCTCAACCGCCGCATGCAACTAAGCGGCTTCCTCTCCAACGCTGCTCCTGCAGGTGCTGGAGGGCCTGCTCGATGAGAACGACCAGGACCCCAACGTCTGGCTGCTGCTGGCCATGTGCTGCCAGGGCGGCGGCGACGAGGAGGGCGCGCTCGGCGCAGGTGAATGCTGGCTGTGGGTGCTGCTGTGTGGTAGGGGCTGGAGTGCCTGTTTCAGGATGCACACGTGCTGGCGCTTGGCGGGTTGATGCATAGCTGTGTGGTCCGAGCATTCGCTGTGTGTCTCTCAAACCCCTCCCGTCTCCTGCTTGTCCGCCACACCCTCTCACCCCTCTTTTCCACGACTTGCCTGCCCGCAGTCGAGGAGGGCATTGAGGTGTGCAAGCGGCTGGGCCTTCCCAAGGATGATGACACTTACGCTGGGCTGGAGGCGCTGCAGGAGGGGCTGCAGACGCTACTCAAGGACGCGGCAGCGCAGCAGGCCGGCAAGAAGGACAACTAGAATGATAGAAGTGCGGGCGGCGGCCGCTGTGAGCGCTGCTGCCAAGCAGGCGCGGCAGCGGCGGCGCTTCTGATCCTCTCTCCCTCTCCATCTGTCCCTATGCTATCATGCCTAGCTTGCTATCTAGCTTGCCATAGACACACGCCTGACTGATGATGTGTACTCTAGCCCTCCGCCGTGCCGCCGCGCCTGCTTGGTCTGCGGCACCCTTTGACCTGACGTGTTTACCCAGTGCTCTGCGTCTCTCTCTTTAGACGAACCTTCTACTGTTCTACTCAGTCCTCTCTGGCATTTCATGCAAATGATGATATACAGCAGCACTCGAAGATGTGGCATGCTGTGATCGGGCGGTCGGCGGAAGGTTGCCAGGCACATCTCAGGGCTTCTGCAACGCAGACCGCAACGCCTGCGGCACCAAGCACCCCGCCCCAATGGCCTCCACGTCCTCAAGCGCGCAGGCGGGGCCCAGCCCGGCCGTGGCGCACCTGCCCGACGCGTCGGAGGAGCTGGGGCGCACCGCAGACCTCACAATCACTGTGCAGGGCACGCAGCTCAAGCTGCACAGCGCTGTGGCGGCCGCAGGCAGCCGAGTGCTGCGCACCGCCCTGTGCAGCTGCGGCGGCGGCGACGGCGCGGCGGTGGCGGCAGTGCAGGCAGCCTTCGAGGGCTGCAAGCTGGCCGACGTGCAGCTGTTCCTAACGTGAGTGCTGTCAAACTAGCGTATTGAGCGGCCAGGCCTGTTGCGCTCGATCCAGAGCTTCTGCTGACCTCGGCGACGCTGCGCTGATGTTGATCAGCAGTGCATGGCGGCCAGCTCAGCATGGTTGATGGTCTAATGTGACGCGCCATTGCCCCCTGCTGGCGCAGGCTGCTGTACAACCCCGTTGCGCTGGTGGCTGGGCGTGCCGGCGCTAGTGGAGCAACAAGCAGGGCGCCTGGCGGCGTGCAGCCTGACGCCTGGCGCGGCCTTCTGGGCTTGGCCGACAAGCTGGATGCTCCGGGAGTGATGCACGTGAGCAGGGTGACTCAGAAATCAATGCAAATGCCTCCCAATAGCCTGGCTGCATGCCTGTCTGGTTGTTGCGTCTGCGCCAACTGCAGGCTTCGGCATTGTGCGCTCGTCGGCGTGTGGATGTAGCAGCAGATTTCGGCTTGCCGCTGCGCTTGGCAAGTCCAGGAAATCAACTTGAGGCCGTCCAGGCTGAGCCCCAATCGGGCCTGGAGCACATGCCCTGAAGGCCTGACCAGAGGCTGCTGCCTCTCACCCGTGTGCAGGCCTGTGACGTGTGCATTGCCCACCGCCTGAGCACCCTTCCAGAAGGCAACGGTACCATGTTCGGCGCCGCGTTCGGCGAGCGCATGGACTACATGGGCTGGCTGCAGACGGCCTGTTCTGACGCATGCTTGCAGCCATGCTTGCAGCATGCTCACCCCTGTCGATTCTGCCTTGCACCGCTTTTCAAAGGTGCATCTTCATTGCCCTCGCTTCGCTGCACGCTGAATCATGTTTCCCTCGCTGCCGCTCTGGATGCAGCTGCTTGCGCCTGTTCCTACACTCATGCGATGTAAACACACCACGCGCAGCAACAGCAATGGGGCCGACGGGCAAAGCTGGCGCCACTCAAGTAGCCAGGTCAAGCTCCAGCCCTGCAGCGCTGTTCAATGCACCCGTTGCCGTCTTGTATGCATGGCGTATGAATGCGGAGCAGATTGCTGCCAATGCCTCCTTGCAAAGAGGCTGGAGCAGCGGCGACATCCCGCCCGGCGGTCCCACCTGCGTGCGGCTGGCGCAGCGCAGCGGCAGCAGCAGATGCGCCTCTCGTTGCGGGGCGCGGGAGGACCTCCTCATGTTCTCTTGCAATTATCTGTTGCAAAAGCGAGCTCAGACGCACTGCAGCGCTTGCGCCGCCCTGACTCTTCGCGCCCTGTGCCGTGGCCTGCGCCCTCTCAAGGTGCGCGGTGCCTAGATCGGTTCGATGGACAGTTTCCATTACTGCTGAGGGCCCATACCCTTTTGCAGCGGGCTGGTCACGCAGCAGTCGGGTCGCTCACTGCAGGGTGGCCTGCACGGCTCTCTGGGCGCTGTGCTTGCACCTGGACGATGCCCGACCGTGATGCAGCCCTGCTCTGTCGCCGCCGCCCTCAGGCTGCCCTCGCCGCCGCCTGCCGCTACCGCAGGAGCCGCTCGCGTCCTCCTTCAGCCCAGATGGGCGCGGTCCCTGCAGCCCGGCGGCTGGCCCGCGCGCTGCTGCAGAACAGCTGGTCAAACATGGCGGGCGGGCTGTCCTGCGCGATTCAGAGCAGCCAGTCCGGCTGCGGCTTTGACAAGCAGGCAGCGCTAGAGGCGGCGGCTCGAGACGTGCCCATGCGGCGCGGCAGCAAGAGCCATGGGGTCAGCACCCAAGTGCTGGTCATCGTACGTGAGTGCGGCGCTGCGGCTGGGCAGGAGGTTTGGAGCGTATGACTGTGCGTGCAGGCCAGGCCGGGCTGTGCATGCCGCATACCGCATGCACCGACCTCTGTCCCTACGCAGCCCCGCTCTCACTCCCGCACCTGGCGCTCGCAACTCCTACCCTCCCTCCCCACCCCATGCAGTGGTGGTGTGCACCGTGGTGACCGTGCTGTGCGTGGTGGCCACACTGTGGGCGCTGCACCGCAGGCACCGCCGCCTGGAGGCGCAGCGGCGGGCGGAGCGGCGGCGACGCCGCAGCGAGAAAGGTGGGCAGGGAGGCGGCGGTCTGGGCGGGCGGGCGGGCGGGCAGGTGCATGTTGCCTGGGCGCTGCAGCAGGCGCTGCTGCTGCGAGAAGCATTGCTAGCATGTTTTACCCTCCACCCCCTTAGATGAATGCCACAACACCCCGCTTCTGCCTTCCGTGCAGAGGAAGCGGCCGGCAAAGTGCTGCGCCAAGTGGTCATCCCCGTCATTGTTCTGGGGCCGTGCGGCGAGCAGCTGCAAGTGGCCTTTGATGACGGCTACTCAGAACAGCTGGCGGCTGCAGAAGCTGCGGCTCCCAATTGTGAGGGCAGCAGCTGTGAGGGCAGCCGGGCAGCTGCACTAGCCTCACCTGATGCATGCGTCAGTGCGCCCGGCAGCGCAGAGAGCAGCATGCATGGCAGCAATGCCAGCAGCCCGCCTGCAAGCACTTTTGGAGATGTGGCAGAGCAGCCGACTGGGCCTGCAGCAGCGCAGGCAGGCCTTGCGGCACCTGCCCCCCCTCAGCCATCACGCAGCAGCAGCCTGTCGGCCACTCGCACCAGTACCACTGCTGCCTCCACCGCTGCTGCTACCCCGGCATCGCTGGTGCAACGGCTGTCATTCCCTGCCTCGCACAGCGTGCTTAGCGTGGCGGACGTGGCAGCGCTGTATCGCCAGGAGGCAGCCAATGAACAGCCCTAAGCTGCCCCTTGCTGTGCCGGCCCCTGCTCCTAGAGATACGGCCCAACGATGGGCTGCTCCCTGGCCAGGGACCCACTCAAACCCAAGTTACCCCTGGCAGCAGCATCTCATCTCATGCATAGCAGGGTTGCATAGCCACCCACTTTAATAGCATGCCATTTACGCGTGCGCATCCGCGCCCCCATTTTATGCCACCCTCATCACGCTGCCCACTGTATGACTGCCGCCGCTGAGTGTGAATATCTTCCCCACTCTTCCCTGTCGCATGCTACCCATATCTGGCAGTTTCATTGCCGCCCTTTCATTCGTTGCCGTATTTCGTTGATCGCCGACCTTTTCAGCCGGTCAATTTTCCTGCACGGTGCGCTGTGCACTATGCCCTCACACTCATGCTTGCACATTGATCAGCGCAGCGCAAGCAGCGCATCACCCGATACCCTGTTTTCCCAACCTCTTCCACCCTGTTTCATATTGTGTTTACTTGGTTTGATTTGTAACTTCTCCGCGCTGCTACTGCTGCTGATGCTAAAACGGGAGAGACAGAGCGGCTGGGCAAAGCATGCATAGCAGCATCCCCTGGGCAGCACGCTGCAGGCAAGGCACGCTCCTCTCAACAACAGTTGCCAACATCAGTGATGTCCATTCACTGCCCTGTCCATGCGCCGCAAGCACACATGCTTGCGCCTCACAGCAATTGCTCTCAGCAGGCAAATGCAAATGAATCTTTCAGCTCCATCATATCAATTTGGTGCTTGCAACAGGGTGGGACAGGCAGGCGGGCAAAGACAAAAGGCGGATGTACAAAGCAGTTCATCCAATCGGCACGCAACAGCTGGGTTTGGTGGGTGCGCTGTGCAGCATGCTGCGCCCTGCAATGCTGTGCCCTCAGCAGGCACAGCGCTCACAGCAGCACGTCTGGGTGCTGCACCACCACCTTCAGCATCGTGCGCATTGGCTTGGCTCCAAACAGCCGCTCAGCCATGGCGGTATCCGGATCGTGCAGCTGTGCAGGAGTGCAGACAAGGTGTGGAGGTCCGTGAGGCAAGGCGAAGCTCGAGGCATGTCAGCCAGCCCCTCAGCAGGGGTGGTATCTGGGCAGTGCAGCTGTGCAGAAGTAGAAGGCAGCAGGAGAAGGCAGCTTGTCTGGGCAAGAAGCCGGCCGATGCGCATCAGCCAGACAAGTTGGCGTTTGCCCCAGCTCACCAGCAACTGGCGCAGGGCGGCGTCCCTGCCGGCCTGCGCCTCGCTCCTCTCTGCAGACTGGCCGCCAGCCTCGCCGCCGTCCTTGCAAGCATTTGCCAGGAAGGCAAGCCAGAGGTCCATGGCCTGAATTGTAGCAGGAGGCAGATGTGTAGAAGCCAGTTGTGCGGCAGTTCAGTTTGGTGCCACTGTTGCAAGCATCGGCCAGGAAAGCAAGCCAGAGTTCCATGGCCTGCGGGACAGCAAGCGAAAATTGCAGTTACACAGGCACGGGTAGCAAGGCAGTTGTGTGGCATGCAGTTGAGGCGCAGTGGTGGCAGGCTGGTTGGTTGGTTAGCAGGCAGGTGCAGCAGGCAGGTTTGGCAGGCAGGTTCAGCAAGCAGGTATGGCAGGCAACTGCTGGACTGCAGCAAGTCAGACCCCAAGACCGAGCCTACCCTGCCCACCTGCAGGCAGACCTCCTCCACAGCAGCCAGGCTCGTTCTGGTCACTTGCACCCATACATCATGTTTCAGTTGCACCGCCAATGTAACCGCTCACCTGCAGGCAGATCTCCTCCACAGCAGCCAGGTTCTCCTCAGAGGCGGGCAGCGTGCCGAAGATGTCCAGCCCTGCAGCAGACAGAGGGCGAGGGGAAAGAAATGAGGCTGTCAGCCTCTGGCATGGCTGCTGCACAGTCAAGCCCGTAAGCCAGATTGGGGCAGACCCGCTGACTAGAGCGCAATGGGAGACCGATGAACAGAGTGTGTGCACAGGCGCGCCCTCGCAGCACCGATAAGCTTGGCAAGCTGAGCAAGAGAGCTGAGCATGCTCACCCGCCCCCATCAGGTTCATCCCCAGGCTGCGCAGACATGCTCCAATGGATCACAACAAAAGCCGCACAATAAATAAAGAAAACTGCTCAGCTGCTCACCCGCCCCCATCAGGTTCATTTCCAGGCTGCGCGAGCGGTAGTGCGCCCACCCCGGCAGCTTCCAGCAGCGCTGCTGCAGGGCATGGTAGGAGGGCGCGCCCTCGGCAGCAGCGCCATTTGCGTCGGCGTCGGCGTCTCCGTTGGCAGGGCTGGTGTCGGCTGGCGCGCTCTCTGCACTGCTGCTGCCGTTGTGCGGCTTGGCCGACGCAGGAGGGGAGGATTGGAAGTAGCGGCGGAGGTAGGCGAGGTCGGCGGGGGCGTCTGTGCGGGGCTGCGGGCAGGCAGGGAAACAGAGCCAAGGGTGGGAAGTCGGTTGGTGGGTTGGGTGCGCTGAGCGCTCATGCGCAGCCACCATTGCATCGTTAAAATCGCTGCAATCGCATCACAGTGCAGAACGCGGGGGCGTGCATTCGCTGCACAATTGCCCAGGCGCGCCTGCAGCGAGATGTAGAGCAGCAGCTTCTCGGGCCCCATGGGCACCGCCTGCACCATCAGGTTGGGCACATCTGCGGGTGGAGGGGGGAGAAAAGAAACAGCTCTTTTGAGCAGCAAATCGTGGACGGATGGAGGACAGGCAAGGTAGGCTCATAATCGTCACCAGCGGCAGCAGATTGGGAGGAAAATGTGCCTGTGTGGGCGGCGGGCCAGCCACGGTGGGGATGATCCCGCAGCGTTCAGCACAACAGCTTCAAAATCCAACTAGCGATGCAACTTGCCTGTGTGTGCGGCGGGGGCGGCCACGGTTGTGATGGTGCCAAAGCCGGGCGGGTCTGCCGCCACAGTCGACACTGAGTACCACTCAATCGTGTCGCCGCTGAACGTCTGCCGAATGAAAGGGGGCAGCAGAGCGGCAGACAATTGGGGCGTTGAGCGAGCGGGTGCGACTGCTGCCGTGCTGTTGAAGCAGAGTGGCGGCCCTGCCACAGGGGCCGCCGCTTCTCGATCCTACACCCTTTGCCCCGGCCCCCGTCCTTCCTCACTTGCACGCAGCCAGCCATGTTTTCTGAGGATCCGACCACCAGCAGGCCTTCATTGTCGGAGGGCTTGGTGGGGGCCGGGCGCAGGCGGGCGGCAGACTGAGCCCGGCTCCACAGCTGGCTGCTCACGCCCGCCCACCTGCAGGTGGCACAGTGACGAGTGGCAGGAAGGGTGGCAAGAGTGGGCCGGCTGGTAGCATTGAATGCAAGGGATGCGCAAATGCTTGTTGGTACAAATCAGCCAGCGCCTTTGTTGCAAGTCTCGCCGGGGCAATGCAGCAGAGCAGAGGCGCAAGCTCGGCCCGCCCACCAGCGCAGCAACGGCAGGCGGCCCACAGGGGGCGCCACGGTCGCCAGGTTGCGCTGCAGATACATCTTTAGAGTTGATGGCCTGCAAGGAGGGCGAGCAGCCGCGATGAGCGGGCGGCGGCCATCTGTGGCTATGGTGCACCGCAAGGTGTTGGCAGCAAGCCGAGGGGGCACCAGTGGCGGCGGCGGCGGTGGCCGTCGGCGGCACTGTCGGGGCGGGCGTTCGCACCGACATGTTCTCGGGACAGCGCACTGCAAGTGGAGCGTGCAGGGCAGCGCCCGCAAGGCCCCAGCGGCTTTCCCGCGCACCTGAACCTGGCAGCGCCGCCTTGGATGCCGCTTGCAGGGCTCTGAGAGTGAAGAAGACTGTCAGTCAGGCACTAATACTGCACGCAAGCGCGGCCAGGCTGCATGTGCGCGCCGCCCTGTCAGCTCCGAGTCACGAGCGCCGCTAGCCCCGTCACTGGCGCCTTATGAGCGATCGCAGGAGCTTGCACACACATTTCTGTTATCGCTGCAGCCTGCAAGCATGTTTCCCCACCGACTGCCGCACTATTTGCTGCCCGCCGCGGCGGGAGCCTCCGCCGGCTTCCGCAAGCCGCTCTACTTCATCAGGCACGCTGATCAGAGCCGCCGCACGGCCGCTCGACATGCCCAGCCGCCGCCGCCCAGCTGCCGCCGCCGCCACCGCCTGCCGCTCTCCGCACCACCCGCCGCTGCCGTTCGCCTTCTGCCTCACTCCCACATCCCTGAACCACACTCCCTACCTGCAGCACCGGCTACGGCGCGGCTGTGGCGCTGCAGGCCGCGGCTGCCATCGCTAATGGCCGCTTTGCCGCCGCCGACGCGCTTGGACGCACGCATCTGGCCACGCTCGCCGCCTACGGTACGCACTCCTCTTGCTTTCCTTTGCTTCTGTGCAAATCAGCTTGCAGCAGGATGTCAAGCAGTGCGCCTGCAATGTGTGTGGAGGCTTTGGGCAGCAGCCTAGCCTGCAACCTGCGCGGCTCGCCGAATCCTCCAACGCCATTCTCACCGCCCGCTCAGCAGCTGCCTCCCTACCCTGTGCTCCCTTTGTGTGCTTGCAGGCGTGCGGCTGGCATCGTTTGTGCTGTGGCGCGACAACCTGCCCTCCTACCAGGTGCGGATCTGCTGCGTTTCGCACCTGTGCTGCCGACCAGCTGGTCATCAGCATCGCTGCGGGGTTATGCTGCCTGCCGCTGCCACTGCCGTGCGGCTGGCCAACAACCCCATCTGCCTGCATGCACCGGGTGCTGGCGTCAACCGCTGCTCTGTAACTCTATGCAAGTGCCACACCAGCGACACCTGTGTGGTCGTGTCAACAGTTTCACTGCATTGTTTGCTGCAGAAGCTGAAGAACGAGCATGATGCCAAGATCGAGGGGCTGCCACTGGGCAAGGTCAGTGGCTGCGCGAGCCTGTGGAAACTCTCCAAAGAGCTCTGAGGGGTACTGAGGGGTTTTCCAGTTTATCATGAGCTGTTCGCTCTGAGCACATGGGCAGGCAGCAGCACGCTCCACTGGGCATGCGCCAGCCTGATGCCGCCCCTCCACAATCCTCGCTTCGTCCCCCCAGAAGCTGGGCATGTGGGTGGGCTGCAGCGCCCTCTACTGGGCCATGTTTGTGCCAGCCTTCATCAACAGCGCGCCCGCCGCCGGCGCCGCCGCCACGCCCGCCCTGGCCGCCTTCTCCCAGGTGGGTGGGCTATGGCTGGAGGGCAAATGGGGAGATCGGTTGGGTGCAGCTCAAGCCTGCCGGCGCTAATCAGCAGGCATGTAGACTGTTGAGCCCTGCTGCCAGCCACCTCCCAACCAAACATGTACCACTTGTTGCTGCGCCGCTATTCCCCTCCTGCAGTACGTGGCTGCCCCACTCATGATTGGCTCCCTGGTGCTGGAGGCGGTGGCCGACTACCAGCAGCAGAAGGACAAGGAGCGGCAGGCGGTGGCCAAGGCGCCCGCGCGGTGAGTGCTGACCGGGGTGGCCCCGTGCAGGCAGTGCACACCTTACCTAGCTTGAGGGCACCCCTGGGTGTGGTTCGCGAGCATCAGCAGGGCTCTCAGCCCGCCGCCTATTTCTGCTATTTCTGGCTCCCCAAATGGCAGCTGGGATTGACTGGAACAATGCTCACCCCGATTCTGCCCCGCAGGCCCTGCATGCGCGGCGTGTGGTGCTACAGCCGCCAGGCCAACTACCTTGGAGAGGGGCTGTTCTGGCTGGCCAACTACGGCGCAGGTAAGCATGTATGTCGCACCTTGTGCTGGCCAGGCGGCAGGCTGGCTGCCACATTTCATGTTGGCAGGGGACTGTGCCAGCGGCCCAAGTAAGGCGCAGGTGCAGTCTGGTCTGCTCTGCTGCACATGCTGCCGACCAATTTTGTGGACGTGCACTAAGCCTCCCATCCCTCCACCTGCCCTCTGCAGCCGCCCGTGCCTTCACATCTGCGCCCCAGGCGCTGGGCGCGGCCATCGGCACCGCCGCCATCGTGGCCATCATTGCCAGCGAGACCAAGCGCAGGTGGGTGCCGCGTCTCATTTGATGCAACTTGTTATTGCAGCACCTTGCAGTTGACAGCTCAAGCTGCCATCATTGCGGGCGAGACCAAGCGCAGGTGGGTGCTCAGCTTTGGTTCTGCCACATGCCTCGGCTGTGCTCTGCTGTTTGCTGCCGCCAGCTGCTGCGGCCACCCGCGAGAACAGACCCGCTTCCTGGCACACGCGTAGCCGTGATTCATAGCTTGCTGCCCGCTGGCCCTTACCTGCACAAGCGGCAGGCAGTGCGAGCCGCACTAGGGCACTGCTGCGTGCGGCTTTTGACCACAACTGTAACCACAGTTGCACCTGTTTGCATGCCCCTGCTCTCCTCCTGCAGGGAGCGCAGCGCGAGGGCCGCTGCGGCACTGCTGTACTGCCATGATGGACCTCTTCTCAATTACTCAATCAAAGCCTCATTCCCTATTATTTACTCCTGCAGGGAGCGGCAGCGCGAGGGGCGCTACGGCGGCCAGCCCTTCTGGGAGGACTACAAGCGCGACACTGCCCAGGTTAGTGAGCAGTGGTGTTCGTGCCTGTCCACCGTGGTGTTGACTGCGGTGTGTGTGCTGTGAAATGTGGTGTGAACAAGGCTGTGCAGCGGGCTCAGCCAGTCTAAAAAGACTACAAGCGGCAGACCGCCCGGGCCAGTTGAACTGCAATTGGTTTCTCAGTGCTCGCCTCTTACCTCGTAGCAGCTCCCTATTCCTTCCGTGTCCACACAGATTGTGCCCTTCTGCCGCTGGATCAACACCGGCACCCCCACCCCGGAGGACGCAAGCAAGCCCGAAAAGTTCCGACTGTGAAGGAAGCGGCGACAGGCACTGCTGTGCGACTGGCTGCAAGGGGCAGCAGCTGCAGCAGTGGCGGCAGCAGCGCGGCACACCAAGGTGGCGGCAGCGGCGGCAGCGGAGGCAGCGGCGGCAACGATTGCGGATCCATTGCTCTGAAACGGCAGCAGCAGGCTGCCAGCAGCACATATAGGCTGCCATGGCGGTATGGCGCATGTACCATCACACACCTGTTGAACAGAAAGACAGCTGAAGCAGATTTGATACGACTGCGTTTAATGAAACCATGCTTTTTTCCCCAGACTGTTGTTCCCACCTGAAACCATTGCTGGCTTTTGGCTGGGGCCTCAGCGCATGGGCAGTGCTGGTGGCAGCATTTGCTTGCAAGTACAACTCACAACCGTTCCATTAAACACATGCCTCTCCTTGGTGTAATCGCGCTGCATGCAGCAGATTGTAGCAGGTGCAATGGGATGGAGAGCAACGTTGAAGTTGTTGCATTTCACCAGGTTGGAATCGCGACACTTAACACAACAGGCATGCTTAGTACGGATGAGTGCTTGGCAGTGGGCAGTCTGCACAAGCACGCGCCAGTGAGCACGAACGGCGGTGGCGGCACAGCAGGCGCGGCGCCTCTGGCTTGCATTGCAGTCCAGCACCGCCTTCCCACGCCACAGCGGTAGCATACTAGTAACCTCAAATCGTCCTACAGCCGCCTAGGCGCCCCAGCAGGCAGTCGCTTTCGGCACGGCCTGTTGCGCTGCCTAGTCTGACCATCGGTGCGTTGAACAGCTCGCGATCATGCCCCCGCGACCGCACGACGCTTCTCAGGCGGCCCCCAGCCTGCTGGCGCTGCCCCCCGAGGTGCTCCTCCACATCCTGGCCGCCGTGCCCCTGGCGGACCGGTGAGCGTGTGACGATGCGGTCACTGGTGTGGGGGCTGCGCGGGGTGTGCCTGTTGCATGCATCGCCCGCTCCCGCCTGCCGCCGCCGCTGGCCGCCACCGCCACTGCCCAATCAGTCTGCGTGCCATCTCCCCCCTGCAGGCTGTCTCGAGTGGCACTGGCCTGCAGGCAGTTACATGCAGCATGTCTGGCGCCAGCCCTGATCAGCGAATTGGATGTGCAGATTCAGGGCCCGCGCTGCGTGCAGCGCACACAGGCGCTGCTGCGCTTCTTGATGCAGCACGGCCAGCACGCCCACAGCCTGCGGCTGCACATCAGCCTGCCGGAAGACAGCTTGGAAGAGCACGACGATGTGGCGTCTCTGGTGGCAGCTTGCCTGACGGCCTGCGCTGCACGGCAGGCGCAGCCTGGTGGCGGCTTGCGGCAGCTCAGCATCACCCCCGACACGCCGCTGCGAAGCACCGGCTGCCTGCCGCTGCTGACGGCGCTGCAGCAGCTGAGTCTGGAAGGGCGCAGCAGCAACCTGCAGCTGCGGCTGGACGGCAGCTGGCGGCAGCTGACAGCATTGCAGGAGGCTCACTTATCGGGCCACCCTGTGTGCGATGGGGATGGGCCCTGCCTGCCGCCCAGCCTGACACGCCTGTGCATCGAGGGAGACTTGGACTGGGCCGACGATGAAGACGACAAGCCACCGCTGGATGGCAGAGTAAGCCCATTTCCATGCAGCAGGACGGCTTAGCAAATTTTTTGTTGCTCCATGCCGTGCATTTGCAGGCCCAACCTCGGCCCGCACCGCAGTGCTTGTTACACGGAGCCACACGTAGCTCCCGCCAGCTGACCAGCTGAGCGACTGCCTCTGCATCCTACCCTACCTGCTTGCTACCCGCAGGTGCTAGCAGGACTGCCGGCACTCCGCTGCTTCGAGCTGATGGATTCGGTGTACACAGGCGCCAGCCTGGCAGCCGTGAGCGGCCTGACCGCGCTGACCCGGCTGGTGCTGCACCGAGTCGACATCTGTCCGCCCACATATGCGCTGGCGAAGCTGGCGGGCACGCTGCGCGTGCTGCAGGTGCACAGCGTAGTGGAGGACAGTGTGGTGTTGAACAGCACTGTCCAAGCCCTGCCTGGGCTGGAGACACGAGCGCTGGATCTGGGCTACAACCAAATGATCGAGATTGAGCTTGAGGCCGCCGCAATGCAGCTGCCTCACCTGCGTTGCCTCTGCATCAGTGCTTACCATAGCATGAGCGGGCGCCCAGGCACCGGTGATTTGCCTCGGAACCTCCCTGCCGGCCCCTATCTGTCTTCGCTGCAGCGCCTCGCCCTGCCGATGCCGCTGGCAGTGGCTGCCCACGCCCTGTTGGCCCAGGCGCCGCAGCTGCACACCCTGTGCCTGCAGCTGCCACTCTCAGGGGTGCGTTACCCAGTAGAAAACAACTGGGCAGCCTTCTGGCAGTTTGTTGTTTCCCACCCTCCCCTGCGCCGCCTGCTGTATGAAGTTCATGCTGATAGCTGGACCTGCCCTGTCAACCTGCTTGATGCCCTGCTGTCGCTGAGAGGGCAGCGACCTGCCCTGGAGGTGCGGCGTTTGGCAGTGTGCACTTTTGACCGCATCCTCAACCCACCCACCTGCTGGTCTGAACTGCTGGATGCCTAGTTCCCTCCACACCCGTTCTTCATGCTCCCTGTTTCCAGCCCGCGTGTTCCGCCATGTCAGGTCTGCTGTGTAATGCAAGAACACTCTTATGCAGCAGGGCATGCCACAACAGCTTTCCGTGTGTCCATTGCAGTTGGTGTATATTACCAGTCACAGAACGAATGTGTTTTCATGGGTTGGTTCTCGCGCAAAATCGGCGGCAGCGGGGAGCGGAAGCAGCGGGAATGAAATGGGAGGGACAGCAGCACAATAAGGAGACGACACAAGGCACACAAACTGGGCAGCGCGGCCAATGGGCTGCGCACTGGTGCGACGACACGAGTGACCAGACAGACAGGGCAAGAGGGGCTGGGAGCGCGTCAGTTGGCCGCTCACGCCGCCACCGCCTGCTGCTGCTGCTTGGCGGCCGCCGCTGCCGCCAGCTTGTCGGCGTCCTCCAGAATCTTGTAGGCGCACTGCCGCCCGCTGAGGGTGGCGCCCTCCATGCTGCGGTGGGGCAGCAGGCACAGCAGGGGACAGCAAGGGTCAGGCCGGGGAGCAGGTCGGGCGGCGTCCCGCTCGGTGTACGTGCCAAGCTTGTCCCACAGGCATGGTTTCACATGAGCGGTTTACTCAGCAGCAGCTGCGGATGTCCCAAATTATATTTCCCACATGCATCGATCTACTCAGCAGCAGCAGCAGGATCAGCGGCCCCGCCCACCTGTCGATGTAGTCCTGCTTGGTGTACGAGCCGGCCAGGAAGAAGTTGGGGACGGGGGTGCGCTGGTCGGGGCGGAAGGGGTCCATGCCCGGCGCCTGCAGGGCACGCAGAGGAAGGAAGGGGACTTTCATGCTACCATGTGCCGCTGGTTGCAGGCTACAGGGTCGTGCACAGTTGGGAGGCGGGTGCAGCGGGTGCAGATGTATGCACTTGCAGTTGCTCTGCTCAGCCCAACACTGGATAACCAGCACCCACCTCGCGGTACAGGCTCTGCGCGATCTTCACCACGCTGTGCCACTTGAGGTTGAGGTCCTTGGCGGACGGGAACAGCCGCCGCACCTGCCGGTAAGTTGAGGAGGGTCGGTGAGGGGCGCAGGAGATGCAGCTGCTGTGCACCACCATGTGAGCAGGAGTGCTGCATCCTGGTGATGCAGGCAGCACAGCCATGGTGCCATCGCCCCACACGTCGGGGCACCACTCCCCCTGAGCAGCAGCTCTTGAATCAGCGCACCTGGCGGTCGGTCTCCGCCGCAATCTCCTCGTTGGTCTTGGGCATGTAGGGGTCGGCGGGGGTCAGCACGCACTGCGGGAAATCGAGGAGTTGTTGATGCGAGCTTCAGACGCGCACGGAGCAAGCAGAAGGGAGCCCATGCTGTCGTTGCTGTGGCCAGCTGGCGTTCATCTGCGAGGCAGGCAGGCACACGCATCACAGTAGCGCATGCAGCCTGCCTGGGCAGCTCAGGGCAAACTTCAGCAGTCACCACAAGCGAGGCTGAGGCCTACGACAAAGAGACGTATCGAATGAAACCTCACCTGCATGAGCGAGCCCTGCCCCTCCTTGTAGTAGTCCACGGGCGAGGTGAGCGCCAGGTCGGCAAAGCAGGAGAAGTCGGCGTCCGCGCTGCGGGGAGGCAGGGTTGGAGAGGTAGGGGAGTGGGTCAGTGGCAGTGCACGTTCAATGGACAGTGCACCAAGAGCAAGATGTGCGTTGGCGCTGCATTCTTGCAGGCATGGCGAGGCTGGGCCGCACCTGTACAGCAGGTTGTCCAGGCCGCGCGCGCCGCCCGACAGGTCGCGCATCTTGGCGGGGTCCTGCACAGCAGAGAGGCATATGTGAGAAGGGATTGAACGTGATAAGCCTGCCTGCAACCCAACACGTTGCCGTCGTAGCGCAGCTGCACGACTGCACCACTGCTTCCAGCAACACCAAATCAACATCCAGTCAAGCCAGATGAGCAAGCAAGCAGCCTCATACCTGCATCTCCGTCACCCAGCCGTCGTAGCGCAGCTGCACGGTGATGACGGGCACGCCCACCAGCTTGAAGACGTCGTCGAAGAACTGGGAGCCGCGCCACGCCTGCACGGGGGCAGATAGATGAATTGGTAAGTGAAGCAAAGGAGCCCACCAGGTAACAGACGTCGTCGAAGAACTGGGAGCCGCGCCACGCCTGCAAAGGAAGGGACCGGTTGATCGCTCATGCGCACGGCACCAAGGCTTGATGACTTGCCCGCAGCTGCTTGGTGCATGCACTGTGTAGTGCATACTGGTGCACCGTGCTGGCAGCTGGCTGAGGGCAGCATTCGGGCCTCAGCTGGTCTTCGGTGTCGACAGCAATTGGAGCTTTCCGACTCTTAGATGTTCTGTTTGATTGCCACAATCACCGGCCCAGGGGGCGTGTGCAGGCGAGCACGCGTGCAGCAGGCAGCAGCAGCTACAGCATCCTGCAGCACCGCGCAGCTGCGGCAGCAGCAGCAGCACACATCAAGGGCCAGCAGCAGCAGCAGCAGCAGCAGCAGCAGCAGCAGCAGCAGCAGCAGCGGCGGCGGCAGCAGCCGCTTGCCTGGGGGATCAGCCGCTTGGCTCCCGGCACATCCAGGGCCGCCACGTACACGTCCGCCTGCGGGGGAAGAATGGGCGCCCAAGTAAATGAGAGGGCATGGCCAACAGACGCTACGGCCACGCCTGGTTGGGGACCTGGAAATGCTGCTTTGGCTGCCTCTGCAGCAGCAGGCGCACTGGACACACTCGCTGTGCCCATCCCACAGCCACTCTGAACCACCACTTGCCTGCACCGTCTGCTCCTCTCCCGCCTTGGTCAGCTTCAGCCCCGTGACCTTGGTGGGCTGGCCATCCGGGCCCGTCTCGTACAGCACCTCCCTGTAAAAAGTGGCATGCACACGCTTGGGCGTTCCACTCTGCCGAGCTGCACCATCTGCCCACATGCGACATGCTTACCACCCAACACTTGCGACCCCAGGAAACGTCAGCCGTTGTGCACCAGCGCGCCCCACCTGCAGCCCCAGCGCGTGTGGATGCGCCCGCCCTTAGCCTGGATGTAGCTGGCAATGGGCGCCAGCAGGCGCTCGGCGGGCGAGCCTGCAGGAATCGAAATGGGCAAAGAATTTATGAGTTGCAGGGGCATGGGGCAAACAAGTAGTAGTTTGCAATGGGCGCCAGCAGGCGCTCCGCGGGCGAGCCTGCAGATTGGTTGGTGGAGGGCGGTCGAGGAGTGTGGGATGACAAGCGGGGGCTTTAGGGCGGGAGGCTGGAGCGGAACCGAGGATGCAGCAGCATGCATAGCAGCCATCCAGTGGCGCAAGCAGCAGCACAGGGAAGCAGCAGCAGCACACAAGTCACAGCAGCAGCACGAGTCAAAGCAGCAGGCACAGCAGCAGCAGCACAGGCAAGTGCGCCGCTCACCGTTGAGCATGCGCAGCGCCGAGGCGTCGGTCTTGGTGGCGAAGAACTGCAGACCAGAGTATAGGGTGGAATTGGGGAGGTCAAGGGCAGTTTGCAGCACAGGAGTGAAGCCCCACTTGCAACAGCACGCAGTGCTACAGCAGCTTGCACCAGCTCAAGAATGCAGCAGCAGATGCACTAAACAGACCTGGAAAATGGACAGCATGCAGCGGGCCGAAATGTCGTCGCAGTTGAGGAAGCCCAGGGCGTAAGCTGCAGGCAAGGGGAACTTGGGGCAGCTCAGCAGTGCTGGCAAGTGCACTTGCAAAAGGGGCCATGGATGCACAGCGGCAGCTCCCTCAATCGCCACCATGGCACATCGGCTGGCTGTGCACGGCACATGCAAGATGCATCTGTAAGGAGCAGCATTGTTACACACCAATGGGGTCCCACATCCGCTTGATCGACTGCTCGCTGCCGCCGTGGCTCTTGAACCAGTCTGCGAGCGGAGGCAGAGGCGGTGAGCGGTGAGAGGTTGCGGGGCAGCACCGGCTGCTGAATTGTGTTGCAGCGTGCTGCTCGAAGGGCATTCACACCATGCATGCCTTGGACGCCTGGACGCCACAGCGCATGCCTCCATTCCAATTCAGACAAGGACACACACCGGTGAACAACACAGGGCGCGCACATCACGCATGCGGCCCTGGCCATACGCAATGGCCAGCATCCTAACAATGCAAACGCACAACCCCAGCCCACACAAGTAAATGCACCGGTGAAGGCAACAGAGTCCAGGGCGCGCACGTCGCGCATGCCGCCCTCACACATGCACTCTGACGAGCAGCCCATCCACCGAGAAGCAACCAGATATCTCGCGCAACCGCATCTACGCACCGGTGAAGGACACAGAGTCCAGGGCGCGCACGTCGCGCATGCCGCCCTCGGGGTCGATCAGCGAGCGCACAATGGGGCTGGTGCCCAGAGCCAGCGAGTTGGCCACCTTGTCGGTGAAGGACAGCTGCGGTGGATGAGCAGGAATGTAAGGACACCAGTGAGAAACACCATGACCCATGAGCTCTGTGCAGTCCATTTGGAAACATGTGCAGGCCGCCCAGCCAAGGTCTGGCAAAGCAGCGCAGCAAGCAGGACTGCGAGCAGGCGGCAGCAAAAGCCCAACCCTCAAGCCCGCAGCAACAGCCCACCTGCGGGGTGGTGAAGAAGGCGCGCAGGCCGTGGAAGGGCGCGCCGATCTTGGTGTCGCCCAGGTAGAAGCGGAAGTCGAGCTCGCGCACATCGCCTCCCTGCAAAATCAAACCAGGACAGAGAGGAACGATGTCAGGCAGATGTTGGCATTGAAAGACGCCGGGTGTCGCCCAGGTAGATCAGAAGCCGAGCTTACGAACATCACCGCCCTTCAGAGGCAAAAGGGGATCGACAAATGGCATGGTTTCAGCCCAGCAGCGGCGGCAGCAGGCGGCAGCAGCAGGCAGCAGGGGTGCCAGCAGCAGCAACGGCAGCAGTAGCAGCAGCACATGCACTAGTGACGGATTCAGCATGGCACAGCGCAGCGCAGCGCAGCGCAGCGCAGCGCAGCGCAGCACAGCACAGCACGCAGCGCACGCCTCACCGTGTTGCAGAAGGTGTGGGTGTGCTCCTTCAGCAGCAGGTTCTCCAGCACGCCGCACTTGGCCATGAGGCGGAACAGGTTGAAGTAGCAGCCTGCATGGGATGGAGAGGCGTAGGAAGACGCGTGGCATTACTCAGTGCAAGCGTCCGCATGTTCGAAACAAGAGGCTGCCCTGCAGCTGCCGCCCGCGGCCCGGCAGCACATGTCTGAGCCGGAACAGAACCACAGAAAAGCAGCACGTCACCCCACCGAAGAAGACGTGCAGGCCCGTCTCGATTTCGACCAGCGCTTGGTGATAATGAACACACAAGCATCAGCCACACCAACCCAAGCGCACCGAAGAAGACGTGCAGGCCCATCTCGATGTCGTTGCCGTCCTTGTCCTTGAAGGAGGCCACCTTGCCGCCGATCCAGGGGCGCGACTCGTAGATGTCAACCTCGTAGCCCTGAGAGCGGCAAGACGAGAAGAATGCAAGGGGAAGGTAAGCCAGGGGCGTCAAGAGCAGCAGCAGCAGCAGCAGCAGCAGCAGCAGAAGCAGCAGGGGGCGCGACTCGCAAATGTCCACCTTGTAGCCCTGTGCAAGCAGCAAAGCAGCATTTTGAAACAATGGGCAGTCCGAACCGTGCGGAGCAGCAGCAACCAGCGGACATGCTACCCAGCTCGTGTTCTTCCTCGGCTGCCCGCCGCACCTGGTCCAGCAGCTCAACAGCGGTGGACAGGCCCGCCAGGCCGCTGCCCACAATGGCCACCTTCAGCTTGGGGGCGCCCTGCAGGGGTGCGGGTTGCACAGAGTGACAATACACTTGCTGCCGTTGCTGCGAAGCCCCATCACCAGCCACATGTATCCGGCGCCTGCGGTCAACACAGCACATGTGCAGGCGGCTGCAATGCAGCGGAAGTCAGCTGCCGAATGCAAGGCCAACGCAGTTAGCTCGCTGCCAGGCACTCATAGTGCCGAGCCAAGGAAAGGGCACAAGCAGCGCAGCATGTGAGAACCGCGAGAACAACCACGCACCGGCCGGGGCGCGGCGGGCTCCTCCGGGAACAGCGAGCGCAGGGGCACGTCCTTGAGGCCCACGTCGTTCACGTTGCGCACATCCGACTTGGTGGGCGCCTGCACCGCCTGGGCACGCACTGCGGCAGGGCGGAAGCGAGAACGCGGCGCCGGTGGGAGAGGCGGAGGCGGCGGCGGCAGCGGCGGCAGCACCCAGGCCGCCAGCGGGCCATCCCGGTCGCGCATTGCCCTTCTGGCACTCACCCGTGCGGTTGGGACGGCCTGCCGGGCCAGCCCGCTGGCCCGTCTGCCGGCGCCCCGCCTTGGCGGCGAGGCCGCTGGCCGGAGCGAGGCAGCACGCCGTGGCCTGCATTCTGGGTCTCGACTCCCGCTGGCTGAGCCCGCCGGCGCTGGCAATGAGCGAGGCCTGGAGTTGCTGCAGGTGCCGGGGGCCGCGGCGTGGGCTGCAAGCGACGCTGACCGGCTGCCGGGTGCTCGGAAAGGCCCCACAAGCGCTTTGCGTTTGGTTGCATCAGGATGCGTCCGCCGACGTGGCGCTTTGGGTGGATGGCAGCCATCGGCCCATTTGAGCAGCTGGATCGCCGGTGCAAACCATTAACAATAGCTAGCATTACCCATCGGCAACTAGCGAGCGGTCCCGCCGAAATGGGCAGTCGTCTGCCCCTCCTGCGACGCCTGTGGACCGCCTCGGCTGATGGGTTTGCCGGGCTACGGGGCCTGACCTCTCCACGGGGCTGGCACGTGCTGGCGCGCGACGCCGTGGCCAGGTGGGTTCGCCCCTTCGCCTGGGAGCCGCCCCAGTCCCGCCTGCCAGTGCCGGCAACAGGACAGAGGTGCCAATTGGCCGTCTATCATGCCCGCAGGTGCGACCAGCTGGTGGGCGAGGTTGTGCAGGCGCCGCCGACCGTGGCGGTCGTGCGCCTGCTGGACGAAATATCCGACACGGTGAGCATCGGGTTGAGGCTTGCAATGTGTGATCCGGCATTGCATTATCAAGGATTCGACGGGAACAATGTTGCTGCTGCCCGGTCTGCTCCCTCCCCCTTCCCATGCCTGTTGCATTTTCCAGCTGCGCCGCTGCATGGCCATGCCGCAGCTCCACCGCTCGCTTGCAGCCCCTGCCCTCTCACCCCCCTTGCATCCCATCGCCCTGCCCTGCCTGCTCTACCTTTCTATCCGGCTGTTCGCAGCTGTGCCAGGTGCTGGATGCTGCCGAGTTCTGCCGCAACGTGCACGCCGATGCCGAGTGGCGCCAGCAGGCACAGCAGGTGGGCTCCAGCAAGCTTGCCATGCTTGCTGATGGCGCGCCTGGGTTGCAGGGCCATCCTGCAGTCGCCGCGTGCTGCGCTGCGATGGAATGCCACAGCAGCTGCATGCAATGATTTCATTATGCATAGCTTAAGACAGCCTGGCCTCACAACCTGCCCAACCTTTGCCCACTGCAGGTGTGCATGGAGATGGGGGCCTACGTGCAGCAGCTGAACACGCACTTCGGCCTGTACTCAGCTCTGGCTCGGTCACTGAAGGAGCAGCAGGCAGCAACAGCGGCAGCTGGTGGACAGGCAGCGGCAGCAGCGGCGGCGGCAGCACAGGGGTGGACGCCCGAGGCTGTGCTTGTGGGCCGTATGCTGCAGCGAGACTTTGAGCGGTCAGAAGCGAGGGTGTTGCCTCTGAGGGCATTGCAGTTCGAGTGTTTGGAAGTAGGCTGAGGATTGAGGGCAGCAGCCTTCAACAGGGCCTGCAGGCCGCTGCACAGCATTGCTGCGTGTTCGCAGGTCTAGGCTTTGCGTCCTTGTGCTCACACCTTGCCGCCTCCCTCCTGCTCTTACCCATTCCACAGATACGGCGTGCACCTGCAGGGCGAGGCGCAGGACCGCATGAATGCGCTAATGGAGCGCACGCAGGAGCTGGGCATGCGTTTCACGCACAGCGTGGTGGACCCCGCTGCGCTGGGCATGCTGCGCCTCACCGGCGGGCTGGCAGGTGAGGCACCTGGATGCTGTTGTGCTTGGATATGGAAGGACTGGGGTAGGTAGGGTGTTAGACTGGGACGGGCGCTTGCTATGCGGCACACATGGGGTACTACAGGGTCACAAGTAGGGCTGAAGCGCAGTGGTTCAAGGCACCACAACTGCTGATGCCGCTCGCTGCCCCGTGTCTCGTCCCGCAGAGGCGGCGCAGCGGTTGCCACCGGCGCTGCGGCGGCGCTTGCAGCCGCTGGCCGACCCGGGCACTGGCGCGGTCAGGGGGCTGGCGGCCCCTGGAGATACCCCAACGCTGCACTCCCTGCTTCGCAATGCTGCTGATGAGGGCTTGCGGCGGGCGGCCTGGGAGGCCTGCTACCAAACGCCGGCCAGCAATTTGGCTGTGCTGGACGGGCTGGTGGAGGTGAGCATGCTGTGCATGCTGTGCATGCTGTGGTCAGCATGATTATCACGGCTTGCATGTTGTGGCACGGTTTACAAGGCACAAACCTGCCTTGCCTCCCTGCTGTTGCTGCGGCGGCGGCACACTCAACGCAGCGCTGTTGAAGTGTCTGCTCTTCCCTGGCCTGATTTGACTGCCCTGCCCAACCGCCCACGCTGCCAGGCGCGGCACGAGATGGCTCGGCTGATGGGCTTCCCGTCATATGCCGAGTATCAGCTGGACAGCTTCTCCCTGGCTGGCCAGCCAGCGGCAGTGGGCAGTTTCCTGGGGCGGCTAGCAGATGCCATTGCCCCCAAGGCAGCCGCAGAAGCAGCCGAGCTTGGGTACCTCAAGCGCCGGCTGTTTGGCAGCGGCAGCCTGCAGCCATGGGACAAGCAGTATCTAGTGGCAGCAGCCGAGGCGGGCGCTGGCGGCGGAAGCAGCAGCAGCAGCAGCGGCGGCAGTGGCGGGGAGTTGGGGAGGCACCCCGCCGCCCAGCCCACTTTCCAGTTGGAGGCTGTGGTGGAGGGACTGAGCGAGCTGCTGCGGCGCAGCATGGGAGTCAGCCTGCAGGAGCGGCCGCTGGGCAGAGGTGGGTGGGTGGGTGGGTGTGGGTAGTTGGCGGGCGGCTCCCTGCCTGGATGGCTCGCTGCGTGCCTGGGTCTGTGGCAAGTGCCGGCCTTGACCGTGCCGCAGAAGGGCAGGGAGAGTGGCAGCTGCTGTTTGCAAGTCACACGTGCTCTGATGTCCAGCCGTGTCCCCGGGACGTTGCCCCATCGCATGTGCCCCACAGCCCCTCAATAGCTTGTCCAACCCCACCTTGCAGGAGAGGGCTGGGCCAGCGGCGTGCGCAAGATGGAGGCAGTCCATGAGACAGGTGCGTTAGCCGCCACGGCATTCCAAATGTAGCACCACGTGCAGGCTCAGAGCCGCATTATCACCGTTTGATGTCTGGTCTGCGTGCTCGAAAGTCCATGCCACTCGCCCCCTTGCTCTGCTATTGCAGAGGGCGTGCTGGGCACGGTCTACTTGGACCTGGTGCGCCGGCCCCACAAGCTGTGTTACTGCTTCAATATTGCTGTACTTCATTACTGCCTCATGCTGCAGAGGGCGTGCTGGGCACGGTCTATCTAGACTTAGTTCGCCGCCCCCACAAGTTCCCTTCGGCGGCCCACTTCACGCTGCGCTGCAGCCGGCGCCTAGCCGACGGCAGCTACCAGGTGAGAGCAGGGGTGCATTGACATGGGTTTCATTGGAGCGGCTCGCCCACTTGCGCCTGGCTGCCGTGGGCCACATGCTGCTTGCCGCCACTTTATTTGCGAACGCTGGTCGACAGTGTCGCTCCGACGGCCAACAGAAATCCTGTGCTTCCTGCCACTTGCTTGCAGACGCCGGTGGTTGCCCTGGTGGCAAACTGGGGAGAGCACAGCGAGCTGGGGCTCAGCGAGGTGCGGAGCAGCGAGATTGTCGGGCAGTTGCAGCAGCGGTGGCAACAGCAGCCGACCCAATGACTGCATGGAACGTTTCTCCGTGCACCTGGTAGTGCTGCCTGGCTGGAACCAGTCCAATGTGTAGATGCCAACACGCCCCTGCTCTGTGTATTCTGCCTGCCTCAGTTTGAGACGCTTTTCCACAAGTTTGGCCCCGCCTCACTTTGACCAAAAGCTTTTGAGCATTAAACCGTGACCTACCGTAAATACAACTGCATTCATCACTGCAATCCACCCCTTCACAGGTGGAGACGCTGTTCCACGAGTTTGGCCACGCCCTCAACTCCCTGCTCTCCCGCACCGAGTTCCAGCACCTGGCGGGTGGGCGGTGGGGGCGGGTGTTGCACTATATGTCGGGGCTTCATGTTGAATGAGGTGGCGGCATTGCATGCCTCCCTGCTCATGGCTGTGCCCTCTGTGCTACCAAGCATAACCCCTGCTGCTCCTCTGCCTGCCGCACCTGGCAGGCACGCGGGGCCCAACCGACATGGTGGAAGTGCCCTCCCACACGCTGGAGCTGTTTGCCTCCGACCCCCGAGTGCTGTCCCTCATCGGCTCCGGATCTCAAGGTGCTGCCCGCGCGCTGTCGCCAGAGGCGCTGCAGCAGGCGGAGCGTGCGCGGCGGGGGCGTTTTGCCGCGCTGGATCAGCAGCAGCAGGTGGGAGGGGTGGTGGGAAGTCAAGGCGGAGAATAGGCGGCGTGGAGTTCAAGCTGTCTTGTGAAGTTTGCAAATTGGTGCAGCTGGTGCAGCCTGTGTAGCTGGTGGCGCGACCCAACACCTTGCATCTTGCGTTCCCCTTCCTGCATCCTGCAGATCCAATTCTGCCTCATAGACCAGCTGCTGCACGGGCCGGAGCCGCCCACGGGTCATCGTGCACATCGCGAGATTGCAGCGCTCATGGAGCAGCACAGCGCGCTGCCGCACGCGCCAGGCTGCTACCCCCACATCCGGTGCGTGTGCGGCTGGTCTGGACAACGTCTGTCGGCAGCTGTGGACAGCTCTGTGCTAGCCTGTGCACTTGCACTTCTTCTCGTCTCGCATCGCATTGGCGCAGGAAGCTGGCGAGACATGTGCATGCATGCCACTCAACAATGCCGCCCATCTGCCTCCATCTGCCCCCAGGTTCTCCCACATCGTGGGCTACGGAGCCACCTACTACTCGTACCTCTTTGCCCAGTGCCTGTCGGCCCGCATCTGGCAGGTGGGCGGGGTCGCAGTATGCTCTCTTGGCGTGCTGTTGCTGCTGCTGTCGCAATCCCGCTGCTGCCGCTGCTGTGTCGCTGTAGAGTGCAGCAGCTGCCGGGCACGCAGCGACGCCAGTGGCAAGTACATCCAACAGCCCCGTCTCCTGTGCCTGCCCGCCCGCAGGACCACTTGGTGGGTGACCCCACCAGCCGCGTGGCGGGCGAGCTGCTGCGGCACCGCTTGCTGGAGGTGCGGGGCAGCTGCTGTGCCCATGTGCCCTGTTCAAACAAAGCGCTTTCGCTTGTGGAGCAGCACTCCGCAGTTCAGGCTCGGCCGTTGCTGCAATCTGCCTCGGCTGCCCCACAAGGCAGCCATCTGCTGTTGCTTTGCAAGCCTCTGCCCCTCCCCTCCTCTGACTGCTGTACACGAGCATGCTCACCCCACCTGCTGCAGCCTGGCGGTGCCAAGGAGGCGCACTGCATGGTGGAAGACCTGCTGGCTGCATCAACCCACAGCAGCGGCAGCAGCAGCGGCAGCAGCAGCGGCAGCGGCAGCGGCAGCAGCAATGGCAGCGAGGGCAGCAGCAACGGCGGTCCAAGCAGCGGCGGCAGCAGCGGCTTGTGCCATGCGGGCGGTGGCTATTACCCAGACCCTGCCGCCATGCTGGAGCACCAGGGGCTGCTGCTGTGAGCTCTGCGCAGCAGTTTCCACCCTTGCAAAATGTGGCTGCCTGCACTTGCCTGCGCTCTTCGGTGACTGGCTGGTGGAGCTGTTGCATAGTGTGCTGATGCGCCAAGGTGCGCCGATGCTTTACAGGTTAGACAGACATGGCAGGGCATCAAGGTGCAGCGGGATGGGGAAAACGGAGTATGGGGAACCAGGCGCTTGAAGAACTTTTGCATCCAGCAGCTCAGACCAGCAGGTGGGTGGATTGTGAACGCGATCAACAGCCATCTCCAAGCGGCGCACTTCCAGGGCAGGCCGCTGCTTACTCAGCAACAGCAGGGCGTCAAGGAGGCAAACGTTGCACGGAAAAGTGAAAGAGTGGACTTCGTACAGCAGGCGGCGCAGCGGCGGGTTGGAGGTGACAAACTGCCAAAAACCTTGCCAATTGTCACGAGGGTAATCCTGCCCAGAGTCTGGCAGCTGCAGGCACAGGGTGTGCAGCTGCGGCGCCTGGGCCAACAGGGCGTGGGCAGCCACTGCCAGCGGCATCGGCAGGGCGAGGCGCTGCAGCGAAGACAGATAGGGGCCGGCAGGGAGGTTCCGAGGCAAATCACCGGTGCCTGGGCGCCCGCTCATGCTATGGTAAGCACTGATGCAGAGGCAACGCAGGTGAGGCAGCTGCATTGCGGCGGCCTCAAGCTCAATCTCGATCATTTGGTTGTAGCCCAGATCCAGCGCTCGTGTCTCCAGCCCAGGCAGGGCTTGGACAGTGCTGTTCAACACCACACTGTCCTCCACTACGCTGTGCACCTGCAGCACGCGCAGCGTGCCCGCCAGCTTCGCCAGCGCATATGTGGGCGGACAGATGTCGACTCGGTGCAGCACCAGCCGGGTCAGCGCGGTCAGGCCGCTCACGGCTGCCAGGCTGGCGCCTGTGTAGCTCGAGTCATCACCTCCAAGCAGCGGAGCACGGGCAGGCCCGCCAGCACCTGCGGCAGCAAGTGTCCGGGGCGGAAAGAGGGGGTGGTTGGTCAATCGGCCGCTTAAGCGCCAGCCACAGCCACTGGCAGGTACATCGATGCAAAGGATGATACCTTCCGAGTCGCCGTAGAACTTGAGCTGCTGCCATAGGCCGTTTGTGTGCATGCGCTGCTTGCCCTTTCCGAGCACGCTTGTTGTGATTCCCACCCCTCCCCTTGTTCCTTTCCAGCATTGCTGTCCCCGTCCCCACCATCGTCTGTCACTTTCATCCTGCTGTGCCTGGATGCTTGGTCCAACTTGCAACCTCGGGCGCCTTTCCTGCCCACCGTTAACAACCACTTTGCGCACTCAAACTGGCCCGCCCACACCCTCGCAGTCCAACTTACACACTACGCATGCCCCTCACGTCGCCTCAGTTCAGTGCCGTGCTGGCCTTACAGCTGCACCTGTATCCATTGCTTGCACCTGCGACTGTAGTAGCTCAACATGTTACAAACTGTGCTACCAAGTCAGCCTGCTGCTGCTGCTGGTGCCCAGCCTGCAGCGCCAGTCTGCAGGCGGCGGGCTACACCACTCCCAGCAGCGTGCGCACTTGCGCGGGTGTGTGCCGCACTGCATCAGCCACCTCTGCTGCCGGGTAGCCGCTGGCTGGGTCGTTCAGCGCGGCGTGCACTGCAGCATAGCAGGGGCAGGGGAGCCGCAGCAGTTTTGACTTGTATGCCTAGCAAAATGTGTGCACACCACAACGGCCACCACACCAAGGAGCATGACGCGTCCGCAGGCATCCAATCCACATCAGCCAGCGCCTGCCCACACCGACCCCCAGCAGCCAGTGACGCCCACAGCAGGCACAGCAGGCACAGCATGCACCTGTGGCA
>VFQQ010001714.1_pt1 | contig 28664 bp, 27 predicted proteins | sample 3512341 | NCBI WGS metagenome assembly VFQQ01 (sample SAMN10412373, study PRJNA504923) | tailings metagenome | isolation source: Relicate 2 Philex TSF1 revegetated site | place: Philippines: Tuba, Benguet | collected 2017-08-29
GCCATGCGCCGCACCCTGCCGGCCTACAGCAACGAGGTGGTGATGATGCTGCACGGCACCAGCCTGGCCAGCGCGGTGCCGGCCATGCTGGACGTGACCGCCGCCGCCAGCCGCATCTACTCCGACTACTACCTGCCTTTTGAGGCCTACCTCTTCGCCGCCGGCATCTACCTCACCATCACCTTCACCCTGGTGGGCCTGTTCAAGCTCGGCGAGCGGCATTTCCTCGCCCACCTGGCGCCGCGCACGCACTGACGGGAAACGCATGGAACGGACCGAACACCCCCTGCTGAGTCCCAGCCTGGGCCACCAGAAGCACCTGGTGTCGTTCCGCTATGGCGCCGAAGACGCCCGGCCCAAGGTCTACCTGCAGGCCAGCCTGCACGCCGAGGAGCTGCCCGGCATGCTGGTGGCGCACCACCTGCGCCCCCAGCTGGAGGCCGCCGAACGCGAGGGCCGCCTGCGCGGCCAGGTGGTGCTGGTGCCGGCGGCCAACCCCATCGGCCTGACGCAGCGGCTCAACCACCGCGCCATGGGCCGCTTCGAATTCGGCACGTCGCAGAACTTCAATCGCCACTACCCGAACCTGGCGGACGCGCTGTTCGACGAGCTGCGCGACCGCCTGGGCCCCGACCCGCAGGCCAACGTGGCCCTGGTGCGCGCCGCCGCCACCCGCTGGCTGCGCGACTGGCGACCCGCCACCGAGCTGGACAGCCTGCGCCGCCAGCTCTTCCTGCTGGCGCACGACGCCGACGTGGTGCTGGACCTGCACTGCGACTGGGAAGCCGCGCTGCACCTGTACGCCGAGGAGGCCTGCTGGGCCCCGCTGGCGCCGCTCGCCTGGCTGCTGGGCTGCCGCGCCGTGCTGCTGGCGCGCGATTCGGGTGGCGAGCCCTTCGACGAAACCCTCTCGGGCCTGTGGTGGCGACTGGCCGAGCGCCTGCGCGCGCAGGGCATCCACCACCCGCTGCCCCAGGCCTGCGCCAGCGCCACGGTGGAGCTGCGCGGCGAGGCCGACGTCTCGCACGACAACGCGCGGATCGACGCCAAGGCCCTGATGGACTACCTGCTGCACCTGCGCGTGCTCGATGGGCCCGCCCCCGCCATCCCCCGGCCGAGCTGCGAGGCCACGCCGCTGGCTGGCTCGGAGACCCTGCACAGCCCGGTGGCCGGCGTGGTGGCCTTCTGCGTGCGCCCGGGCGATACCCTGGCCGTCGGCGAGGTGGTGGCCGAGGTCATCGACCCCACCGCGCCCGGCGCCTCGCGCGTGCACCGGATCACCGCCGGTGTCGCGGGCGTGCTCTACGCGGCCATTGGCGAGCGCTACGTCGTCGCCGGCGGCGAGATCGGCAAGATCGCCGGCGCCACCCCGTTCCGCACCGGCCACCTGCTCGGTGCCTGACCCTGCCCCGCTCCCATGAATGCCCCCACCCCTTCTTCCGCGCCGCTGCTGGCCGTGCACGACATCCACAAGCGCTTCGGCGCCAACGAGGTGCTCAAGGGCGTGTCGCTCGAGGCGCGCGCGGGCGACGTCATCAGCCTGATCGGCAGTTCGGGCTCGGGCAAGAGCACGCTGCTGCGCTGCATCAACCTGCTCGAGAAGCCCAACGCGGGGCGCATCGTGCTCGGCGGCGAGGAACTCAAGCTCGCGCCCGACCGCCACGGCGAGCTGCACGCCACCGACCCGAAGCAGCTGCAGCGCCTGCGCACGCGCCTGGCCATGGTGTTCCAGCATTTCAACCTGTGGGCGCACATGACGGTGCTGCAGAACATCATCGAGGCGCCGGTGCACGTGCTGGGCGTGCCGCGCGACCAGGCGGTGCAGACGGCGCGCAAGTACCTGGAGCGCGTGGGCCTGAGCGGCGTGGAAGACCGCTACCCCGCGCACATGAGCGGTGGCCAGCAGCAGCGCGTGGCGATCGCGCGCGCGCTGGCGGTGGAGCCGGCGGTGATGCTGTTCGACGAACCCACCTCCGCGCTCGACCCGGAGCTGGTGGGCGAGGTGCTGCGCGTGATGCGCCTGCTGGCCGAGGAAGGCCGCACCATGCTGGTGGTGACGCACGAGATGGGGTTCGCGCGCGAGGTGTCCTCGCACCTCATCTTCCTGCACAAGGGCTGCATCGAGGAACAGGGTGTGCCGCGCGAGGTGCTCGCCAGCCCGAAGAGCGAACGGCTCGCCCAGTTCCTCAAGGGCAACCTGAAGTAGTCAGGGCGTCAGCGACAGCTCGCTCGCCCACTTGGGCGGCTTCAGGCTCAGGGTGCGGTGCTTGTTGGCCAGCCAGGTCGCGCTCATGTCGCGGTAGCGGCTGGAGAACACGTTGCCGCTCTGCCCCGTCTGGTAGATGAACAGCGAGCGGTCCAGGTCGGCCAGGTCGTAGATCGCGCGCAGGCTGGCCGCGTGGCGGTTGGCGAAGGGCGCGTCGGCCTTGTCCAGGTGGTACTGGCCCACGTTCACCGTGAAGGGGTCGCCGCCGGTGGGCTCGCGCACCTCGAAGAAGCGGGCCAGCGGCTTCACGTTGGAGAACGGCCGGTGCGCCGAGATGGCCGGGTGCGCCTCGCCCCAGCGCCAGGCGGCCACGTCGGCGCCGTACTGGGCCGACAGCCTGTCCAGCGCGCGCGACAGCGCCTCGCCCGCCGCGTGCGGACAACCCTGCACGCCGCACCAGGCGCGGTTGTCGCTCTCCAGGAAACCCTCCACCGCCTGGCGGAACAGGCGCTTGCCGTACAGCGACTCGAAGCGCTCCTTGCCCAGGCGCTGGCCGATCACGCCACGCGTGAACTCGTCGATCCAGGCGCTGTAGATCAGCGGCGCGGGTGAGTCGGCGCGCATCACGCCGTCGAAGCCCTGCAGCGCGGCGCGCGCGGCCTCGGCCAGCGAATGCGTGGACGGCGCCTTCAACAGGTGCGGCAGCAGGCGCAGCGTGGCCTCGGCCCGCTGGTCGCCCTGGATGGCGCGCATGCTGGCCACGTCGTGCTTGGGCGTGGCCTCCAGCAGGGTCTCGATGCGTTGCTGGCGGTATGGCGGCGCCCAGTCCTGGGTGAGGAAATGCGGGTAGTCCGGCGCGTGGATGCGCTGGTTGGCGGTGGCGATCCAGCCGCGCGCGCCATCGTCCTGCGGCGTGTCGGCGTACGGCAGCCAGCCGGTCCAGTCGTAGCGCGGCTCCCAGCCCGGCGCCGGGGCCACGCCGCGGATGTCGTTGTCGGCCGCGCGCAGCGGCACGCGCCCGGCCGCCTTGTAGGCGATGCGCCCGGTGCGGTCGGCCATCACGATGTTCTGCATGGGCGCGCGGAAGGTGGAGAACGCCGCCAGCAGTTCCTCCACGCTCTGCGCGCGGTTGGAGGCCAGCGTGGCGGACACGTTGTCCTCGTCGTCGAGCCCGGTCCAGCGCAGCGCCAGCACGAAGCGCGTGGTGTCGAGCACCTTGCCGTGCTGGGCCTGGGCGTCGCTCAGCACCGGGCCGTGGCGCGTGGCGCGCACCAGGTGTGTGACGTCGGCCTGCCCCTTCACGCGGATGGTCTCGGCGCGCACGGTGAAGCGTTCCCAGGCGGGCTCGGCGCCGGCCGAGGGCACGCGGTACTCGCCGGGGTTGGCCGGGTTGATCTGTTCCAGGTAGAGGTCCTGCACGTCAGGCCCGGTGTTGGTGAAGCCCCAGGCCACGCCGGCCGTGCGGCCCAGCACCACGAAGGGCGTGCCCGGCAGGGTGGCGCCGATCACGTCCATGCCCTTGAGGCCACCCGCGTCGGGCGCCTGCAGCCGCGCGAAGTACCAGATGGCGGGCGCGCTCAAACCCAGGTGCGGGTCGTTGGCCAGCAGCGGCTGGCCGCTCTGGGTGCGCGAGCCGGCCACCACCCAGTTGTTCGAGCCCTTGTTTTCGTTGAAGCCGAAGCCATCGGTCCAGTCGCGCAGGTCCAGCGCGATGCGCTCGCGCCAGCCGGCCTGCGGGGCCGCCGGGGCCTGCGAGGTGGCGGTGCCGTTGGCCTTGTTGAACACGCCCAGTTCGCGGTACAGCCGGCCCAAGTCGGCGCTGGCGGCGGGCGCCTCGCCCGGGTACGGCGGGAACAGCTCCCACAGCGCGGGGGTGTCCAGCACCTGCAGCGCCGTCAGCCGGGCGAACTCGTTGCCCCAGTTCCCGCCCAGGTCCAGCGCCATCATGATCGACCAGCCCACGCTGTCGGCCGGGTCCCACCAGGCGCCGCGCAGGGCCTCCTCGCGCGGGTTCACGCCCAGCAGCAGGAACTCGGGCGTGAGCGCCTGTTCGCCGCTGGCGAAGAAGGCGTTGATGCCGGCGCTGTAGGCCTCCACCGCGGCCTTGACGTCCGCCGGCAGCTTGGCCAGCTGGCGCTGCGCCACCTGGCGAATGCCCAGGGTGCGCATGAGCTTGTCGGTTTCCAGCGTGGCCGGGCCCAGGAACTCGGACAGCGTGCCGCGCATGACCGCGCGGTTGAAGGCCAGCTGCCAGCCGCGCTCCTGCGCGTGCACGTAGCCCAGCGCCATCCAGGCGTCGCGCGGGTTCTGGGCCAGGATGTGGGTGACGTCGCTGCCGTCGCGGTTGACCTGCACCGGCGCACCCAGGCCGCTGACCTGCAGGTGCCCGTCGGTGCGCGGCAGGGTCTGGCGGGCGTACCACAGCCCCAGGGCGGCGGCCAGCACGAGCAGCAGGCCAATGAAGGTGGCGAGGCGGCGGATCCAGCGCATGGTGTTTGTCTCTCGGGCTTCTTATGAGGAGCCGCGAGGATAAACCCCGTCCGATGACCCGGCGGCGCGGGTGCTGTCACGCAGGCGCGCGGCGCGCCCAGTGCGCTCAGCGCGCGCTGGCGGCGGCGCTGCGGGCGAGCGCCATGCTGCCGTCCATGAGCTTGAAGCTCACGGTGGGGGCGCTGAAATCGGAGAACGGCGCGCCCAGGGAAATCTCGCCGTCGCTGTGCAGCACACAGTCCTGGCGGCGCAACTGCACCACCGACTCGCTGCCCGCGAAACGCACCCAGGTGCCGTAGCTGCTCACGTCTTCCAGCACGTAGTTGCCGGAGACCATGCCGATGGTGGCGTGCATGCGAGAGACGCGCGGGTCGCTCACCACGAAGCTGGCCTCGGGCACGCGGCCGATGCGCAGCGGCAGGTCGCTGGAATTGAAGGTGCGCGTGGCGTCCAGCCAGGCGAGCTCGATGCCCGCGAAATCGGAGTCGTCCTTGGGCGTGATGGCGTGCAGGTCGGCCGGCACCGTGAGGAACTCGGACTGCATGTCCGCCTGCCACTCGATGCGGAACACCTCGCAGGTGTCGACCTTGCCCTTGATGCGCATGGCACCCAGGCTGCGGTTGCGCACCAGCGAGCGCGGCCCGAGCGACTGGATGACGGTGTCGCTGGCAAAGATCTGTTCCGGGCCGGCCAGGTCGCTCAGGCGCGAGGCCAGGTTCACCGCGTCGCCGAAGCAGTCGCCGTCCACCCACACCACCGAGCCGCGCGCCAGGCCGATCTGCATCAGCAGCTTGAGGTGGGCCGGCCACTGCTGCACGCGCTTGGCGTGCTCCTGCTGGATCTGCACCATGGCATCAACCGCGGCGCGGTTGTCGGCGAAGGCCATCAGCACGCCGTCGCCCAGCATCTTGACCACGGTGCCGCCGTTCGACTGGCCGCGTGCGCCGATCCACTGCGTCAGCTTGGTGACCGCCTTGGTGGCCCGGTCGTTGCCCAGTGTCTCGAACACGGACGTGCTACCGGTGAGGTCGACGAAGGCGATCGTGAGTTCGGGCATGGGGCTGGGAAAACCTGCGGGCGATTAGAGCATGGCGGTTCTCGCAGACCGTTACATCCTCAACCGATGCAAGTGGCGTTTGTGCGCCCCGAAAGGCCGACCGGGTTGTGGCACCCAGCCAACAATGAGTGCAAAAGGATTACTAAATTGAGGTAGTCCATGAAACTCCCGCGCTAAGCACATGATTTGCTGTTGTTTTTTTTGCCGTATCAAGACTTGCACGATTGCATCGACATGCTTCAGGTCGTATTCTGGCCAGCCCTCCCTGTGATGGAACTCTCACGGTCATGCGTTGGTTCAAGCCCAGTCTCCGCAACAGCATCTCGGCCCTGCTAGGGCCGAGCGCGCGCGCGGACGACGAGGACGAGCTGGAGCCGGTGCGTGAGGCCATGCTGGCCGTGCTGGGTGAAGAAGGCGCCCGCCTGAACCCTTCGCTTAAGCGCCGGCTGAAGTTCATGCACGACGCGCACAGCCTCTGGTATGCGCGCGGCGAACTGGTCGCGGTGCTGAGCCGCGTGCACGGCGAGGCGCTGGCGGTGCACCGCGTGCAAAGCCTCTCGCCGGTGTTCCAGGGCCTGGTGCCCAAGGCCCTGATCGACGCTTCGCGCATCCGGCGGGTGTAAGCCCCACCCCGCCGCGCTTCGCGCGTCCCCCGCAAGGGACGGCACCGACGGCCCGACGAAGCCGGTTCCGTGGTGCCTCCGGGCTCAATGCCCGTGGTGCCCATGGGGCTCATGCCCCCAGAAGATCAGCGCGTCGCGCCCCTCCACCACCAGATCGACCGTGCGGCCCACGGGCAGGAGGACCTTGGTGGGCACGTGGCCGAACGGCAGCCCGGTGTAGATGGGCGTCTTGGTCTTCGAGCGCAGCCATTGCGTCACGGTCTTGAGCGAGAAGCCCCGGTCGTAGCCCGGCACCGGCTTGAAGCGGTTGAACGCCCCCAGCAGCACGGCCTTCTGCGCGTCCAGCACGCCCGCCAGCAGCAGTTGGGTGAGCTGGCGCTCCAGCCGGTACGGGTGCTCACCCACGTCTTCCAGGAACAGCACCCCGCCTTTCACGGCCGGCAGGTATGGCGTGCCGACCAGCGAACACAGCACGCTCAGGTTGCCGCCCCACAGCGTGGCCTCGCGCACGTGCCGCTTCGGCTTGGCGGCGTGGGCCGGGGCGTCGGCCGCCGGCAGCGTCCAGCCCGAGCCCTCGGCCGACCCATCGAGCAGGTCGCCGAAACAGGCCAGCATGATCTCGTCGGGCTCGACCTCGGGGCCGAAGTCTTCGCCCAGCGCCGGGCCGGCCCAGGTGCTGGCGCCGGTCTTGGCCAGCAGCGCCAGCTGCAGCGCGGTGAAGTCGCTCAGGCCGACGAAGCGCGTGCCTTTTTCGATCGCCTTGGCGAGGGCCTTGTAGGGCAGCTCGGGCAGGAGGCGGGTGAGCCCATAGCCCCCGCGCGAGATCAGGGCCACGTCGGCACCGCTGGCCGCCGCGCGGCCGATGGCGGCCAGGCGCGTGGCGTCGTCGCCCGCGAAGCGCATGTGGGCACGCAGGGCGTCGGTGTCGATCTCGACCTCGTGGCCCAAGGCCTTGAGGCGCTGCACGCCGCGGCGGAACGCGGCCTTGTCGCGCACGGCGCTGGCGGGAGAGTAGATGTAGATGTGGCTCATGGGTTCGGGGATGAAAAATGCGCGAGCGCCGCGCGCGCGATGGGCCCGCCGTGTTCCTGCACGAAGTGGCCGGCCTGGGCCAGCAGCAGGGGTTCGGGGCAGCCTCGGATCTGCTCGCGCAGCGCGCGCATGACGGGCTCGCCGAGGACCGGGTCTTGCTGGCCGATGGCCATGAGGCTGCGCCCCTGCCACTGCTCGCGCCAGAAGCGGCGCGCCTCGCGGCTGACGGCGGCGCCGTCGCTGTCGGGGAACTCGGGGACCATGGGCGGGAAGGCGCGCAGCGCCGCGCGGTGGCCCTTGTCGGGGAACGGCGCGTCATAGGCGGCGCACTCGGCTTCGCTCATCTGCGGGTTGCCGCGCGCGAACAGGCGGCCGACCGAGAACTCGGGCTTGCTGGCGCACATCTCGCGCCAGGCCAGGAAGCCGGGCGACAGCGGCGTGTCGCCCGTGGCCAGGGTGGTGTTCATTACCAGCAGGCCGCGGTAGCGCCCGGGCGCGGCCGGCGGCAAGGTCAGGCCCAGCAGACCGCCCCAGTCCTGCACGACCAGCACCACGTCGCGCAGGTCCAGCCGCTCGACGAATTCCAGCAGCACCTGGCGGTGCCAGGTGAAGCGGTGGGCCGCGTCCTTCTTGGGCTTGTCGCTCTTGCCGAAGCCGATGAGGTCGGGCGCGACCACGCGGTGACCGGCCGCCAGGAACACCGGCAGCATGTGGCGGTAAAGGTAGCTCCAGGCCGGGTTGCCGTGCAGGCAGAGCCAGGTCAGCGGGGCGTCGCGCGGGCCTTCGTCGAGGTAGTGCAGGCGCAGCCCGTCCAGCGCGGGCAGGTCGCTCAGGTACCGGGGCGCCCAGGGGTAGCCGGGCAGGCCCTCGAACGCGGCATCGGGCGTGCGCAGCGCGTCCTCGCGCAGGGGGTGGGGGTTCATCCGGCGCTCCTTGAAGAAGCTGCGCAGCAGCTCGGCGCCCTGCTCGGCCAGCACGCCGCCCCGCACCTGGGTCTGGTGGTTCAGTGGCGCCTGGGCGAACAGGTCGATCACGGAGCCGGCCGCACCGGTCTTGGGGTCGCTCGCGCCAAAGACCACGCGGTCCAGCCGCGCGTGCAGCATGGCGCCGCTGCACATGGCGCAGGGCTCCAGCGTCACATAAAGCGTGCAGCCATCGAGCCGGTAGTTGGTCAGGCGCCGCGCGCCCTCGCGCAGGGCCAGCATCTCGGCGTGCGCGCTCGGGTCGTGTGTGGCGATGGGGGCGTTGCGGCCGGTGGCGATCACCTGGCCGTCCTTCACCAGGACCGCGCCCACCGGCACCTCGCCGGCCTGGGCGGCGGCGCGGGCTTCGTCGAGCGCCAGGCGCATGAAGGCTTCGTCGCGTTCCGGGCTCGGCGTCATGCGGGCGAGTGTAGGCGAGCGCGCCGAATGCCCCCTGGGGCCCTCGCGCTCTGGCATGATCCTGGGTTGCCCAGGGAAAACCCGAACAAATGACCACCCCCCGCGCGAGCGGCCGGCAGTGGGAGCTCGACGCGCTGCGCGGCCTCATGCTGGTCCTCATGACCCTCACCCACATGCCGACCGGCTTCTCGCCGGTGCTGAGCCAGCCGTTCGGCTTCGTCTCGGCGGCGGAGGGCTTCGTCTTCCTGTCGGCCTTGCTGGCCGGGCGCGTGTATGGGGCGCGCGCCGAGCGGCAGAGCTTCGCCGAACTGCGCGGCGGCCTGTGGCGGCGCGCGGGCCGCCTGTACCTGTGCCAGCTGGCCCTGTTGCTGCTGGCCTTCACCCTGATCGCCTGGCTGGGCGTGGTGCGCCAGCAGGGCGGCGTCACCGGCCTGCTGGAGTACTTCTTCATCGCCCCCGCCAGCGCCGTGGGCGCGGCCCTGGTGCTGCTGCACAACCCGCCGCTGCTGGACGTGCTGCCGCTCTACATCCTGTTCATGTTGATCACGCCCTGGCTGCTGGCGCACGGCCGGCGCCACGGCTGGCGCGGCCTGCTCTGCGCCAGCCTGCTGCTGTGGCTGGCCGAGCAATGGGGCCTGGGCGCGGCCCTGCACGGGCTGGCGGCGTCGGCCGGCTGGCCCGTGCCCTACAAGGACATGGGGGCCTTCCACCTCTTCGCCTGGCAGCTGCTGTGGGTGGGCGGTCTGTGCCTGGGCACGCGTCGCCAGCCCTGGCCGCGCGTGCGCTGGTGGCTTTGGGGACCGGCGCTGCTGCTGGCCGGCAGCACCCTGCTCTGGCGCCACATGGTGGGCCAGGACCCGATGCCCGGCGTGCCGGCCGTGGCCGCGCTGTTCGACAAGTGGTCCCTGGGCCCGCTGCGCCTGCTCAATGGCGCGGCCCTGGTCGTCCTGCTGCTGGCCAGTGCGCCCCTGTGGCGGGCGCTGCCCCGCCCGCGCCCGCTGGAGCTGCTGGGCCGCCAGTCGCTGCCGGTGTTCTGCGCCCACCTGGTGATCGTGCTGTTCACCCTGGCCTTCTTCGGCTCGGTCGAGACCCTGCGGCCCCGGCAGACCGACGCCCTGCTGCTGGCCGCCGCCTTCGCCGGCCTGTTCGCGGTGGCCCTGGCGGCGCAGTGGCGCGACCAGGGCGGCCGCCGGCGCCCACGCCTGGCCAGCGCGCTGCGCTGAGCGGCAGGGCGGCGGCCCGCCGTGTCAGAGCTTCAGGCGTGCCGCGATGAGCTCGCGCCAGATGCCGTAGCCCGTGGCGTTGAGGTGCAGGCGGTCGGCGCCGAACAGGTCGGGCCGCGGCCGCCCGCCCTCGTCCAGCATGGCGCCGTACACGTCGATGAAATCGAGCTGCGGGTGGCCTTCGGTGTAGGCCTTGACGAGCCGGTTGGTGGTTTGTATCGCGGGCAGCAGCGCCTCGCGCGCCGGGCTGGGCTTGATCGAGACGAAGGCGATGCGCGTGTTCGGCGCCGCCTGCAGCACCTGTTGCACGAAGCGCTCGTAGCGCAACAGCACCTCGGCCGGCGTGGCGCCTTCGTCCAGGTCGTTCTCGCCGGCGTAGAGCACCACCTGGCGCGCCTGGTAGGGCAGCACCAGCCGATCGACGAAGGCCACGCAGTCGGCCAGGCGCGAGCCGCCAAAGCCGCGCTTGATCACCACCGGCTGCTGCTGGAAGGCCGCTTCCAGCTTGTCCCACAGGCGGATGGAGGAACTGCCCACGAACAGCACCCCACCGGGCGGCGGATGGGCCAGCCGGTCCTGTTCGGCAAAGGCCTGCAGGCTGCTGCGCCAGCGCAGCTCGGCCGCTGCCATGTCGAATGGGGCGGGGTTGGGTGTGGGCCGTGCGGCCGGCGCGGCACCGACCGGCGGCGGCAGGTTCACCAGGCGCTCGACGGCGCTGGTGGTGGCGAGGCCGGCCGGCGCGGCGCCAGTCGAGGCGGCCGAAGCGGGGGCGGCGCCTTGCGCCGAGGCCAGCGGGGCCAGCGCGGCGCCGAGCGCGCACGCGGCCAGCCGGCGGAACATCGCGGAGCGGTCGTTCATGTGTCGGGGGTGCCCAGGCCGAGCCGGCGCATCCAGCCCGCCAGGGCCTGCGCCTGCTCGCCGCCCTGTTCGTACAGGCGCAGCATCGCCGCGTGGGATTCGCGGCGGTGCTGGTTGAGCTTCACCTTGCAGCGAAGTTCCAGCACCCGCAGCTCCATGGCGTGGATGCCCTTCATCATGTTCTGCTGGAAGTCCTCGGGCAGGCCACGCCACTGCTCGGCGTAGGCTGGGTCGTGGTCGTGGATGAGGTGCTTGAGCAGGCGGTCCTTGTCCTCGAAGGACTCGATGAAGCCCACCTGCACGCGCGCCTGCACTGTCAGGTAGTTCCAGGTGGGCACGCGCTGCAGGTCGGGGTAGACGCGCGGCGTGAGGTAGGCTTGCGGGCCGTTGAACACCACCAGCGCCTGGGGCCGGGCCCGCAGGTGTGCGGCCTGCGGATTGGGCTTCGCCACATGGCCGAGCAGGGTGAGGCCGCCGCCCTCTTCCAGCACGTGCAGCGGCAGCGGCGTGACGAAGGGAAAGCCCTCGTCGTCGGTGGAGATGAGCTGCGCGAAGGGGTGCGCGCGCATCAGCTCGAGCGCGATCGCGGGGTCCTTGGCGGCGAATTGGGGCGGAAGGTACATGCGGCGGATGGGCTGGGGGCGGGCCCAGGCCCGGTTTATCCAGCGGATTGTTTCATATGCAATCGGCGGCGCCGCCCGGTGTGTTGCCGCTGTCACGGGGGGAAACCATGATCGGTGCCAACACCCGTCGCCGCCGGAGCCTCCCATGCCGAACCCGTTCAAGTCCCTGTCGCTGACCCTGTTCGCCGGTGTGCTCCTGTGCCTGGCTTTCGCCGTCGCTGCCTGGCGCACGGGGCGGCTGGCCTGGTGGGGCGCGGAAGGCCTGGCCGTGGTGGCGCTGGTCGGCGCCTTGCGCCTGCGCCGCCGGTCCCGCCGCGTGGACCCAGAGCGCTGGGCCAGCTTCTGAGCAAAGCCGCCGCCGCGAAGGCCCTTGGCGAGGCCTCGCGCTCTTGACGCCGCTCTGTTGACCGCTCCCCGTTTTTGGCCGGCCCGAACCGCACAAAAGTTCACGAATCCTGCCGGCAACCCCCTCAAACCGGCGTTTCGTCGGCCGACATTCAACAGCAAGAGCTTTGTGTGTCTGTCGCGCCCGCCAAGGCTTGAGACCAGGCGCGAAACCTCCACCACGAATCCGGAGCTTTCATGTTGAACAACCTCAAGATCGGGTCCCGCCTCGCGCTGGGCTTCGGCCTGCTGCTGGCCTTGCTGTGCGCCATGGCCGCCACCGCTGCCTGGGAGATGGGCGGCCTGGTGGGCAACACACGCTACTACGCGCAGAACCTCGTGCCATCCTACGAATCCGAACACGGCCTCTCCATCCACCTCGACGCCATGCGCCGGGCCGAGCTGGAGCACGTGCTGGCCAGTTCCCCCGCCGAGATGGACGAACAGGAGCGCCGGATCGGCGACAGCCGCGAGCGGGTCGGCCAGGCGCTCGACCGGTACGCGCAGCAGCTGGTGTCCGATGAGCAGGACAAGCGCCACCTGGAGGCGGTGCGCGCCGCCCTGGCCGACGACTACGCACAATGGGACCCGGTGCGCGCCCTGTCCCGCCAGACCGCTACCGACCCGTCGAAAGCGGCCGAGGCCCGCCGGCTGCTGGAAGGCCCCTCGGCCCAGGCCTTTGACAAGTTGCGCGCGGCCGTCGACGCCTGGTGGGCCTACAACGTCCAACTGGCCCAAGAAGAAGCGGCCCATTCCGATGCCGTGTACGACCGCGCCCGCCTCGGCCTGTTCGGCATGGTGGCCCTGGCGCTGGGCTTGGGGCTGGGGGCCTCGGTGCTCATCACGCGCTCCATCGTGCGGCCGGTGCGGCGCGCCGTGGAGGTTGCGGCCACGGTGGCCCGGGGCGATCTCACCTCGCGCTTCGACACCGGCGGGTGCGACGAAATGGCCGAGCTCATGCGGGCGCTGGCGCGCATGAACGACAGCCTGGTGGGCATCGTCGGCCAGGTGCGCGCCAGCAGCGACAGCATCGCCACCGGCTCGTCGCAGATCGCCTTGGGTAACGCCGACCTCAGCCAGCGCACCGAATCTCAGGCCAGCAGTCTGGAGCAGACCGCGGCCTCGATGGAAGAGATTTCGGGGACGGTGCGCAGCAACGCCGAGACCGCCGACCAGGCCCGCCGACTCGCGTCCGACGCGGCTCAGGCGGCCACGCAGGGGGGCGAGCTCGTGGACAACGTGGTGAACACCATGCAGGCCATTGCCCAGGCTTCGGGCAAGATCGCCGAGATCATCGGCGTCATTGACGGCATCGCTTTCCAGACCAACATCCTCGCGCTCAACGCCGCCGTGGAGGCCGCGCGCGCCGGCGAGCAGGGCCGCGGTTTCGCGGTGGTGGCCGGTGAGGTGCGCACCCTGGCCAAGCGCTCGGCCGAAGCCGCCCGCGAGATCAAGGAACTGATCGGCGCCAACGTGGTGCAGGTGGAGATGGGCGGGCGCCGCGTGAACGACGCTGGCGCGTCCATGCAGGACATCGTGGCCAAGGTGCGGCGCGTCAACGAGATGATCGCCGAGATCGCCAGCGCCACGGGCGAGCAGTCCACGGGCATCGGCCAGATCGGCGAGGCGGTGAGCCACCTCGATCAGGTCACGCAGCAGAACGCCGCACTGGTGGAGGAAAGCGCGGCCGCCGCCGAGAGCCTGCGGTTGCAGGCGGCCCAGCTGGCGGAGGTGGTCAGCGTGTTCAGGTGCCGCTGAACACGCCGCCGTAGCGCTTGCGCAGCTCGTTCTTCTGCACCTTGCCCGTGCCACCCACGGGCAGCGCGTCGAGGAAGACCACGTCCTCCGGCACCCACCACTTGGCCACGCGCTCGGCCAGGAACGCCAGGATCTCGGGCTTCTCCAGCGCGGCACCGGGCTTGCGCACCAGCAGCAGCAGGGGACGCTCGTCCCACTTGGGGTGCTTGATGCCGATGACCGCCGCCTGCGCCACCGCCGGGTGGCCGGCGGCGGCGTTTTCCAGGTCGATGGAGCTGATCCATTCGCCGCCGCTCTTGATCACGTCCTTGGTGCGGTCGCGGATGGTCATCACGCCGTCGGGCGCGATGGTGGCGATGTCGCCGGTGGGGAACCAGCCGTCCACCAGGGCCGTGCGATCGGCCTTGTGGTAACGCTCCACGATCCATTGCCCACGCACCATCAGCTCGCCCTGCGACACGCCGTCGCGCGGCAGCGTGGCGCCCTGCTCGTCCACCACCTTGATCTCGATGCCCGAGACCACCTTGCCCTGGCGCGCGACGATGGCGTGGCGCTCGTCGGCCGGTCGCTCCCAGTCGGCGGCGCTCAGGTTGCTGAGCGTGGCGATGGCGGTGGTTTCCGTCATGCCCCAGCCGTGGCGCACCTCCACGCCGTAGGCCTCGTTGAACTTTTCGATCAGCGCGCGCGGCATGGCCGAGCCGCCCACGCAGGTGCGATGCATGGTGGAGAAGCGCAGGCCGCCCTGCTCCACGTGCTGCAGCAGGCCCATCCAGATGGTGGGCACGCCGGCGCTGATGGTCACTTTCTCGGCCTCCATCAGCTCATACAGGCTGGCGCCGTCCAGGCGTGGGCCGGGCAGCACGATGCGCGCGCCCGCCACCATGGCCGCGTACGGAATGCACCAGGCGTTGATGTGGAACATGGGCACCACGGGCAGGACGCTCTCGCGCGTGGACAGGCCCAGCACGTCGGGCAGGCAGGCGGTGGTGGCGTTGAGCACGATGGAGCGGTGCGAATACAGCACGCCCTTGGGGTGGCCGGTGGTGCCCGAGGTGTAGCAAAGCACCGCGCCGGTCTTCTCGTCGAACTCGGGCCAGTCGAAGGTGTCGGGCTGGCCGGCGATCAGGTCCTCGTAGGCCAGCGGCGTGGCCGCCGCCGGGCTCGGCGTGTCGGGCAGGTGCTCACGCTCGCTCAGGCAGACCCAGGCCAGCACCCGCGGGCACTTCGCCGCGATGGCCTGCACCAGCGGCGCGAAGGTGCTGTCGAACAGCACCACGCGGTCCTCGGCGTGGTTGAGGATGTAGACCAACTGCTCGGGGTGCAGGCGCGGATTGCAGGTGTGCATCACCATGCCGCTGCCCGAGACGGCGTAATAGGCCTCCAGGTGGCGGTGGTTGTTCCAGGCGATGGAAGCGACTGCGTCCCCGGGCTGCAGGCCCAGGCCGCGCAGCGCGTTGGCGAGCTGGCGCGCGCGCCGCGCGATCTGGGCGATGCTCAGGCGCACCGTGGGACCGTGCGTCTCGCGCGACACCACCTCCTGCGTGGCGTGCTGCGCGGCGCCGTGTTCCAACAGGCCCGAGATCAGCAGCGGGCGGTCCATCATCAGGCCGGGTTTGAGCATGGGGGTCTTGTCTCCGTAGGCTGGCTCCGGGCGTGCGGTGCGCCCGGGAAGGGGGTGGTGGTGCCGCTCAGCTGTCCGCCGTGAACCCGATGGACTTGACGATCGGCCCCCAGATTTTGATGTCGCGTTGCAGTGCGGCGGCCAATTCCGAGGGCGTCGAAGGGCTGGACTCCATGCCCGCGCTGTGCAGGGTCTCGATCACCTCGGGCGCCTTGAGCGCCTGGTGCAAGGCCGCGTTGAGACGGCGCACCGCCTCGTCGGACGCCTTGGCGGGCAGGTAGAAGCCGTACCACTCGTCGAACACCAGGTCCTTGAAGCCCTGCTCCGCCAGCGTGGGCACCTGCGGCGAAAAGCGGCTGCGCTTGGCGCCCGAGCTGGCCAGCAGGCGCAGCTTGCTGTTGGGCGTCATGTGGCTGAGGAAGGTGCCCAGCGGCGAGCACAGCGCGGGCAGGCTGCCGCCGATGAGGTCCTGCAGCGCCGGCGTGGAGCCCCGGTAGCCCACGTGCGTGACCTCCACGCCCGCGGCGCGGCCCAGCGTCACGGCGGTGAAGTGCAGCGTGGAGCCGGTGGCCGGCGAGCCGATGTTGGCCTTGGCCGGGTTGGCCTTGAACCAGGCCATGAGGCCGGGGATGTCCTTCACGCTCTCCGGCACGCCCGGGCCCACGGCGATGCCGTAGTCGAAGCTGGCGCCCATGCTCACCGGCGTCACGTCGGCCGCCGGGTCGTAGGGCAGCTTCTTGTAGGTGAAGGGGTAGACGCCCAGCATGGACATGGGCGTGAGCAGCAGGTGGCTGCCGTCGGCCGGCGCGCCCTTGAGCGCGGTCACGCCGAGCTGGCCGCCCGCGCCGGCGCGGTTTTCCACCACCACCGCCTTGGCGTGGCCGGACTGCACCAGCTTCTCGCCCACCTTGCGGGCCAGGGTGTCGGGCGTGGTGCCGGCCGGGAAGCCGACAAAGAGGCGCACGGTGTCGGCGGCCTGGGCGCGGGCCAGGGGGGCGGCGCCCAGCAGCAGGCCGGCGCCAGCGGCGCCGAGGAGGTGGCGGCGGTGAAGGGGCATGGGTTTGTCTCCGGTGTGATGAACTCAAATTGTCAACCTTGGTTGACTTAATGGATTCTCAAACCGTCCACCGGACGCGTCAACCCGCCTGGGGCGCTTCGGCGCCAGGGCTTTCCCTAGTCGCCCTTCAATCGCCTTCTGGCGCGCCCATTTCCGGCCAGGGCAAGGCCAGGATGCGGCGCAGCTCCTCCACGTTGTCCTTGCCGATGTGGCGGGCCAGCTCCTCCTCCATGCGCACGAAGGCCGCGGCGGCTTCCTCGGACATGCGCCAGCCCTTCTGCGAGAAACGCAGCAGCTTGACGCGGCCGTCCTCCTCGCTCGGCACGAACTCCACCAGGCCCAGGCGCTCGGCCTCCAGCGCGAGCTTGTGCACCGCCTGGCGCGACACGCCCAGCCGGCGCGCCAGTTCCGACAGCCCCAGCGGGCGCCCGCCCAACTGCGCGAACAGGCGGTTCATGGCGGTGGTCAGGTGCGGGTAGCCCTCCAGGTGCGCCCCCTGCACCACGCGCGCTTCCATCCAGTCGGATCGGGCCATCAGCAGGTGGCGCAGCAACTGCTTGTGCGGGGTGGCGGTCGGGGTCTTGGGCATGGGTTTCCTCGGGACTCGGTGGGCGAGCGTGGCAGAGCCGTCGTATTTGTCAACCAAAATTGACAAAATAGCAGTTTCAAGCCAACCACCCGAGGAGATTGTCCATGCCCCACGCCAGCCGGCCGCTGTTCGGCCCCGAGCACCAAAGCTTTCGCGACCAGGTGCGCCGCTTCTGCGAACGCGAGATCGCGCCCCACCACACCGATTGGGAGGCCGCGCACGGCGTGCCGCGCGAGCTGTGGCGCCGCGCCGGCGAGCTGGGCCTGCTGTGCGCCTGGTTGCCCGAAGCCGACGGCGGCCCGGGCGCCGACCTGCTGTACGACCTCATCGTCTGCGAAGAACTGGGCCGCATCGGCGCCACCGGTCCGGGGTTTCCCCTGCACTCGGTGATCGTGGCGCCCTACATCGCCCACCACGGCACGCCCGCGCTGAAGGCGCGCCTGCTGCCCGGCATGGCCAGCGGCGAGCGGATCGGCGCCATCGCCATGACCGAGCCCGGTACCGGTAGCGACCTCGCGCGCATCCGCACCCGGGCCGAGCGCGACGGCGATCACTGGGTGATCCACGGCCAGAAGACCTTCATCACCAACGGCCATCACGCCGACGTGGTCGTGGTGGCCTGCAAGACGGAGCCCGAACGCGGCGCGCGCGGCGTCTCGCTGTTCGTGGTGACGGCCGACACGCCCGGCTTTTCGCGCGGACGCCAGCTGCACAAGATCGGCCAGCACGCGCAGGACACGGCCGAGCTGTTCTTCGACGGCGTGCGCGTGCCGGCGGACCACCAGCTGGGCGAGGCCAACCAGGGCTTTCGCTACCTCATGCGGGAGCTCGCGCAGGAGCGCCTGCTGGTCTCCGTGCAGTGCCAGGCGCGCGCCGAGGCGGCCTTTGAAGGCACCGTGCGCTACACGCAGCAGCGCCAGGCCTTCGGCCAGCGCGTGGCCGACTTCCAGAACACCCGATTCCAGCTCGCCGGCCTGTGGGCCGAGCTGCAGGCCGGGCGGGCCTACTGCGACCAGCTCATCGCCCGCCACCTGGACGGCGGGCTGGACGCGGTCGACGCCTCGGCGGGCAAACTCTGGCACTCGGAGCTGCTGGGCCGGGTCACCGACACCTGCCTGCAGCTGCACGGGGGCTACGGCTACATGGCCGAATACCCCATCGCCCGCGCCTACGTCGACGCCCGCATCGAGCGCATCTACGCTGGCACCTCGGAAATCATGAAAGAAGTCATCGCGCGCGCCGTGTGCGACCAGCCCGCCCCATGAACCCCAGCCGCTTCGGCAACCCCGACCAGGCGCTCATCCAGCGCTTCCTCGACCAGGGCGCCCGGCCCCTGCCCGTGGACTCCAACCCCATGGCCCTGGCCCTGGGCGCCACGCTGGTGGCGCTGGACCGCGAAGCCGGCACGGTGTCCATCGATTTCCAGCCCCAGGCCCTGTTCGTGCAAGGCACGGGCGTGCTGCAGGGCGGCGCGCTCAGCGCCATGCTGGACTTCGCCATGGCCTTTGCCACGCTGGCGCGACTGCCGCCCGAAGGCAGCTGCGCCACCACGAACATGAGCACCGCCTTCCTGCGGCCCGCGCCGCTCGGCCGCTACCGCGCCAGCGGCAGCGTGGACCGCTGCGGCAAGGCCCTGGCCTTCGCCCAGGCCCGTCTGCTGGAAGCGGCCAGCGGGCGGCTGGTGGCCACGGCCTCGTCCACCCTCGCGGTGATCGGCCCGGCCTTGCAGCCGCGCGGGCCGGTGGGATGATGGCGGACCCCGGTCCCGCCAGCCCGCGATGGCCTCCTTCGCCCACCACCCCGCTTTCCAGAGCCTGCTGCTGCCGGCCCTGCTGTGCCTGGCCTGCCTGGGCGCGCTGCGTGCGGGTCTGGGCACCGCGCGCGGGCCCTGGGTCTCGCTGGGCGCGGCGCTGGGCCTGGTGCTGGCCCTGGCCGCCTGGCCCGGCCTGAGCTGGCCGGCGTCCAGCCAGGCGCACAAGCTGCCCTGGGTGGTGCTGGCGAGCCTGTTGGCCATGGTCCCCGCGCTGGCCCTGGCCAGCACGCGCCCCGCCGCCCGCCCCCATCCGATGTGGCCCTGGCTGCTGGCGGCCTTGGCCTGGGGCGCCGCCTCAGCCTGGCTGCTGGGGCTGGCCTCGCCGCTGCGCCTGCTGCTGGCGGCCGGCGGCGGCGCGCTGGCGCTGGGCGTGTTGGCGTGGTCGACCGAAGCGCCGGGCGCCGAGCCCACAGCAGCGGCCGGCTCGGCCGGGGCCTTGGCGGTGCTGCTGATGGGCCTGGTGGGCATGGGGGTCCTGGCGGGTTCGCTGCTGCTGGCGCAGCTGGCGCTGATGGCGGCCGTCGCCACCGCCGTGCTGGGCCTGTGGGCCTGGACCGGACCACGCGCGGGGGTGCGCGTGGGGGCCGCCGCGCTGATGCCGCTGGCCAGCGCGGCCCTGGCCCTGCTCTGCCTCAACCTGCTCAGTGGGCAGGTGCCGGCGGGCGTGCCGGCCCTGCTGCTGCTCGCGCTCACGGCGCCCTGGTGGCTGGCCCGCCGGGCCGGGGCCGCGCGGCACTGGCGCTGGCGGCCGCTGGTGGTGGCGCTGCTGGCGGCCATTCCCGTGCTGGCCGCGCTGGGCTGGCAGGCCATGTGGCCGGGCGATGCGGGCGCCGGCGCGGCCGGCGACGACCCCTACTACACGCCGCGCTGGTGAGCGGCGCCCGCGCCGCCATCGGGGCCGGCCCTGGGTAGGCGTTCGGCGAACCCGATGCGATGATGGCCGCATGCCGTCCAGCCCCCGGTCCGCGCGCCCTGCCCCAGCCCCCAACGAGCCCGGCTCGGCCGCGCTGTCGGACGTGCCGGCCGACTGGCCGGCCCTGTGGGAGCAGGTGCTGGCGGCGCGCGAGGGCCGCGCGGTGCCGGCGTCCAGGCGCGCCACGCTGGCCTGGCGGGCGGATGCCGGCTGGTGCATCCGGGGCCCGGTGAGCGCCCGCGCCGCCGCCCTTTTCGATCTTTACAAACCCTTGCTCGACGCGCGCGCCGCCCGCGGCGCGCCCTGGGTGGTGGCCCAGATGGGCCAGAGCCTCGACGGCTTCGTGGCCACGGCGACGGGCGACTCCTACTACGTGAACGGGGCGCACAGCCTGGTGCACCTGCACCGCCTGCGCGCGCTCTGCGACGCGGTGCTGGTGGGCGCCGGCACGGTGGCCATCGACAACCCCCAGCTCACCACGCGCCGCGTGCCCGGCCCGAACCCGGTGCGCCTGCTGCTGGACCCCGAGGCCCGGCTCGACGGCACCTCGCGCGCGCTGCGCGATGGCCAGTCCCCCACGCTGTGGCTGTGCGACGCACGCCACGCGGCCCGGGCGCGCGAGCGCCTGGGCCGCGGCGCGCCCGGCGCCGAGGTGCTGCCCGTGGCCGGACTGAGCGCGGGGCCCGGCGAAGCGCGCGGCCCCGACGCGCGGCGCCTGCTCGCCGCGCTGGCCGAACGGGGTCTGCGCGTGCTCTTCGTGGAAGGCGGCGGCGTCACGGTGTCGCGCTTTTTCGCGGCCGGCGTCCTGCAGCGGCTGCACCTGTCGGTGGCGCCGGTGCTGGTGGGCGACGGCCGGCGCGGCCTGCGCGTGCCCGCGCGCGAGGTGATGGCGGAGTGCCCCCGCCCGCCCGCGCGCCTGGTGGTGCTGGGCGACGACATGCTCTGGGATCTGGACCTCGCGGCGCTGGGCTGAGCGCTACGCCGGTACCGCCAGCAGCTCCAGGTGCCCCACGCGCACGCGCCCCGTGGCCGCGAGCGCCAGGCGGCGCTGCCGCCACGCCCCCACCCGCGCCGCCTGCGACGGGTCCTGCTCGGCGGCGGCGCGCGCCATGCCTTCGATCAGCGCGCGCTGCAGGGCCAGGCCGTCCCCCCCGATGCGCCAGTCGCTGCGCGCGAGCCGCACACGGTAGCCCTGCTCGCGCAGGCGAGCGGCCAGCCGCGGCACCGCCCGCGCGCCCAGCGCGGGGCCGAAGCCCTTGTCGCCTTGCTGGTGGGCGGCGAAGAGGCGCTGGATGGCGCCATCGTCCGCGTCCGCCGGGCCCCAGTGGTGGCGGCCATCCACGCTGAGCGACAGGAGCAGCGGCACGCGGGCCGCTGCCGCCAGCGCGGCCAGTTGCCGCAGCCAATCGGCCCCCACCAGGTCGAGCAGAGCCGAGGCGGTGACCAGGTGGGCCGCGTGCCAGGGCAGCGTGGGCAGATCGCGCGCGAGATCGAGACGCCGGCGCACGATCTCCACGCCGCCGTCCCGCCATCGCAGCCGGTCGCCCGCGATCGTTTTGAACCCAGGCCGCGACGCCCATTGCCGCAGCAGAGCGGCGTCGTGGTCGAGCACCAGCCACTGCTGCGCGCCGCCCAGGCGCGGTGCCAGCCAGCGCAGGTTGGCGCCCGTGCCGCAGCCCAGGTCGATCACGCGCCAGGGGCCGTCGGCGGGCCGGCATGCCAGCAGGGGCGGCAGCAGCCGCGCGGCGGCCGTGTCGCGCGCGGCCGCGTCGAAGGGCTCGCGCAGCGCGAGCCAGCCGGCGCTGAAGCGCGCGCCGCGGGCCTTCACCACGCCAGCCCCCGCACGCGGTCCAGCACGGCCTCGAAGCGCTCGGCCTGCTGGTCCCAGGACGGCAGCGCCCGCGCGGCCTGCCGCGCGGCGTCGGCCCAGCGTTCGCGCAGGGTCCGGTCCGCGATGGCCGTGGCCAGCGCGGCCCGCCAGGCGCCCGCGTCACCGGGTGGCACCAGCAGGCCGGCCCCCGCCGGCACGGTGTGCGCCAGCGCGCCCGCGCGGCTGGCCACGATGGGCAGGCCGTGCATCAGGGCCTCGTTGACGACCATGCCGAAGCCCTCGTGCAGCGAGGCCAGCACGAACAGGTCGGCGCTGGCGTAGCGCGCCTGCAGCGCCTCGGCGCTCAGCTCGCCGTGCCAGTGCACCCGCTGCGCCAGCGGGCCGCCCGCGGTGCGCGCGTGCAGCGCGGCGGCCAGCGCCGGGTCGCGCGCGGCGCTGCCCACGCAGTGCAGCGTCCAGTCGAGCGCCAGCAGGCCGGACAGCGCGTCCAGCAGCACGGCATGCGCCTTGCGCGGGGTGAGCGTGGCGACGCAGAGCAACTGCACGCCGCCGCCCTCCGGGCCGGCACGGCCCGGCGCACCCGCGCCGGCCGCGGCGAAGCCCGGCGCCGCCACCGCGTCGTTGCCCGGCTCCACCACCGTGATGCGGTCCGGCGGCACACCCAGCTCGGCCACGTCCCGCGCGGTCTGCCCGCTCACCGCCACCACCCAGCGCGCGTGCCGCAGGGCCGCGCTTTCGCGCTCGCGCAGCGCCTGGGCGGCGGCCGCGTCCAGCCCGGTTTCCAGGTGCAGCGGGTGGTGCACCAGCGCCAGCCAGCGCAGCCGCCGCGCGTGCGGCGCCACCACCTCGCCCAGTGCGCCGAAGGCCAGGCCGTCGGCCACCACGCACTCGCCATCGGGCAGCGCGGCGATGGCGCGGCGCGCCTCGGCCAGGCTGGCTTCGTCGGGCCGGGGCCAGGCGCCGTCCAGGCGCAGCCACTCGACCGAGGCGCCGCGCGCGCGCAGCGACTCGACCAGCCGCCGGTCGTACCGGTAGCCGCCGGTGAGCGTGCGCCAGTCGCCCGGGATCAGCAGCCGGCAGTGGCGCGCGGCGGGCATGCGTGGGGGCCCTCAGGCGGCGGGCAGCGCCGCCTCGTACGAGGCCGAGGCCACATGCGATTCGTTCAGCGTCACGCGCATCGCCGCCAGCCCGCCCGTGGCGCCGCCCGGCACCGCGTGCGGGCCCAGCGCGCCGGCGGCGATGCGCGCCGCCAGGCGCTCGAACAGGGCGTGCGCCAGGAACTCGGTGGTGGTGTTGCGGCCGGCGAACTCGGGCGCCTCGTCGAGGTTGCGGAAGTTCAGCCGCGCCAGCTCTTCGCGCAGCAGCTGCGTGGCCAGGCCGATGTCGACCACCAGGCCGTCCGGGTCCAGCGCCGGGCGGCGCAAGGCCAGGTCCACCACGTAGGTGGCGCCGTGCAGGGCCTGCGCGGGGCCGAAGACCGCGCCGCGGAAGCTGTGCGCGATCATGAAATGGTCTCGGACGGTGAGCGTGAACATGCGGTGGGGTCGGGTGGGGGTCAGTCGGGGTAGTCGATGCGCTGGCACAGGGTCTCGCTGTCGCCGCCGGCCAGGCGCGCCAGCACCTGGGGCAGCTCGTCGAAGCGCGCGTGGTGGGTGACGAGCCGGTCCAGCACCGGGTCCTTCAGCAGGGACAGCGCCAGCCCCAGCCGGCGCGCGTGGGTCCAGCGCGCGCGCTGCGCGGTGGCCACCTGCCCCACCTGCGAACTGCGCAGCGTGAGCCGCTGCGCGTGAAACCCCTGGCCCAACGGCAGCGGCACCGCGCGGGTGCCGTACCAGCTCAGCTCCAGCACCGTGGCCTCGAAACCGGCCAGGCCCAGGGCGGTGGACAGGCCGTCGGGCTGGCCACTGGCGTGGATGACCAGATCGGCCTCGGGCCGCGCGGCCCCGGGCAGGGCGAAGCCGGCGCCGAGCGCGCGCGCCACCTCGGCGCGCGCGGGCGCGGTGTCCACCACCTGCACCTCGCAGCCCGGCAGGCGCGCCGCCAGCCAGGCCACCAGCAGGCCGAGGGTGCCGCCGCCCACCACGCTGATGCGCTCGCCCAGGCGCGGCGCGGCGTCCCACAGGGCGTTGATGGCGGTCTCCAGGTTGGCCGCGAGCACCGCGCGCGCGGGCGGCACCCCCTCGGGCAGCGGCGCCACGGCGCTGGCGGGCACCTGGTAGAGGGTCTGGTGCGGGTGCAGGCAGAACACGGCGCGGCCCCGCAGGTGCGCCGGGCCGGCCTCGACCACGCCCACGTTCACGTAGCCGTACTTCACCGGCGCCGGAAACTCACCGGCCTGGAATGGCGCGCGCATGCGCCGGGCCTCGCTGGCGGGCACCTCGCCGCGGAACACCAGGGTCTCGGTGCCCCGGCTCACGCCGCTGTGCAGGGCGCGCACGCGCACCTCGCCTTCGCGCAAGGGGGGCAGGGTTTCCGCGCGGATCTCGGCGCGCAAGGGCCCGGTGATCCAGCAGGCCTGGGCCGTGGCGGTGGTGGTGGCGGCGGTCAAGGTGGTGGGCGGTGGCGTGGGTCGGACCGGACAGCAGGGCTTGCGCCCAGGCGCCAAGACGAGGAACCTCAGGGTTCGCCGTCATCTTAGAGGCCCCCTCGCGCCAACGCCATGCACCCCGCCGCCGCGACCCTCGCCCCGCCGGCCCTGGACCCGGCCCTGCGGCTGCAGGCCGCCCGCGCCCTGGCCGGCGCGGGGCTGGCGCTGCTGCTGGCGGCCGGCGGCATCGGCCTGTGGGGTGGACTGGGCCTGGACTACCCGCTCAAGGCCCTGCTGGCCTACGCCCTGGGCGCCGCGCTGGTGTGGCGCGGCCTGGCCCTGGGTGGCCACCCGCACCGCCGCTTCGGCGCGGCCAACCGCGTCACGCTGGGCCGCCTGGCCGGCATGGCGCTGGTGGCCGCGCTGCTGGGCGAGGCCGTGCCCGCCGCGCCGCCCTCGGCCCAGCCCGGGGGTGGCTGGGCGCTGATCGCCTGGGCGACGGTGGTCGCGCTGCTGGACGCGTTGGACGGCACCCTCGCCCGCCGCCAGGGCCTGGCCAGCCCCTTCGGCGCGCGCTTCGACATGGAGACCGACGCGGCCTTCCTGCTGGCGCTCAGCGCCCTGGTCTGGCAGGCCGGCCAGGCGGGGCCCTGGGTGCTGGCCTCAGGCCTGATGCGCTACGCCTTCGTGGCCGCCGCCGCGTGCTGGCCCTGGCTGGGCGGCCCGCTGCCGCCCAGCGTGCGCCGCCAGGCGGTGTGCGTGGCGCAGATCACCGCGCTCATCGTCTGCCTGGGGCCCAGCGTGCCGGCGCCGCTGGCCTCGGCCCTGGCGGCGGGGGCGCTGCTGCTGCTCGGCGCCTCGTTCGGCACCGACATCGTCTACCTGGCGCGCCAGCGCGCCGCCGCCCCGGAGACCCGCGCATGAACACCGTCCCCGCCCCCTTCGCCCCCCTGCCCCCCCACCCGCGCCGCCGCCTGCTGGCCGCCGGCGCCGCTCTGGCCGCTGCGCTGCTGCTCCCTCCCACGGCCGCGATGGCCCAGGCCGCGCGCTACGAGCTCGACCCCGACCACATCACCATCGCCTTCCTGGTCGAGCACATCGGCTACGCCAAGGTGCTGGGCCTGTTCCGCTCCGCGCGCGGCAGCTACCGCTTCGACGAGGCCAGCGGCGCGCTGACGGACGTGCGCATCGAGGTGGAGACCGCCAGCGTCTTCACCAATCAGCGCAAGCGCGACGAACACCTCAAGGGCCCGGACTTCCTCAACAGCGGCGAATTCCCGCGCATGGTCTTTACCGCCAGCGGCGCCAAGCGCACCGGCGAGCGCCAGTTCGAGGTCGCCGGCCAGCTGGAGCTGCTGGGCAAGGCCCTGCCGCTCACCCTGCAGGCCACTTGGAACAAGAGCGCCGAGTCGCCCCTGGGCGGGCCGGGCCGCAAGCCCTACACCATGGGCGTGTCGGCGCGCGGCAGTTTCAAGCGCAGCGCCTACGGCATGAACTACGCGGTGGCCAACGGCTGGGTGGGCGACGAGGTGCCGCTGATCATCGAGTTCGAGGCGGTGCGGCAGTGACGGCCCCGGCGGTCAAGGTCTGGCTGCGGGCCGGCCTCGCCTTCTTCGTGCTCAACACCCTGCTGACCTTTGAAAACCGTTGGCCCGGCCTGGGCGTGCGTTTCATGCCGCGCCTGTCCTTCGAACTCTGCCTGGGCCTGGCGCTGCTGGCGGCCTGGGTGGCCTGGCGCGGCGCCCCCTCGGCGCGCGCGGCCACGGGGCTGGCGCTGGGCGCCGTGGCGCTGGCGGCGGCACGCTACGCCGACGTGACCGCGCCCGCCATGATGGGTCGGCCGGTCAACCTCTACTGGGACGGCCGCTACGCGCTCGACCTGCTGTCGCTGGCGGCGCGGTCCTGGCCGGCGTGGCAGGTGGCCCTCGCGGCGCTGGCCTTGCCGCTGGGCGCGGCCCTGCTGCTGGCGCTGGCGCGCTGGGCCATCGACGCGCTGTCGCAGGCGCTGGCCGCCTGGCCGGCGCTGCGGCGCGGCAGCCTGCTGTCGGCCGCCGCGCTGGGCCTGTGCTTCGCCGCCTACGTGCCCGGCCAGCGCGACACGCGCTGGTTCTTCTCGCTGCCGCTCGCGCCCACGCTGTGGAACCAGGCCACGCTGTTCGCCCAGGTGCTGGGGCCGGGGCGCGGCGAGGCCGCGCTGGGCGCCGGTCCGGCCTTCGACACCGACCTGCAATCGCTGCGCGGCGCGGACGGGGCGCGCGCGGCCGACGTGCTGCTGCTGTTCGCGGAGTCCTACGGCGCCGTCGCGCTGGACGACGCGGCCCTGTCGGGCGCGCTGACGCCGGCGCGCGAGCGGCTGCAGACCGCCATCGACGCCAGCGGGCGGCGCGTGCTGTCGGCCCGCGTGCGCGCGGCCACCTTCGGCGGCGCCTCGTGGCTGTCGCACGCCAGCCTGCTGTCGGGCCTGGCCATCACCGACCCGGCGCTTCACAACCTGCTGATGGCCAGCCAACGGCCCACGCTGGTGAGCCACTTCGCGCGGCACGGCTACCGAACGGTGGGCTGGATGCCCGGCATCAAGCGCGCCTGGCCCGAGGGCGCCTTCTACGGCTTCGAGCGCTTCGCCGACGACGCCCAGCTGGGCTACCGCGGCCCGGACATCGGCTACTGGCGCATCCCCGACCAGGTGGCCATGGCCCTGCTGCACGAACAGGAGCTGGGCGCGCCGCCCGCCACGCGCCGGCCGGTGTTCGCGGTGTTCCCCACGGTGAGCACGCACGCGCCTTTCCAGCCACTGCCGGCGCTGCTGGACGATCCGCTGCGCGGCCCGCCCCCGGGCACCTCGGGCCAATCGGGCCGCGCGGGCTATCCCGACAGCCTGCGCTACCAGTTCCAATGGCTGGCGCGCCACCTCGAGCGCACGGCCGGCCAGGGACTGGTGCTGATCGTCGTCGGCGACCACCAGCCGCCCGGCGGCGTGGCGGGGCGCGACGCCCCGTGGGACGTGCCGGTGCACCTCATCACCAGCGACGCCAAGCTGGCCCGGCGGTTCCAGGCCCTGGGCTTCACGCCCGGCCTGCAGCCGCAGGGGCCGGCGCTGGGGGCGATGCACGATCTGACGCGCTGGCTGCTGCTGGCCTTCGACGGCCGGGCCGAGCCGCACTGAATCCACCCGAACGCAAAGCCCATGCCGCTCCGACGCTCATCCCCCCCGGCCCTGCTGGCCTTGCCGCTGCTGCTGGCCGCCTGCGCCGCGCCCCCACCCGCCACCGACACCCTGGGCATCGCCTTCGTGCGGGTGCCGGCGGGCGAGTTCTCGATGGGCAGCGACGAGCCGGCGTCGAGGCTCGCGGCCAGCTACCCTGGCCTGGAGCCGTCCCGCTTCGAGGGCCTGTCCGACGAAGCGCCGGTGCACCGCGTGCGCATCACCCGGCCCTTCGAGATGGCCCGCCACGAAGTCACGGTGGGCCAGTTCCGCGCCTTCCTCCAGCGCTCGGGCCACGTGCCCGAATCCATCGCCGACGGCACCGGCGGCTATGGCTACAACCCCGCCTACGACCCGGCCACCACCCCCCGGCGCGACGCCTTCGAGGGCCGCTCGCCCCGCTACTCCTGGCAGAACCCGGGTTTCGCGCAAGGCGACGACCACCCCGTGGTCAACGTCACGTGGAACGACGCCACCGCCCTGGCCCGCTGGCTGACGCAACAGGAAGGCCGGACCTACCGCCTGCCCACCGAGGCCGAATGGGAATACGCCTGCCGCGCCGGCGGCACGGGCCGCTACCAGCACGGTGACGACCCGGCGGGCCTGGTCCGCGTGGGCAACACCTTCGACGAAGACGCCGCCGCCAACTGGCCCGCCTGGCGCGACCGCGCCCTGCCCGGCCGCGACGGCCACGCCTTCACCGCCCCCGTAGGCCGCTACGCCCCCAACGCCTTCGGCCTGCACGACCTGCACGGCAACGTGTGGGAATGGGTGTCGGACTGGTACGGCGAGGACTACTACGCGCGCTCCCCCACCGAGGACCCCCAGGGCCCGGCCGATGGCAGCGTCAAGGTGCGGCGCGGCGGCTCCTGGCACACCTGGCCGCTGTACGCGCGCTGCGGATTCCGCAACTGGAACACCGTGCAGACGCGGTACACGCTGGTGGGAATTCGCCTGGTGAGGGAGCTGGGGCGGTGATGGGGCGGCATGGGCCGTGGCAAGCCCCCATGCTTGGCCAAGGCCCCAGCTAAACCGCCGGCCGCAGCGCCGCGTCGTACGCCGCTCTCTCGAACACGAACGGCCCGAAGCCGCCGTAGTCCCAGTGCCCGCCGGCCGAGTCCGCGCGCCGGTGCGGTTGCTCGAAACCCGACCAGATGACCTGGGCGGACCCCACGGTGACGGTGGCCAGCAGCGGCCAGCAGCCCGGTTCGCCACAGGCGCATTCGAGCAAGGCCCGCTTGTCGTCGGCGTCGGCGGCCCCTCGCCGCAGCGCGGCCAGTTGCCGCGCAGGCGGCACCGGCCACACGTAGGCCGCGGCTAGGCCCGGGTGCCCTTCGGCCTCGGCCATGGGCCGCTCGTACCGGCGCACGGCCTCGATCAGGCTTTCGCCATCGATCAGCAGCTCCAGCGCCGCGTGGCGCGAGCCGTCTTCGAGCGTGACCGTGGTTTGGCGGGTGGTGAGTTGGTTCATGCGG
>VFQQ010001715.1_pt1 | contig 28650 bp, 24 predicted proteins | sample 3512341 | NCBI WGS metagenome assembly VFQQ01 (sample SAMN10412373, study PRJNA504923) | tailings metagenome | isolation source: Relicate 2 Philex TSF1 revegetated site | place: Philippines: Tuba, Benguet | collected 2017-08-29
AAAGCCTTCACCGTTCCCCGCAGCCCCGCAGCGCCCGGTGGTGTCACAATCTCCAGTATTTTCTTCCATGTAAACTGCGCCCGCATTGCAGGGTTCCGCTTAAAAATCGTCTGTCCGTCACTGCAAATTTCCTGTATCGTTTCAAACAGCGCATTGTTTGCCACAATCTTTTGCTGCGTAATCACCCTAATGCTGTCCCGCTCATTCAGGTATGCATCAACCGCTTGGCTAATCGAATCCGCCACTCCCCCAAACTCCGCCTGAAATGCCGCAGGCATGTTGTCATTTGCTGTCAACTCAGCAAGCTTCGCAGCAATAAACTCCTTCCCTTTGTTAAACATCTCCTTCACCTTTTCCCAGTTAAAGCGCATTGCCTTTTCATAATCTTCAAATCCCGCGCTTTTCAGCATTATTTTTCTGAACTCCTTGTCAGCGTATGCACCCTCCACATAGTTTTTCAGTTTCCCCATCATCAACTCCCCTTCTGCCGCTTCCAGCGAACTTGTCGAAGCCCGCAACCGCCTCATCAGCAAGTAGCGCAAAGCCTCATTGTCAGCGTTGCGCTGCGTCTCATCGGGTATCGCATCCGCCTGCACTATTGCAGCCTCAAAATCACTTACAAACGTTGCAGTGTACTTCGCCTTGTGTGCCGTAAACTGCGCTAAATCATCCTGCAAATTGTTCTTCAACAATGCAGCCCCTGTGTAAAGCTCGTCCATCGAGCATTTGTAATTCGGATTCATACTCTTTTGTTTTATGTTAAAAAATAAGTTTTCTGCCTCAAAAACACTCCATTCTGAAACTTGGCTATGAATCATCCCATTTCCGCTCGCTCACTTTCGGTTTCCGCTCGCTCACTTTTGGTTTCCGCTCGCTCACTTTCGGTCTTCGCTCGCTCACTTTCGGTCTTCGCTCGCTCACTTTCGGTTTCCGCTCGCTCACTTTCAGTCTCCGCTCGCTCACTTTCAGTCTCCGCTCGATTACTTTCCGTTTCCGCCTGCTCACTTTCGGTCTCCGCTTGCTCACTTTCAGTCTCCGCTCGCTCACTTTCGGTCTCCGCTTGCTCACTTTCAGTCTCCGCTCGCTCACTTTCCGTTTCCGCCTGCTCACTTTCCGTTCGCGCTTCCTCACTTTCGGTTCGCGCCTCCTCACTTTCCGTTCGCGTCTCCTCACTTTCCGTTCGCGCCTCACCACTTTCCGTTCGCGTCTCCTCACTTTCCGTTCGCGCCTCCTCACTTTCCGTTCGCGCCTCCTCACTTTCCGTTCGCGCCTCCACACTTTCCATTCGCACCCTCCAAGTCTCGTTTCAATTTTTGATGCAAAAGAATTCCCTCAGCCCACGCCCGTCAACTGCAAAATTGCACTGCAATTTTGCAGTGGGCTTTTGCTTGTTTATCTCCCGAAAAGTGCTATTGAAGTTTCCTATACCTGCAAGCGTATAGTAAAATATCACAACTGTCTATAATACACAGTTCCCCTAATTTCCCATTAATATCAAAGCCATGAAGCAATGAAAATCTCATTAGTTGAACGTTGCTGTTTACCTCGAATTTGAGATGCAACTTTTCATTCAGCGCACGCACCGTGCCATACTTGCAACCCAAAAAATCCGCCATCTCCGTGTACGACAAGCCATAGATATTAAGCACTAAAACTCGCGCTTCTTGCACACTAATCGGAATCCCATCAAGGTAAAGGAATGGGGCAGCCATAGTTCAGTAGTTGGTATATCGGTACCCCGAATATACAACTCCTAACCCATTCCCGCAAAACCCACCCCCCGGCTGTTTCTTGATTCTTGATTCTTGGCTCTTAGTTCTAAACACTTATCACCCAATCCGCGTAATCCCCTTAATCCGTGTAATCAAAAAAATGGCTGCTCTCACCTCCCATCCCTCATCTTCCAATCCGTGTAATCATCAATAAAATCATTCAACACAAAAATCCTCCTAAAACTTTTTTTTTCAATACAGTGAAACCTTCCGGCTTTTGCTTGCGTAACAGAACACATAACCGCTAAAACAAGCAACCATGAAAAACGTATTAACAACCTTAGCAGCAATAACAACCTTCTCAGTTTGCGCTTTTGCCTCTAATCCGGGCGCCAAGCATGTGTTCAAGGATGCCAATGCCGAAGTAGCTTTGGAAGTTGAACGCAACAAAGGCGAAGTTGCCCTGCACATCCTTGCACAGGATATGGAGCAATACGACCACATCATCATCGAGCGCAGCGGCAATGGCGGAGAGTTCTTCAGCCAGGTAAAATATGTGCAAACCGAAGGGGCAGACATTGAAGACGGCAACTATGTGTTCCGTGCCGACAAATACCCCTTGCCAAACAACTCAGTGAGTTTCTACCGCATCAAAACCGTGGGTAAAGACGGCACCACGCGCACTTTCCCAAGTGTGGAGTTGGCAAGCAACTAAACCAATCCCAAGTCACCAAACAAAGTGTCCATAGTCAGAGGAGGGTCGCTGCATGCGACCCTTTTTGCGTTCCAAAAGTTTGCAAAGGCGATTAACCACATTTTCAGCTTTAAACAATGTCACCGCACCTACTCATAACGAAGCGCCTCAACAGGGTCTAACTCCGATGCTTTAATGGCAGGATAAAGCCCTGCGGCAAGCCCAACACCAAAAGTAAAAATAAACCCGCCAATCACCCACAACCACGGCATCACAAAGCCCGCTTTAATCACAATGCTTACCAAATTGCCCAACAACACACCAATGGCAATGCCAAACACCCCTCCAATTTGGCAAATCACCACGGCCTCGGTCAAAAACTGAATCCTTATCACGCGCTTGGTAGCGCCAATTGCCTTGCTGATGCCAATTTCGCGGGTGCGCTCATTCACACTCACCAGCATGATGTTCATCAAACCAATGCCTGCGCCAATCAGCGTTAAAATGCCAATCACCACCGTGGCATATTTCACATATTTAAGTTGGTCCAGCACCTGGGTTGCCAAACGCTCACTTTTGCTCACCTCAAAATCATTTTCATCGGCAAGGCGCAGCTTGCGGATGTTGCGCATGGTTGCCACAGCTTCTTCAATGGCAATGTCCAAATCCTCAGGGGTTTTCACCATCACGTTTACCATAAAATTAGCACCATCGGCAGGGAACAACCTGCGCGCAGTGGTGTAAGGCAGCAGCACCTGATTATCGCTGCTGGTTTGGCTTGCCCCCTTCGATGCCTGCACACCCACAATGCGCACCTTAGCATTGCCCAAACTAATGAACCTGCCAATGGCATCAATCCCCTGCGGAAACACCTTCGTAACCACATCTTTGCCAACCACCGCCACAAGTTGCCCGTTATCCACTTCAGTTTTGGTCAGGTTTCTGCCGGTGGCAATGTTCAAACCACTCACCTTCATGTAGTTTTCGTCCACTCCCCAAATTTTCACGTTGGGGTTAGTTTTCTGCGACTCAAACCGCACCACCCCCGCATTCTGCGCCATCCACGAAAGCGCCACATCCGATGGATAGCTGAACCGCCTCACAAACTCCTGCGCCTGCAGCGGTGAAATTTTGGGGTTATCCTGCTTTTCGCGCTTCCGGTTCTCGCTCAGCTTTGCCTTTGATTTCCCCCCTTTTCTGATAACACCCTTGTTGCGGATGCCGAAGGTGTTGCTGCCCATCTGCCGGAAGTTGTTCACCATGCTTTGCTTAATGCCTTCGGTGGCAGTGAGAATGCCAATCAATGCCATGATGCCAAAAGCAATAATCATTAACGTGAGCGAAGTGCGCAGCAGATTGCTTTTAATGGACCGTAAGGCAAGGCGAATGTTCTCGCGAAGATTCATGCGGGCGCGAAGATGATGAAAAGCAAAGGGAGTTTTAGGAATAAAAAAACGGCATCCGAAATCGAATGCCGCTTGAATTATTTTCGAGCAGAAAAATTTTAGAAACGAGGGCAGAAAATAGTTTGCGGCTTGCGGGTTTTCCATGAACCTGCATAGCTCAAACCAACTTCAAAAGCGCCACGGCTGCGGGTTCCGCCAATCAACTCACTCACATTGATGTCATAAGCCACACCAACACTAATGCCATTCCAATCCACACCGCCTGTAAGCACCACAGCTTCTTCGTTTAAGCCGCGTCCGCCTTTTTTGTTTTTCCAAACAGCTCTGGTGTCGCCACCAACAGCGCGAAACATGGCGCCAAAACGGAAGTTGTTACCTTCAGGAAAACGCTCTTCAAACAAAATTCTGATGTCGGCAGCAGCAATGAATTCATGGCTTTGCCCTTGGGTCATGTAAATGAACTTTGGCTGTAAATCAAAACGACCTTTCAGCGGGAAACGCACCCCTGCATGACCCACAAACTTTCTGTTCAAACGCACCGAGTCAACATTCAAGAATGAAACCGATGGCGAGTTCAAATGGAAAGCAGAAGCACCTGCATAAAGGTTAGTGCGCTTTGAAAAACGTCCGTAGTACATCAACCCGGCAGTAACATTCCAAAACAGAAAGTTGTCATCCACCAAAAATTCGCCCGGAGGAAGGTTTGGGTTGTATGAAGCGCCATCCCACTGGCTGCCTGTTTTAATTTGGCTGTAATCAATGGTGCGGTTAAAAATTTCCGATTGCAAACCAAGTGTAAGGAAATGGCTGGCTTTTTTATCCAACGATTTGTGATAGGAAATACCAATACCTCCGCTGTTGGTACCAAACTTCAAATCGCCTGCTTTATCACCGGTAAAAAATGCTCCGAAACCAAATGCATCGTTTTTGCCAATGCCGCGATTGGTTCTGAAATCAGCTGCAAATGAATAGGTTCTGAACATCGGCACCGATTCGTTTTGCAACACTGCCGCCCATTGCCCGCGGAAAATACCGCTCAGGCGATAGTTGCCGTTGAAAGCACCGATTAACGCAGGGTTCAGCGATTGGGGCATGATGTAAAACTGTGACCAGTGAGGATCCTGAGCTGCAACGGTGGTGAAGCTCAATGCCAGTACGAGTGTTTGTAAAATTCTTTTCATCTTCTGTTCTTGCTCAGTATTGTTTACGAAAAAAGAAAATCTAAGTTATGTGAAAAATTTTCGTGTAAGTTTTTTTTAACGCAACGAATCAAACAAATAATTTTTTATCTCACCAAAGTAATTGTGCCTGATTTTTCGGTTCGTTTTCCGTTCAAGTATTCTGCACTGATGAAGTAGGTAAAAATCCCCGGTTCCTGCATCACTCCTTTGTAAGTTCCATCCCATCCGCTGAACTGATTGCCACCCGAATCGAACACTTTTTCGCCCCAGCGATTGAAAATTTTCACTGCCACATCTTTCAAATCAAAACCATACACTTGCCAAACATCGTTCACGCCATCGCCATTTGGCGAAATCAGGTTTGGCACAAAGAACGGCTTACCCTCGTCAACAAAGACGCGAACTTTGCTTTTAACGATGCACTGGGTAAGGTAACGCACCTCCAGTTCATATTCGGTGTCGGAAAAAGGCGAAGCCACAGGGTTTGCACAATCCACGCACGAAAGCCCGGTGGCAGGTGTCCATTGAAAACTTCTTACCTGGCTGCTTGAAGAACCAACAGGCAATGCCACCAGCTGCACCTGCGCGCCCAGTTCAATCAAGCTGTCTTGCGGACTAATGTTTAAGCCTAATGCAAGCGGACTGTTTACCGACACTAAAGAATCGGCAACACAGCCGTTATCATCTTTCACATAAACCCGGTAATCTGCTGCAACCAAATTAGGGAAGGTGTTTGACTCCTGGTAAGTTACATTGTCAATGGAATAAACATAACCTGTGGGGTTGAAAATTGGTGTTCCGCCAATGCCCAAAAACCTGATTCTTCCATCGGCAAAACCCGGGCAGGAAACTGAATCGGTGATGATGAAATTGAAGTCGAGTGCCGGGGGCGAAACAAACCTGATGGAATCGGAAATAAAACATCCGTTGGCATCACTCACGGTGATAAAATATCTGCCTTCATCCAAGCCGCTAAGTGAAGCGCCACTCAGCCCCTGATAAAGCGGGATGGAAGACCATGCAAAACCATAAGGCTGCGTGCCTCCGCTCACATCCACTGTTACCGCTGCATTCCTATCGCCAAAGCATGAAATCTGGCTGATGTCGGTAAAAGTGATGGTCATTTTATTGGGGCTTTCCAACAACACATTAGCAGTTCCGGTGCATGAATTCTGGTCGGTGGCAGTTACACTGAAAAAGCCCTCCGAGAGATTTGAAATAGCATCGGTGGTTTCGCCATTCGACCAAACAAAAGTGTAGCCGGGGCTGCCGCCACTTGCGCTCACACTTGCCTGCCCGTTGTCATCGCCCGAACAAACCGGATCGGTTTTTGTGATGCTCAGCACCACCTGTGTAGGCTGCCCAATGCTGAAAGTTGAAGTTACCGAACAGTTCAAGTTATCACGGGTTACAACGGTGTAGTTTCCCGCAACAAGTGCATTCGAATTTGCCGGCTGATTGGCAGCATTGAAGTATTGAAAGTTATAGTTTGGTGTGCCGTTTAAAGGCGTTACGCTGGCTGTTCCGTTGTTGGCACCAAAACACAGTGCATCGGTGGTTTGCACATCAACGCGCAGCGCATAGTTTGTGTCAATGAAAAAAGTTTCGCTGGCTGTGCATTGGTTAGCATCGGTTACCACCACCGTGTGCGAACCAAACGAGAGGGCATTGCGTGTTTGTGTTCCTATTGTACCATCCCATGTAATAGATGCATAGGGCTGTGCACCGCCCACCACATCAGCCACCGCAGTGCCATCGTTGCTTGTGGGGCAGTTGGCATTGGTAGTGGCTACAGTAACTTCAAAAACAGGCGGCTGAGTTATGGAATCGGCACCGGTGATGGAGCAGCCGTTGTTATCGGTTACGGTAAGTGCATAATTGCCAGCGCCAAGGTTGCTTGGAGTGGCGGTGTTAGGCAAAGTTGGACTCCAATTAAAATTGTAAGGCGGAGTTCCCCCAATTACTGTTGCAGTGATGTTGCCATTGGTTTGCCCGTAGCACAAAACATTCAGTTTTGAGATGTTCAACTGAAGTTGCGCAGGCTGATTGATGATAACCGTGTCGGCACCCTCGCAGCCTTGCTGGTCGGTAACCGTTACGGAATACACCCCGGGTGATAAACCTGTGGGATTTCCTCCGCTTACGGTGTTTGGCGTCCAGGCATAATTCAAACCTGAAGGATTACCGGTAACAGCTACATTGATGGCTGCATTGTTGTTGCCAAAACATTGGATAGGCGTAACGTTCATGCTAACAGGCAGCCTCGAGCCAACACTCACCGTCACCGAATCGCCCAGAACACATGAGCCACCCGAAACTGTTACATAGTATTTTGTGGTGGCACTTGGTGTAACATTAAAATTTGAAACATTGCCGGGGTTCACAAAACCTGCTGCCGGTGATGCCGCCCAAGTGTAGGTGTAAGTTTGATTGGGCACTTGTGATGTAACCGTAGCGCGAATGTTTACCGTTGCACTTGCCGCACAAATGAAAGTGTCGTTGCTCATGCGCAGCACCGTTGAAGTGTCCACATTCACAAAAATGAAACTGTTGCCTGTGCAGCCATTTTGGTCGGTAACAGCCACATTGTAAATCTGTGGCGATTGCGGGCGCGCAATGGTGGTGTCGTTGTTGATTGGGGTTGGGGCATTCGCTCCTGAGCTTGGTGTCCAGGCTATGTTTGAGTTGGTGAAGTCGGCAACGCAAATCACAAAGCGCAGGTTGGGGCGTTCCTTGTAGCGCGCAGCGTTTAATGTGGGCACACTTCCTGTTACGCCACATTGGTCAAATTGCTGCGATTCGGTGCACCAAAGCGAACGATAATTTGCAAATCCCTGGCTGCCATCGGTGCGGGTAATTTGATAGCGCATGTTTTGCCCATTGCCTCCTGCTGCCGAATTATGGCAGATGTCAATCAACAGGTTCGACTTTCCATCCCAATCGTAAACATTATCCAACTGAAAAGTATTCCATCCATAAACAGGGGTGTAATTTTTGGGAGTATAAACCGTTGCCAAAGAGCCACCGCCAATGTAGCCGATAAGGCTATCGTCCTGCACACATGCCATCCTGATGGTGAGGTTATCTAACGTTGTGAAAGGAACGGTGTTCCCCGGCTGAATTAAATTGATGGAAATAGACTTTATTTTGCCGCCACTTGGCACTGCTGCAAGGATTTCGCTGGCGCGATAAAGCAGTTGATGGCGAGAACTTTTTACATAACCACCCAATGGCGATGGCATTTGAACGGGTGAGTTGTTCGATTGCGCAGTGGAAGTGCCTACCTGAGCGTTTACATCATTCCCCAAACAAGGCTGCTGAGCAATTCCGCACGATTGAGGATTTGAAATCAATGTGAGTTGAGCCGGCTGACCCGGACACACAATGTTTTTATCCGTTTTTGCCTGCACCAAAGGTCCTGTTCCTGAAACTGTAACCAAAACCGAATCTTCATTCACACAACCGTTGTTGGCTATGAAAACCACTTTATAGTTTGTGGTAACCAAGGGTGAAGCCACAGGGTTTAAAATGGTGTCATTAGGCAATCCGAAAACCGGGTCAATCAGTCCATTCGATGGAATCCATTTTATGGAATAAGGAGCATATAAATTATCTACCGAAGCATTGAGTTGCAGTTGTCCGTTTTGGCAAATCTGCCCACCAACTCCCGCATCATAAACGAAGGGTTGCGCCACACTCACAAACACTGAATCGGTTCCGCAATCGCTGGTGAACTTATACCAAGTGTTTTGGGTGGGTGAAGCCAAAGGTGTAAGGCTATTGGCATTGCTGAGACTGTTCACAGGGTCCCATGTAAAATTGGTTCCTCCGGTGGCAGTAAGCTGAACAGGCTTGCCACAGAAAGTGGGGCTTGCAGTCAGCAACTGCACTTTGTTAAACACACACACGTTGTAAACCTTCGCCACCCTACCGCGAATGGGGCAGTCGTCATTTTCGCCAATCAACAAAAACTGTCGGCAGCCGGTGTCGGCAGCCGTTGGGTTCCAGCTGATTCTGGCAATGGCAGTGTCGTTAGGCGCTGTGCCCACCGGAATCTGGCTGAACGTGGCTCCGGGCATTGGCGATGGCGTGCTTTGCAAACTGCTTGAAAGCGATAGGTTCCTGCCGTTGGGGTCAACCACAATAATGTCGAAAGTAACAGGTGTGCCGGGGCAAATTTCAAGGGTAATAGAATCTTTTTGATTGCCATTCACAATGTTTGAAATAGGCTCTTGTATGGGAATGGAAACATTACACACCAATATGCTCACCTGAATGTCGCGAATGGTGGAACCAATCAACACGCCATCGCGATACTCATCAACACGCACTGCCAACACATCCACTTCCTGAAAAGCCGGAGTGAAAGTCATCTGCCCCGTGTTCTGGTCAAACTGAAAAGAATTTGGCGGACTGGTTCGTATGGGTTGATTTGCTGAATAACCCGCGCTGAAGTTTATGGGGTTATAGCTTGCGCCCAATGGATTGATAAGAGTGTACACCAACGAATCGCCATCGGCATCCACCGCACCGTGATTATATTCCACTAATGAATTCGCACAAACAAACGGCACTGGCTGCTGAGTAAAAGTAACCGAGTTGTTGCAATAAGGTTGCCCTGTGGCAGGGTCAATGCCCTGATTCACAAACGACTGAATGGAAAGCGCAGCCGAGCCGGGATTAGGGATGTTATTGATGATGCTGTTGCGGCAGCAGTCTGTGTTGCGAAACAGCCAACCCGAACAGGTAATAGGTAGGTCAATGGTAGCCTCATATTTGTATATCTGTACACCCGGAAATGGCGCAGGCTGCCCCGCGGTGAAATTGCAACCGCTTTGCGAAAGCTGGCTTGGACACAATTGCGAAACCTCCATACCGCTTTGCGATTGAATACGCTGCATGGTAACCACCACATCAGCCTGACCCGCACAATTCTGCGGAACCGCTCTTAAAGAAACTGTGTTTGGCGCACCAATGGCATTTGTACCATTTGTTTCGCGGCAGTTGCGATAGAAAGAATAAACAACTCTATAGCGCATTACCCCGCCAAACTGACCGAGGCATTGATATTCGATGTCGGCACCCATTTGGTGGGTAGCAAAAACATCACCTGCTGAAAAAAACATCAACGCCAAAACAACAAATGCATACAAATGCTTCATGCTCCGATTCCTGTAGATTTAAAAATTGGCAGAAAACCGCAAAGATAGAAATAGAAAAAGACTGTTTTGGTTGCATGTTATATGGGGAATCAGCCGGAAATGAAAATGGCTGCTTTGGAAAACTCCAAAGCAGCCACCTCAAGTAAGTAATGATTACAGTCTATTTCTTCGCCTCTATGTCAATAGTACCTGAAGTAAGCAACACGCATATTGCTTTGCTACCACTTGAGTAGCGTTGAAAGATGGTAACCGTGAAAACTATCTTATCCTCAGCTAAAAACTCCTTTAACGATTCACCGGTTGGCTTCAAATTAATTTCAGCAATGCTTGATTCAGGGATACTTACCTCGGCTACTTGTTTCCCCAAGCCGCTTTCGCCTACTTTTTTGCGTAAACCTGAACCCCGGCTAACTCCTTCAAACTGCCTTCAGCTCCGTTTTTGTACTTTACTGTAAACGAGGCAACTTTTACATCGTTGATGCGGTTATCGGCATAAGTCAAACCCTGATTTTCAAATTCCTTTCGGATTTTATCTACATCAAACTCGAAGGTGGCTATGTGCCCCGAACCAAGTTGAACACCATAGTCAGGAAGGCAAATTTCTTTTTCATCAATTTTCACATCAAGCGAAATTTTCTTTTGGCAAGATGTGATGCCCAAAATGGCGATTAAGGCAACAATAGGTAACGAATGGGTGATTAATTTTTTCATATAAAATTTTGATTTAAAACGAAACTAAGAAGATATTTCCAACTGCCGAACAACTTTCTGAAGGATTTCAAAAACAGTTTCCGCCATCACATTTTCACTGTCCAATGTAGGGTTCACCTCAGTGAATTCCAAACAGCAAACGCGCTCATTTTGCAGCAAATCAAGAATGATGTCGGCAGCTTCACGCTCATTGATGCCGCCTTTCACGGGTGTTCCTGTGCCACGGCTCACACTGGGGTCGAGGCTGTCCACATCAAACGAAATGTAAATTTTATCGCACTGCGCCAGGTGCTTGATGGCTTCGCGGCAAATTTTGGTTACACCGGTTTTGCGGATGTCATTGGTGCTGAAATTCTTCACTTTATTCTGCTTGAGCAAGTAGGCTTCCTGCTCTTCAAAGTCGCGCAGTGTCATAAAAAGCAAATCGCGATACTCCACTTTGGGTGAAATGTCGCCCACATTCTTCAGCATCTCCCAAAGTTCTATGGTTTCATAATCAAGGTCGTTCACCTTGTTTTCAATGTTGTCTTCACCCAAGGCAATCGCCAAAGGCATACCGTGCATGTTGCCCGATGGGGTAGTGAAAGGTGAATGCAAATCGGCATGTGCATCAATCCAAATCACACCGATGCGCGATTCGGGATAAGCCATTTTTATGCCTGCAATAGTTCCGCTGGCATTGCTGTGGTCGCCCGAAATAACAATAGGAAAACGATTGTCTCTCAGCGTGTCGCGCACTGCCGCGCCAATGCGCTCGTGCATTTTCAACACGCTGCGAATGCGCTTCGCATACCGACTGTCGAACCCGCCAAAAAGCGCTGCGTTATCATCAGGGATGTTTACACTGCGATGGTTTTTAAAAAACAGACTTCTGAAATCATGGGCGGCAATTTTGATGGCATCCACACCTAAACTTGCACCGCGCGTTCCTGCGCCCACTTCGCTCTTACATTCTAAGATTCTTACATTTTTTGCTTTCGCCATAAAAAAGTTTTCGTTCGCAAAATCCCTGCCGGAGCAAGGAATACACTACTGCAATTTCCGTTTGTGAACAATATGTTTGCAGTGCATACCGTATTTATTCAATACGTTTTTATTTTCGGGCTAAGATAAAGGCTTTATTCAAGCCGCCAACTTTGGCGCACAAGCAGTGGTGAGCGGCTGAACCGGAAAGCACGATTATTTCATCACCAAAAAAATGCCTATGAGCAGGCAGCAATACATCCTTGCGCTCGACCAAGGAACAACATCTTCGAGAAGCATTCTTTTTGATGCAAAAGGCATGCCCGTGGCAAGTTCGCAGAAAGAGTTTACGCAAATTTTTCCGCAGCCAGGCTGGGTGGAACACGACCCGCTTGAAATTTGGGACACGCAACTTTACACTGCCAACGAAGTGCTGCGCAGGTATAATGTTTCGCCTTCGCAAATTGTGGCAATCGGCATCACCAATCAGCGCGAAACCACCATTGTGTGGGATAAAAAAACCGGGCAACCGATTTACAACGCCATTGTGTGGCAAGACAGGCGCACCGCTCCTTTTTGCGAAGAGCTGAAGAAAAAAGGGCACGAAAAATACATCAGCGACAATACCGGCTTGGTGGTGGATGCCTATTTCAGCGGCAGCAAACTGAAATGGATTTTAGACAATGTGAAAAACGCCCGCAAGCGTGCCGAAAACGGTGAACTGCTTTTTGGAACAGTGGACACATGGCTGCTTTGGAAACTGACCGGAGGCATGACCCACGCCACCGATTACAGCAATGCTTCGCGCACCATGCTTTTCAATATCAAAAAATTGCAATGGGATAGCAAACTGCTGGAACTGTTCAACATTCCGCGCATAATGTTGCCGGAGGTGATGGACAGCAGCAAGTTTTTTGGTTTAACCGATAAGTTTCTTTTTGAAGGCAAACAAATTGCCATTGGCGGCATGGCTGGCGACCAACAGGCTGCACTTTTCGGGCAAGCTTGTTTCAGCGAAGGCATGGCAAAAAACACTTATGGCACCGGATGTTTTCTGCTGATGAACACGGGCGCAAAACCTGTAAAAAGCAAGCATGGTTTAATCACCACCATTGCGTGGGGTTTAAACGGGAAAGTGGAGTATGCATTAGAGGGCAGTGTGTTCATTGCCGGTGCTGCCATTCAGTGGCTGCGCGATGGATTAAAATTGATTGACACCGCCTCGGAAAGTGAATATCATGCCAAAAGCGTGGATAGCAGCGAAGGCGTGATGGTGGTTCCTGCCTTTGCAGGCCTTGGCGCGCCTTATTGGGATATGTATGCACGAGGTGCAGTGTTTGGTTTAACGCGCGGCACCAGCAAATCGCATTTGGTGCGTGCCACCTTGGAATCGCTGGCTTATCAAACGCGCGATGTGTTGAACGCCATGGAAAAAGACTCGGCTTTGAAACTGAAATCGCTGCGGGTGGATGGTGGCGCAAGCGCAAATAATTTCCTGATGCAGTTTCAGGCAGATGTGTTGGGGGTGCCGGTGGATAAACCACAAACCACCGAAACCACCGCACTGGGCGCAGCTTATCTGGCGGGCATTTCAACAGGATTTTACAAGAAAACTGAATTGAGCAAACAGTGGCAGTCTTCAGCCAATTTCAAACCGGTTTTGAAAGCTCCACAGCGCGAAGCCCTGTATGCAAAATGGCAGCAAGCAGTGAAAGCGGTGATGGCAATGAAATAAGCCACCGCCCAACAACTTGAAATCATTGTATGAATAAACTTTCCATTACATTTGATTTACAATGCAACAACTTTTTCTTAACCGAAAACGTTGCAGAAACAAAATCAAATGGAATCAACAGCAGTAACCACCGAAAGCCGAATTTCGCCCGACAGAAAACGAACTAACCTTTTCAGAGTTCCTGAACAAGCAGCTATTGGATTCCTCTGCCGCTGGATGCCTGCTTGGGTTTCATCCGACTTCCTCACTTTCATTGGCTTGGTGGGCAGTGTGATTGTTTTTGCGGGTTTCTTTTTTGCAAAAACCGATAACAACTATTTAGCCCTTTCCATTTTTGGCTTTGCAGTGCAATGGTTTGGCGATTCGCTTGATGGAAGAATTGCCTACTACCGCAACATTCCACGCAAGTGGTATGGCTTTTCGTTAGACATGAGCATGGACTGGATTTCAACCATTTTCATTGGACTGGGTTTTTATTTCTACCTCGAAGAATCCTACAGAATACTTGCATTCACATTTGTAACAGCATACGCATGGACTATGCTGCTGGCTTTGCTGAAATATAAAATCACCGGAAAATACGCCATTGACTCTGGCTTGTTCGGACCAACCGAATTGCGCATAGGTATTTGTTTAGTGCTGTTGGGCGGAATTTTTTATCCCGCCACGCTCACTGTTTTTGCGGTGGTAATCAACTTATTTGTTTACGGTTTAAACTGCATTGATTTCTACAAAGTGTTGCAAATGGGCAACGAACGCGACCGCGAAGAAAACGCTGCAAAAAAAGCAGGCTGAAATTGCTTGGAATAATTATGAGCTAAGTTATCCCACAAAGGCACAAAGTTCCCAAAGCGGGTTTTCTGTTTGTGCGCTCGGGCTTAGTGGGGAGTTTGTAAGCCATTGTGCTATAATGTATCTCACAAAGACGCAAAGTTCACTAAGAGTGTTTTGGCGCCATCAAATTGCAATTCAATTATTTTTAGGTTTGTTCGGTGATTGCAGTGTTGCCTTCGTTCCATAAAGTTGTTCACGGTGCTGTGCCCGGTGGAACGGATTTCAGTGATGTTTCACTGCATGTGGAAGTTACACGCAATTACATCCACACAGTTAGCGCCCTGAATTCGTTCAAAAAGTATCTCTCGCTGCACGAATACAATTTTTCAAAACCGCTTTCGGGTGAATTGCTGCTGAAAACATTGGAAAGTTTGATGCAAAGCGAGTCGGTGTTCATGCAACCCTACGGAAAAGTTTCCTTTGCTTTTGACGCTTTCCCTTTGCTCATTCCCAAAGGCTTTGAAGCACATGTGGGCGAAAACAGTTTAATAGAAACTTTGGATGAGTTTATGATTTGCATCCACGAACACAGCGCATTGCACCAACTTGTTCGTTCCAAATTTAATCCTGCCACTTTTGGCAACATGCACACTGCATTTTTAAAACAGGTGCTGAACTTACCTGCCGGAGTTTACACTATGGTAAATAATGATAGCCTGACCATTGCCGCAATTGAGCAACCCGGCAAACTGCTTTTGTTCAACAATTTTGAATACAGAACTGCCGATGACTTTCTCTACTTCTTGCTGCTGGTTTGCGATGAACTGAAAATCAACCGCGAAATATTTCCGCTTGTGCTTTGCGGAAAAGTGCAGCAGCAGTCAAAAATTTATGATGTGTGTTATCGCTATTTCAGCAACATTGTTTTCCTGAAACCAAGCACCGGTTTTCATTTTTCAAAAGCGCTGAATGAGGTTTCGCCACATGTTTACTTCACACTTTTGGGCGGCAATTTCAATTTTTAATTTATGAGAATTATCAGCGGAAAATATAAAGGCTATCGCCTGAATCAGCCCCACTTTGAACCAACGCGCCCCACCACCGATTTTGCCAAGGAAGCGCTGTTCAATGTCATCAACAACTATTTCAATTTCGATAACATCAAGGTTTTGGACCTGTTTGCAGGCACCGGATCCATCAGCTATGAATTTGCTTCGCGTGGCTGCACCGATGTAACCAGCGTGGAGTTGCACAAAAAATGCGTGGACTTCATCAAGAAAACTTCCGAGCACCTGAAGTTTGATGGGCACAAAGTGGTGCAAATGGATGTTTTTGCATTCATGGAAACCACGCGCCAGCAGTATGATGTAATTTTTGCCGGACCGCCCTACCCACTACCCAATCTTGCCTCGCTTCCCGATGTGGTTTTTGAACATAAATTAGTAGAAGGTGAGGGTTGGTTTATTTTAGAGCACAACCCAAAATATAACTTTGAAGACCATGTTCACTTTTGGAAAACGCGTCAATACGGCACCACCATCTTTTCCATTTTTGTGAATGAGCCCAAAGGCTATGACTGATACAAAATAAATGAACTATAAGATTGATTTTCAATGCAAAACACATTTAATAGAAAAACTTTATTAGCAATAAGTTATCAGTTTTACCTCCGAAAAGTTACCTTCGCCATCCTTTTAAAAAATTTTGACCATGCTCAACATCGTTCTGTTCGGTCCTCCGGGAAGCGGCAAAGGCACTCAAGCTACCAACATCATCACTAAATACAACCTTGTTCACCTTTCCACCGGTGATATGCTGCGCGCTGAAATTGCCGCACAAACCAAATTGGGTTTGGAAGCGAAAGCCTTGATGGATAAAGGCGAATTGGTGCCCGATGCAGTGGTTATCGGCATGATTGAAAATAAGTTAGACAGTAACAAAGCAGCCAACGGCTTTGTATTTGACGGCTTTCCGCGCACGGTGGCTCAGGCAATTGCCTTGGATGATTTGCTGGAAAAACACAATGCACCCATCAAAACTGTTTTGTCGCTGAAAGTGAGTGAAGAAGAATTGACGCGCAGAATTTTGGAGCGCGGAAAAACAAGCGGCAGAAGCGATGACCAAAACGAGGAAATTGTGCGCAACCGCGTGGTGGAATACCGAAACAAAACTGCGCCTTTGGCAGATTTTTATGCCAAGCAAAACAAGTTGGTAGATATTGCAGGCGAAGGAACTGTTGAAGAAATTTTTGGGTTGCTGAGCGAGGAGATAGATAAGCATTAGTTTTTTGAAAACATTTAATTCGCCACTAATACACGAAAATCAAGTGTTCCAAATTCGTGTGTTAGTGGCATTTTTTATTCATGGAAAACTTCATTGATTACGTAAAAATTTGTTGCCGCAGCGGAAAGGGCGGTGCGGGTAGTGCGCACTTTCGCAGGGAGAAATTTGTGGAGTTTGGCGGACCCGATGGCGGTGATGGCGGCAGAGGCGGGCATGTTATTTTGCGCGGCAACAAACAGCTTTGGACGCTGCTGCACCTGAAGTATCGCAAGCATGTGATTGCCGAAGATGGCGAGAATGGTAGCAAGCAACTGCGCACCGGCAAAAGTGGCAAAGATGAAATTCTGGAAGTGCCCCTCGGCACAGTTGCACGCGATGCCGAAACGGGTGAAGTGATGGTGGAAATCACTGAAGAAGGACAAGAGTTTATTTTGGTGGATGGTGGCAAAGGTGGCAAGGGAAACAACTTTTTTAAATCGCCCACCAACCAAGCGCCCACCTATGCGCAGCCCGGCATCCCCGGCAAGGAAGAGTGGAAAGTTTTGGAGTTGAAGCTGCTGGCTGATGTGGGTTTGGTGGGTTTCCCCAACGCGGGCAAATCAACTTTGCTTTCGGTAGTGAGCGCGGCAAAACCCGAAATTGCCGATTATCCTTTCACCACACTTGTTCCCAATTTGGGAATGGTGTATTACAGAAACGATTTCAGTTTTGTGATGGCGGATATTCCCGGCATTATTGAAGGAGCTTCTTCGGGCAAAGGGCTTGGAACCCGCTTTCTGCGCCACATTGAGCGCAATGCGTGTTTGCTTTTTCTTATTCCCATTGATGCCGACAACATTGTGAAGCAATATGAAATTTTACTGCGCGAACTGGAAGAGTACAATCCGGAATTACTTACCAAACAAAGGTTGCTTGCCATCAGCAAAAGCGATTTGGTGGATGACGAAACACGCAACATGATAGCCGAAGAACTTAAGAAAGAATGGAAGGATAAAGCAGTGGCTTACACTTTTATTTCAGCCGCCACCAACTCAGGCATTGACGAACTGAAAGACAAACTTTGGCAGTTGATGCACAGCGATGAAAACCATTGAGTTTTCTACCTTCGCTGTATGACTTCAACCGATAACAAAATTCAAATTCCGCTGCCGCCAACAGGCAATCAACTGAACTGCAAAGGCTGGGTGCAGGAAGCCGCACTCAGGATGTTATTGAACAACCTTCACCCCGAAGTTGCCGAAAAGCCCGAAGAGTTGGTGGTGTATGGCGGCATTGGCAAGGCTGCGCGCAATCACGAAGCATTGCATAAAATTATAGCCTGCCTTAAAACATTGGAAGATGATGAAACACTGATGATTCAAAGCGGCAAACCGGTGGGCATTTTGCGCTCACACAAAGATGCACCGCGTGTATTGATTGCCAACTCAAACTTGGTGGGCAAGTGGGCAACATGGGAACACTTCCGCGAACTGGAAGCAAAGGGCTTGATGATGTATGGACAAATGACTGCCGGCAGTTGGATTTACATTGGCACACAGGGCATCGTGCAGGGCACTTACGAAACTTATCTTTCGCTTGCCGATAAACATTACAATGGTTCATTGAAAGGCACTTTAAATGTTACCGCAGGCTTGGGCGGCATGGGTGGCGCGCAGCCGCTTGCCATCACCATGAACGAAGGCGTGGCGCTCATTGCCGAAATGGAAGAGTGGCGAATTTTGAAGCGAATCGAAACAAGATATTTGGATGAATGGAACAACAACATTGATGCTGCCATAAACCGCGCACTGCAAGCCAAAGCCAATGGCGAAGCGGTTTCCATTGGTGTGTTGTGCAACATTGTTGACCTGCTGAAACGCTTGATAGAAAGAAATATCACGCCCGACACCCTCACCGACCAAACCAGCGCACACGATGAACTCATCGGCTACTTTCCCGAAGGGTTAAGCGTGGAGGAAGCAAAGGTTTTGCGCGAAACCAATCCCGAGGCATATAAAAGTCGCTCGCTGGATACTATGGCGCATCATGTGCAAATGATGCTGGAATTGCAAAAGCGCGGAGCCATCACTTTTGATTATGGCAATAACCTGCGCGGGCAGGCAAAAGACAAACGCAACATCGAAAACGCATTCGACTTTCCGGGTTTTGTGCCGGCTTACATTCGTCCGCTGTTTTGCGAGGGCAAAGGTCCTTTTCGCTTTGTGGCTCTGAGTGGCGACCCTGCCGATATTCACGTTTGCGATGAAAAACTGAAAGAGCTTTTCCCTGAAAACAAGGGCTTGCTGCGATGGTTAAACATGGCAAAAGAGCGCATTGCATTTCAGGGCTTGCCTGCCCGCATCTGCTGGCTGGGCATGGGCGATAGGGAAAAGGCGGGATTGGCTTTTAATCAATTAGTGAAAGCAGAAAAAGTGAAAGCGCCCATCGTTATCGGGCGCGACCATTTAGACACCGGCAGCGTTGCCTCCCCCAACCGCGAAACCGAAGCCATGAAAGATGGCAGCGATGCCATTGCCGACTGGCCTATTCTCAATGCTTTAATCAACACAGCCGGGGGCGCAAGCTGGGTTAGTTTTCATCATGGTGGTGGTGTGGGTATGGGTTACAGTTTACATGCAGGTATGGTAATAGTTGCCGATGGAACGGATGATGCCGCAAAACGTCTTTCACGCGTACTCCACAACGACCCCGCCATGGGCGTTATCCGCCATGCCGATGCAGGTTATGAGATTGCTGAAAATGTGGCAAAAAAATTCGGGTTGCAGATATAACACATCCACAACCCGAAAAACAAAAAACCATGTTGGCTTAATGCTGAACAATCAACTTCTGTAAGCTTCTAACGCCCGATGCAGTAGTTAGTTCCACCACATACATTCCGTTTGCTAAATCTTCTACAGGAATAATTGCAAAGTAATTTTCATTGTTGGTCAACTCGCGAACAACGCGTCCGTTGAAATCAACAACAGTTGCCTTAGTAATGTTGTCGTCAAATGAAGAAGTATTGAAAATGGTTGCAAAAGTGCCTGCCGGATTTGGAACCATGTTGAACTTATGAGCCTGATTTTTTGATGCCGCATCGCGAATGGAAACCTTCACGGTGCATGTGTTTGGCTGGTCAATGATTGCCTTAAAGCGCGGTGTGGTATATTGCATAATGGTGTCAATGTATCGCTTCGCTTTTACTTCTGAAGCATTTGGATTAATTGTATTGTCGGGTCCGATTGTTTGGTTGGCATCGTACCAACTCCATGGCTCAAATTTTTCGCCATAGAAAGGGTACAAGCCTTCAACAGGCTGAGTGATTTGACCTGCTCCGTTTTTGTTTGGCGGACCTGCTGCCAGCGAAGCATTTTTGAAAACATCATTGTTGCCGAGGCGTTCAACACGAGGCATAAAATCACCTGAACCACTCACCACAATAATTGCCACTCCGCTGCCCGTAATCACAATTGCAGTGTTGTAAGGCGTTGTGGTTTCATCCACCCCGTGGCATGCAACAACAGGAATTTCGCCCGGCTCTATCCATGAAGTGTCGCCTGTGGCTGCACCAAGCGCCAAAACCGCACTTGCTTCAGAGTTGTAACCAACATGATTGTCTAAATTCTGAGTGCCGCCAAAACCATCAAAATCTCCGGTTAATGACTGGTTGATGTATGGGTTTCCGTTTGAGTCCAAAAACTTCACACCCTGCAACTCATTTTGGTTGTTCAAACTGCTAACTGCAAGTGCAGAGTAGCCACCGGAGTTAGTGCCGCCAACAAAAATTTTGCAAGGATTGATGCCAAACTCGTTGCCATCTACATCGTAATTTTTTCTGAAATAACGAATGCATGTTTTGAAATCTTGCATTGAGCGATACACTGCGTTAATAATTGTTTTTTCACGGGTTTCGGGGCTGTTTGAAGTTCCTGCCCAACCTATTCTGTACCCAATGGAAACTGCCACATAGCCCAACTTTGCAAAGCGATTGCACAGTTCAACCACGCTGTATTGCTCTTTAGTTCCCCAAGGATAAAGCGTAAGAAATGAGCCGGCATGACCAAGGATAACAACAGGGCGGTCGGTGGCGGTGTCGCCATCGGGCTCATACACATCCATCAACAAATTTTCTGTGGTAAGGAAAGAAGAGTTGTAGCCAAGGTTCTCGCCAAACTTTACGTTCTTAGTAACCTTCACAGTAGTGAACTGCTCAGTGAGGTAACGTTGGCTAAAGGCTGATGCTGAAATCAGTAAAAATGCGATGAGTAGATTTTTTCCTTTCATATTCTGTTTCGTTTAGGTTTCTAAATTATTATTTAATGCAACAAGCGAAAAAGAATTAAACTAAAAAAACTGTAACAGGAGTATTTTACACACTTCCTACCACACACATATTTTCCAATGTTGGCGATGGCTTACCTCCAAGTGGCTCTAATGTAACTGCAAATGCAGCAGGATTTTTCACAGCTTTCATCACCTGAATGGCGTTGGTGTTTTTGTCAATCACACCCAAATCAACCGGCTTGCCTTCCACAATTGCCCAAAGTTGATATTGCTGATTTTCCGCCACCTGCGGCATCAGTGCAGGATTGAAAAACACCTTGCCTTCTTCGGCATTGTAATACACAACAGCTTTGGCATCGGGCAGGAACGGAAGCGGATTCAACGCAATTTGCCTTAGTGAAGGATTGGCAACAATGCTTAACTGTTCCTGCAAGGAATCGGTTGACGATTCATAGTAGCTTGCTTTGTTGGCAAGCACAGTTTGCTCTTGCTTCAGCGCCTGCAATTGATTGTTTGCCGAGTTGAGTTCATTGTAAAAATAAATTGCAGCAGAGGTGGAAATCAGTGCAAGAGAAACCGATGCAGCCACAGCATAGCGCATGAAGCTGTTGTTCATGGCAACAACTTTTGTTTCCTGCCTTTCGTCCTGCTGCTTGAAGTTGATGGAGGCAGCAATTTTGCCTTGCAGTTTTGGATTCACTTTACGCGCGCCTTGCATTGCCATTTGCTCCAGCGAAAGTTCAATGCGAAGAATTTCATCGTTCACTTCAACCGAAGCAGTACGCATAGCATCAATAGCTTCGCACTCTGCCGGTGGCAGTGTACCCAGAACATAAAGTTCAAGGTCGCCCGATTCTATAAGTGTTTTTGCATCCACTGTTTAGTTGAAATATTTTTTGAGTTTACCAATTCCCAATCGCAAACGACTTTTCACAGTTCCCAAAGGCACATTCAATTCTTCGGCTGCTTCCACATGCGTGTAACCTTTGTAATACAACAGTTCAATGATTTCGCGCTGCTCTTCGTTTAAATCATTAACCAATTTCTTCAAGCCGATTCCATCCACAAAAGGCGAGCCGCCCGATGCTTCAAAAACCGACACCTCATTTTCATTCACTTCATTGCGCTGCAACCTTTGCTGTGCCCGAAGTTTATCAATGGCATGATTGCGCGCGATGTTTACCATCCATGTAAATAACCTTGATTTTTCAGGCTGATAGCTTGCTGCATTCTTCCAAATTTTCACGAACACTTCCTGCAAAGCATCTTCTGCAAGCGCATCATCTTTAAGCATTCCAAACAACACCCCATAGAGCGCTTCGGCATAACTTCCATAAAGCAAATTGAATGCTTCGGAAGTTTGGCTTTTTAGCGCGGCTACAAATTTTTCCTCTGAATGGTGGTGGTGCAAAATATTCAGATGTGAGTTGATTGGCGAATATAGACGCTTAAACAACAATTGAAAGAACATGATTGTTCAAGTAATTCTCCAATTTGGATAGAGCGTTTAAAAAAAGCAGAGTCGGCTTCATCAACACGCACCGGATAACAGGTAATACCGGTGTGGTGGTTTGATGTGCGATAAAAGCCGACCTGCTCTCCACTTCCTGAACCAAGGTAAGTGGGTCCCCCTCTGCTAATGTTAGATGGTTTTTTACTGAACAAGCGAACTACTTACGCTACAAATTAAAGTCTGGATCACTGCGGTGAAAAAAAATCACAAAGACTCCGATGCTATCCATGCTGTTGTCCATGCTGCCTGAAAATTGAAGCCTCCGGTTATGGCGTCTATATCCAACACCTCGCCTGCAAAATATAAGTTGGCGTGAAGTTTCGATTGCATGGTGCGGAAGTCAACCTCCTTTAATGCAATGCCGCCTGCGGTAACAAACTCTTCTTTGTTGGCGCTTCGTCCGTTTACTTTGAAAGTTGCTTTGCATAGCGCATCGGCTATTTGCGCCATTCCCTTACTGCCTAAGTCGCCCCATTTTTTACTTGCAAACTCAGTTGGCAAAATTTTCCGCCACAGCCTTTCTGGTATGCTAAACAATGGATGAACATCCAACTGCTTTTTCGGATTGTTCTGTCTGTATGCATTCAAATGTTCAACAGCATCTTTCAAATCCATGCCCGTGAAATTCACTTGCAAATCAAACTGATGATGAATGGCGGCTAACTTGCGTGCGCCCCATGCCGAAAGCCGCAGCACTGCCGGTCCGCTTAAGCCCCAATGTGTGATGAGCATGGCACCTTCATTTTGAAGTTTCAACGATGGAATACTCACAAAAACTTTTGGCAATGAAACTCCCGAAAGCTCACGCAGCCTCACGTCCTGAATGTTGAAGGTAAATAATGACGGAACAGGCTCAACGATTGAATGCCCAAGTTGGGTTAAGATTTGCCACATTTTTTGGGCGCTTCCTGTGGTAATCAAAACTGCATCGGCAAAAATTTTTCGGTTTCGGGTAGTTGTGATTTGCCACTGCCCATTGCTATGCTTTTGAAGCGTTTCCACACCTTCCAAACAGCAAATTTCCACGCCTGCGCGTCCGGTAGCTTCTGTGAGGCAATCAATAATGGTTTGCGATGAATTGGTTACAGGAAACATACGCCCATCTGTTTCTTTTTTCAAATCCACACCGCGCTTACGAAACCACTCCACCGTGTTTGCGGGATTGAACTTTATGAACGGACCCAACAGTTCCTTCTCGCCACGCGGATAGTTGCGCACCAACAACTTTGGGTCAAAACAGGCATGGGTTACATTGCATCTTCCACCACCGCTGATGCGCACTTTTTCAAGCAACTTTGGTGACTTTTCTAAAATGGTAATCTTATAGTGCTTATGCTTTTCAGCAATGTTCACCGCAGCAAAAAAACCAGCCGCACCACCACCGGCAATCACAATGTGTTTTTGAATCATTCAAATGTTTTTCGCTCGTTGTATGTTTGAATAACAAAGTGCGTTCTGAAACAAAGGTTAGCATATCTGTCAGATTTTTAGAAATAGTTTCAGCGGCATTTCATAGGTTTGAAAAATGAAGAATTGTTTACTGACACTCTTTTTTATTGCAACATCTCTTTTTGGCATTGCACAAGAAAAATTTGAATTTGGGGTGTTGCGTTATTACTTGCTTTCAGGCGAGCGTTACAAGGTGGAATTGAGCACTGATGCAAAGATTGAAATAGTGGATGAAGGCTCCACATCGCAGTTTGGAAAATGGTCGCGCGATTACGACAACACTTCGCCTGCCTTAAAATGGATTAGCGAAAATGGTTGGGAGCCTGTGCAGTTTACTCCCCCATCTAATGCAAACAATTCGAGTTACTTCTTAATCAGAAGAAAGAAAATGCAATAGGCAGTTAGCGCACCGAAGCCATTGCCCGCTCAGCCCTTGCATATTTCTCAACATCCAAAATGAGCTGATTGGCATAGCTGCGCTGAAATTTTGGTTGCGAACCGTTTTTATCAACCGTGAGTGTTCCGCGAACAGCATATTTCTCATCGGCAGCAAAAGTGTTTTGCCACGCAAAAGCAACTTCGGCTTCATACAAATTTGTGGAGGCATCAAACTTCCAATCATTGATTTTCACCTGTATTGCTTCAGGAATCACTCTGAAACTTTCAGCAAGTTTGCCTGCATAGTTCCTTGCATGTTTTTGCAGTTCGTTTATTGAACCAAGTGCAATCATTTCGCTGCTTGCTGATGACGAAAGCACAATTTTCTCCATTTGAATTTTGGGTGTGCTTTGCTTTGGAAAACCTGCACCCGAAAAAGCCAAATGCACATCGGTTGTTTCAGCTTCGTAAGGCTTATCGTTGATTAACGCCATGAAAGTGAACTTCAGAAATGCACCTCCCTGCTCGGCAAGTGCCGACTCCAGCACGGGTTTGAAATCATCATATTGCGGAGATTCATTCAAGTTAAACTTAGCAGCACCGGGCTTTACCTGCAACGAAATTTTTTTGCCGCTGCGCTCATCGGCAACAATCAAGTAAAACAAATTCGCCTGCTTATCCAAGTCCAACAATTCAAACTCGCCTTCGTAACCGAATTTTTGCCTGTAAAACTTCGGGGCTATGGTGTAAGCACCTGCATAAAGTTGTTTTTTTATTGGGTAAGAAATCACCGGATTAAAATTCATCAACTTCTTCGATGCCTTCAACACTTCACTGTGTTTCAGTTTCTGCCCTGCTGCAATCACTTCTAATTCTATGGTAAGGCTTTCCTCTGAGCCCAGCGCAGCATCATTGAGTAAAACTCTTTTTCCATGCGACTGAGCAATAACTTTGCCTTTTGCGTTCATTACCTTCACCATTGTTTGTTCAGGTAAAATGATGCTGCCTTCGCTCACATCTTTCACTTCAAAGCTTACTGCAATTTGCTCCCAGTCTAAATGCCTGACTGAAACATTTTCCAACTTAAGTTTCTGAGGATTAACTGAACTTTTAGGAAAGCTAATGGAGGTGAATGCGATTAGCGCTACCAATACAGTAGGCACAAAAGCGGCACGTGAAAACTTACTAAGCATGTGAGGAGGTTTTGCGAGCGTTTACGGCTTTTGAACCAAATGGTTTCAAAATGATGCACTGCAGATAAAATGTGTGGTGGATTTAAAATGATAGCTGATGGCAAAAGCTAATTGCTTGCCATTTTGTTAAAAAGCAATAGTGAGCCATTGACATGGCACGGTTTTGGTTTCATATTACAGACATCAATCACGAACTGTAAAATGAAAAACCTAATAATTCTCCTACTTATACTGCTAAACGCAGAAATTGTTTCACTGAAAGCGCAAGAAATTGAAAGCCGCTACAAAACTCCAACTGCGGTGCGCCTTCGCAACATTGAGCGATTAGAAACAAATGCAAAATTTTTCCTGATTGAATCAGGAGTTTTCGGTGCTATTGGTGTAGGCTGTCTTTCAGCCGGGATTGTAAAAGCCAACAAGGCTCCCGATTATTCTGCACACTTCACAAAGGAGCAGAAGCAACAATATGCCGAACGCTGGGATAAAACCGGCAAGGCATTGATTGGTGTGGGAGCCGGCTTTACAGCCGCTTCAGTGGTGCTTGGAGCGCTTGGGGTAAAGTGTATCTATGACATCAAAACCCGTAAACCCAAATACAAATTGAAGTTAGATTTGGGGGTGGGCGAGCAGCCCGGTCCTGCGGCTAAATTGACTTTCTAAAGGTTTTCAGGAAAGCATTCCATCAAACAAATCGAAAGAATGCCTCAGCCTTGAAATGCTTTTTTCTTTTCCAAGCAGTTGCATCATATCGAAAACAGGAGGACCCTGCATGGTACCTGCAAGCGCAATGCGCAACAGCGGCATCACCTCGCCAATTTTCAGATTATTTGATGCAAGGAAATTTTTCACAACAGTTTCTAACGATGCTGCGGTGAAACTTTCATTGGCTTCGAGCAGTGATGTCAATTCCAAAACGATGTTTTTCTTATCTGCATTCCAGCGTTTTTTAATGTTGTCGGTGTCAAAATCTTTAATGTCTTCAAAGAAATAATAGCCTTGCTCCAAAAGGTCGTTGATGAAGGTGGCGCGCTCTTTCATCAGGCGGCAAAATTCAGCAGTAAAAGATTTATCAAACACATAGCCTTTTGCTTCCACTTGTGGTTGTATGATTGCCGCCAACTCTTCATCGCTCTTGGCTTTCAGATATTGTTGATTGAACCACTTAGCCTTTTCATAATCGAAACGCGCTCCTGCCTTGTGCACTTTCTCTAAGCTAAAAAGTTGAATCAGTTCCTCCTTGTTCATCAACTCACGATTCTCGCCCGGGTTCCAACCCAGCAAAGCCAGAAAGTTGATATATGCTTCGGGGAAGAAGCCGCGCTCGCGATAACCAATTGATGTTTCGCCACTTTCAGGGTCAGTCCAGTTGAGCGAAAAAGATGGAAAACCCAAGCGGTCGCCATCGCGTTTGCTTAGTTTGCCGTTGCCATCGGGTTTCAGAATTAACGACAAGTGCGCAAACTTCGGCATCACCTCTTCAATGCCCAAAGCGCGATAAAGCAACACATGCAATGGTGCAGAACTCAGCCATTCTTCACCGCGAATGACGTGGGTGATTTGCATCAAATAATCATCGGCAACATTTGCAAGGTGATAAGTGGGCATGCCATCGCTTTTAAAAAGTACTTTGTCATCTAACTGCGAAGTGTTGAACACCACCCACTCACGGATTTCATCATAAAATTTCACCTCTTCATTACGCGGCATTTTAAAGCGAATAACATACGGCTGACCGCTTTCCATCCGAGCCTTCACTTCATCCTCGCTCAAAGAAGTTGAGTTCTTCATGTATTGGCGCGTAACTGAATTGTAAGCCGGATTGGGCACGCCCTGCGCCTGAAGGTTTGCGCGCATGGCTTCCAATTCTTCGGCAGTGTCGAAGGCATAGTAAGCATCGCCACTTGCAATCAATTTATCGGCAAATTCTTTGTATAAGTGTTTGCGCTCGCTTTGGCGATATGGCGCGTGCGGACCATCGCCAAAACCAACACCTTCGTTGGGTTCAATGCCGCACCATTTCAATGAATTGATGATGTAATCTTCGGCTCCGGGCACATAGCGATTTTGGTCGGTGTCTTCAATTCGCAGAATAAAATCACCGCCTTGCTGCTTTGCTAAAAGATAATTGTATAAAGCCGTGCGCACACCACCCATGTGCAATGGACCCGTTGGGCTTGGTGCAAAGCGTACTCTCACTCTTCTTTCGCTCATATATTTTTTGTTGGGAGCGCGAATGTAACCGTAATGAGAGAAAAAACCGCAAGCCTACTGCACGACAACAGATTTTCGCTACTGCATGAAATAATACTCTCTGAAAATTTCACCGTTTTTCATCATCCGAACACTGTAGGTTTTTCCGGTTAAGGAAACAGGAAACGGGTTGATGCGAATGCTGTGATGTCCGGGCTGAAAAGCAGTTTCATCTATAAAACTTTTTAGCACCTCGCCCGATTGACTGAAGAACGCAACACTCACCGATGCGGTGGAATCGTTTCTGAAAATGATGTTTCGGTCAGCCTTTTTGCCGTTGAAACTTTGCATGAATTGCGATTGAGGTTGCGAAGCTTTTTGGCGCTTCACTTCTTCATAATTCAAGCCTTTCAGTTCGGCAGCAATTTTCAGCAAGTCGTCTTCAACAGCGCTGTTGGAAGAAGAAATGGAAGTTACAGGACTGCCGTCAGACAAACTCCAAACGGCTTGCTGCGCAGCAAAATGCTGATACTTCTTCTGCGCAATAAATTTTGCAAGCCGAACCATGGCATCGGGCGCTTTTTTACCGAGCTTATACTTTGTGGAACTGTTTGGCGAACTCCGCGACAGCGCACTGCACATGGCGTAAACAAACTCCTTCTTTTTTGTTTTGGGTTGAAGCGTAATCATTAAAGGTTGCGTCATCAACAAGGTTTGATACCCTTGCTCCACAGGCTCCATGAAGTAACCTTCTTCAATTTCAAGTTGCAGCACACCGGCAGTGTTGTTTTGCAGTTCCCACTGAAGTTTTGGCGGCAGGTCGCCCTGAGCAGTGAAGTTTGCCGGAATTTCCTTTGCGTTTGCTCCGCTTACGTGCAAGGCAACAGCATTTGAAGCGAGCGCATTTACAAGGTGAGTTGCACTTAACTGCTGCCAGCAAACAGCAAGCGTGAAAATGAATGTGTATCGCATAAAGAAAAGTTTTATTGAATTAGGCATTTAATTAAGAAACATTTTAACCGGATAGGGTTCAGCGGCTA
>VFQQ010001716.1_pt1 | contig 28633 bp, 61 predicted proteins | sample 3512341 | NCBI WGS metagenome assembly VFQQ01 (sample SAMN10412373, study PRJNA504923) | tailings metagenome | isolation source: Relicate 2 Philex TSF1 revegetated site | place: Philippines: Tuba, Benguet | collected 2017-08-29
AGGGTCAGCGACACGTCCAGCAGGCTGATGTTGTTGAGCGCAATGTTGAGGGCCAGGCTCACGCCCACAACGACAATGCCCTTCCACTGCTTCACAATCAAGCGCTGGTGCGTGTGCCACGGCTCCATGAGCGCAACCGGCATCAGCACCGCAAAGCTGAACACCATGTGGCCTGCACTTGTGTGGGTGGAGTTGCTGGGCTGTGTGGCATGCCTGCTTGCGCAAATGGAGGGTGCAGCACGGCAAGGCATCCAGATGCGGCTGCCAACTTACATGACGTGAGGAGGAGGGGAAAGCGAAAGCCGTATACTCCTAGCGCCCACTTGTTGAGCAGGTTGAGCGTGGAGTTGAGCCTGCAGATGTGGCAAAGGCGGCGCACGCTTCAGCAGCTGGCGGCGGCTGGCGGGGCGGCGGGAGCTCCCGCTGTGCACAGTGGGGGCCGCAGCGCGCGCTTGCAGCCCTGCCAACTAGCTCTGGAGGCATCTCACGTGAGGTACAGCACGGTCAGGAGCGTGAGGCTGGCCAGGCCGCTGCTCCCGGCGCCCGGTCGGGCGCCGTTCATGTCGCCGGCTTTCGGGACAACAAGTGGTGGCTCCGCGTTGCTCGATGAATACGTCAGGGCCAGAGCTTCCGGCGAGGGGCAATGGCGAGCGAGCAGGTCGAGTGTGCGGGCGCACAACGCCTTTTGGCAGTTGTTTAGAGTGACAAGAAGCAGTTTAGATGCACCAGTAGGTTGGTGCCAGTTTCAAAGGGCCGCCAGCGTGGCGCAGCGGCGCGCGCCGCGGCGGCCGCAGGGCGGCCGCGGCCGCGGCGGTGTGCTCACATCAAGCGACAGGTTATTGTGGTGAATGCAGGACAGAGAGACATGTGGCTCTGTTGCAACCATGTGTAATGCTTTAGTTCTCAGTTGCAGTTGTCTCCTGTCTCCTGTCCATGCTGGTGCTTGTAAGGTGCCTGCCACCACGCTGACAAACGCCTGCATCAACGTTGCCACCGCTGCCGCGGACCGGAAAGCGCAAAGGTCTGTTGCTTTAAACTCATTCAACAGTTGCATAGCAACAACACTAGCTTGGCTATGCAGCTCGTATCGGCACAATCAGGAAAGCCAACTCCTGGACAGGGTTGGCAACAGACAAGATGAATGCCACATGGAAGAAGTGAAGTGCCAAGGCACGCTTGAAGAAGTGAGAAGGAGGCCCGCCAACATAAAAGAAGAAGAAAAGGTGCAGCAAACCAATGGTTGCCTCACGTGCTTTGAGAATCGGCGATAAAATGGATATCACACCGTTGGGCATGCAGTGGTGCTTTTGGTGGTGGAAGGCAGGCAAGGGTGGCCTGGCTGTCCGCAGTGAGCCAGGAGAGGCAATTGGATGGTTTGCAGTTTGTGCAGGAGTCCTCAGTGCCATAGGTTCAGGTTAGGTTCCCTCAAGCCTGCTCCCATTTGTCGCAGGGCCCCTGATGCGGCCAGCAGCGTCCTCACGCAGCATCCACTGCGAAGGACAGGGAGCAGCGGAGGCATTGGGTACAGATTGGCGAGCCTGCTGTGGTGCCACTGCGCAAGAGGCCCAGCAGCCGCATCAACAGAGCCATTTCTGGCTGGCAGTGTGTGGCTTGTGTGATTCGCAGCATGCATTCTCCTGCCCAGACTTGGCGCTATCCGCCATCAGTGACCTTTCCTTGCCTACCTGGATGGCATTCCTGATCCAGGTGGAGGCAGCCACAACATCCGCATAAACTGTAGGGTAGCCTGCACCGCAGCCAACGACGCTGGTGACGCCAATCGCCACATCTCCACTTGGGACCTTCCAAATGAGCGGCGATCCATTATCGCCCTGCCGAGCAACAACAGAGCGGTGACACGCTGTTGGAAGGTAGGATGAAAGCTGGTTGCAGACTCTGCATGAGAGGTGCCTCTGTGCTCCACCACGCATGGTGACCCCGCATCTGGCTGGGCACCACCTGCCAGCGGTGGTGCAGCCAGGCCGCCACCGCAACCCAAACCACCCACTTACCATGCACATGTCCACATGCTTTTCAGGGCGCCCTGCAAGCAGAATGGCACGTGCCTGGTGGCTTTCGGCTGATCATGCACGCATCACGGCTTCTGTTGGCCAGCTAGGAGCAGGCTGTACGGGCAGCTCGTGACCCGACCTATCTGGTGGGCCCGCCCACTTGTGCCTCACCCGCACAAAATTGTGAGTCCCAGGCTGCTGGTGGGAGCTGGTCAGCAAAGTATGCAGCACACTGCTTCCGAGGAAGCATCTCCAGGCTGGCCTGTTTACAGGGGTGGTAGCAGCAACGTTTATTTATATGTTTACTTGTTGCGGCGGTGCGCGGCATGACTGGAACAGGCTGGCCAAAAGGCTGCGCTCTATCTGGGCAAGCAGCCACCAGGGCTGGGCATCGTGGCTTGTCTGCTGGCAGCAGTGTTGCGAACACATTGCATTGCCACCGACGTTGCCCAGCAAGGCATCGCCCTGGCTGCTGCCAATGCCACGCATGCTCGCCTCATGCAGCACCGACGGTACGGGAAAGGTAAAGTCGTTGATGTCGGTCACACCCCAGCCAATAGCAGTGAGCATTGTGCCGGGGGCAGCCGCAGGGCTTGGCACCGCTGCAGCTCGGGCGGAGGGGAATTGGCACAAGTGAAACCGCCATGATGGCGGCATGCGCATGTCGCCACGCAGCAGAAGATGGGCGGCAGCATGCAAAAGTTGGTCTTCAATGGCGCAAACCGCGGCCCACCGCCCACCCGTAGGCAGCAGCAACACTGGGCGCATCGTGGAGGGGCGGTCCAGCAGCAGCAGTGCAATGTCGGTGTCCTGTCACACATGGAGGGCAAGTGAGGTTGGGAAGGTGGGAGCGGCATGCGCGCGGTGCCCAAGCGCGAGCTGGCTGCAGGCACACTGCTGCACCCCGCAGTTCTGAGGCCCTTGCTCACCGTCAACCAATTTGCTGTCATCCCCGCAGTGGGATGCACCACCGCCCACTTGGCGCGCCGCACCTGTGCAGGGAAAGCACCGGCAATGCTGCCACGTCAGCATGCAGCCTTCATGTGGCATGCCACCACGCCCTGTTATGAGGCACATCGCCTGCTTTCCCCAACGTGTTGTGAAGTGGTGAACATGCAAACAGGCGTGGCACCCTGGACTGACCTCGTACTGGCCCCCTTCTCGCTCATAACCGCCGATGCGGATCTGGTCAATAGCAAGGGAGCCACAGTTCACACACATCCTCAGCTACACGCCATCAGCCGAATGCCTGGGAAGCAGCTGCATTTGCCCTCAACTGCAGCATATTCAGTCCAGCCTGGTGCGGGGCTAGCCAGGGTGGCATTCCACAGCCATCTACGGCAACTGCGCACCTTTGCAAACACACGGTCCTCCCATGACCAGTTTGGACCGTCAAGCAGGCTGCCAGCAAGTGGATAAACGTCAGTCAGCAGGAGCCGGCATGGTGAGGAACTGTGCTGTGCATGGTGGCTGGAATGAAGCCATGCCACACAGCCATGGCATGATTGTGGCATAGGCATGCGCAACTGCAATAATGCTGTCAAGCTGAGGTACTGCCACCTCGTGCGGTGCGGCTGCAAGCACCCACCAGTGTGCAGCTAGCATGACCACAGGCTCGTGCACCAGGGCAGCACCTGCATCCAGGCAGGCCGGGCAGTGCAGGCGACAGCGCAGCTGAGCAGCCTGCGGCAAGCGCAGCAGCAGCAGCGCCTGTATGCAAGGGCACGCCGGGTGCCAGACCAGCAGCATCGTCGGCAGCGCTCACCGCAGTAGTGTTGATCAGGTCCATCCCAAGAACCAACGCGCTGAGATGCCATGTACGGGTACCTGCATGGCCGTTGTGTTGTGCAATTTTCTGGCACCAACGGCCGGCCCCTGGCATGCATTGGACACTGTCCCTGTCCCTCAGGCCGCAAATGCAACAGATGCAACTGCTACCCCGCTCCGCTCGCCTGCCCTTTGGGGCGGCATGGCCTCCAACGATGGCGGGCTTGACAACAGGTCCCTGCAGACGCCTGCTTGGTGGTGCAGACCAAGAGCACACAGTCATGCATCGATGGTGCCAAGGCAGCATTGCAGGCCCTCTGCTGGTGTTGCTGTGCTTGCACCAAGCCTGCAAGACCTGCCAATGGCTCCCCAGTCTGACGCACCTGCCGGTTCCACGCGGGTTGGGCTGGCGCACTGGGCTGGCGCATCCGCCCTGCCGGCGTGGTCCCCCACCCGGGCAGGGCACCGGCCATGCCGGGTCCTCACACCGGCCCGTTGCCTTGTTCACAACATGGGCCTCATTGCGACACTTCTTGCACCAATGCTCATTGGCCGAGCAGTCTGCGCAGCGTGGGTCGTCGCAGCGCCGGCACTCGCCGTTCACCAGCGACACTTTGTAGCAGCGTATGCAGCGTGGCTGGCCATTGGCCGCCAGCTTGCACACTTGGCAGCCGGGTGGGCAGGCCAGACATTTCTTCTGGGGGCTGAGAACATACTCGCTTTAAGCTGCGTTGCAGGGGAGCAGGGACAGATTAAACGGCAAGTGTGGACTCCACCTGCGCACTGGGTGCTGCGGGCTGGCGGCAAGGCGCTGCGAACGGCAGTGTATGGCGCTCACCACTTGGCACATGATGTGGCCGATGCACACTGATAGCAGCCATCACTACATGGAACACACGTCTTGGCTGCTGTCAAGAAGGAGCCGTTGAAGCTGCAGGTCAAGGGGTAAGGCAAATCACCGGCAGCAACATCACTGTGGGCCGGGTTTGCGGCAGCTGAGGCGCTTTCTGCGCCCTTTGGTGCGAGGCTCAAGCTCAGCCGAATGTTGTACGCTAGCCTGCTCACCAAGACGTGCACTGTCCCTTTGGATTTGCGTCCACGCAGTTGTCCGGAAGCTGCAGCGCGTTTAAACCCCGCATCATGTCCATTGTGCAGACAGCAGAGGACAGGGCATGGCAACGACACTAGGCACAGGCAAGCCCTTTGCTGAAGATGTGGCAAGTGCAAGAGGCACATTGGTGGAGGGGAAGCTGGCCAGCGCACTGCGCACCGTTTGACACTTGTGCTGCTCTGTCATGTAGGATCCAGACAAGCACGTGTTGCAAACCCTGCATGAAGATATCGCATCCACAACAAGTCAGGGTTTGTAACTAGTCAGGCTGGTCAAAGCATGTAAACCAAGGCAGCCACTTGGTTTCTAGCGCTCCCTCCATCCCTCCGCCTCACAGATAGTTTGCGCCACAGTCAAAGCAAAGAGATTCCCCGCCTTGGAAGCCCGCTGCGCATTCGTGGCCTGCAGAAAGGAAGGGCACCGACAGCCAATGGGTTGAAATAGCGCTGCGTATGATTATGCTGTCTTTCAATGGTGGAACACAGACAGACGCCAGCAACCTCAGCTGCATGGAGGAGAGCTCCGCTGGTGCAGCTTCCAGACTCAGGCTACACATCCGAAGCATCTTTGCTCACATTGCCCGTGGGAGTCGAGGCCGGTGCCAGTATCGCACGTCGTGCACTTGAGTGTCGTTGGGTTGCACTCCATGCAGTCTTCACCGCCCTTGCACTGCACAAGTGGGCCGCCGGTGTGAGCTGGGAGTGGTATGAAGACCGACTGGTGTTGCTACCGGTCGACTTCTCCCCTCAGACGAAGGGACCCTCAGACTCCCTTCCCTCAGACGCGACTGGCAGCCTTACCTTCCTGCATGCACCACTGCTCAAGGCGTAGCCTGCGAAGCACTCTTCGCAGCGGCCCAGAGGATTGCACGACATGCAGCCGCTCAAAAAGTAAGGGTGGTTGATGCACTGCGGTGGCACATGGAGTTGCAGTCTTGGGATTCATGTATTCAGCGACAGAACGAAGCATCTGCTGGCATGCGCTGCTGCCACTTGGCATGGTCCCGCCTTAAGGCTTGCAAGCTTGCAAGCTTGCTATGTCTTAGCTTGGCTACCTTCTGCGGCCGCCGTAATTGGCAACCCACCTTGTGGCACCGCTTGTTTGAGCTCATATACACGGGATAAACCGTATTGTCCACAGGGTCAAGAAGTGGCCAAAAGGGGTAACATGCTTCGCACTTGTCTGGCGTGGGTCCACACCTGCAGGCCTCGCCACGGCTTGTGCCGAGCGTGAAAAGCATACACGAGCACAAAGAGGACCGCTTTGCTTTGCTGTTGCTGCTGCAACCTGCCACGGCATGTAAAGCGTGGACACCAAGCTGTCCACCCCAAACGCATAACCTGTGCTTCCCTGGCGGCCCAAGCTCACGAATCACAGAGCGGGTCCTGGCATTTGACGCAGCTCACGGCCCCTGTGCTCGATGCGTTACCGACTTGCATCGTCCCTGAGGCGCAGTACTCGCACGTGCCGTCGGCGAAGCAGGATCCGCAGACAACAGGGCACTCCTGTTTAAGAAAGATACGAGAAGTGGAGGGTGAGTGTGAAATCGGGAGGGAGAACGAGCGAGGCGGCGGCAATGCATCTTGAGATCAAGTCAGTCGAGCGGCGGTCCGCACGAGCGGCGGGGCCCGGGCGGGAAAGCCCGTACAGCAGCGGGAGGCTTTCGGCGGTCATCCCCGCGCTTCACCTTGCCTCCTGTGGCACCTGCAAGGCAGTGCAGGGCGGGGTTTGGATCAGAAGCGCCGTCCCAGACCTCCCCAGCGCCCGGGGCACAGAGGCGGCTTGCATGCCGCTCACCGTTTTTAGTGAGCTGCGCAACGCAACCCGACAGCGCCAGCAGGACCAGCGGAAACGCGGCGGGCTTGCTTGGCCGCATAGCAGCGGGTTGTGGAGCTGTTCGTGTGCTTGTGTGCTTAACGAATCGACTGAGTGAGTTGCCGACCAGACGGGTTCAGAACGTGAGCAGGGAAGTGGGATGCACTCGGCAGGCAGCAGACCAAAAGGACCAATGTTGGTCGACCAGCGAAGGCGCCGGCGCCGATCCCGCCCTGCGCTGAGTTAGTAGGCAGGAGCACCACAACGCTCTTTGGTCGTCAGCGTCAGTTACCCGAACAAGTGGTACAGCGGTGTCAATTCAACAAAACGAAAATCAGGTCAGCAAGGAGAGAGGAACCAGCTGGGTGTCGCGTCAGGTTTTGCTAGACAGAGGGCATGGCGTCGGAGCACCGAGCGGCAGTCAGAGTGCCCGCCTTTGCGGCGGCTGGCCGCTGGGCTGCCAAGCCATGCGCCCGCTGCATGGTGGGTCATAGGCATGTGCAGCTTGCCAGTGCTGCGGGTCATCATGCGCGCGCCAGCAGCACCGTTGCGCCGTCGGCCCCCAGGCGGAAGCCCGCCTCCCGGAAGGTGGCTGAGCCGAAGAATGGCTGCAGGTCGGTGATGTCCAGGTCGCGGCACCGCTCCTCCAGCTGCCTGCTCCAGCGCCAAAATGAGGGGTGAGCAGGTGCGGGGTGGTGATGAGAATGACGCGTTGCAGGTTGCGCAGCTGGGCGGTCCCTTGCAAGGGGTGCGAGCGTCCTGCCATGGCTGCCCAACCCAATTAACCCACAACCGGCCAGCATGGCCCATGCCAAAGCCAACAGCCGGCAGCAGTGTGCGCACCGGGTGGGCACCATATAATTCTCCCGGTCCTCCTGCTGGCCGGTGATGGCCTCCACACGCCGCGCATCCCGCAGGCACTCCTGCAGAGATGGGTCGCAGGTTGGCAGCAGCAGCAGCAGATGGGTCAGAGGTGGGCGGGTTGAACTGAGTTGGTGAGGTGCAGACAACAGCGCGGTCCCAGCGCCGCTTCTAATGCCCTGCCCCTGCATTCGGTATTGGCCGCAGGCAGTGTCCCAAAGGCGCACTAGCAAACGCTCGCTCATGCGCGCACCTGCAGCTTGAGCAGCACCAGGCCGTTGAAGTCGGCCTTGGCGTGGATGTACTTGCGGAACTTCTTGCGCAGCGCCTTCTGCACGCTCAGCTTCTGCGTGGCCACAAAGCTCTCCAGCATGATGCTGCGGAGGCAGGAGGATGAAGTTGAATGTGGGTTGTTGAATGTGAGTTACATTTGACAAAGGAGGTGTGGGGGAGCACAATATGCACCGCAGTGGGTGGGAAGCAGTGCTGGCTGCCTGGGGGGCATGCGGCCACTCCTTTGCACATCGTGGGCGCTGCAGCCCCAGCCCCGAATGGCTGCACTTGCAGCTGCATGCTCACCGAATGGCGCAGTCAATGTCGTCGTCGTTCACATACTCACGCAGGTGCATGGCGGCGCGCGCCTGCGGAGCGGGAGGGGCAGTGTGGGACACTTCAGACAAGAGTTGCAGCAATCCCGGACCACCAACAATGGCCAGTTGCAACCTCGCAAGGCGGAATGCTGGCATCAGCACCGCCGCCCACCTCGCTCATGCGGATCATGGACTCCAGGTGGCGCACAGCGATGGGCATGCCGTGCGTCACGCTGCTTTCGCGGCGCAGCTCGGCGTACACCTGGGGTTGGGGAGCAAGAGTGAGTGGGATGAGTGGAGGAGGGCAAGGAGTGGGACAGGGCGGGCTTGCACACGACAGCCTATCCGCCTGCCTTCCCTCACCACTGGGTGTAGGCTGCAATTGTTTGCCAGCACCCATCCCACCTTCGCAATCTTGTCGTAGTCGGCCGCCTGCAGCTTTGGCCGGCATGTCTGCTTGGCGTACGTGATGTACTTGCGCAGCATCTGCTGAGGCAGCACATCAGGGTCGCTGCCTGCGGTGGCCGCGCTGCAAGCAGTGGGGCGGGGGGCGGCGGGTTTGCAGCGATGGGCAGCCGTGCGCAACAGCAGGCATGGCAAAGCAGCACATCCTTGCACGCAGCTGCTTCAAGACGCCTGCTCAGCACCGCCCTGATCAACACATGACTCACTCTCCGCCCTCTGCCGCCACCTCGCCGCCCTCTGCCTCTGCCGCCAGGGCTGCCGCCACATCATCGGGATGCGAGCGCTGCAACAGGGCGAAAGGCGCAGGGTGTTGAGACAAAGGCCTGACCATCTAGAAGGCCCAGCGCAAGCCAGCCATTGCTTACAAGCCAGCTGACTGCCAGCCACACCCTGTGCATGAGCAGCAGCGGGTGCTGTCCCTGCCTGGGCATCAGTTGGGTTGGTGCATATACCACTGCAACATTGCGGGGGCACACCCGCAGCCACAGCACCAGCCACTTACCGCGTGGCTGCCCACCACAAACTCGGCCAGCTTCTCGTCGTTCACGGGGTCCACCGTGTCCTTGATCACGCACAGGATGTCAAAGCTGTATGGGGCAGTGGCAGAGATGAGAGGCGAGGAGTCAGCCATGTCTGGACATGGGATGCACGGGCAGGGCAGTGCACATGCATGGCATGAGCACCACAGGCTGTGAGGAGCCAGTGCGCTGGCAACCCTTAGAGCGGCAACAGGCCCACCATCAGCCTTGGTGCCCTTCAGAAAGGCTGTCGCCCTGGTGCATCAAAAGGCTTCCAACACGAGCCCCTCACCGCGACAGGATGGGGTCGGTGAGCTCCACATTCTCGCTGAACGTCTTGCTGGCATCGTACCGCCCGCCAATGGGGTTGGCCGCCGCAATCACCGAGCAGCGCGCCTGCGGGGCGGCATTGGGTGGCAAGTGCCAGCTGGATTGCTGCTTCGGTTGGGTGCATGCTGGCACAAAGGGCACACTTGGCACCCAGCATCAGCCGCATGCATGGGCAGGCCACGCTGCCTGGCCGAGGGGCGGTGCAGGGCACACCTACCTGCAGCTGGGTGACAATGCCGGCCTTGGAGATGGAGATCGACTGCTGCTCCATGGCCTGCAAGGAAAGCGGTTGGAGGTGCAGGGGTGAACCGAAGAGTGCAACTGCATACAGGGAGCAGTTGGCGCCGATGACAGTTGTTCAAGAGACGCACGCCTCATCCAGCCAGCGGCACTTGCCTCGTGGATGGACACGCGGTCCTGGTCGTTCATCTTGTCAAACTCGTCAATGAGGCACACACCCTGGACGGGAGAGCAGGGCATGCCAAGGGTCAGTGGGGTGAAGCGCAGAGGCAGAAGTTGCGCATGGCCAGCCATCCAGCCGGCAGCTGTTTCATAAGCCTGGGCGGTGTCTGTGCGCATCGCCAGAGATGTAAGAGCCAGCCCAAGGAGCAGTCAGAACATCTGTGGAGAGCATCTCCACAAGAAGCACCACCCTACCACGCGGCCGTCCAGCCTCACTCACCCGGTCAGCCAGCACAAGCGCGCCGCCCTCCAGCGTCCACTCGCCGGTGATGGCATCCTTGTGCACCGCTGCTGTGAGGCCCACCGCTGAGGCGCCCTTGCCAGTGGTGTACACCGCGCGGTGCGCAACCTTCTCAATATACTTGAGGAACTGTGGGCGGGAAGAGGGCGGCAGAGGGAGGCACATTGAAGACCGGCCATGCATGAGCAAATGTTGGCCAAGTACGCCGCTCACCGAAACACTGCCCATGCTACACTCCAACTTGGCCCAGCTCGCCCACCCAGTAAAAGCGCTTCACCTGTGACTTGGCGGTACCGGGGTCGCCCAGCAGCAGCATGTTGATGTCGCCACGCAGCCGGTGCGTCGCCGAGGGGTGCTTCTCCTGCCTGCATTCCAAAGCGGCAAACCATTAGCATTCCAACCGACAAAGCATGGCTGACAGGCAGCCACAACAAACGCAAGCAGCAGCTAGCCCCAAGCAGTTGGACCTGGGCAAACATCACTTGAGCATCAGATGACGTTCTCACCCGCCAAACAGCGCCAGCGCGATGCCCTGCTTGATGTTCTGGTGGCCGTAGATGGAGGGCGCAATCGACTTGACGATGCGCTCGCCTGCGGCAGAGGCAGGCAGGTGATGGCGTGGGAAGGCAGACATGAGTGCTGGGCGAGGGTTGGAGGCAGGCCGACATGTGCAAGGGCTGTGCAATGCGCATGCACCCACCCAGCCACTCAGCTGCACGCACCGATGCGGGGGTTGCGTGCCAGTGCCCGGATCTCCGCCTTGTCGTCATCCGTCAGCCGCGCCGCGCTGTACTGGTCGCCCTTCTTCTGCGGCAGAGCAAGAGTTGGGCGGCAGGTGAGGATGGTGGAGAGGAGTTCCACGACCCAGGGCCTGCGGCTGCAGCCACTATTGCACACCAGGCAAGGGCATCACACCACAACAAGGTGTCTGCCTTCCAGGCGGCGCCAGTGCAACGCAGTAATATGCCTCCGCAGCCGCACCCACCTGGATGTGGTTGGCCTCAATGTTCACCGAGTACACGGGGAAGCCGTGCCGCGCGTTCTGGGCCGCCTCAAAGCTGTGCTGGTAGATGCCTGCACCGGGCGACAGGGCAGGAACGCAAGCGTGATGCACACGCCACCACCACCTGCCCTCCTTCCGCTGTACAACCGCGCGCAAGTGCACCGCACAGCAGCCACCCATATTGAACAGGACACCCCCGCTGCCAGGTGCATCCAGCCTGCAGTTCAACAAACGCAAGCAACTGCCACAGTGCTATTTGCCCCTCCATCCCTGCCCCCCCTCACCCGTGACGATGACCTCCTCTCCCGGCCGCACGCTGTCCACCAGGTCGTGCAGCAGGATGACCTCCTTGGAGCGCGGCAGGCGGCCCGCGGGCACCGACCCGGGCGCCTCCTGCAGCGTGATCTTCTGGTAGTTGCGGTACACAGTCTCCTTGGCATTCACCTGCAGGTGAATGAGAGTGGGTGGGGGGCTTAGCTGAGGTGGGATGGCGGCACTGGCAACCAGAACAAGGGCACGCTGGTCAAAGTGAAGCAACTTGCGTGACACTGTTCTGCGCCACTCCATCATCACCACAGCAGCACACCGTGAAGGGGCCCTTGGTCTCGCACGAGGGGCAGCTGCCCAGCTTGATCTCCTTGTCGCCCTGCAGGCCAGGCAGCAGGCAACAGCATTGTGCAGATGATGCGAGGCTGCAGCTAAGCAGAGCCGGCAAGCTGCTGTACTGCACATGCCAGAGGTGCCCCAACTTCAGCCCAGCCACAGAGCTGCCCCGCACCGTCTGGAAGTAGGGGCCCAGCACGGCACCGCAGCGCATGCAGTCGTAGAAGGTGCGCTGCAGGACGGGGGGCAGGCCAGGGTGTGGAGCAAAATCAGCCAGCTGTCTGCAACCTGGCGGGTTACACAAGGCATTAAAGCAGTGGCCGGCAGCTGCCTGTCAAGCCCCAAGCGCGCCCTTGGCCAACCACTGAGTCGTCCGGCTTGCCTGCAGCTGCGGGTACACGCCGGTGCGGCGGGTCACCACGCCGTCCACCCGCACCAGCTGGTTGAGGTGGAAGTGCCTGCATGGCAGGGGCAGCAGTACGCATGTGTGTACCCTTGCAAAGCCATGCATGAGCTAATTCCCCCTTTCCTGCAAGCAGCATGCTCTCCAGCTGCGGACAGCAGCCAGCCATGCCATGCAGCAGTTCCATGGCCAGCTGAATGGCCGCCAGCGTGGCGCATAATGGAGCATCCTAAATGCCAGGGCAAGCACAGCCCACCCAACTAATGGCACCCCGCAAACACTCCTGCTGCTGCTGCTGGCCGCCGCACCTGAGGTCGCGGATCGACTCCTGCAGCGGGATGTTGGCGATGCGCACAAACACGCTGTCCTTCATGCTGCTGTAGTCCGGGAACTCCTCCAGCGCCACCTCCCTGCAGCATGAGCAGGGGTTGTGGTGGGTGGCCCACGGGTGTCGGATGCTGCCACCAGAACAGTGCGAGAAGAGGTGCTAGGTGCTGCGATGGCTGGAAAGAATGAGGGAGAATGCTGCTGGATGGCATGCCCAGGCAGCTTGGCCAAGCGCAGGGCAGCCTGCGCACATGGCGGTCTCGCTCAGGATGGGCAGCATCTCGCGCGGGTGGTCGGCCAGCCAGATGGCCACCACAGGCATCGTGTTGGCAATGTCCAGGTAGTTGACCTCCAGGCTGGTGTAGTTCTCTGCACCACAGCGCAGGTGCAGGGGCAGCTGTTGGCAGGCAGACAAAGTGGCAGGCATACCACCACACTGCCGTTGCTTCCCATGCTGCCTGCCCTAACAAGTCATCTGTTGCGCATCCATAACAGCAATGGCGTGCGCAGACTCACTCGTCGCCATTTCGCGCACGCGCTGCTTGTAGACGGCATCGCCGTTCTCGTCCGTGAAGCTCTTGAGCAGGCGCGCAAAGCGGCGGCGGATCTCGCGCCGCACCTGCGATGCAGCGAGCCCCCAGTGGCGCAGCCATTGCTTGAGCATGCATGGTGGCTGCGGCCCAGTCAAACGGGCGCTGTGGCGCTGCTGCACGGCCCAATTTGCCTGCGCCCATGCCAGATGTGCAGCAGCTCACCGGCTCCTGCGCGATCCACTCCCGGATGGGGCCACGAGCCTCCTCCAGATTGATCTCCACCTCGCCCTGCCACAAGCGAGGGAGTGCATGGGCATTTTAAATGACAGGGTGGGGCAGGGAGCTCCAGGCAGAAGCCAGATTCGGCAGCCGGATTGCACCCAGACCCATGTGCTACCAATCTATCATCAAAGCTGCCGCACTCACCAGGTCCTCGTCCTCGTCCATGCCCGCCTGCGCCTCCTCCAGCCGCCGGCGCCGCCGCGGCCGCCGCTCGTCCTCATCCAGCTCCTCTGCAGCAGGCGGGGTGGGGCTCCATTGACACACACTCGCAACCAGCGAGCGCTGGGAGCGGCAGGCTGGAGAATGCAGGGCCGCCGGTAGCAGCTGCAGGCATGCCATTGTCCATGCGTCCTCCCCAGTGGGCACAGTTGCCCCAGCGCAGCAGCCACGCACCCTCCAGCGCAGCGGGCAGGCCGCGGCGGCGGCCGGTCAGGCGGCCCTCCACCACATCGCGCTCCGCCAGCTCGCGCTCCGCCGCCAGGCGCGCCGCAAACCGCTCCTCCTCTGTCACGTCATCGAGGAAGGCGTCGTCCATGCCTGCCGCCTCGTAGCGGTCCAGGTGCTCCATGGGGCGGTAGTCCCTGCACGGTCGAGCCGAGCCAAAAGTCCATCACTTGGCAGGCAGGAGCATGGCGGCGGCGGCGGCGGGAAAGCGGCAGCCAGCATGTCGCCTCTGCCGCCTGCCAGCAGCTGCACAATAACCACAATTTGATGTACTGCTGCCTGGCTGCCCAACCGGCCCTGGGGGCTGCAGCTGGGCGCTGCCTGCCTCCCTCTGTCACAAGGCTGCTCGGGCGCCCCAGCCGCCCCACTCACGCCTCCATCTGATCCATGAGGTCCTCGCCCTCATCGTCCGAGCCCTCGGCCGCCGCCCGGCTGGGCTCCTCGACCTCATCGTCGCTGGGCACCGCCTCCTCGTTGTCGCGGGGGTCGCGGTCCGCCTGCATGCGGCCCAGGGAGCGGTGCTGCAGCGATCGGCGATGCGGGGAGGCCCTGCGGGGCAGGTGGCAGCCAAGCAACAATTTGAAACAGGGCTCGCCCTGCAGGCCCGCTCACCATGGCTGCAGACTGTGACGGGGGATGGCTGTGCGGCGTTGCAAGCGCCTGCGCAATAGGCAACCCTGGCGCTCTTGCATGGCCCGCCAGCGCGGCCGCCAGCGCGCCGCATGAGCAGCGGCAGGCAGCATCAGCTGATCAGCTGGAGGCTGCCAGCGTTGGTTCAGTTTGTTTGCGGCCCTGTCCGCCATGCTGTCCTTCGCGGGGTGCTCCCAGCCCAGCCAGGGGCCCGCGCTGGGCGGCCCGGCCTCGCAGCTGGGCGCCGGCTTCAACAAGATGAGCATCAGCTCGCAGAGCACGCAGCCTGGAGGCAGCGGGGCGGCGCAGGGCGAGAAACCGCCCGTGCCGCTGTTTGCGGAGGGGCCGCCCGTCAGCTCGCAGCAGCTGCCGCTGCCGCCGGCGGCCCACCACGCGCCGCCCCCGCTGGAGATCCCGCTCAGCCAGACCGACTTCCTGGGCACCCAGGACTTCATCACGCCCGTGGACCAGTTCAACCTGGACTACGACCCCAAGGACGCCAAGCGCTCGCCGGCGCGCCTGACGCCCAACCGCGTCAAGCGCCCGCGGCCGGGCGCCTCCAGCGGCGGCTCCGCCGGTGAGTGCGCTCGGCTACTGGGCCAGGTGCAGGTGCACATATTTGCAGAGGGGTGGGAGGCGCGAGCCAGCCGCCCCGCGCCCTGCTGTTGCACATCCACACGGCCGCCAGCTGACGACAGCCGGCACCCACCCCAGCCGCTCCCTCCCGCGGCCCAGCCAACTGCGCTGCCTATCCCCCAACCCTGCCTCCCTCAGATGCCAGCATGGAGGAGGCGGATGTGGGCCCATCGGGCCGCGGCGGCGCGTTCGGCGGCCCGCTGCCCCGCCGCATCACGCGTCTGCAGTCGCCGCCCTGCTACCGCAACGTCTTTCTGGAGAGCGACAGCGAGGAGGCGTTTGCGCCGTGGAAGGCACCACGGCCAGCGGCGCAGCACCTGACGCGCTACAGGTGCGGCAGCTGGGTGGGCCGCTGCAGACTTGGTGGACGGGCATGGCTAGCACCAGATGAATGCATGCTTAATGTTGCCGTTCTCGTGCGATGTTGATGTACTCTGCTGCACCTGCCACGGTTATGCAGGCAAGACTTCAAGGAGATCGGGCTGCTGGGGCAGGGCAACTTCTCCAAGGTGTTCCGCGTGCGACACCGCTTCGATGGCCGCGAGTACGCGGTCAAGCGCACGCAGCGGGAGGCGCGGCCAGACTGCCCGGCATTTGCGCAGTTCATCCAGGTGACGCCGGGCGGGAGTGCTGTGGCCTGCTTGGCCTGGCTGTGCACCTGTTGGAGCATGCCTGCTGGCGTGCTGAAGCAGCTGTCAGTGTTGTTGCCACAGGCAGTTGCCACAGGCGGCGTTCTCATGCCTGTGCCCTTCCTGTCTATGCATGCAGGAGGCGCAAGTGCTGGCGCACCTGCCGCCGCACCCCAACGTGGTGCAGTACCACACGTGCTGGAGCGAGCCTGCGGGGGAGCTGGGGGAGCACCTGTACATCCAGCTGGAGAAGTGCGACGTCAACCTGGGCATCCATGCCAGCCTGGGGGAGCAGCTGCGGGAGGCGGATCTGCTGCACGTGCTGGAGCAGGTGGGAACAGCTCGGCGGCGGGGCTTGGAGAGGCACCAAGATTAGGCAGCTGCCCACTGATTGCAAGTGTGGGCCAAGCTGCGGCATGGATGCAGGCATCAGATGCACTTTCGAGTGCTCACCACTGTTGCCAGCCTGCTTTATTGTGTGCAGATGGCGTCCGCGTTGGCGCACCTGCACAAGCACGGCGTGGCACACCTTGATGTGAAGCCCGACAACATTTACCTGCAGGTGGGGCCATAAGCTGCAGTGGGTTGTGCAGACGTATGCTGGCGGGGCAGAGCAAGGATGCTACATGAAGATGGCCAGCTGAAATTGCCTTGATGCCACTCGTGCTTTTCCACCTGCAGGATGCGCCCGAAATGGGCTGCAGCAGCAGCAGCAGCAGCAGCGCGCCGCCTGTGCGCTACAAGCTGGGCGATTTTGGGCAGGCAACGCGGCTGGACCTGCGCACGCCAGTTGCACTGAGTGAAGGCGACAGCCGGTGCGGTGGGGTGCTGCCGGTCACAATTGCCATTGAGCTGTTTGGGATTCTGAATGCCTAGAAACAGTGTGCAGCAATGGTTTCAGCCTGCCCTGCTTCCTTCATGCCTCCACCCTCGAATGTGGGCTGCCCACCAGCCAGCCGCCTTGCCTGTCTGTCCCATGCAGGTACCTGCCGCCCGAGCTGCTGCGCGGCGAGCTGGGGCAGCTGCACAAGGCCGACATGTTTGCGCTGGGCGCCTCGCTGCTGGAGCTGGCCACGCGCACAGAGCTGCCGGCGGGCGGGCAGCAGTACCAGGACCTGCGCACCGGCAAGCTGCCCCTGCTGCCCACCTTCACGCAGCGCTTCACTGCCATGCTCAAGTGAGTGGGAGCTGGCCCTTGCGGGTTGGGGTGCTCGGCATGCTACAGCTCGGTTTGCTGTCGAAAGTGCCGATCGCCCTGATGCACTTGCAGCCAGACACGCGTGCGTTCATGCCCAGTCATTGCCACCCTCGTGCAGGGCGCTCATGTCGCCCAAGCCAGAGGACCGGCCCAGCGCAGAAAAGGTGCTGGCCTCATCACTGCTGGCGGGGCGGCGGGCTGGGTCGCCAAAGGCTGCTGCAGCGCAGCCGCTGGTGCACCAAAACAGCACGGCCTCCACCCAGAGCGCCACCACAGTGGATGGTGCGACGGCGGCTGCTGGCACCGACAAGGCAGCAACAGCGTCGCATGCAGCCTGTGGCACCAGCAAGCAGTTTGGCGGGCTGGTGCTGCAGCGCTCGACATTCAAATGAGCCGTTCCCGCCCCGCTGCTGTGCATGCCCTCTGTACGCTGCTCTCTACTGTCCAATAAGTGCTGTTGCATTCCTCAAGCACCCTTCCTATTCTGCTGAAGTTTGTTTTCTTCTTGCGTTGATAAGACGTGACGCATGCCGGTCAAAGCGTGACACCAGCAGCCTTCCCAAAGGGCAAGCGTTGTCCGTCGAGCGGTGAGCTGGCAGGAATGCAGGCTGCGAATTGCAGGCTGAGACGGGAGTGGATGATCTTCAATCCCGCCTTCGAGGCTGTTGGGGAGGCTGGAAGGGGAAACGAGCTTGTCAGCGAGCGGCTCCAACTCCCGGGCTCGGCCCAGTGGGCGCAGCGCCCCGATCGCCGTGATCACTGGCCCTAGAGAAGTCGCGGAGCATGCCCAGCAGCCAGGCAGGCGGCCAGGCGGCAAGCCCGCTGCAGGCCCGGCTGGCCGCGCTTCTTACTGAGCCGCAGCCCCTTTTCGACGATTGCCTGGCTCTTGCCAGGGAACTTGTGCGCGACAGGTGACCTCGGGTTGCCTGAAGACCCTCAGCTGCCTGTGGCTGACGCTCCGCCTTGCCTTCGTTCCGCAGCCTCATCACCCGACTTGCCTGCCCCAACCCATGTCCTGGCCGGCCGCAGGCATGCTGCACTGGAGCACCAGGTTGCCATCTGCCGCGGCCTTGCACGCTCGATGCTCGCGTCACTGCCGCCGGCCGCAGTTCCGCAGCTGACAGCACTGGCCAGCGCCTGGCTTGCTCCCCCTGCAGCAGGCAGCACCAGCAGTAGCAGGGGCGAGCCTGCAGCTGTCATGCAGGTGCAGCTGCAAGCAGAGGCAGTGCACCTTCTGGTCAGCATGGTGGGCACGGGCAGGGCCCGGCTGCCGACTGCATCGGCCAGCCAGCTGCTGCAGGCAGTGTGCGGCCTCTGCCATCGACCGCCATCGTTGGCTGGCACTGTAGCGGTGCATGAGCTGGCCTGCGGCTGCATGGACTTTTTTGCTCAGTTGCCGCAGTGGTGCCCACAGGCGTCCAAAGCCCAGCTGGCCGCAGCAGTGGCAGCGGTGGCAGCGGTGCTGGCCCAGCAGCAGAGCAACAGCCGGGAGGAGACGCCTCCCACCACCCGCCTGCTGTCCAAGCTGCTGCGGGCACTGCAAGTGCTGCTGGCAGAGGTGAGGATGGCTGGTGCAGCTGTTGTGTAGTGCTTGACACCAGGGCGGTGGACTGCGCTGCAACGCCTCCAATCACGGCCTGGCTGCCTGCAGGCCAAGGGCGACCATGGGGCCAATGCTGCCACGTTGGCAGCGTCATTGCAGCACCTATTCACCTATGGGTGGCAGCAGCGCGGCGGCAGCGGCAGCAGCACACCGCGACGGGGCAGCAGCCTGGCTGGCGTGGGCTTTGGAACCGTGAAAGCGGGAGCGGCAGCTATTGCGGCCCCTACAGCTGCGCCGAGCCACTCTGCTTCGGCGGCTGCAGGGGCCAGCCAGCCACCTGCTTCCCCCAGCAGGTACCGCCCGCCCCACGCTCGTCGTAGCAGCCAGGCCGAGCCAGCCGCAGGGCTGAGTGCCAGCAGCAGCAGTTTGCACTACGATTCGTCAGACAGCGAGAGCAGCGATGCAGAAGGTGGCGGCGAGCGCCTCCATGCGAGCCGCGTGCGGTCGGGCGCCCTGGCCTGCCTGCAGCTACTGGCCAAAGGCGACTCTAAGAGCTTGCACGGCAGCTGGACCGTGCTGCTGCCAACCTCGGATGCTGTGAGCGCTTGCTTCCTGTCTTGGCCGGTTTGGTTGTCAGGCGTGCATGTTCTCTGCACGGTTTGACAGCAGGTGTTTGTCATGGCTCGCCGGCCTCATGCATGGCCATTCACCAACTTACGGCACACCCACCATTCCACAGGTGGCCAGCCGGCATGCCCGCGGCGGCGCCACCACGGTGGCCCACCTGCTGCTGCACGATCCGCAGCTGCGGGTGCGCCATGCAGCGGCTGCCACCATCACAGCGCTACTGGAGGGGCCAGCCCAGCGTGCCTACCTGGCGGTGGCAGAGGCGCGGGAGCTCGATCGCCAGCCGGTCAGGTACACACTGCATGATCCAGAGGGCCCTGGCCTGTTTAGGCATGCCGTGCGTTTTTGGGCTTGAGGTAAACCGCTTGCTTGCACCTGGCCTTGCTCTTTGTTTGCTCAGCCTCTTTACCCTGCATCACAAGGTGCGCATGCCTCCATTGACCAATGCAGGGGCTTCATCACCATGTCGGCAAGCCTGGGCCAGATGCTGATTGCGCTGCACCGCGCGCTACTGCACAGCGTGCAGTCGGAGCGCGATCCATTGGTGCTTGCGGCCACGCTTCGAGCGCTGGGCACGCTGCTGCTTGGAGCGCCCTACCACCGCTTGCCACTGCAGCTGCTGCCGCTCTGCGTGCAGGCGCTGCTGGGTTGCCTCGCCAAAACGACACCGGCGCCGCCTGCTGGGCCGGCAGGTCTGGTGCCCGAGCAGCTGCCGATTGTGTCGGCCTGCCTCAGCTGCATGGCCGCGGCTTTCAGCAGCAAGGCAGCCGGGGCATCGCTTATTGAGCTCACGCCTGCAGGCGGCAGTAGTGAAGCAGGCGGGGAGCAGCAGCAGCTGCTGCTGCAGCTGCTCTTCAGCTATGCTGCCTGCCAGCACGTGGCACTGCAGCTGGAAGCCATGATGGCACTGCGAGGCGTGGCGCAGCAGCATGCAGCCCAGCTGGATGCGCACTGGGCGCGGCTGCTCGCCATTGCGAGGGCGGGAGCTGCGCTTCACACAGGCCCACAGCCGCCTCGGTCCCAGGGAGGTGAGGATGCCCCGGGACGTTGCTGCACATGCCACGTCGCATTTACCAGCAATGCGGAGCTGCACCTTTGCGTTACCAGTGCTGCTGAGCTCGTCCTGCTTGTGCTTGTTGTAGTACGGAACAGAAGTGTCTGGCTCCTCCTGCCTCCTGCTCTTGCAGCTGATGGCACGCTGCCGGAGAAGGTTGCGCAGCAGAGCGTGCGGCTTGCTGGCGACTACCTAGAAGCCAGTGCAGCAGCAGCGGCCCAATTGGATGCGCCCACCACGCTCGCTGTGGCCGCTCAAGCAGACCAATGGCAGCAGGTGGCGGCGCAGGTGCTGCAGCCTGCCACCTGGCATGCCAGCCCGCTGCTGCGGGCAGCGGCTCAGGCCATCATTGGAGCGCTCTCGCCTGCTGTCCTTGCCGGCCTGCCAGCAACGCTGCAGCAGCAGCTGCTGGCTTGGTGCTGCAGTGCGCTGGCGGCAGACGAAGCCTCGCCTGTGCGAGCAGCCGCAGCAAAGGCTGCTGGAGCGCTGGCGGGTGCACCAGCGCTCTGCGCGCTGCCGGAAGGTAGGCAGGCGTAGAGTGCCGAATGGCTTGCCTGTGGGCAGCATGCAGGCGTGCTTACTGCAAGCTGCTTGCTGGGCTGTAACTCCAGTACCATCCTTCCAACTGCTGTAGGCCCTGCACAGCTCCTGGCTGCGTTGACGGCCGCCAGCCGCGATGCAGTGCTGGCTGTGCGCCTGCCAGCAGTCGCATCCCTTGCCACCTTTTGCCAGATGCTGAGCAGCAGTGCAGCGAACGATCCTGTTGTGCTGGCAGCAGCGCAGCATGTGTTTCCGGCCTGCCTGCAGTTGGCGGTGGCTGCAGCCATAGCCGACAACGACAAGCTTCGGCCCTGCGGCCTGCAAGCGCTGGGCAGCCTGGCTGCCCTGGCAGATGCGCTGCCTCCCACAGCGGTTGCGCAGCAGGCGCCATGGCTTGAGGCCGCAGTGGCAGCAGTCAGCGGCTGCCTTGCGGCAAAAAGCGTGCGGGTGCAGTGGGCAGCTTGCGAGGCGGCAGGGGCACTGCTGGCATGCGGCGCTGCGCAGGTGCAGCAGCACAGTGCTGCCCTGCTGCAGCACCTGCTGGTCCTACTGCAAGAGTGCCCCAACTTCCGCAGCCGCACCCTGGCAGCCAGTGCGCTGCTGAGGCTGCGATCCTGGGCAGCACTTGGCGGCAGTGGGAGCAGGGCAGTGCAGTTGTTGGACGACGTCGCCGTGTTGCTGTTCCAAGGTGCGCTGGGAGGAACGGTGCCTGCTGGCAAGGTTGACTGCCTTTGTTTAAGGTGCATGTGGCTTCATTCCCATTTATGGTTGATGTGCCTTCATGCCTGCTGCTGTCCCGCAGGCAAGGCCAACGATTTCTGCGTGCCAGCACCGCCAGCAGCTGCGGCCACGCAACGCTCGGAGGGCCAGATGGCTCCGCGGCATGAGCCCGGCGAGCTGGGCTCCAAGGCTCAGCTGGAGGCAACCCTCGTGGCTGTGGTGCTCCACCTGCTGGCCCTGCTGGTGCTGGTTGAGGACGTGCCTACTGGCGGCAGCACCCAGCAGCCGCAGCTGAGTATACTAGTGCAGCAGGCGCTGAGAGAGCTGCTGCCGCCCGTTGAGGTGGCAGTGGATGAAATGGCTGCTGGCGCTGCGGAAGCAGTCTACTTTGACCTGTCCCAAGCCTCTCCGCAGCTAGCTGCCTCAGCCGCAGAGGGCCTGGCCCTGCTGTGATGCCCTGCAAGCATTCAAGCCTTGCATGTAACTTTGTCGAGCGGGGCGCCATGCGGGCGGCGGCGTGCCAGGCCATTATCTCAGACTGGCTGTCCTGTGTGTCAAATCCATTCGCGCTCTTTGCACTCAGTCCCGCAATTGCATCGGCTGTCTATCCTGCCAGCCTGCCTGGGCAGCTCTGCCTGGCGAACTGGCTGCCGGCCTTCTTCAACAGGCTCTCCCCAACCCTGACCTCGAACACTCTTTAATTGCGTGATCAATTGAACGCTGCTGGACGCCGCTCAATGCGCCTGGCCGGCCACCTTGCCGGCTGGGCGCCGGGCTCCCTGCAAGCCACCCTGCACCTCCAGAGACCTCGGGGGAGGGAGATGAAGCCAACAAGCTGCAGTAACATGCAGCCAGCGCCCGGTGAGAGCTGGCCCACAGGAATGCTGCCGCCGCCGCCGCTGCCGCGCCTTCACTATCCCCACCAAGCCCAGTTTTTGACTGTGCACACACATGCATGATATATTTGCCGCCTTCTGCAGAGGCAGGCTATGCGCGGGCAACCTGGTGCCGCCCACTGAGCGGCTGTTCACCCTCGGCACCAGCTGATGGGCCGGCGACCTGTAGCTCCGCGGCGTCGTTGCCGCCCGCCGGCGAGCTGTTGCCGCCAATTGTGGCGCTGGGCAAGTTCGATGCGCTACACAAGGGCCACCGCGCCCTGGCAGCAGCAGCAGCTGAATTGGGGGGCGCCCCCTGGCTGGTCTCCTTTTCCGGCATGGCTGAAGTGCTTGGCTGGCCAGCACGCCTGCCGCTGGTGGCGCCCTGCGATCGCCGCAGCGTGCTGGCCACTTGGGCACAGCACTGCCAAGGGCGCACACCACGCGAGTGTGCCGTACCCTTTGCCGAGGTGCGCCGGGCAGCTTGCTTACACCATGCTTGCATAGCAAATGTGTGCCGCCACATATCGTGCCATGCTTGGCGGGGCAGGTGCACTGGCATGACTGTGTAAACTCAAACCCCGTGTGCTCCCCGTCTGCAGGTGCGCACAATGACCCCTGAGGCGTTTGTAGAGCTGCTGGCGACAGAGCTGCAGGTAGCTGCTGTGCGTGATATCATCGCAATGCATCCTCACCGGCTGTGGCGCTGTTGCTGTTAGCTACCAATGTTCAGCTGCCGGCACTGCCTGATCCGTGCCTTGCCTGTTGCTGATCGAACCTCTGCATCGCGCCCTGTACTGTTGCACAGGTGGCAGGCGTGGTAGTGGGGGCCAACTACCGGTTTGGGTACCGCGCAGCCGGCACTGCCAGCCTGCTGCACACCCTGGGCCCCCAGCACGGCCTGCAAGTGCGGGTCCTCGACCTGGTGGCAGGCACGCACCATGCAGCAGACGGCAGCAGCAGCAGCAGCAATACTGCCACAGCAGCACACGACGCAGCAGCAGCGCAAGAGGTGGCAGCAGCAACACTAGAGCGCCCGCCGCAGCAGCTAGGGCAGCAGCCGCACACGCAACACGGGGGGCAGCAGCAGGACAGCCAGCCGCTGCATGCTGCGGAGCGGGCAGCGGCACACGAGGCGGCTTCCTCCAGCCGCGTCCGGCGTGCGCTGGCCCATGGTGACATGGCAGATGCGGCGCTGTGCCTGGACCGTCCTTACCGCCTAGTGGCCAGCATAGCAGACGACCCTGCCAGCACCATGCTCGCCGGCGGCGCAGCGCTGCGCCTGCCCGCCAGCTCGCTGTGCAACCAGCCGCCGCGGCCAGGCAGGTATGCCGTAGTGGCGACGCTCACAGCAGCGGAGACGCTGCAGGAGCTGGGCCCGCCGCAACCTGTGCAGCTCAGCCTGGATGAGACGGGGCTGAGCCTGCATGGCTGCGGCGACTGGGCGAGCGCACTGCCGCCGGAGGCCGCACACGTTGCGCTGGACTTCCTTTGACGGCCTGCCAGGCCATTGAGCTTGCGTTTTTCTGGCCTTGCAACTCTCCGCAACGGCTTGATCAGCATAACATGAAAGTAAACGTAATTGATTACAGTATGCCAGTCGGTTGCAGCCCACCGCCTTCGCCTAGCTGGACGGTTCGTCATAGAATGGGAAGAAGAGGCTCAGGGGCACGTTGCCGCCGTTGTAATGCCCCGCTGGCCTGCAGCACAGTGGCAGCAGCACGTGCCAGTTGTCTGTCAACGCGGTCTTGAGTGCCCAGCACCGCGCAGCGCCAGCTCTGCCAACCCTGGCCCCTGCTGCTCGGCCCACCTGTGCGCCCACTTGCGCTCCAGCATGATGAAGGCGGTGAAGGTGGACACGCTGTTGCCCAGGAAGCGCTGCGCATCCAAGCCAAGGTAGTAGTCCACCTGCGGCAGGAGGGTGGAAGGCACAGCGCGAGACGCATCAGGGCCATGTAGGGCAAGTGCGAGGGATGTTGGCTGGCTCAAGAGGATGGCACATGCGGCTGCAGGCCCTGCTGATTGGCAGGGCAGCAGATGCGGGCATATGCAAGCAGCACAGCAGTCGCACCAGGGCGCGCTGTTCCCGCGACAGCGCCTCCTCCTCCTTGCCGCGCACCAGCTCCGAGCCCAGCACCGGCACAAACCTGCAGCAGCCGGTTTGGCACGCAGCAACTTGGCTCGAGCATGACATGCACACAAACTGCATGCTTGTCGTACACCTCCCTGCCCGCGAGCATTGGCAGGTTGCACTGCCGCCCAGGCAGCTTCATGCCCCAGCCTCAGCCCCACTTGTGGCCGCGGATGGACTGCAATGCAGCGTCCAGCACATCCTTGACGGCATCGCGGAAGGAGGTGACCACCACGACAGGCACCTGAGTAAGCGGAGGGGAGGGTGGAGCGTGAGAGTGGGACAGCAGCAGGTTGTTGCGGCACGACCGCTCCACACCATGCCGCTGAATTGGGAGGTTGGCCATCCTCTTAGCTAGAGCCCATATGTGCTGCACGCACCTCTAGCGGGAAGCCGTGCTCCTGCAGGGGCTGCCCCACCGTCAACGTGTTGTTCATACAGTTGTCGCGCCTGCGTGGCATGGCAGATGTAACCACGTGTGATGGCCCATGCGCTGCCACGACCCTGCGATGTGAAAAGACAAGCACGGGTGCTCACCCCTCCTCAGGCTTCTGCCACCACTCGCACAGCGCCAGCCAATCCTTCTCGGCACGCAGGTGCAGCACATTGTAGCTGTGACAGGGAGGGAGGGCAGGAGGGCAAGGCTGAGGCTGGTTCACGGCACAGCCTGCAACCGCAGGCAGATTGCAACTATGGCAATTCCAATATGGTGGCAATGCTACATCGGCCATCTGACCTCAAGGCCAGCCACCCTCACCAGCCTCCAGCCGTGAGCGCACCTGCCAAGAGGCGCCCCCGTCAAGTCTGCAATGCGCTGCCGCCGCGCCTCGATGAGCGCGGCATACCGCGGCGAGGGCCGCAGTGCACGGGACGCCGCCATCAGCAGCTCCTTGTGCCGCTCAATCAGCGCGCCAGGTAGGCGGAACGCGGGGCATGCAATCCTGTGGGTGTGGGTGGCAAGGCAGGCAGCTGTTATACCGAGCTAGTTGTGAGCTTTGACTCGGCATGTCCGCAGCAGGACCTGCGAGGTACCAAGCACAAGCTGTGCGCGCTAACGAGCTGCACGTATGATGGCCACCGCCTGTCGGACGTGTGAGCAACCACACATGCAAACTGGTCTGACTGGTCACTTTGCCCACCTGATGTGCTGCCGCGTGCGCTTCTTCATGTACGCAACAATGGCGTCCACCGGCTGGCTCTGGGAGTCGTAGCGCTCAATGCCTACAAGAGCTGGCTCCGCCGCCGCTCCCTCTGCTACCTGATGAGGCACGTGTCACGGGCAATTTTGTCAAGAGTCCTGCACATCATTTCCACGCGCAGCCCAGACCAGGTTCTGCCCTCATGCATCAACATCCATGCAGCAGCAGCAGGTGATATGTTCCATTGCAATCACCCTTCCACGCACCTGCATGCCATGCTCATTCAGGGCCTGCACGAATGCCGCCTGATCAAACCACACCCTGCACAAATTTAGACCGGGCAACGGGCTCTCAATCCAGGCTGTAAATGACCAGAGCATGTCGCCTTACTGTCACCTGCTCTGTGCTCATTCGGCTCCCACTGCCCACCCCTGCTAACCCAAACGGCTCCACTTGCGCCTTGTCCACCGTGATCCACTCCTTGGCATCCGGCTGGTAGCCGTCCAGCAGGAAGTCGGGCAGCACCACGCTGCGGTTCAGCTCCGCCGCCAGCACCAGGCCTGATGCGCAGGAGGCGCAATGGAGCGCTTGGGATTGACGCATGTGAAGGCTGAGCAAGAGCATGCTTGGTACTGGCGCGTCAGCAGGCAGCTGGGCAAGCACGGGTGGGTGCCGCACACTGCTCCATGCCTGCCTCACCCGACAGCAGCGCGATGCGCTGGTTGGTAAAGCCGTTGCACAGGTCAAACTGCAGCGTGCGCGCCTCGTCCAGGGGCACAAGCCCAGCTGTTGCGCGCGCGCTGGTGGTGGCGTGCAGTGAGCCAGCAGGCAGCGTGATGCGCCCCAGGCTGAGTGCCGCCGCGCCTTGAGTCGTGCCGATGCCAGCGCTGCCGCTGCTGCTGCTGCCAAGGGCCGTGCCGCTTGCCAGAGGGCCGCTGACCTGCTGCGAGTGGCCGTAACGGTAGCCTGCCCACAGCAGCACCACGGCAACCAGGGCGACTGTGGGCACGCTGACCTGCACAGGTGACAGTGGCACAGGCGGTTGGGCGGTGGTTGTGGCTGCCCGCCCGCTGCCTGGTGGGCGGCGGCGTTGCCCTGACGCCCGACATGCGGCTGCTGCCCAGCACATCAAGCGAGACGCACCCGGTGTCCCCTCCGCTTTGGCGAGCCGGGCAGCAGGGTCTTGTAGCCCGCCGCGGGCGGCTTGCCCACCATTGCGCGACCGCCGCCGCCGTCGACCAGGTGCACACTGCAGGGGCCATGGACGTTCCGTAGGCTCGTGAGTGTCGCGACTTCTCGCAGCACTCGGGAGGCCGCAGCCCGCTCCCAGCGGCCGGGCAAAGCGCTTAAAAATATGTACGGTGCTGTGCAGCGGGTAGGGCAGCTCCCTGATGATTCAGGCGATCACCGAGGTCGTGGAGACTCACAAGGAATGCGTTAGCGGCTCGGCTGTTGCCGTGCTGCTCTGCCTGCGCCTCGTGCACCCTGCACACACCGGCAAGGGCCGCTGCAGCGATCAATCCAGCTGCATTAGCCTCTTGGCCTACCTCCAAGCGTTGTGGGGGGACATTTTTGGGCCGTGATTCGCCATGTCAGAGCAGGCCGAGTGGGGGCCTGCAAACGCTCCCTCTTCAATGCCCCAGCATTGCGGAGCACATCAGTCGCGCGGCACAGGCAGCCGGCCGCCCTGCTCCTCCCTCCCCGCGAGCAAAGCTCGCGTCCGCCGCCTCGCAGAGGCCGCCCCGTGGGCCCTTGATCCTTACAGACAGCCACAATGAGCGTGCTGGAGAAGATCGCGGTGAGCGCCAGGGAGCATGCTGTCCATCGCGCCGCCGCCGCCGCCGCTGCCATGGCTGCCGCCTGCCGGCACCACGTGAAGTTGCAAGCAGCGGGGCCGCAGCCTGCCCAAACGCTTGATCTCTGCCCAATGGAGCCATCTGTAAGCCATGCGGTGCCTGCAGGAGATTGAGAAGGAGATGGCGCGGACGCAGAAGAACAAGGTGGGTGGCGCACAGCACGGTGGCACCTGCGACAGTGCTCGAGTGCAGCCGAAACTTTCCCATTTGCCACTGCACCTGCCGCTTACCACCGCCTTCCACACACTTCTGCTGCCTGCAGGCCACGGCAGGCCATCTGGGCATGCTCAAGGTGAGGGCCGCCGCCAGGGGCGCGCCAGGTTTGCATCGCCTTTGTGGCTCTGTGTATTCCCACCGCCGTGGCAGCAGTGATTGAGCAGCACTTATCCACCCGGCCTGAACCGCTGTACAGGCCAAGCTGGCCAAGCTGCGGCGTGAGCTGCTGGAGCCCAGCGGCGGTGGCGGTGGTGGCGGCGCAGGCGCAGGCTTCGACGTGCAGAAGGGTGCGGGCGGCTGGGTGGGTGGATGCTGGGTGGGCCGTGCATGCTGGCTGTATGGAATGTTATACCCTCAGGCTATGGCATCAGCTCTAGCTCGTGCTCACCGCCTCTCCTACCCGGGCCACCCTGCTGCAGTGGGCGATGCGCGTGTGGGCCTGGTGGGCTTCCCCTCGGTGGGCAAGTCCACACTGCTGACCAAGCTGACAGGCACATTCAGCGAGGCTGCTGGCTACGGTGGGTGCGGCGTGTGCTGGCGCTGTGGTTGCTGGGCGTGTTGTGGGCGTGCAAGGCAGCAGGTGAACACCCTTGAACTTGCTGGGCCCGCCTCGCTCGCCTGCTGACCGCTCCCCAACTCCTGCCCTCATGCAGAGTTCACGACGCTCACCTGCATCCCCGGCATGATCCGGTGCGCACGACCCCACCAAGGGGTTGGCTGCCGGCGTAGCCTTACCAGCTGCATGCTGCACTCCCAGCCGCCCCATGCTGTGCATGTGCTCGACACCAGCATGCCCGCCGCGGGGCACCGTGGGAGCGGCAACTTAGCGGCTCGATTTACTGCTTGTCGCTGGCCGCAGGTATCGCGGCGCCAAGATCCAGCTGCTGGACCTGCCGGGCATCATTGAGGGTGCCAAGGACGGCAAGGGTCGCGGCCGGCAGGTGCGACCCGTCTGCAGCCCGCCCAACACCCTGGGGCCACCGGCTGTGCTTGCTGCTGCGGGACTGAGCGAGCATGACTGCTTCGATCAACAGCGGTGCTGCATGCTGCAAGAAGACATCATATCGCCTGG
>VFQQ010001717.1_pt1 | contig 28631 bp, 26 predicted proteins | sample 3512341 | NCBI WGS metagenome assembly VFQQ01 (sample SAMN10412373, study PRJNA504923) | tailings metagenome | isolation source: Relicate 2 Philex TSF1 revegetated site | place: Philippines: Tuba, Benguet | collected 2017-08-29
CTCAGCCTTGCAGGCCGCGCCAAGCCAGAGGCTTGGCCCTTCGCCAGGCACAGACAGTCCGCAGGGACTGTCTGTGTCCTGGCTCAGCCCCGCGCGAGGCGCACGATCTCGCCCGCCGGCAGCGCGCCGCTGCGCCGCGCCACCTCGCGGCCGCCCTGCAGGCGCACCAGTGTCGGGATGCTGCGGATGGCGTAGCGCGCCGCCAGCTGCGGGTTGGCATCGCTGTCGACCTTGACCAGCAGGGCGTCAGCGCCCAGCTCGCGCGCGGCGGCGTCGAAGGCCGGCGCCATCATGCGGCAGGGCCCGCACCAGGCGGCCCAGAAGTCCACCAGCACCGGGCGCGTGGTGGCGCCGACCACGGCGTCGAAGTCGGTGTCGGTCAGCGCCAGCGGCGCACCGGCAGCCAGCGGCCGGCCGCAGGCGCCGCAGTCGGGCAGCTCGTCCAGCCGGCCCGCCGGCAGGCGGTTGGTCTTGCCGCAGTGCGGGCAGCGCAGGTGCAGGGTCTCGTTCATCGTACCCATCTGGGTATGCTGGCCGGGGCTTCAAGGCCGGCGCCGGATCAGGGGGCGTCGGCGGCCAGCCGCGTCGCAATGGCGTCGCCCACATGCTGCATGAAGGCGCGCACACGCGCCGTGCGGCGCAGGTCGGGGTGGGTCAGCATCCACACCGGCGTGGCCAGGTCGGCGATGGGCTCGGACACCGGCACCAGCTCGGGGTGCCGCGCCTCCATCACGCTGGGCAGCACGCCGACGCCGATGCCGGTGCTGAGCATCGCCGCCACGGCGCTGAAGATGTCGACGCGCACGCGCACCTGCTGCGCCGGCACATGGCGCTGCAGCCAGCGGTCGTAGATGCGCTGGGTGGCGTCGCGCTCGAAGGCCACCCAGGGCAGGTCCTTCAGCAGCTGTTCCAGCGGCTGCACGGTCTGCGGAAGGCCCGGCGCACCGCGGCGCGCGTACACGCGGCACTGCGTGCGGCCCAGCTGCCGCCCCACCAGGTGCTCGGCCACCTGCGGCGACATGCGCAGCGCCACATCGGCCTCCAGCCGCACCCGGCCCTCGGCGTCGCTGGCATGGCGGCGCGCCAGGTCGACGAGGAAGGCATTCTCGACCACCTCGACCTCGATGCCCGGGTAGGCGGCGGCGAAGTCGGCCAGCGGCTGCGGCAGCAGATAGCCCATCACGACGTAGGCGGTGGTCACGCGCAGCGGGCCGGTGAGTTCGCGGTCGCGGCCCAGCACGCGGCGCTCGATCTCGTCGGCCTGGTCGGCCATGCGCCGCACCTGCTCCAGCACCAGCGCGCCGGCCTCGGTGGGGGCGTAGCCACCGCGGCCGCGGTCGAACAGGCGCGCGCCCAGTGCCTGCTCCAGCGCCGCCAGCCGGCGCAGCACGGTGGTGGTGTTGACGCCCAGCGCGCGCGCCGCCGCGGCCAGCGAGCCGCCCTGCGCCACCGCCAGCGCGTGGCGCAGGTCGTTCCAGTCGAGGTCGTTCATGGGCTGACTCGGGCGATGGCCCCGGGCTGCCCGGCCCTGGGCGGCGTGAGCGGTCCGGACCCGGACTTGATCTGCGAATTTGCAGTCACGGCATGCGGTTGTGATTGTTTACTGCACCTGCGCAGCTGCATACAGTTCGCACATCGGTATCAACCCTAGGTTCCCTGGGATCCAGCGGGAGCTCACCATGTCCAGCCCCACCCTTGTCACCGGCCTTCGTGTTGCCCAGCCCTGCACCCCGTCACGCGGCGCCGCCGCGCGCCGCGCCCAGGCCGTGGTACCGCCTGCCACCGCCTGGCTGGAGCGGCTTGCCCGCTGGGCCGAGCGCCAGCCGGCGCACCGGCGGCTGGGCATGGGCCTGGACCGCGTGCGCTGAGCGCTGCAGACCCGGCGGCGCGCTGCCGGGACCACGGCGCCCCGCCGAGCCGGGCAGCGTCATGTGGCGCGGGCCAGGCCACCAGACGGGGCGGGAATAAGCGGGCCGCCGCCTGCGTAGGCTCACCGTGGACGCGCCGCCCAGCTTCCGCCGCCAGCTGCTCGACGCGATCCCGCGCCTGCGCCGCTACGCGCGCTCGCTCAGCTTCGACAGCGCCCAGGCCGACGACCTGACGCAGCTGGTGCTGGAACGCGCGCTGTCGCGCTGGCAGCAGTTCGACCCGCGGCGCGAGCTGCTGCTGTGGCTGCTGTCCATCGCCCACAACGCCCACCTCGACGGCCTGCGCCGCGACGCACGCGTCACCGTCACCGACCCTGCGGCCATGCAGCGCACGCTGGACGAGGCCGGCGGCACACCCGGCACCGATGTGGGCCTGCGCCTGGACCTGCTGGCCGCGCTGGCACGCCTGGCGCCCGAGCAGCGCGAAACCCTGCTGCTGGTCTGCGTGGAGCAGCTGAGCTACGCCGAGGCCGCTGCGGTGATGGGCACACCGGTGGGCACGGTGATGTCGCGCGTCTGCCGCGCCCGTGCCACGCTGCGCCGCTATCTGGACGGTGAAACGGCACCGGCGCCGGCCACCACCCCCCTGCGCCGCGTGGTCTGAGGCCCCCATGAACCGCCCGCAAGCACCCGAAGGCCCGACCGACGAACGCCTCAGCGCCTGGCTGGACGGCGAGGGCACGCCCGGCGAGCGCGCCGCCGTCGAGCGATGGTTGGCGGCCCACCCCGAGGCCGCACGCCGCGTGCAACGCTGGGCCGAAGACCGCGACGCGCTGCGCCGGAGCCTGGACCCTGTGCTGTCCGAACCCGTGCCCGACGCATTGCTTCGCCCGCTGTGGCGGCCCGCTGGCGCGCCGAGGCGCGCGCTGGCGGCTGCCGCCGGCGGCGGCCTGGCGGCCGGGCTGCTGGTGGCCTCGGTGGCCGTCTGGCTGTGGCCGGGCGGGCGTGTCGGCGGGGCGTCCGCGGTCCCGGGCGCCCAGCAGGCCGCCGGCAGCGCCGAAGGCTGGGTGCAGCGCGCCGCCTACGCGCATGCCGTCTACACCGCCGAGCCCCGCCACGCGGTGGAGGTCAAGGCGCAGGAAGAGCACCTGGCGCGCTGGTTGACGCGGCGCATCGCCGCCCCGGTGGCCTTGTTCGACCTGCGCGAATGGGGCTTCGAGCTGGTCGGCGGGCGGCTGCTGCCCGATGCCGCCGGCAAGAGCGCGCAGCTGCTGTACCAGGACGCGCAGGGCCTGCGCGTCACGCTGTACCTGCGCAAGCCCGAGGCCGGCACTCCAGCGGCCTTCCGCTACGAGCAGCAGGGCGAGCTGGGCCTGTTCTACTGGGTCGAGGACGGACTGGGCTATGCGCTGGTGGGCGCGCTGCCCAAGGCCACGCTGCTGGCGATGGCGCAGGCGGTGTACCGCCAGCACCCGCCGCCGGCGCCGCCGGCCAGCGCGCCGCGTTGAGCGCGCCCGCTCAGGCCGGCAAGCCCGCCCCGTTGCCCAGCAGCGTCGCCGGCTCGGCGAACAGCGCCGGCAGCCCGCCGGTGTGCAGGAACAGCACGCGCTCGCCGGCGCCGATCACGCCTTCACGCGCCAGCCCGATCAGACCGGCCATCACCTTGCCGGTGTAGACCGCGTCGAGCAGCAGCGCCTCGGTGCGCGCCAGCGCCTGCACCGCCTCGACCATGCGCGCATTGGGCAGCGAGTACTTGGGCTGCCAGTAGCCGCCCACGCACTGCACCGCCTCGGCCGGCAGCGCCGCGCCATCCAGCCCCAGCAGCGTGGCCACGGCGCGCGCCTCCTTCAGCACCAGCGGCGCCTGGTCGGCGGGGTCGCGGCTGACGCCGATGCCGGTGATCGGCATGTCCATGCCCATCGCCCACTGCCCGGCCACCAGGCCGCCGTGCGTGCCCGAGCTGCCCGAGCCGACGACCAGGCGGTCGAAGGCCAGGCCCATCTCGAAGCCCTGCTGGCGCAGCTCCATCGCGCAGGCCACGTAGCCCAGCCCGCCCAGCGCGTTGCTGCCGCCGCCGGGGATGACGTAGCCCCTGCGGCCCTGCGCCGCCAGCGCCTCGCACTCGGCCTGCATGGCCGCGGCCATGTCGCTGCCGGCGGGCACCACGGAGATCGACTCGACCCCCATCAGCCGGAACAGGAAGTGGTTGCCGCTGGCCTGCTCGCTGAAGCTGCCGGGCACGCGTTCCTCGATGACGAAGCGGCAGCGCAGGCCTTCCTTCACCGCGGCGGCCAGCGTGATGCGGCAGTGGTTGCTCTGCGGCGCGCCGCAGGTGATGAGCGTGTCGGCCCCCTGGGCCAGCGCCTCGGCGACCAGGAACTCGAGCTTGCGCGTCTTGTTGCCGCCCGGTGCCAGGCCCAGCAAGTCGTCACGCTTGACCCACACCTCGGGCCCGCGCCCGCCCGGGCATTGCGTGGCCAGCCAGGCGCTGAAGCGCGGCAGCGGTTCGAGCGGCGTCGCGCCGGCGGTGTAGCGGCGGCGGGGGAAGCGGGCAAGGTCGATCATCGTCTTCAGGGTGTGTCCAGCCAGGGCCGCGCGAGTCTGACACGACAATGCGCCGTCGCCCCGCCCGCGCACGCAGCGCGCAACGCCGCCCCGCATGACCGCCCCTGCCGCCCCTGCTGTCGCCCCGCTGCGCCAGCGCGCCGCCGCCGCCCAGCGCCTGCTCGTCGTCACGCTGCTGGGCTTCGCCTCGGGGCTGCCGCTGGCGCTCACCGGCCAGGCGCTGCAGGCCTGGCTGACGCTGGACGGCGTGGACATCGCCACCATCGGCTTCCTCAGCCTGGTCGGCCTGCCCTACACCTTCAAGTTCCTGTGGGCGCCGCTGATGGACCGCTTCGAGCCGCCGCTGCTGGGCCGGCGCCGCGGCTGGCTGGTGCTGACGCAGCTGGCGCTGGCCGGCATGCTCTGGCTGCTGGCGGCGACCTCGCCGTCGGCAGCCATCCGCGCCTTTGCGCTGCTGGCGGTGGCGGTGGCCTTCCTGTCGGCGTCGCAGGACGTGGTCATCGACGCCTACCGCACCGACCTGCTGCCCGCCGCCGAGCGCGGCATGGGCGCGTCGCTCAACGTGATGGGCTACCGGCTGGCGATGATCGTCTCGGGCGGCCTGGCGCTGATCTGGACCGACCCGGCGCAGCAGGGCGCCTGGAGCTGGCCCGATGTCTACCGGCTGATGGCCGCCTTGATGGTGGCCGCCGCCGTGGCCAGCGCGCTGCTGCTGCCGCGGCTGCCGCCCTTGCCCGGCGGCGAACGCGCCGCCCCGCGCAGCGCCGCGCGACGCGACCTGCTGGGCTTTGCCGCGGTGCTGGCCGCGGTGGCGCTGGGTTATGTCCTGTCCGACCGCTTCGCGCCGGGCATCTCGGGCTGGCTGCTGGCGCCGCTGCTGCAGGGCAGCGCGCTGCCCGAGGCCCTGCAGAAGCGCTGGGTGGACCTGGGCGCGCTGCTGCTGGGCATCGCCTTCACGCTGCCGCTGGCGGCCTGGGCGGCACGCCGCGCGCGCTTCGAGACCCTGCTGTCGGGCCTGTCCAACTACTTCGCCCAGCCCGGCGCCGCCGCCTTCCTGCTGCTGATCGTGCTCTACAAGCTGGGCGACGCCTTCGCCGGCAGCCTGATGACGCCCTTCCTGCTCAAGACCATGGCCTACGGCCCGGCCGAGGTCGGCGTGGTCAACAAGGTGCTGGGGCTGTGGCTGACCATCGCCGGCGCACTGCTGGGTGGCGCGCTGATGCTCAAGCTGGGCCTGTGGCGCTCGCTGATGGCCTTCGGCGTGCTGCAGCTGGTCAGCAACCTGGGCTTCTGGTTCCTGGCCGTCGGCGGCAAGGGTGCGCTGCCGGCCATCGTGCTGCCGGCCTTCGACTGGGGCTTCGTCAAGCTCGACGCCGCGACACCGGTGGACGGCACGCTGCTGGCGGTCGTGGCCGGCGAGAACCTCTCGGGCGGCATGGGCACCGCCGCCTTCGTCGCCTTCCTGATGGCGCTGTGCAACCAGCGCTTCACCGCCACGCAGTTCGCGCTGCTGTCGGCCTTTGCCTCGATCGGCCGCGTCTGGGTCGGGCCGCTGGCCGGGGTTCTGGCGCTGTCCATCGGCTGGCCGACCTTCTTCGTGCTCAGCATCGTGCTGGGCGCGCCGGCGTTGCTGCTGCTGTGGTGGCAGCGCCACGCCATCGCTGCGCTGGATCTCACGCCGGGCGGACGCTGAAGCCGCGACGCCGCGGTGCATCGACCGGGCGGAGGATGTAGGGTCTTGGCCTGGGCCGGAATCCTCCGCCCCATGGCCAGCGCCAGCCCTGCCCCCGAGCCTCCGCCGCCGCCGCGGCCGCGCGCGCCCGCGGCCCGGCCGTCGGCTCCCAGCCTGCCCAGGCTGCCCGCTGCCGAGCTGGCACCCGACGGCCTGCCGCGCAACGCCCTGCCCGACCCAGGCGCTCCGGCCCCCTTGCCCGAGGCCGCCGCCGAGTTCACCGCCCGCCTGCGCGTGGGCCCCGGTGCGCTGGGCGATGCGCGCGAGACCTGCATCGTGCTCGACGGCCAGCGCCTGGCCTGCTTCCGGCGCCCCGACGACCGGGCATTGCTCGACGGGCCCGACGGCATCGCCGCCGTGCTGGATGACTCTGCCGGCCTGCTGCGCGCCTTGCGCCGCGACGAGATCAGCGCCCAGCTGGGCCGGCCGCGCGAGGCGCTGCTGGGCTTTGCCGGCCTGCACGCCGACGCCGCGCTGGCCGCGCTGGCCGAGGCCACCGACGCCATCGCCGCCGACCTGGCACGCCGGCTCCAGGCCGCCTTCGCCGTGCCGCGGCCGGCCGAGCTCAGTGCCGCGGTGCAGCCCCTGCAGCCCGCCCCCGCGATGGGCAGCTTTCCGTCGGCGCATGCGATGCGCGCGATGGCGGTGGCCATGGTGGTCGGTGCCGCGCGTCGCCAGGCCGGCGCGTTGCAGGCGCGGCTGGTCGCGCAGGCGGCGCGCATCGCGCGCAACCGCGAGTTGGCCGGCCTGCACTATCCGCTGGACAGCCAGTACGGCCTGGCCCTGGGCTGGCTGCTGGCGCGCTGGCTGCTGGACGGCCTGGGCCAGGGCGTGGCCGCCGAGGTACCGCCGCCCGCGATGCCCGATCTCAAGGCCGACGCCCCCCGGGCGCTGCGGCTGCCGGCCCTGCACCGGCTCTGGCTGGCCGCGCGGCCAACCGCCAGCGGCTGAGACCGCGACGCTGGTCCGCACCTGCCCGCCGCAGCGCGCCGGGCGAGGCCCTGCCTAGAATGGGCGACAACCGCCCCCATCTGCCCGCGATGACGCCAAGCGACCCGCATCCCGTCACGGCGGAACTCCTGGCAAGCGCCGCCCACCCCACGCCGCTGCGCTGGGGCTGCAGCTGCCCCTGGCATGCCGGCGGCCTGCGCCGCCGCTCGCTGCTGGGCAGCTTCGCCGGCCTGGGCGCGCTGGCGGCGTCGCCGGCCTGGGCCCAGGGCGGCGAGCCCGAGGGTGTTCGCGGCGAGGTCGGCCGGACCTCGCGCTTTGCCAAGCTGGTGCCGGCCGAGCAGATCGAGGGCTCGGCGGCGCAGCAGTACCGGCAGATGATGGCCGCGGCCGGCCAGCAGCGCGCGCTGGCGCCCATGGACCACCCGCAGCTGCAGCGCCTGCGCGCCATCGCCGAGCGGTTGAAACCCCACACGCTGGCCTGGAACCCGCGCGCCGCGCAGTGGCGCTGGGAGGTGAACCTGATCGGCAGCCGCGAGCTCAATGCCTTCTGCATGCCCGGCGGCAAGATCGCCTTCTACTTCGGCATCCTGCAGCGCCTGCAGCTGGACGACGACGAGGTCGCCAACATCATGGGGCATGAGATGGCGCATGCGCTGCGCGAGCACGCGCGCGAGCGCATCGGCAAGACCCTGGCCACGCGCGCCGGCGCCGGGCTGCTGTCCTCGCTGCTGGGCCTGGGCCAGCTGGGCGACACCGCGCTGAGCATGGGCGCCGACCTGCTGACGCTGCAGTTCGGCCGCGAGGACGAGAGCGAGGCCGACCTGGTCGGCATGGAGCTGGCCGCGCGCGCCGGCTACGACCCCGCCGCCGGCGCGCGCCTGTGGCAGAAGATGATGTCGGTCAGCAAGCGGGGCCCGCCCGAGTTCCTGTCCACCCACCCGGCGGGCAAGACGCGCATCAAGGACATCCAGGCCATGCTGCCGCGGGTGCTGCCGCTGTACGAGCGCGCCGATCGCCCGGCGCGCCGCTACGCCCCGCCACCCGAGGCCGGCTGACCCGGCAGCGCGCCGGCGCGATCCCCCCATGCGGGGATGGCGCCCGCGCCACAGCGGGTGGGCACGCTGGCGCCCTCCCGCCGCCCCTCGCAGAATCGGCGCCCATGCCCCAGCGCCGCGCAACCGCCTCCACCGACATCGGCCTGCACGACCTGCAGCGAGTGCGCCGCGCGGTGGTGGTGGTCGACGTGGTCGAGTCGGTGCGTCTGATGCAGGCCGATGCCGACGGCTTCATCGAGCGCTGGCGGCGGCTGGTGGCCGAGGTGCGCGGCAGTGTGCTGCCGCCGCAAGGCGGGCGCCTGGTGAAGAGCCTGGGCGACGGCCTGCTGCTCGAGTTCAAGACCGCACCGGCCGCCGCCGCGGCCATGCTGGACCTGCTGCGCCGGCTGCCCGCGCACAACGGCGGCTGCACGCCGGCCACCCGCATCTGCCTGCGCCTGGGCGCCAACGTGGCCGACATCGTCGTCGACGAGCTCGACATCTACGGGCCCGGCATCAACAGCGCCGCGCGCGTGGCCACGCTGGCCGGGCCGGATCAGATCGTCGTCACCGCCGAGTTCGCCGACGAGCTGGTGGCCGGCATCGACGCCGAGCTCGAGGACCTGGGCGACAACTACCTCAAGCACCTCGACGCGCCGCTGCGCTGCCACCGGCTGCACGAGCCGGGCACCCTGCCCGCCGCGGCGCGCGAGCTGGCCGCGCCGCCGCTGGCCGCGCAGGCCGACAGCCTGGTGCCACGGCTGGCGGTGATGCCGCTGGCCGCCGTGGGCCTGAGCGGCGACGACGCCGTCGCCGGCCACCTGGTGGCCGACAACCTGGCCTCGCGCCTGGCGCGCGCCGGCGCGCTGCGCGTGATCTCGCGCCTGTCGACCAACGCCCTGGCCGGCCGCGCCATCACCGCGCCCGAGGTGGCACGCCGGCTCGACGCGCAGTTCGTCGTGGCCGGCAACCTGCTGGGGCGCGGCGCCCAGCGCTGGCGCATCCACCTGGAGCTGATCGACGGCCGAGACGGCACGCTGCTGTGGACCGGTGCCGACGACGTCAGCCCCGACGCACTGGTCCAGCCCGACGACGAGGTCAGCGCCGACTTCGCCGCGCGGCTGCTGCAGGCCATCACCGCGCACCAGATGCAGCGGCTGCACACACACACCTTGCCCTCGCTGCAGTCCTTCGCGCTGCAGATGGCGGGGCTGCGCCTGATGCACCAGGCGTCGCGCGAGGCCTTCGACCGCGGCCGCGAGGTGCTCGAGGCGCTGGTCGAGCGCCACCCACGCGTGCCGACACCACGCGCCTGGCTGTCGCTGTGGTGGGTGCTGCGCACCACGCGCGGCCTGGCCGCCGCGCCACAGGCCGAGGCCGCGCAGGCGCTGACCCATGTCCGCGCCGCGCTGCAGGCCGAGCCCGACAACGCGCTGGCGCTGGCCACGCGCGGCTTCGTCGAGACGCACCTGCTGCACGACCTGGACGCTGCCGAGCAGACGCTGGAACTGGCGCTGCAGGCCAACGCCAACGAGCCGCTGGCCTGGCTGTACCGCAGCGTGGTGCATGCCTTCCGCGGCGAGGGCGAGGCCGCCTACCGTGCCGCCGAGACGGCGCAGTCGCTGTCGCCGCTGGACCCGCAGCGCCACTACTTCGACGCGCTCACCGCCAGCGCCGCCATCACCGCCGGCGCGTTGCCGCGCGGCATCGAGCTGGCGCGCCGCGCGCTGCGCGCCAACCGCAACCACCTGCCCACGCTGCGCGCGCTCACCGTGGCCTTGTCCGAGTCCGGCGACCTGGATGGCGCACGCGCCACCGCACGCCGCGTGCTGGAGCTGGCACCCGAGTTCACCATCCGCCAGTACGTGGCCGACGCGCCCAAGGGCAGCGAGGCCACGCGCCAGCGCTTCGCGCAGTCCTTCGCGCTGGCCGGCCTGCCAGCGGGCTGACACCGGGCCGCTGGGCGCCCGCCGAACCGTGGCCGCGGGCACCGCGCCGCACATCCATACACAAGGGGTCCATCATGGGAGAGGCATTGGGAGGCTCGATCGGCGGCTCGATCGGCGGCAGCATCGGCGGCAGCATCGGCGGCAGCATCGGCGGCTCGATCGGCGCCGACGCCAGCTGCGCCGGCGCCCTGGCCGACGCGCTGCTGCGCCACCGCGGCGCCTGCATCGATCCCGCCGCCGCGCTGCCGGCCTGGCAGGTGGCGCCCCCGGCGCCGCCGGCGCAGCGCTTCGCCCACTGCGACCCCGGCGTGCGCGCGACCCTGGTCGACCAGGCGCTGTGCGAGGGCCTGCACTTCGACAGCCCGGACCGCACGCCCACGCTGCGCCTGGGCCTGCTGCAGCCCGGCGCCGGCGGGGCCTGGCGCAGCGCACCGCTGGTGACGATGTCGGCGCCGCCGCGCCAGGTCTTCGAGCGCCAGCTGGCCGACGTGCTCGACTGGGCCGAACTGCGCGAAGAACGGCTGCCCGAGATCGTCTCCCAGATCGACGGCACGCTCGCCTTCTGGAGCCTGTTGCTGCCGCTGCACACGCCGCGCATGCGCCACACCCGCGAGTTGCTGGACGCCGGGCTGCGGCTGGCGGTGACGGTGGAGATGCGCTTCAAGCACGAGCTGGGCTGCCGCCGCCCGATCGAGTTCAGTCCGCAGGTGCAGCCGCCGCTGGCCACGCCCGGGCATGGCACGCTGCCCAGCGGCCACTGCACCGAGTCCTATGTGGTGCTGGAGCTGCTGCGCGCGCTGCTCGGCCTGCCCGAGGGCGGCACGCCGGGCCAGGCGGCGCTGGACCGCCAGCTGCGCCATGTCGCCGAGCGCGTCTCGATCAACCGCATGGTCGCCGGCCTGCACTTCCCGGTCGACAACGCCGCCGGCCGGCTGCTGGGCACGGTGCTGGGCCGCTTCGTCGTGCAGCGCTGTGCACCCGAGGACCTGGACTGCCCCAGCGCCGAGTTCATCGGCCATCTGCCCGACGAGCGCTACGACTACGACCCCGCGGCCCAGCGCTTGCTGCGCAGCGACGAGTGCCTGCCCGGGGCGACGATGCCGGCGTTCTACCGGCTGGGCCGCCCCTTGCCACGGGTCGGGCCGCGCGCCAGCCCGCTGGCGGCGCTGTGGGACCGTGCGGCCACCGAGGTGCAGGAACTCGGCCTGCGCTTCGCGTGACGGCCATGCAGCCCGCTCCTCTGGTGCCCGGCCCGCTCGGCACACGGGCCGACGTCCCCGGCGCCGACCCGCTGGCCGTGTGGGCCGACGCCACCGCGCTGCGCGAGCACCGCCGCCCTGGTGCGCCGCTGCCGGCGCTGCTGCCCCTGGTGCTGCGGCTGGCCGACGGCGCCGACGCAGGCCGGCTGCCCGCGGCGCTGCAGGTGCCGCCGGCGCTGCGCGACGCGCAGGCCCGCGTGCTCACGGCGCGAGCGCCGCGTGCACTGGCGCGCCGGCTGCTGCGCGGCGAGGTCGCCGGCGTCGCCGCCGCCGAGCTGTCGGCGCCGGTGCTGCCGCAGCGGCCGCGGCCGCTGCCCGCGGCAGGCCTGGCACCGGCCCCCGTCGCGGCCATGCCCGCGGTGTCGGCCGGCCACGCGCCGTTGCTGCTGGCGGCCATCGACAGCGCCTGCCCCTTTGCCCACCGGCTGCTGCGCCGTGCTGACGGCGGCACGCGGCTGCTCGCGATCTGGGACCAGGATCCGGATGCACCGGCCTTTGCCGCCGCCGGCGGCCGGCCGCCGGCCGGCTTCGGCTACGGTGCCGAGGCCACGCGAGCAGGGCTGGACGCGCTGATCGCCGCCCACAGCGGCCCGGCCGGCACCGACGAGGACCGCCTGTACGAAGCCGCCGGCTACGCGCTGCTGCGCCACGGCTTCGGCCATGGTGCGGCGGTGCTGTCGCTGCTGGCCGCCGAGCCCGGCCACGAAGCGCCGCGCCGGCGTGCCGACGACGCGGCGCCGGGTGGCGACCTGGCCTTCGTGCAGATCCCGCGCGATGCGGTGCAGGACAGCGGCAGCGCATCGCTGCCGCGTTACGTGATCGACGGCCTGCACTACCTGGCGGCGCTGGCCAGGCCGGGCCAGCGGCTGGTCGTCAACCTCAGCGACGGCAGCAGCCGCGGCGCCCACGACGGCAGCATGCTGGTGCAGCAGGCCATCGCCGAGATCGTCGCCGCGCAGCGTGCGCGCGGCGTCGAGATGCACGTGGTGATCGCCGCCGGCAACAGCGCCGACGAGGAGCGCCACGCGCTCTTCGACGCGCTGGCGCCGGGTGCGGCGCAGGCCGTCTGGCTGCGCGTGCCGCCGGCCAACGAGAGCCCGGTCCATGTGACCCTGCGGCTGCCGGCCCGGGGTTGGCAGGTCGTCGTCACGCCGCCGGGAGGAGCGCCGGCCGCCGTGCGGCCCGGGCAGGCGCTGGGCTGGTCGCAGCCGGGCGCCGCGCTGCCGGCCGCCGGGCTGGTGCTGGCCGCGGCCGCGCCGGGTGCGCCCTCGCTGGGTCTGCTCGGCATCGCGCCGACCCGGCGCGGCGAGGACGCTGCCACGCCGCCCCCGGCCGGCGACTGGCGCATCGAGATCTGCCGCGACGAAGGCGCCGGCGCCGGCGATGCCCACCTGTGGGTCAGCCGCGGCCAGCGCAACGCCGGCGCGCTGCCGAGGGCCCGCCAGGCCCGGTTCGTCGACCACCACGGCGGCTACGACCCGGCGCGCGCCCGGCGCAGTGCCCGCACCGACCCGGTACCGCCGACATCGCCGATCCGCCGCGCGGGCACCTTGAACACCCTGGCGACGATGGCGGCACCGGGGGTCTGGGTGGTGGGGGCGTCGCTGCACCACGAGCGCTGTGCCAGCCCCTACACGGCCGCGGGGCCGGCACTGGCCGCGGGACCGGGCCGGGCCGCCCGCGCCGGCCCGGACGCGGCCGCGGCCGTCGACGCCCACGCGGCGTTGCGTGGCCTGCGCGTGGGCGGCACACGCAGCGGCGACACCCGGCGCGCCACCGGCTCCAGCTTCGCCGCGCCGCAGGTGGCGCGGCAGCTGGCGCTGCACGGCGGCCTGGATCTGGCGGCGCCCGCGGCACCCGACCCGGCGCGGCTGGGCGCCGGCATCCTGGCGCGGCGCTAGGGCCTGTTGACGCTATGCGTGGACTCGCGTGACTCAGCAAACAGCGGCCAGCAAGGCGTGCGGCGCTGCGCAGGCTGGACGCCTGCGCAAGCCGCGCAACACCGCTGGCCGCTGTTTGCTGAGATCACCCTTCGGGCCGCACCCTGGCGGGCCGCAGGGCGTTGTTGCTCACTCGTTGTGTGCCGAAGGCACACCGCCTCGCTCGCGCCTAGCCCTGCGGCCCGCCAGGGTGCGGCGCGAGCCCTCGCATAGCGTTAACAGGCCCTAGCTAGCGGCGCCTCACCACTTGGCCGGCAGGGCGCGGTGCAGCACGATGCGACGCCGGCCCACCTCGACGTAGTCGCCGCGCTCCAGGTCCTTCATCAGCCGGCTGACCATCTCGCGCGAGCAGCCCAGCTCGCGCGAGATCTCCAGGTGCGACGGCGCCGGGTCGGCGATGCGTCGGCCGCTGCCGTCGTCCTGCACCAGCCGCTCCAGCAGCAGCTTGAGCCGGCCGTAGACGTCGTTCAGCGCGATCTGCTTGAGCGAGGCGGTGACCGTGCGGCAGCGCCAGATCACCTTGGCCAGCAGCTCGAGCGCGAAGTCGGGGTGTTGCTGCAGGTGGTCCATCAGCGTGCCGCGCGTGACCAGCACCACCACCGAGGCGCTCACCGCCTCGACGTTGGCCGAGCGTGGCCCGCCGTCCAGCCCGAGCTCGCCGACGTACTCGCCAGCGCCGTAGGTGCCATAGGTGATCTCGCGCCCGTCGGGGCCCGCGCCGTAGGCGCGCAGCTGGCCCTGCAGCACGATGTACAAGGTGTCGCCGGTCTCGCCCTCGACGATGATGCGCGTGCCGCGGCGCACGCGCCGCGGCTGGCCGCGCAGGGCCAGCGCGCGCAGGCTGGGCGACAGGCGGCCGTAGACCTCGTCGCCGGGGTCCTCGGGCGCGGCCCGGCCCGGGCCGGGGCGCACGGCGCCCGGCGTGGCCCACGCGCTGCGCAGGCCGGTGGCGGTTGTCCTTGCTTTCATTCGCCGATGGCCGGGCTTCCTCTAGCCCCTGGCCGCCGGCGATGTTAGCGGCTGCCGAGCGCAGCCGGGCCGCGCAGCGCGCCCACCAGCGGCGGCAACACCGCCACCTGGCGCACCAGCTCGCGGATGCTGCCGGCGCCGGTCTTGGCGCGGATGCTGCCGATCTGGGTGCGCACCGTCGACACGGCCACGCCCTGGCGCTGCGCGATGTCGGTGGGGCGGACGCCGGCGCAGAGCTGTTCCAGCACGCGGGTCTCGGCCGGCGTCAGCGAGATGCTGCGTGCAAAGCCCTGCACCGCCAGCGTGCCGCAGACCTCGCGTTTGCCCAGCACCAGCAGCGTCAGCGGACCGGCGTCGGCCTCGCCCGCCAGCGGCGCACCGGGCAGCGGCACCACCGAGACGCTGACGCGCTGTTCGCCCTCGCCCAGCGTCACCAGCCGGCGCAGGCCACGCTGCGCGGCGGCCAGCGCGTCGTACAGCGGCGCCACGTCCTGCGGTCGCTGCGCGCGCACCGTGTGGCCCAGCAGCTGCAGCGGATGGCTGCCGTCGAGCTCGATGCGTGCCGCGTGGTTCAGGTAGATCACCTGCGCGTCGGCGCTGACCAGCAGCATGCCGTAGTCGATCTCGTCGAGCATGCGCGCCATCCAGGTCGACGACTCGCTGGCCGGGTGCCGGCGCTCGGGCCCGCGGTAGGACGCCGGCAGGCGCAGCCCCGGCGGCACCGATTGCGGCACCACGGCGTGGTTCACGGTCTGGTTCATGGTTCTCCACCCTCCGGCAAGGGCCGGCGGACACGCCGGCTCCATGGCTCGGAACCTTACGCAGCCGTCACCGTTGAAAGTGGTGAATCGGCGCGCTGCGCTTGGTGACGCATTCACCAACCACGGCGGTGCGCCTGGGCTTGCCCGCCGGCGGCGTGCCGGCGCGCGGGCGGGCGCCTCAGTTGCCGCGCGGCGCCGGCGGCAGCAGCGGCGGCACCTGGGCCAGCGCACCGCGCAGCTGCGCCATGCCGGCCACACCGGCCTTGCGCCGGATGGCGGCCAGCTGGGTGCGCACGGTGGCCACGCCCACGCCCAGCCGCGCCGCCGTGCCCACCGCGCCCTCGCCCTGGGCGATGCACTGCAGCACGCGCGTCTCGGCGGCGCTCAGGCCATGCGCCTGGGCAAAAGGCGCGGCGTCCACCTGCACCACGCCCGAGCCGGCCAGCAGCACCAGCACCGGGCGCCGCAGCGGCTCGCCCGGCTCGTCGGGCAGCGGCGTCAGGGCCACCACCGTGCCGTCGCCCTGGCCCTGCCAATGCAGCACGCGGCGCCGGCCCTGCGCCGCATCGGCCAGGGCGCGCACGAAGGCGGCGCGGTGGCGGCCGTCCGCCGGGCCCACCATTCCCTGGGCTTCGGCGACCAGCAGGCAGCTGTCGCGCAGCAGGCGCTGCGCCGCGGCGTTGGCGTGCAGCAGCCGGCCATCTGCATGCAGCAGCAGCATCGGCCAGGCCAGCGCATCCGCCATGCGCGCCAGCGCGCCGGGCGGCACGCGGGCTTCGTCGTCGATCTCGGTCATCGGTCCACGGTAGCCCCTGCGCCGCGGCGCAGGCATCGGGCATCGAAGGGATGAGGGGCGCCGGGCGGGCCGCCGCCATCGCGTGGCGCACTGCCGGCAGCCTGCCTGGGCCGCGCAGGCGCGTCGCTATCATCGAGGCGGTGGAACCCCGCCCCCTGAACCGCGCGCACGGCCTGCTTGGCGGCGCGTTCAACGCCCTGGCCGCCCGCGGCGCCCGCGCAAGCCTCGCGGCCTTCACGGCGCTTGCCGCACTGGTCGCGGCGCCGGCGCTGGCGGCCAAGCCCCTGGTCTACTGCGCCGACGCCAGCCCCGAGGGCTTCGACCCCGCGCTGTGGGACACCGCCGCCACCAGCGCCGCCACGACGCAGATCTTCGAAGGCCTGCTGGGCTTCGCGCGCGGCACGGCGCGGCTGGAGCCGCGCCTGGCCGAGCGCTGGGAGCTGGCCCCCGACGCGAAGAGCGTGACGCTGTGGCTGCGCCGCGGCGTGGCCTTTCACAGCACGCCGTGGTTCACGCCGACGCGGCCCTTCGACGCCGACGACGTGCTGTTCACCTTCCAGCGCCTGGTCGACCCGCAGCACCCCTTCAACCGCGCCTTCCCGGCCACCTTCATCTACCCGCAGAGCATCGGCCTGGCGCAGATGATCGAAGGCATCGACAAGCTCGACGCGCACAGCGTGCGCTTCCGGCTGCGCGAGGCCAACGTCAACTTCGCCGCCTACCTGGCGGGCAGCTTCGCCGCCATCCACTCGGCCGAGTACGCGATGCAGCTGCTGGCCCAGGGCCGCGCCAGCCGCATCAACAACGAGCCGGTGGGCACCGGGCCCTACCGCTTCAAGAGCTACCGCAAGGACGACGTGCTGCGCCTGGTGGCGCACCCCGCGTACTGGGGCGGCGCGCAGCGCACCGAGCGCCTGGTCTATGCGATCAGCCGCGAGGCCAACGTGCGCGTGCAGAAGCTGGCGCGCGGCGAGTGCCACGTGGCGGCGGCGATCCGCGACGTGGACCTGACCGCGCTGCAGGGCCATCCGCAGGTGCAGGTGCTGAAGACGCAGGCGCTGAACATCTCCTACCTGGCCTTCAACCTGAAGCGCCCGCCGCTGGACCGCCGCGCCGTGCGCGAGGCGCTGGACATCGCCGTGGACCGCGACGCGCTGTTCAAGGTGCTGTTCCCGCGCGGCGATGCGACGCAGGCCGTCAGTGCCTTCCCGCCGGCGGTGCCGGGCTACCACGAGGGGCTGCGCAACGAGTACGACCCGCAGCGCGCCCGCGAGCTGCTGCGCCAGGCGGGCCTGGCCGATGGCTTCGACGTCGAACTGTGGGCGCTGCCGATGGCCAGGCCGACCAACCCCAACGGCGCGCTGATGGCGCAGATGATCCAGGCCGACTGGGCGAAGATCGGCGTGCGCGCCACCATCCGCAGCTACGAGTGGGGCGAGTACCTGCGCCGTGCCAACGCCGGCGAGCATGGCATCTACATGTCCGGCTGGAGCAGCGCGGTGGCCGCCGCCGACGACTTCCTCGCGCCCAACCTCGGCTGCAGCGGCAGCCGTGGCGGCATCAAGTTCTGCGACCCCGAGTTCGACCGCCTGCTCGCCGCCGCGCGGCGCGAGGTCGACGACGAAAGGCGCCACGCGCTGCTGCGCGAGGCGCAGGTGATCTTCAAGCGCGAGCGGCCGTGGATCACGATGGCGCATTCGTCGGTCTACATCCCGCTGCGCAAGGACGTGACGGGCTTCGTGATGTCGCCCAACGGCAGCGTCGACTTCAAGGGCGTGTACCGGAGGTAGCCGCATGCGCCTGCGCCACATCGAGGTCTTTCACGCGGTGATGCAGGCCGGCAGCGTCAGCGGCGCGGCGCAGCTGCTGCACATCTCGCAGCCGGCGGTGACCAAGGCGCTGCAGGCCGCCGAGGCACAGCTGGGCGTGACGCTGTTCGAGCGCGCGCCCGGCCGCGTGACGCCCACGCCGGAGGCGCAGCGCCTGTTCGTCGAGGTCGACCGGCTGCACGCCGACCTGGGCGCGATCCGCCGCCTGGCCGCCGGCCTGAAGCAGGGCGCGGCGCAGGCGGTGCGGCTGGCGGCCACGCCGGCGCTGGGCGTCACCGTGGTGCCGGCGGCGATGACGCGCTGGGCGGCGGCGCTGCCAGAGGGGCGCTGCGCGCTGTCCACCCAGCACACGCGCGAGATCGTCAGCGCGCTGCTGCTGGGCGAGGCCGACCTGGCGCTGTCGCTGCAGGACCCGCGCCACCCCGGCATCCGCGCCGAGGTGCTGGCCAGCGCGCCGCTGATGGCGCTGCTGCCCGCCGCCGGCGCGCTGGCGCGGCGCAGCGGCCCGCTGGCGCTGAAGGACCTGCCGCGCGCGCTGATCGGCCTGGACGGCGACGACCCGCTGGGCAACCGGCTGCTGGCCGCCTGCGAGGCCCAGGGCCGGGTGCCCGAGATGCCGATCCGCGTGCAGACCTACCAGCTGGCGCGCGCGCTGGCCGAGTCGGGCCTGGGTGCCACCGTCGTCGACCCCTTCACCGCCGCCACCGCCGACGCCGCGCGCGTGCGTGCGCGGCGGCTGGAGCCGGCGCTGCCCGTGGAGCTGGTGCTGCTGCGTGCGCACAGCGCGCCGCTGTCGCAGGCGGCGCGGCGCCTGGTGGCCTGCCTGCGCGAGGCCGCCGCCGACTGCCTGCGGCCGCTGGCCGGTGCGCTGGCAGCCAGCTGAGGCCGCCGCCGCGATGAACCCGACGCGCAGCAGCCGCCTGCCCCTGGAGGCGCTGGCCAGCGACCCCGCCTGGCGCGGCCAGTACCGGCGCCTGGACTCGCTGCGGGGCGTGCGGCACGAGCTGCGCTACGCCAGCGCCGACAACTTCGCCGGCCGCGTGCTCTACGCCGGCATGGACTGCGCCTGGCTGCGCCACGAGGCCGCCGCCGGGCTGGAGGCCGCCGCCGACTGGCTGGCCCTGCGCGCCCCCGGGCACACGCTCATCGTGCTGGACGCGCTGCGCCCGCAGCGTGTGCAGCAGGCGATCTGGCGCGAGGTCGAGGGCACGGCCATGCAGATGTACTTCGCGCCGCCCGAGCCGGGCTCGGTGCACAGCTTCGGCATGGCCGTCGACGTGACCCTGCTCGATGCGCAGGGCCGCGAACTCGACATGGGCAGCGGCTTCGACGAGATGCACGAACGCTCGCACCCAGCGCTGCACGACGCGCTGCTGGCCCGCGGCGCGCTGCGCCCCGAGCATGTGCAGCGCCGCAGCCTGCTGGCCGACGCGATGGCGGCCGGCGGCTTCGCCGGCATCGCCACCGAGTGGTGGCACTTCGACCATGGTGACCGGGCACGGGTGCGGCGCGAGCTGCCGCGCATCGAGTAGCCGGCCACCCCGCAAGGCGGCATCGCCCGCCGCAGGGAGCACCCGACCATGAACCCGATCCGCCGCCGCCTGCTGGCCGCCGGCCCCGCCGCCACGCTGGCGTCGCTGCTGCCCGTCGCCCCCGCCGCTGCCCACGCCCCCCAGCCCGCCCTGCTGCAGCGCTCGCCGGTGGCCGCGGTGCCGCCGGCGCACGCGCCGCTGGCCGCGCCGCCGCCGCTGCAGCGCGCGCGCCGGCTGCGCCCCGGCGACCTGGTGGCCCTGGTCAACCCGTCGGGCGCGGTGTTCGAGCGCGAGCCCTACGAGGTGGCCACCGAGACGCTGCAGGCGCTGGGCCTGCGCGTGCGCGAGGCGCCGCACCTGCGCGCGCGCTACGGCCCCTTCGCCGGCACCGACGCGCAGCGCGCCGCCGACGTGAACGCGATGTTCGCCGACCCCGCGGTGCACGGCATCCTGGCACTGACCGGCGGCTCGGGCGCCAACCGCATCCTGCCGCGGCTGGACTACGCGGCCATCGCGCGCCAGCCGAAGTTCTTCGGCGGCTTCAGCGACGTCACCGCGCTGCTCAACGCCATCCATGCGCGCACCGGGCTGGTCACCTTCCATGCGCCGGTGGGCATCTCCGAGTGGAACGCCTTCAGCGCCGATCACTTCCGCGCCGTCGCCATGGACGCGCAGCCGGCGCTGCTGGCCAACCCGCGCGACCGCGGCGACACGCTGGCCCCCCGCGACGCACGCACCACCACGCTGCACGGCGGCCGCGCACAGGGCCCGCTGCTGGGCGGCAACCTGGCGGTGCTCAGCGCGATGGCCGGGTCGCCCTACTGGCCGCGCTTCGACGGCGCCATCCTGTTCCTCGAGGACGTCAACGAGTACATCTACCGCGTCGACCGCATGCTCAGCACGCTGAAGCTGGCCGGCGTGCTGGACCGCGTCGCCGGCGTGGTGCTGGGGCAGTTCACCAACTGCAAGCCCGGCGAGGGCTATGGCGCGCTGACGCTGGACGAGGTCTTCGACGACTACTTCAGGGGCCTCGGCGTGCCCGTCTACAGCGGCGCGATGTTCGGCCATGTGCGGCGCAAGCTGACGCTGCCCGTGGGCCAGCCCGCCGAGATCGACGCCGACGCCGGCACGCTGCGGCTGCTGCAGCCTGCAGTGACCTGAGGCCGTTGCGCCCGGCGCGGCCGCGATCGAGCCGCGGGGCCAGCCCCGGGTCCGGGTCCCCCGGCCCGGGGCGCGCCCCCTCGGGGGGCCGCGAGCGCCAGCGAGCCGGGGGGCCAGCCCCGGGTCCGGGTCCCCCGGCCCGGGGCGCGCCCCCTCGGGGGGCCGCGAGCGCCAGCGAGCGGGGGGGCCAGCCCCGGGTCCGGGTCTCCCGGCCCGGGGGGCGCCCCCTCGGGGGGCCGCGAGCGCCAGCGAGCGGGGGGCCAAGCGATCGCCAGCGAGCTGGGAGCCAGCTCGCCTAGAAGCCGGCCCCCGGCTGCCGCAGGTACTCGGCCTCTTCCGGCGTGCTGGCGCGGCCCAGCGCCGCGTTGCGGTGCGGGAAGCGGCCGAAGCGCTGTATGACCTCGAGGTGCTTGCGCGCCCAGACCACGGCGTCGGCGTGCGCGGGCGCGTCGGCGGCCAGGGCCTCGAACAGGCGCACCGCCTCGTGCTGCAGCGCCAGGTCCTCGGCATGCTCGTAGGGCAGGTAGACGAACCAGCGCTGCAGCGGCGCCAGCGCGCGGTCGTGGCCGCCGGCCACCAGGGCCTGCGCCGCGGCCAGCGCCATCGCGTCGCCGGCAAAGGCACGCGCGCTGCCGCGGAACAGGTTGCGCGGGAACTGGTCCAGCACCAGGATGCGCGCCAGGCTGTCCTGTGGCGTGGCCCCCCAGTCGCGCAGGCCGCCGGCCAGCGCGGCCTCCACGGTGGCGCCGAAACGCTCGCGGATCGATTCGTCGAAGGCCGGGTCCTTGCGGAACCACTCGGGGCGCGCGGCGCGGCCGTCGCCGAACCAGAAGTCGCGCACCGCGGCGGGCGTGGCGAGGGTGTTCATTCGACCAGGTCCAGTGTCTCGGGGTGGCGGCGCATGTAGGCGGCGACGTAGCTGCACACCGGGCGCACGCGCAGGCCCTGCCCGCGCGCCCAGGCCAGCGCCGCCTGCACCAGCCGCGCGGCCACGCCATGGCCCTGCCAGACCGGCGGCACCGCGGTGTGGTGCAGCACCAGCACGTCGCCGCTGCGCCGGTAGTCGCACACCGCCAGCGCGGCGCCCTCGCCCAGCGCGAAACGCTGCAGCGCGGGCTCGTGGCGCACCGGGTCGTCGGCGCCGGGGACCTGGGGCTCGGTCATGGTGGGGGCTTGCGGAGCTTGGGGAAACAGGCCCCGACGATAGCCTCAGGGCGCGTCGCCGCGCAGCGCCTTGACCATGTTGAAGCCGGTGATGCCGAAGCCCAGCGAGCGGTACAGCGCCTGCGCACCGCTGTTGAACGCGAACACGTGCAGCGCGACATGGCTCAGGCCCTCGTCCAGCGCCAGCTGCTCGAGCAGCCGCATCGCCGCTCGCGCATGGCCCCGGCCACGCGCCGCGGGCTCGATGCGGATGTTGTAGAGGTAGCCGCGCCGCTGCGCGCCCTCGCCCTGCACGGCGAACCACATCGAGCCCACCGCGCTGCCGCTGGCGGCGTCGACGATCTCCCAGAAGCGGTGGCCCGGCGTGTGCAAGCCCTGGGGCAGCGTGTGCGTGGCCTCGGACTGCGCCAGCGCACGCGCCTGCCCATGTGGCCAGCGGCCTGCAGCCACCGAGTCGGTGGCGTACTCGGCCTGGATGGTGCGCAGGTAGGCGGCGAAGGCCGCCTCGTCCATCGCGCGCAGGCGCGTGCCCGCCACCGGGTTCATGGCGCAGCCCCGCGCCGGCACCAGCGCACCAGCGCCGCATGCAGGCGGTCGGCGTCGATGGGCTTGGTCAGGAAGTCGTTCATGCCGGCGCGCATCGCCTCCTCGCGCTCGCTGACCAGCGCCGCCGCCGTCAGCGCCACCACCGGCAGCGCGGGCCGGCCCTCGCTGGCCTCCTGGGCGCGCAGCTGCCGCGTCGCCTCGTGGCCGCTCATCACCGGCATCTGCACGTCCATCAGCACGGCGTCGATGCGCCGGCCGGCCTGGTGCGCGTCGGCGATGACCTGCAGCGCCTCGGCGCCGTCCGCCGCCGTCAGCACCTCGACGCCCCAGCGCTCCAGCAGCGCCGCGGCGATCATCATGTTGACCGGGTTGTCCTCGACCATCAGCACGCAGGCGCCGCGCAGCGAGTGCTCGGCGCCGGCGCCGGCGGTCTCGGGCACGCGCTGCGTCAGCGGCAGCGGCAGCTCGGCCCAGAACACGCTGCCGCGGCCGGGTTCGCTGTCGACGCCGACGCGGCCGCCCATCAGCTGCGCCAGCTCGCGGCAGATCGACAGGCCCAGGCCGGTGCCGCCGTAGCGGCGCGTGGTCGACTGGTCGGCCTGGGTGAAGGGGCGGAACAGGCGCTCGCGGGTGCTGGCATCGATGCCGGGGCCGCTGTCGGCGACCTCGAAGCGCACCAGGGGGCCCGGGCCCAGCCGCCGCACGCGCAGCGAGACACGGCCCTGCGGCGTGAACTTCAGCGCGTTGCTGAGGTAGTTGGTGACGATCTGGCGCACGCGCAGCTCGTCGCCCTCGACCACGCCCAGGCCGTCGCGCTCCAGCTCGACGACCAGCTCCAGGTCGGCCGCCTGGGCCAGCGTCACGTAGGTGCGGCGCAGGCGCTCGACCAGCCCGGCGAGGTCGAAGGCCGCCGCCTCCAGCTGCAGCTTGCCGGCCTCGATCTTGGACAGGTCGAGGATGTCGGAGATGATGCCGGCCAGCGACTGCGCGCTCTCGGCGATCTGGTCCAGGTACTGGTCGCGCCGGGCCGGCGCCAGCCCCGGCGTGCGCGCCATCTCGGTCAGGCCCAGCATGCCGTTGAGCGGCGTGCGCAGCTCGTGGCTGGTGTTGGCCAGGAAGGCGCTCTTGGCGCGGCTGGCCGCCTCGGCCTCGTCGCGCGCGCGCGCCAGCGCCTGCTCGGCGGCGCGGCGCTCGGTGACGTCCTCGACGATCCACACCGTGCCCGCGGTGGACGGGTTCAGCGGGTCGACGGCACGGCCGCGCAGGCGCGCCAGGAAGCTGCTGCCGTCGCGGCGCTGCGCCAGGCTCTCGAACTCGACGAGTTCGCCCTGCGACAGCGGCGGGCCGGCAATGCGCCCCACCTCGGCATAGGCCTCGTCGCCAGGCCAGACCACGCTGCCGGGCTGGCCGATGATGGTGCCGGGCTCCCAGCCGTAGAGCTGCTCGAAGTGGCGGTTGGCGAGCACGAAGCGGCGGTCGCGCGTCATCGCGATGCCGATCGACGCATTGGCCAGGATGGCCTCGCGCTCCATGCGTTCGCGCTCGCGCTCGCTGGTGTCGCGTGCGTTGATCACCATGTACTCGCGGCGGTCGAGCACGAAGCGGGCGGCCGACACCTGCAGCGAGACGACGCTGCCGTCGCGCGTGCGGAAGCGCGTCGCGCGGTCGCTGACGCTGCCCGCGGCGCGCAGCTCGGCGACGAAGCGCTGGCGGTCGTCGGGGCTGGCCCAGATGCCCAGGTCCATCGCGGTGCGCCCCACGGCCTCGGCCGCGCGCCAGCCGGTCAGGCGCTCGAAGGCGTGGTTGACCATCGCGTAGCGGCCGCTGGCCATCTCGGTCAGCGTGATCAGATCGGGGCTGGTGGCCACCAGGTGCGACAGCATCGCCTCCGAGCGGCGCACGGCCTCCTCGGCGGCCAGGCGCTCGGTGTCGTCGACGTAGATCGTCAGCACCGCGTCGCCACCCTCGGCCTCGACGCGCACGCCGGTGGCGCGCACTGCCACCGCACGGCCCTTGACCTGCATGCGGAAGTCGCTGACCGGCAGCGCGCTGCCCAGCGGCTCGGACTGCAGCGCCTCGATGCGCTGGCGGGCGCGTTCGCGCGAGTCGCCGCTTTCGTAGAAGGACAGCAGGTCGGCGCCGACCAGGGCGCCCAGGCTTTGCACGCCGAACAGGCGCAGCGCCGCCGGGTTGGCGTCGATGACGCGCCCGCCGCGGTGCACCACCAGCGGCGACGGGATGCGCGCGAACAGCTCCTGGTAGCGCTCGTGGGTGGCGTCCAGCGCCGCCTGCACGGCGCGCGCGGCGCTGATGTCGCGCGCCACGCCCCAGAAGCCGACGAAGGCGCCGCGCTCGTCGAAGCGCGGCTCGCCGCTGATCAGCAGCGTGCGGCGCCCGCTGCGCCCCTCCCAGGTGACGGGCAGGTCGCGGAAGGGCGTGCGCGTCTCCAGGTCGGCTCGCAGCTGGTCCAGCACCTCGGGGTCGCAACCGAACTCGGGCAGGTCCCAGGGGTGCTGGCCGACGCGCCCGTTGGGCAGGGCCAGCGTCAGGCCGCGCTCCAGGTAACTGGGGTCGACCTCGGTGAGGCGGTAGTCGCTGTCGAGCTCCCAGTAGCCGTCGGCGGCCACGCCCAGCACGCTGGCGAAGCGGCGCTCGCGGTCTTCGGCGGCGCGCATGTAGCGCGCCAGCACGCGCGACAGCAGCAGGCCGGCGGTGAGCCCGCCCAGCACGCCGATCAGGTGCGTGCCCAGCACCTGGGTGGCGCTGGCCACGGTGGCCACCGATGCACCGTCCTGCGCCGCGCCGGCCCAGCCCAGCATGCCCAGCGCCAGCGCGGTCAGCGGCAGCCCCAGCACCCAGCCGCCGGCGGCGGCGGACACGCAGACGATCAGGCCCAGCAAGGGCAGCCCCGGCGCCGACAGCCCCCAGCCCAACAGCGGCGCGGTGGCCCCGGTGATGACGATCATCGCGCCGGACATCGCCAGCAGCGCCGCCGGCAGCCAGCGCGACGGCATGCGCGAGACGCTGATGCCGGCCACGCCGACCAGCCCGAAGGCCGCGGCGAAGGCGTCGTCCAGCGGGCCATGCCGACCGGCAAGCACGAACAGCAGCGTGGCCGCCAGGCAGGACAAGGCGCCGACCAGCAGCAGCGCGCGCATCATGTCCTGCAGCAGCGGGGGTTGCGGCGCGCGCACCCGCCGCGGTGGCGGTGGCGGCAGGGCCTCGAGCTCGGCGTCCAGGTCCGGGCTCATGCCGGCCTCAGCGCGTGGGGCGGGCCGCGCGAAGCAGCTCGCGCGTGCGTCGTGCCTCGGCGCGCGCCGCGGCGGCGAAGCCGTCGTCGTCGCCGGCGTACAGGATGGCGCGCGAGCTGTTCACCGCGATCGGCGCCTCGGGGCCCCAGGCGGCGCGCACCGTGGCGGCGGCGTCGCCGCCCTGCGCGCCCACGCCGGGGATCAGCAGCGGCAGCGTCGGCGCCAGCGCGCGCACGCGGGCCAGCTCCTGCGGGTAGGTGGCGCCCACGACCAGGCCGATCTCGGCGCCGGCACCGCCCCACTCGCCGGCGGCCAGCCGCGCGACGCGCTCGTACAGGCGCTCGCCGCCTTCGAGCGCCAGCGACTGCAGGTCGTCGCCGCCGGGGTTGCTGGTGCGGCACAGCAGGATCAGGCCCTTGCCGGCATGGCGCTTGTACGGCTCGATCGAGTCGCCGCCCATGTAGGGCGACAGCGTCACCGCGTCGGCCTGGTAACGCTCGAAGGCCTCGCGCGCGTACTGCTCGGCGGTGGCGCCGATGTCGCCGCGCTTGGCGTCCAGGATCACCGGCACCTCCGGGGCCACGCGGCGGATGTGCGCACACAGGCGCTCCAGCTGGTCCTCGGCGCGGTGCGCGGCGAAGTAGGCCACCTGCGGCTTGAAGGCCAGCGCCAGGTCGTGCGTGGCATCGACGATGGCGGTGCAGAAATGGAGGATGCGCGCGGCGTCGCCGCGCCAGGGCACGGGGAAGCGCGCCGGCTCCGGGTCCAGGCCCACGCACAGCAGCGAGTCGGCGCGCGCCGAGGCGGCCAGCAGGCGGGCGCGGAAGCTCACCGCCACGCCCCTCAGCCCTGTCCCCAGCGCCGGGCCAGCGACTCGGCCAGGCCGGTGTAGGACGCCGGCGTCAGCGCCAGCAGCCGCGCCTTCTCGTCGGCCGGCAGCGCCAGCGCGGCGATGAAGCCCTGCATCAGCTCGCGCGTGATGGGCTTGCCGCGCGTGAAGGCCTTGAGCTGCTCGTAGGGCTGCGGCAGGCCGTGGCGGCGCATCACCGTCTGCACGGCCTCGCCCAGCACCTCCCAGGCGCCGTCCAGGTCGACGGCCAGCGCCGCCTCGTTCAGGTCCAGCTTGTCCATGCCGCGCGCCAGACTGTCGCTGGCCAGCACGGTGTAGCCCAGCGCCACGCCCATGTTGCGCAGCACCGTGCTGTCGGTCAGGTCGCGCTGCCAGCGGCTGACCGGCAGCTTGTGGCTCATGTGCGCCAGCAGCGCATTGGCCAGCCCGAGGTTGCCCTCGGCGTTCTCGAAGTCGATCGGGTTGACCTTGTGCGGCATGGTCGAGCTGCCGACCTCGCCCTCCTTCACGCGCTGCTTGAAGTAGCCCAGCGAGATGTAGCCCCAGACGTCGCGCGCCCAGTCGATGAGCAGCGTGTTGGCGCGGGCGATCGCGTCGAACAGCTCGGCCATGTAGTCGTGCGGCTCGATCTGCACCGTGTAGGCGTTGAAGGCCAGGCCCAGGCGCTGCTCGACCACGCAGCGGGCGAAGCCCTCCCAGTCGAAGCCCGGGTAGGCGGCGACATGGGCGTTGTAGTTGCCCACCGCGCCGTTCATCTTGGCCAGCAGCGGCACCGCGGCGATGCGCGCGCGCGCCGTGGCCAGGCGCGCGGCCACGTTGGCGATCTCCTTGCCCACGGTGGTGGGGCTGGCCGTCTGGCCATGCGTGCGCGACAGCATGGGCACCGCGGCAAACGCCTGCGCCATGCCTGTCAGGCGCTGCAGCAGCGCGTCCAGCGCCGGCAGCAGCACGCTGTCGCGGGCCGCCTTCAGCATCAGCGCGTGGCTGGTGTTGTTGATGTCCTCGCTGGTGCAGGCGAAGTGCACGAACTCGGCGCAGCGCGCCAGCTCGGGCTGACCGGCGAAGCGGCCCTTGATCCACAGCTCGATCGCCTTGACGTCGTGGTTGGTGCCGCGCTCGATGTCCTTCACCGCCTGCGCATCGGCCTCGGAGAAGCGCAAGGCCAGGCTGCGCGCCAGCCCGCGCGCGGCCTCGGACAGCGGCGGGAACTCGGCGAAACCGGCGTCGGACAGCGCGATGAACCACTCGATCTCGACCTGCACGCGGCGGTGCATCAGGCCGTATTCGGACAGCAGCGGGCGCAGCGGTGCCAGCTTGGCCGCGTAGCGGCCATCCAGCGGCGAGAGCGCCGTCAAGGACGACAGGTTCATCGGGGGCGGGGGCGCGGCTGGCGCCGCACGCTGACAAGGCACCAGATTCTAGGGGGCGGCCCTCCCTGCGCCGCCCCCTGCGCCGGCGGGGTGCCCCCCCGATTGACGGTGCCGGCGCGGCTGGGCCCAATGGCCGCATGAGCCCGCCCACCAGCCCGCCTGCCCACCCGGCCGACACCCCCCGCCCGGCCCCGCCGCCGGTCCAGGCCCTGGTCTTCGATGTCTTCGGCACCGTGGTCGACTGGCGCAGCGGCGTCATCGCCGAAGGCCGCGCGCTGGCGGCGCGCATGGGCTGGGCCGCGGGCCGCGTCGACTGGGCGGACTTCGCCGAGGCCTGGCGCGCCGGCTACCAGCCGGCGCTGCAGCAGGTGCGCTCGGGGCAGCGCGGCTGGGTGGGCGTGGACCGGTTGCATGCCGAGATCCTGCAGCGCCTGCTGGCTGAGCGTGCGCTCACCCTGCCCGAGCCCGAGCAACAGGCCTTCAACCAGGTCTGGCACCGGCTGCCGCCCTGGCCCGACAGCGTTGAGGGCCTGCAGCGCCTGCGCACGCGCCACCCGGTGGCCGCCCTGAGCAACGGCGACCTGGCCCTGCTGGTGGCGATGGCGCGCCACGGCGGCCTGCCCTGGGACGCGGTGCTCAGCGCCGAGTTGTTCGAGCGCTACAAGCCCGACCCGGCGGTCTACCTGGGCGCGGCGCGGCTGCTGCAGGTGGCGCCGGGCGCGCTGCTGATGGTGGCCGCCCACCCGTCGGACCTGCGCGCCGCGCGCGCCTGCGGGCTGCGCACGGCACATGTGGCGCGGCCGGCCGAGCATGGCCCGGGCGGGCCGGTCGAGCCCTGGGAGCGGGGCGAGTTCGACCTGGAGGTGGGCAGCCTGACGGAGCTGGCCGAGAGACTGTTGGGCCCCCAAGCTCGCTAGCGCTCGCTACCCCCCGAGGGGGCCGCTCCGCTTCGGGCCGGCAAAGCCGGACCCTCGCTTCCTCTCGACGGAATCCTGGCGTGCCGCCACTTCGGGCCGGCGAAGCCGGACCCTCGCTCCCTCTCGACGGAGTCCTGGCGTGCCGCCACTTCGGGCCGGCAAAGCCGGACCCTCGCTTCCTCTCGAC
>VFQQ010001718.1_pt1 | contig 28620 bp, 26 predicted proteins | sample 3512341 | NCBI WGS metagenome assembly VFQQ01 (sample SAMN10412373, study PRJNA504923) | tailings metagenome | isolation source: Relicate 2 Philex TSF1 revegetated site | place: Philippines: Tuba, Benguet | collected 2017-08-29
GTGCAACTCGCACGGCACGATCGCCGCGCTCGTCGACGGCCACATCACGATCTCGATTGGAAACGCGCCTCGAAGGCAGGCCATCGCGAGCAGGCTGACGGCCGCATGGCAGCGCCGGCGCGTAGATCGGAGCCGTTCAGCTCTTGAGTCCCGCACCGAGTCTCCGGTCAGCGAGGTCGTGCGGGCCGTGGCACCCTGCCAGCCTGCCGTGTTGCCGCGTTCAGGCTCGACACGCGCTCGCCGGTCAAGCGGGGGCCAGTTCCTCGATCCGGAACCGACTTACCGCCTCGTTGAGGCTGTGGGTCTGCTCCTTCAGGCTCTCGGCGGCCGCAGCGGACTGCTCGACGAGCGCCGCGTTCTGTTGAACGCCCTGGTCGATCGTGGTCGCCGCCCGGGTGGCCTGCCTCACGCCTTCGGCCTGCTGCTGCGATGCAGTTTGCAGTTCTCCGAGCAGCGCCGACAGGCGATGGCTCGACTCGACGATCCCGCTCATCGCCGATTGGGTTTCGTCAGCAACACGGGATCCCGCCTCCACGGTCTCCACGTTGAGATTGATCAGGGACTTGATCTCCCCGGCGGCGGTGCCCGCGCGCTGAGCCAGAGACCGGACCTCGGCAGCCACGACCGAGAATCCCCGGCCCTGGTCACCGGCGCGCGCGGCTTCCACGCTCGCGTTGAGCGCGAGGATGTTGGTCTGGAAGGCGATGGCATCGATCACGCGCACGATTTCCGACATCCGCCGCGACGAGGTGTTGATGTCGGCCATCGTTCGCACCATGTCTTCGAGATGCCGGCCGCCCTGGCCGGCCGCGGAAGCAGTGGCTTGCGCCACCGTCGCCGCCTCGCTGAACATGTCGGCGCTCCGGCTGACCGAGCCGGACAGCTGCTGCAGCGTCGATGCGGTGTGCTGCAATGCCGCCGCCTGGGTTTCGGTCCGCCCCGACAGGTCTTGGCTGCCGGAGGCGATCTCGGTGGCCGCCACGTGAATCGACCTCGAGGACGAACGGATGGCATCGATGCGGGCTCGCAGCTGGCTCTCCATGCGATCAAGGGCGTCCTGCAGCCTGGCGAACTCGTCGGTCCCACGGCGCGAGCCCGCATCGGTCGCAATGTCGCTCAGGTCGCCAGCCGCCACGCGATCGGCCAATCTGACGGCCGAGGCAAGCGATGCCGTGACCGAACGCGTGACCAGCCAGCCGCAAACCGCGGCGACGACCAACCCGGCAAAGCCGCAGATCGCGAGCAGCCAGCGCGCGGTTTCGCCAGACGACCTGATGGCGGAGGATGCCCGCTCGGCGGAGATGCGCTGACGCTCGGTGAGCCTGAGCAGCCGCGCGGACCGCTCGACGGACAGGGGCGCTACTTCCTTTGCCAGCAAGCCGACGGCGTCTTCGGGCTGAAAGGCCAGCGCCAGTGTGACCGCCTTCGCGGTAGGTGCCGCGGCGCGATCGGTCAGCGCCTTGACGGCATGAATGTCGTCGCGGTCCGCGGGATCCGACTGGAGAACCTCCAGGCGGGCAAGCAGCGCCCTGCTCTCCTCCCCGAGCCGCTTGATGACTTCTGCTTCCCGCTGCATCGCCACCGGGTCGGTGAAGAGCCCGATGTTGCGGATCGCGACATCTTGCTGGAGCACCCTGTTGAGCAGGCTCGTCGCCGCCTCGTGGCGCGCCTGTGCCGGACCTACCGTGTACTCCATCGACCGCTCTGTCTGCAAAGCATTGCCGAACCCGAGCGCACAGACTCCGGCAAGCAGCACGACGATCAGTCCGAAGGACACGGCGAGCTTCTTCGCAACGCTCATGTTTGAAGTCCCTGGTTCGTTGTCGAGGTGGCCGACACGAGCGGCGAGGCCGGGTCGCCGCACGGCCGTGCGTTCACTTGTTGTAGGCCCCGACCATGAAGCCGTAGCCGCCCTCGGTCACGATGTACGACGACTTCGGCTCGATCTCTTTCGTCACGGGATTGACCCAACGGTAGTCGACCCACCCGGCCTTGTTCGCCTTCACGAACCCGGCGAGCTCCCGCACGAAGTACTTGCCATCGGCATCCTGAAGCTTGTCCAGGGGTTTCCCGACAAGCCTCTCGTTGGCGCCATGCGCCAGCACGAGGCCGCTGGAGTCGAGCACGGCCACATACAGGTCGCGGTCGATGAACGGGCCCTTCTTGTCGTTGAGGACCGGGAACGCATCGGTACCTTTTGTCTTGTAGAGCGCAGCGGCCCTGACGGCCATCGCTTTGGCTTCCTCTTTGCTGGCAGTCCCGGCTGCGAATGCGCTGGGCGACCCCAGAAGGCCGGCGACGACGAGCAGCATGAGGCGACGATTGAATCTTGGCATGAACAGTCTCCGAATGAGGACAGAGTGAGAACCGGAGCCGAAGCAGACCGTTCGGCGGGCGCGCTGCGCCTGGCAAGAGAGATCGGTGTTTGCCAACAGCTATTGAGTGGGGTGCGGCAGCCGGAGCGGCAAGAATTCACGCCCGGCGATGAACGGTGCGTCCGGCGAATCCATGAATCCATCTTGATGCGGGCCGGTTCAGCGGCAAGGATGGTGTCCACCAAGGAGATGGGTGGACACCATGGAACAAGCCAAGGTGCGCGCTCGGCGGCGCCATGACAGTGAGCTGAAGAGGATTGTGCTGGCCCAGTGCGCCGAGCCTGGCGCGTCGGTGGCCAGCGTCGCGCTGAGACGCGGTCTGAACGCGAACCTCGTGCACCAATGGCGTCGGCTAGCGCGCCGCGGCACATCGGGCGCGGCTGCCGACTTGCCAGCAATTCAGTTCGTGCCGGTCGCGCTGCCGCAGAGCTGCAGATGGCCCCACGCGAAGACATCCGCATCGAACTGCGCCGCGGCGCGACGGCGGTTACCGTGACTTGGCCGCTGACGGCTGCAGCCGAGTGCGCGAGCTGGATGCGCGAGTTGCTGCGGTGATCCGCATCGACGCCCTGTGGCTGGCCGTGCAGCCGCTGGATATTCGTGCGGGCACCGAGGCTGCGCTGGCGCGCGTCGTCAGCGTCTTCGGCGAAGCCCGGCCGCACCACGCGTACCCGCGCTGCGCGGGCTTGGACGTGCACAAGCAGACCGTGGTGGCGTGTGCGCGTGTGGCCGGCAACGGCCCGCTGCTGCAGGAAGTGCGCATGTTTGCCACGACCACCTCGGGTCTGCTGGCACTGGCCGATTGGCTCGAATCTCTGGACGTTGAGTACGTCGCCATGGAGGCCATCGGGGTGTACTGGAAGCCGATGTGGCATGTGCTGGAGAGCCACTTCGCGCTGGTGCTGGCCAACGCCGCGCATGTCAAGAACGTGCCCGGTCGCAAGACCGATGTGATCGACGCGATGTGGCTTGCTGACCTGCTGGCCCACGGCCTGATCCGCGCCAGCTTCGTGCCGCCAGTGGCGGTGCGGGAGCTGCGTACCCTCACGCGCACCCGCAAGCAGTTCGTGCGCGAGAGGAGCGCTCACGTCCAGCGCATCGAGAAGGTGCTCGAAGATGCCAACCTCAAGCTCAGCGTCGTCATCAGCGACATCACGGGCAATGGCGGGGCGCGGTGCTGCGGGCCCTCATCGACGGCCAGACCGACCGCGAGCGGCTGATCTTGTGCGTCACCACCCGCGTCAAGGCCATGCGTGGAACGAGCGCTGTCGTCGCCTCAACGCTCATCACGATCGCTTCGATTCGGCCCCGGTGGCCTCGGTCTGGCTCGCCGAGGCGCGCATCCTCGCTACCAGACTGGCGAGGTAGAAGATTGCGTCTACAGCCTCTCGGCACGCGGTAGTCCAGCCGCCACAGCACCGCATCGATCCAGCGATAGCGGCCCTCGTCATCCGGCCTCGTCGGCGGGCTGCCCGTCAGCCGCCCCCCAGGCCCCCTCCAGACTCATTCCTCGGTGTACAAGACTACTCATTGACAATCCAAGTTCGTCTGCGGCATCATAAACCGAACGAACGATTGTTTTTTGAATGGCCGCCTCTTCCGCCACGGCCGCGTCCCGCCCGGCGCGCGCCATTCGCTCGGACAACCGCTCGAGCGAGCTGCTCGACGCCGCCGCGGCCCTGTTCGCCCGCCGCGGCTACGCGGCGACCTCGATGCGCGACATCGCGCTGGCGGTGAAGATGCTTCCCGGCTCGCTGTATTACCACTTCGCCTCGAAGGAGGAACTGCTCGTTGCGGTCTACGAGGCCGGCGTCGACGAGCTGGCCGGCGCGGTGCGCAACGCCGTCGCCACGGACGGCACGCCATGGGAGCGCCTCGAGGCGGCGTGCCGGGCCCACCTCGAGACGGTGCTGCGCAACAGCGACTACGCGCAGGTGCTGATCCGCGTGTATCCGGAAGACGTGCCCGACGCCGCCGAGCGCCTGCGCGCCCTGCGCGCCGGCTACGAAGGCATCTTCCGCGAGCTGGTCGCCGCGCTGCCGCTGCCGCCGGGCAGCGACCGCCGCACGCTGCGGCTGATGCTGCTGGGCGCGCTGAACTGGGCGCGCGTTTGGTTCGACCCGACGGGCCGGCAGACGCCGCGCGCGCTGGCCGCGCGGTTCGTTTCATTCTTGAAGGAGGCGCAGGATGCGTGAACGTCCACCCAAGGTCATCGTCACCAAGATCGGCTTTGACGGCCACGACCGCGGCAGCCGCGTGATCGCGGCCTGCCTGCGCGACGCCGGCATGGAAGTCATCTACACCCCGCCATGGCAGGAGATCCCGACGGTGGTGAAGCTCGCCACCGAGGAGGACGCCGACGTGATCGGCCTGTCCTCGCTGGCCACCGACCACCTGATCGTGCCGCGCCTGATGGATGCGCTGCGCGCCGCCGGGCTCGGCGACGTGAAAGTCATCGTCGGCGGCATCGTGCCCGACAAGGACGAGCGCATGCTGCTCGACGCCGGCGTCTCGCGCGTCTTCCATCCCGGCACCGCGCTCGACGACGTGGTCGCGTGCGTGCGCGGGCTCGCGCAGTCCCGCCAGGCCGGCGCGCGCCATCAAGGAGCCACCGCATGAACAAGCCCGTGACCCACCTCGCCGATGCCGACGTGGCCGCCGCGCAGGCCCGCTGGGAGCGCGAGTTCGCCGCCGGCGCGCCCGACGCGAAGGCGCCGCGCAACCGCTCCGGGATCGAGATCAAGCCGCTGTACACGCCGCGCGACTGGTCGGGCGCCGCCTACGGCGCCGACCTCGGCTTTCCCGGCGAGTACCCCTACACGCGCGGCATCTACCCGACAATGTACCGCGGCCGCAGCTGGTCGCAGCGCCAGCTCATCGGCCTGGGCGTGCCCGAGGACTACAACAGCCGCGTCAAGGAGATGCTCGCGCTCGGCGCCTCGGCGCTGTCGCTGATCCCGTGCAACTCGGTCTTCCGCGGCTACGACGCCGACGAGGTGCCGATGGAGCTGCTCGGCACCTGCGGCACCGTCATCAACCACGCCGGCGACATGGAGCGCGCGCTCGACGGCGTGCCGATCGGCGATCTGTCCACGGCGATGAACGACCCGTCGCCGTTCACGCTGCTCGCCTTCGAGCTGGCGGTCGCCAAGCGCCGCGGCGTGCCATGGCAGCGCATCACCGGCACCTCGAACCAGAGCGACTGCATCTCGCACTTCGTCGCCAACCACATGTTCTTCCGCATCGCGCTGCAGGGCGCGCGGCGCATCGCGGTCGACCACATCGCGTTCTGCAACGAGCACCTGCCGGGCTGGAACCCGCTGTCCATCGTCGGCCAGCACATGCAGCAGGCCGGGGCGACGCCGGCCGAGGCGATGGCCTTCACGCTCGCATCGGCGGTGCAGTACGCCGAAGACTGCATCGCGCGCGGCATGGACCCCGACCGCTTCCTGCCCCGCTTCACCTTCTTCTTCGACATCTCCGTCAGCCTGTTCGAGGAAATCGCCAAGTTCCGCGCCGGGCGGCGCATCTGGGCGCGGCTGTGCCGCGAGCGGCTCGGCGCGCGCGACCCGCGCTCGTGGCGCTTCAAGTTCCACGGCCAGACTTCGGGCGTGGACCTGACGCGCCAGCAGCCGCTGAACAACATCGCGCGCGTGACGACCCAGGCGATGGCCGGCATCTTCGGCGGCCTGCAGTCGCTGCACACGGACTCCTACGACGAGGTGTTCTCCACGCCCACCGCCGAGGCGGCGCGCATCGCGGTGGCGACGCAGAACATCCTGCGCGAGGAAGCCCACCTCACCGACGTGATCGACCCGCTCGGCGGCTCGTACTACGTCGAGTCGCTGACCGACGCGATGGAGCAGAAGATCGTCTCGATCATGGCGCTCGTGGACCAAGCCGGCGGCATGTACCGCGCCGTCGAGCAGGGGCTCGTGCAGAAGATGATCGGCGATTCGGCGCTGGCCTTCCAGAAGCGGATCGACGCCACGGAGGAGGTCGTCGTCGGCGTCAACAAGTACGCCATCGAGGAGGATGCGTCCACCTACCCCGCGCTCGACTATCCCGACCGCTCTCGCATGCAGGCCCATGTCGCGCAGCTGCGCGATTACAAGGCCGCCCGCTCGGCCGCGACGGTGGACAAGGCGCTTGGCGAGCTGGCCCGGGCGGCGCAGTCGAAGGACGCCAACGTGTTCGCACAGGTGGTCGCCTCGGCCGAGGCCGGCGCGACGCACGGCGAGATCTGCGGCACGCTGCGCCGCGAGCTCGGCTTCGGCCACCCGCTCGCCGTCGTGTGAGGGCGCCCGCGCGCATGAATGCACCACCTCGCCTGATCGAGCGCCTGCTGGCCGGCGACCGCCTGAGCCTCGCGCGCGCGATCACCGAACTCGAGAACGACGGCCACGCCGCGGCGGGCCTGCGCGCGGACCTGGCCGCGCACGTCGGGCACGCCCATGTGATCGGCGTCACCGGCCCGCCGGGCGGCGGCAAATCGACGCTGGTGTCGGCGCTGATCGGCCAGCTGCGCGCCCGCGGCCGGCGCGTCGGCGTGGTCGCCGTGGACCCGTCCAGCCCGGTCAGCGGCGGCGCGGTGCTCGGTGACCGCATCCGCATGGCCGCGCACCAGTCGGACGACGGCGTCTTCATCCGCTCGCTCGCCTCGCGCGGCCACCTGGGCGGGCTGTCGCGTTCCGCCGCCGATGTTGTCGACGCGATGGACGCCGCGCGCTTCGACGTGGTCATCGTCGAGACCGTCGGCGCGGGGCAGTCGGAGGTCGAGATCACGCGGGTCGCCGACACCCGCCTCGTCGTCTGCCCTCCCGGCCTGGGCGACGACATCCAGGCGATCAAGGCCGGCGTGCTGGAGATCGCCGATGCCTTCGTGGTCAGCAAGGCCGATCTGCCCGACGCGCAGCGCACGGAGCGCGAACTGCTGTCGATGCTCGCGCTTCGCCGTGCTGGCGGACCGCGCCCGCCCGTGCTGCGCACGGTGGCGACAAGCGGCGAGGGCCTGCCCGCGCTGTGCGATTGGCTCGAGCAGCGCGAGGCGCGCGGCACCCGCTGGGCCAGCGCTTCGGCCGACCGCGCCGCACGGCAGGTCGTCTCGCGCGCGATGGCCGCCGACGGTTACGGGCGCCACATGGGGCTCGAACTGGTGGCCGGAGGCGCCGGGGCGGCGGCCGTGCGCATGCTAGTCGGGCCGCAGCACCTCAACTTCAACGGCGGCTGCCACGGCGGCGCGATCTTCTCGCTGGCCGACATGGCGCTCGGCCTGGCGTGCAACTCGCACGGCACGATCGCCGCGCTCGTTGACGGCAACATCAGCATCTCGAGCGGCGCGAGCGAGGGCGACTGGCTGGTGGCGCAGGCGAGCGAAGTCTCGCGCTCGCGCAAGCTCGCCGTCTATCGCGTCGACGTGAAGCGGGCAGCTGACGGAGCGCACATCGCCTGCCTGTCGGGCACCGTGTACCTTACGGGCCGCCCGGTTTCCACCGCGGCCGGCGCCGCTTCGCCTGCCTGATGCCACGGCCTCCCACCCACTTGTGGAAGCGCGCCGTGTCCGCCGGCCGCCATGAGCGCGCCGATGACGGCGCGATCCTGCTGGCGCGCGAATCGGCCCTGCTGCTGCTGCGCCGGAGCGTGGACATGGGGCACCGCCGCCTCGCGCTGATCCGCCTGTTCGAGGCGCTCCAGCTTCAGGCTGCGGTGCCGCCGGAACACTGGGCGCACTGCCGTACGGTGGTCGCGCACGTTCCCGACCGGGAGCTTCAGGCGTCGTACTTCGAGGCCGAGCACCGGGCCCTGTTGACGGCGGTTGCCTAACTATCGTTTGGTCGTCTAAACTTCGTGCCTCGCGGCGCGTGGGTGCCGGCCCTGGAAGAGGCAAAGGACATGGATCTCGAATTGCGCAACAAGTCGGTCGTCGTGACCGGAGGCGGCTCGAACATCGGACGCGCGATCGTGCTCGCCTTCGCCGGCGAAGGCGCGCACCTCACCATCGGTGACATCGACACGGCGCAAGCCGAGAAGACGGCCGAGTTCGCGCTCAAGCTCGGCGCGGCGTCCGCGCAGGTCGTCAAGACCGATGTCACGAATCTCGAGCAGGTGCAGGCCATGTTCAAGGCGGCGGCCGACAAGCACGGCCGCGTCGACGTGCTGGTGAACAACGTGGGCTGGGACAACCTGATGTTCTTCACCCAGACGACGCCGGAGTTCTGGCGCAAGGTGATCGACATCAACTACGTGGGCGTGCTGAACTGCACCAAGACCGCGCTCGACCAGATGGTCAAGCAGAACGGAGGCGCCATCGTCTCGATCAGCTCCGACGCCAGCCGGCAGGGCGAGCCGCGCGAGGCCGTGTACGGCGGCGTCAAGGCAGCGGTCAACAGCTTCATGAAGACCATTGCCAAGGAGAACGGGCGCTTCGGCATCCGCTGCAACGTCGTCTGCCCTGGGGTGACGATCCCGTCCTCGTCCGACGAGGTCGGCGGCAACAGCATGTGGATCAACGCGGACAGCATGTTCACCCCCGAGCAGATCGAGAAGGCGGCCAAGGCCATGCCGCTGCGCAAGGTGGGCCGGCCCCAGGACGTTGCCAACGCGGTGGTGTTCCTGGCCTCGGGCAAGGCCGGCCACGTCACCGGGCAGGTGCTGTCGGTGTCCGGCGGCTACAGCATGATCGGCTGAGGAGCAGCCGTGGCCTACACCGACATCGTCTACGAGGAGCGCGATCAGATCGCCACCATCGCGATCAACAGGCCCGAGGTGATGAATGCCTTCCGCGGCCAGACCGTGGAGGAGATGCTGCAGGCGATGCTGAAGGCCGGCTGGGACAAGGGCATCGCGGCCATCGTCCTGACCGGCACCGGCGACCGCGCCTTCTGCACCGGCGGCGACCAGTCCGCGCACTCCGGCCAGTACGACGGCCGCGGCACCGCCGGCCTGCCGATCGAGGAATTGCACAGCGTGATCCGCGACGTGCCCAAGCCCGTGATCGCCCGCGTGCAGGGTTACGCGATCGGCGGCGGCAACGTGCTCGCGACGCTGTGCGACATGACCATTGCCTCGGACAAGGCGGTGTTCGGCCAGGTCGGCCCGAAGGTCGGCTCGGTGGACCCCGGCTGGGGCACGGCCTACCTGGCCGCCGTGGTGGGCGAGAAGAAGGCGCGCGAGATCTGGTACATGTGCCGGCGCTACAGCGCGCAGGAAGCGCTCGCGATGGGGCTGTGCAACGTGGTGGTGCCGCACGACCAGTTGGACGCCGAGGTAGCCAAGTGGGGCCGTGAGCTCGTCGAGAAGAGCCCGACCGCGATCGCCATCGCCAAGCGCTCGTTCAACGCCTCGACCGAGCACATCCGCGGCATCGGCAGCCTGGGCATGCAGGCGCTGAGCCTGTACTACGACACCGAGGAGTCCAAGGAAGGCGTCAGCGCTTTCCTGGAGAAGCGCAAGCCGGACTTCCGCAAGCGCTTCGCCCGCCGTTGACGGCCGTCGCAAGCCACCATCGGGATCCATCCGACGGCCATCATCGCCGGTCTCGGATTCGAGCGGGCTCGCGGCTTCGTCCGCAGAAGCTACGGTTGCAGGCGGCGCTGAACTCCTCCCGGCGTCGCGAATGAACCACCCGCCGCCGCCGGACCCGAGTGCGCCGACACATGCCCACGGGCCGTTCCAGGAACTCGTCGGCTACGAGATCCTGACCGGCGCCGAAGGATCGTGCTTCCGTCTACCAGTCCGCCGCGACCATCTCAACCCACACGGGGTGGTGCACGGCGGCGTGCTGATGACCCTGCTCGATGCCGCCGGCGGACGATGTCTGGTCGACCAGCCGGAGCCGGGCAGCGGCGAGATCATCCTGTCGTCGGTGACCGCTTCGATGACCACCGAATTCGCGCGCGCCGTGCGCGGCGGCACGCTCTTCGCCACCGCGACGCCGGATCACATCGGCAAGTTGCTGGCCTACGTGAGCATGCGCGTGTGCCTGGATGCGGTCGACGGCCCGCTCGTGGCGCGGGGGGTGGCAACGTTCCGGATTTACACGCGCTCGCTGGTCAAGCCGGGTTGAGTCAGCCCGTTATCCATCCCGTTACCCGCCCCACCGATGGAAGTAGCGCAACTGAAGAAGGTTCTCCCCCGGGTTGGGCTGCCGGATGCCCGCGTTGGAGGCGTGCGCGATGCGCAGGCTGACCTCATGCGACCGTCCCCACACCCACCCTGCGCCGACGCTGGTGACGAAGTTGAAGCGCGTGCTGAAGAAGCGATCCCCAGATGCATAGCGGCCGTCGCTCACGGCGAGTCCCACGCCCCCCTCGATGAACCCATGTTCCTGCCCCGCTGCCGCCGGCGTGGCCCTCAACATCGGGGTCAGCCCGAGGGCCAGCGTGTTCAGCTTCCCGCCATCCCGAGCGCGGGACCGCACTTGCAGGACATGCACATCCCAGGAGCCGCTGAACTGAAGGCCACCTGAGTTGCGCGCCCAGTTCCGCCAGGGCCACACGAGGCCCGCGGTCAGCGCCCGTACATCGTTTTCTCCGGCGCCAGGCTGAACGTACACGCCGCCCGACTGCCAGAGTCCGCGCGTTCGGCCCTCGTCAGCGTGAGCGCACTGGCAACCCACGAGCAGCAAGCCCAAGCTCAGCTCAAGGCTGCGACCGCGCAGCAGGTGCGTCGCCAGCGTGATGCCTTCACGGACGGTGTACATGCGGCAGCGGTTCAACCCCGAAACGTTCTCGACTGCCCGGCACCGGATGCACCCACCTCCGTCGCTACCGGCTGCTCGCCGTGCCCGCGTAGCCGCCGCCGAGGGCGCGATAGACGGCAACCCGGTTCTGCAGCACGGCCAGTTGCGTCTGCACGACCGCCTGCCGCGCTGCGAAGAGCGAACGCTGGGCATCCAGCAACTCGAGCGAGCTGCTCACGCCGTTGCGGAAGCGCAGGTCGGACAGGTCGAAGCGGGCCTGTTCGGCGTCTGCCTGGGCGCGCGTGAAGCGCAACTGGTCATCCAGGGTTGCCCGGCCCGCCAGCGCATCGGCCACGTCCCGAAACGCGGCCTGGATCGCTCGCTCGTACTGCGCCACCGCGATGTCCCGTTGCGCCTCGGCCACCGCCAGGTTGGCGCGGTTGCGCCCGGCGTCGAAGATCGGCTGCAGCAACTGCGCCGCGAAGGACCAGGCACCGTCCTTGAACAGGTCCGAAAGCTGGGTGCTGGCCGTGCCGGCGCTGGCGGTGAGCGTGATGCGCGGCCAGAATGCCGCGCGCGCCGCGCCGATGCTGGCGTTGGCAGCGACCAGTTGCTGCTCGGCCTGCCGAACGTCGGGACGAGCGAGCAGCACCTCGGAGGGCACGCCCGCGGGAACATCGGCCAGCGTCATCGCGTCGATCCGCCCCGCGCCTGACGGCAGTTCAGGCAGGGCCTGCCCCACCAGCAGGGCCAGCGCATTGCGGTCCAGTTCGCGCTGGCGGCGAGCCTGCACCAGCGCGACGCGTGCCGCCTCGGTCAGCGTCTGGGCCTGCCGCAGGTCCAGCTCTGAGGCTGCGCCATTGTCGAACCGAAGCTGCGTGAGCTTGAGCGACTCTTCGCGCGTGGCCAGGGTCCGCTGGGTCAGGTTCAGCAGCTCGTCGTCGGCCGCGAGGGCAAGGTACTGGTTGGACACCGAGGCGACCAACGAGATCTGCACCGCCTTGCGCGCCTCCTCGGTGGACAGCAGCTGCGCGGCGGCGCTGTCGGTCAGCGAGCGAACGCGGCCGAACAGGTCGAGCTCGTAGGCGGCCACGCTGAGGCCGGCGGTGTAGGTGCCGACGACGTTGCCGCCGCTGCCCGTCCCCCGGTTGGCCGTGATCCCGGCGTTGACGGTCGGCAACTGGTCGGCGCGGCGCAATTCAAACTGCGCGCGCACGCTGTCGATGTTGAGCACCGCGATACGCAGATCGCGGTTGTTGTTCAGCGCCAGCTCGATCAAGCCGCGCAGCGCGGGGTCGGCAAAGTAGTCCTGCCATGGCAGGTTGGTAGCGGGGGCGCCCGAAGGCGTGGCCGTGGCGTTTGGAAACGTCGCCGGAACGGGCGCTGCCGGGCGCTCGTAGCGCGGCGCCAGCTGCATGCAACCAGCCAGCGCCGCGGCCGCCAGCAGGGCGGTGCCGGTCTTCAGGGGTGTCGAAGGTGTCATGTGGGTCACCCGCACTCAGCGCACACCGGCGCCGCCGTCCGGCGCGGACGGCAGCGCGCCATCCGGCGCCCGAGCGGGTTGCTCAGAGCCCGGCTCGAACTCATGGGCATACAGCTTGCGCTGCCGCTCGCTACCCTTGAAGAATCGCCGCACGACCACGAAGAACACCGGCACGAACAGCACCGACAGGATCACCGCGCTGACCATGCCGGCCATCACGCCGGTGCCGATCGAGCGCTGGCTGGCAGAACCCGCGCCGCTGGCGATCGCCAAGGGAAGCACGCCCAGGACGAAGGCCATCGATGTCATCACGATCGGGCGGAACCGCAGGTGCGCGGCCTCCAGCACGGCCTGCAACGCGGTCCGCCCCTGGGCCTGCAGATCCTTGGCGAACTCGATGATCAGCACCGCGTTCTTCGCCGACAGACCGATGATGGTGATCAGCCCGATCTTGAAATACACGTCGTTGCTGAAGCCTCGCGCACCGGTGCCCAGCACGACGCCGAGCACCCCCAGCGGCACCACCAGGATCACCGCGAACGGGATCGACCAGCTTTCGTACAACGCCGCCAGGCACAGGAACACGGCCAGCAGCGAGAACCCGAAGAGGTAGATCGCGGTCGCTCCTGCCAGCCGTTCCTCGCGCGACTGGCCGGTCCACTCGAAGCCGAAGCCGGGCGGCAACTGCCCGGCCAGACGCTCCATCTCGGCCATCGCCTCGCCGGTGCTGACGCCGGGCGCGGCATCGCCGGCGATGCGCATCGTCGGGTAGCCGTTGTAGCGGATCGACTGCATCGGCCCGGTGATCCAGCGTGTGCTGGCGAATGCCGACAAGGGGACCGACTGCCCGCGGTTGTTCAGCGCGTTCAGGCGCAGGATGTCGTCGGGCTGCATGCGCTCGGGAGCATCGGCCTGCACGACAACCCGCTGCAACCGGCCTTGGCTCTCGAAGTCGTTGACGTAACTCGACCCCAACGACGTGGAGAGGGCTGCGTTGATGGCGTCGAAGCCGACCCCCAGTGCGCTGGCCTTCTTGCGGTCGATCTCCAGGCGCACCTGGGGTGCGTCCTCCAGCCCGTCCGGACGCACGCCGGCGAGCAGCTTGCTTTGCGAGGCCATGCCCAGCAACTGGTTGCGCGCGGCGATCAACGCCGCCCGGCCATTGCCCCCGCGGTCCTGCAGCCGGAAGCTGAAGCCGGTGGCGTTGCCCAACTCCGGAATGGGCGGTGGGCTCAAGGGGAAGATGAAGGCGTCCTTCACACCCATCAGAGCACCGAAGCTGCGTTTGGCCAGGTCCTGGGCCGACTGTCCGGGCGCCCGGCGCTCGTCCCAGTCCTTGAGGGTGACGAAGGCCAACGCAGCGTTCTGCCCCTGACCGGAGAAGCTGAAGCCGAGCACGCCGACCAGGCTCCTGACCTCGGGCTGCTTGAGCATGAAGGCCTCCACCTGCTCCATCACCTTCAGGCTGCGGTTGGCCGTTGCGCCTGGCGGCAGTTGCACGTTGACGACGATGTAGCCCTGGTCCTCGTTGGGCAGAAAAGACGTCGGCAGTCGCAGCACGAGCCAGATCACCGCACCGACGATGGCCGCGTAGACGATCAACATGCGGCCTGTGCGGGCGAGCAGGCGCACCAGAAAGCTCTCGTAGCGCTTGGCCGTTCGCGAGAATCCGCGGTTGAACCAGCCGAAGAAGCCGGTCTTGGCGTGCGCGTGCCCGGCTTCGACCGGCTTGAGCAGCGTGGCGCACAAGGCCGGTGTGAGCGACAGCGCCATGAAGGCCGAGAAGCCGATCGACACGGCCATCACCGCCGAGAACTGGCGGTAGATGTTGCCCACCGCACCGGTGAAGAAGGCCAAGGGCACGAACACCGAGATCAGCACCACGGTGACGCCGATGATCGCCCCGGAGATCTGCCCCATTGCCTTGCGCGTGGCCTCGCGCGGAGGCAGGCCTTCCTCGCTCATGATGCGCTCGACGTTCTCGACCACGACGATGGCGTCGTCGACGACGATGCCCACCACCAGCACCATGCCGAACATCGTCAGCACGTTGATCGAGAAGCCCAGTGCCAACAGCGCGGCGAAGGTGCCGATCAGCGCCACGGGCACCACGATGGTCGGGATGATGGTGTAGCGCCAGCTCTGCAGGAACAGGAACATCACCAGGAACACCAGCGCCACGGCTTCGAGCAGCGTCTCCACCACCTTGCCGATCGAGATCTGCACGAAGCGCGAGGTGTCGTAGGGAACGCTGTACTTCACGCCGGGCGGGAAGTAGCGCTGCAACTCGCCCATGCGCGCATGCACGGCCTTGGCCGTATCCAGCGCATTGCCGCTGGGCGAGAGTTGCACGCCGATGCCGGTCGAGGGCTTGCCGTTCAGGCGCGCTGCGGTGGCATAGGTCTGGGCGCCGAGTTCGATGCGCGCCACGTCGCGCAGCAGCACGGCCGACCCGTCTGCATTGGCGCGCAGCACGATGTTGCCGAACTCTTCGACGTTCGCGAGTTGGCCGTCGACCACCACGGTGGCGAAGATGGTCTGGCCAGGCGTGTTGGGCAGGTCGCCGACGGTGCCCGAGGAGACCTGCGCGTTCTGGGCGCGGATCGCGTTGTTGACATCGTTGGTCGACAGGCCGAAGCCGACGAGCTTGGCCGGGTCGAGCCAGATGCGCATCGCCCGCTCTGTGCCGAACAGCTGTGCCTGTCCGACACCGGGCAGGCGCTGGATCTCTGGCAGCACGTTGCGCGACGCATAGTCGCCCAGTGCGATGGGGTCGAACTTGGGGTCGTCCGACGACAGGATGGTGAACAGCAGGAAGTTCGAGCGCGCCTGGTCCACGCGCACGCCCTGCTGGGTGACGGCTTGCGGCAGGCGAGGCGTGGCGCGGCCCAGGCGGTTCTGCACGTCCACCTGGGCGAGTTCGGGTCGGGTGCCGGGCTGGAACGTCAAAGTCAACGTACCGCTGCCGTTGGCCTGGGCGACCGATTCCATGTAGATCAGGCCCGGCGAACCGTTCATCTCCTGCTCGATGACGGTGAGCACGCTGTCTTCGAGCGTCTTTGCCGACGCGCCGGGGTAGGCCACGGTGACGACGATGGCAGGCGGCGCGACGGTGGGGTATTGCGCCACCGGCAGTTGCAGGATGGACACCAGGCCGCCAAGCAGCACGAACAGGGCGATCACCCACGCGAAGATGGGTCGGTCGATGAAGAACTTGGCCATGCGCGCGGCCCCTCAGCGGCTGGCCGCCGAGGCGGGCACGGAAGGCGTCGCAACGGACGCCGCCGGAGCAGGGCCCTGGGCGGGCAAGCCACCGGCGAACGGCACCGCCTTGACAGGCGCGCCGGGGCGCATCTTCTGGAATCCTTCGGCGATGACCTGCTCGCCCTGCTTCAGCCCGTCGAGAACGATCCATTGCGACCCGAAGGCACCACCGATCTTGACCGGGCGGGGTGCTGGTTTGCCGCCCTCGCCGACGACGAGCACGGTATCGCCCTGAGGGCCGCGTGTCACGGCCTGCTGCGGCAGCAGCATCGCGCCGACGACCTGCCCCTGTACCAGGCGCGTCCGGACGTACATGCCGGGCAGCAGGCGTCCCTGAGGATTGGCCACCTCGGTGCGCAGGGTCACCTGTGCCGATGTCGGGTCCACGGTCAGGTCGGAGAACAGCAGACGGCCACGCTGCTGCAGTTCACTGCCGTTGTCGAGCACGATGCGCACTGCGGCCGAGCCGCCGGCAGCCATGCCGGCGGTGGAGGCGGACTCGCGCAGCCGCTCGAAGTCGGCCACGGGCTGGGTCGAGTTCACGAACACCGGATCGATCTGCTGGATGAGCGCCAGCTGGGTGGCTTCGACTTGCGACACCAGCGCCCCCTCCGTCACCAGGGCACGGCCGATGCGTCCGGAAATCGGGGCCGTGACGGTGGCGTAGCCCAGGTTGAGCTGGGCCGTGCGCAGCGACGCGACGGCGGCCGCAACGTCGGCCTCGGCCTGGGCCTGGGCGGCCTGCGCGTTGACGTAGTCCTGCTCGCTGATCGCGTTGGCCTCGCGCAGCGGCTTGAAGCGCCTGGCCTGGGCGGTGGCCTGCATCAGGTTGGCCTGCGCCTTGGCCTGTGCGGCCTTGGCACTGTCGACCGCGGCCTGGTACGGCGCGGGATCGATCAGGAACAGCGCCTGCCCGGCCTTGACGTCGCTGCCTTCGCGGAAGAGGCGCTTCTGCACGATGCCCGTCACCCGAGCCCTGACCTGGGCCACCCGCGACGCCTCGACGCGACCGGGCAGCTCGGTGGTCAGCGGCGCCGTCTGCGTCGTCACGGTGACGACGCCCACTTCCGGCGGCGGCGGGGCGGCAGCACCGGGGCCTTGCTGCGCCTTCTGCTCGCCACTGCATGCCATCAGCGCCAAGGCCAGGAGGGTGGCGAGCAGGGTCGGTGTCGAGGGGGCTCCTCGGTCGGGCTGCTGGCACATGGCCGCGCCCATAGCGCTTCGCGTCACTGGGAGATCCTCGATGTCGGGTGGGAACGAACATTGGAGCCGGAAAAACCTCGCCGCCGATGAAGCGGACCTCGCGGTCCGCGGCGCGCGACCCCCGCCGGCCGCAGGCAGTATAAACATACATGTGGCAATGTATGCTTGCGCCACAATAGCAGGCGACCGGTCTCCCACGTCCCTCCGCCCGCCATGGCCCGCCGCACCAAGGAAGAAGCTCTCGCGACCCGTAACGCGCTGCTCGACGCGGCGGAACTCGTGTTCGACGCCAGGGGCGTGTCGGGCGCATCGCTGCAGGAGGTGGCCGAGAGCGCCGGGGTGACGCGGGGAGCCGTCTACTGGCACTTCGAGGACAAGGTGGACCTGTTCAACGCGATGATGGATCGCGCCATCCTGCCCTTCGAGCAGCATTGGTTGGTTGCCAGCCCTGACGATGCGGCCGACCCCCTGGGACGGCTGCAGGAGGTGCTGTGCGACATCCTGCGCCGCACCGCCACCGATGCACGCTTGCAGCGCGTGCTGACGGTCTCAACGCAGAAGGTCGAGTATGTCGGCGAGCTCGGCGGCATCCGCGAACGCCACCTGCGGGTGCGCGACCAGGCGCTGCGGCGCATCGAGGGCTTGTTGCGCCTGGCGTCGCGAGCGGGGCAGCTCGCGCCGGGTGTCGCGCCAAGGGCCGCCGCGCGCGCACTGCACGCACTGGTCGATGGCCTCATCGCCAACTGGATGCTCGATCCAAGCGCCTTCGATCTGCGGCGTGTCGGCCACCGGGCCGTCGGGCAACTGCTGGCCGGGCTCAGCGGCCAAGCCCGGCCTGCCATCCAGCGGCCGCTCCGGGATTGACCCGCGTCACCAGCGCATCGCGGCCAGATCGATGAGTCGCAGAGACGGTACTTCCGCGGGCATGGGCAGCATCGACGCGCTCCAGCGCTCCCAGCGCTCGCGCAGCTGTGCCAAGCGCTCGGGCTGATCGGCGGCGTGATCGGTGCGCTCGCGCCAATCGTGTTCAAGGTCGAACAGATGATCGTTGCCGTCGATCTGCAAGTACTTCCAGCGCCCGTCGCGCAGCGCGCGTTGCGGCGGATCGTGCATCCGCCAGTACAGCGTGCGCTCGACCTCCGGGGCGCCATCGGCCAGTTGCGGCAGCAGGTCGATGCCGTCCGGCGGCGCGGATGCGGGCATCGACACGCCGGCCGCCGCCAAGCAGGTGGCGGTCAGATCCATCGTGATCGCGACCTGCGTGGACACCCGGCCGCCGGCCATGCGGCTCGGCCAGCGCCAGAGCAGCGGAACGCGCAGGCCGCCTTCGAGCAGGTCGCGCTTGCGGCCCACGAATGGCCACATGTTCGAGAAGCGTTCACCGCCGTTGTCGCTGGTGAAGATCACCAGGGTGTTCTGCTCGAGTCCGGTGTCCCGCAGCGCGGCGAGCACCCGTCCGATGCCGTGGTCCATGGTCGTCACCATCTCGGCATAGACGCGCGGCGACCCGCCGTCGTGCGACAGGTGCCGGGCCGTGACCTTCAGTTCCCGCGCCGTCGATCCGGCCTCGTCCGACGGCGCCGACCAGGGCCAATGCGGCGCCGTGTAGTGCAGGCTGAGGAAGAACGGCCGATCCTGTCGCGCCGCATCGCGCACGCAGCCGACCGCCCGGTCGGACAGAAGATCGGTCAGGTAGCCTTGTTCGTCGACCGTCGCGTCGCCCTCGTACAGATCGGGCTCGCCGGCTTCGCCGAGGTGCGTGAAATAGCCGGCATGCCCGCCGCTGATGCCATAGAAGCTGTCGTAGCCGCTCCTCAGCGGGCCGTGTTGCGGCACCGCGCCGAGATGCCACTTGCCGATCAGCGCGGTCGAGTAGCCGGCCTCGCGCAGCAGGCCGGGCAGCGTCGGGTGGTCCGGCGGCAGGCCCATGCCGGGTTTGCGGCGGTCCGCGTGGCGAAGCGGCTCGGCGATGCCGAGCGCGAACCGGTATTGCCAGCGCCCGGTGATCAACGCGACGCGCGTGTTGGTGCACAGGCAAGAGTTCGCATAGCCCTGGGTGAAGCGCACGCCTTCGCGCGCCAGACGGTCGAGGTTGGGCGTCTCGAAGTCGAACTGGCCGTAGCAGCCGAGATCCGCATAGCCGAGGTCGTCGGCGACGATCATCAGGATGTTCGGAGCCGGGCCACGGGCGCCTTCCATGGGCTCAATCCTTGAGGATGTTCTTGTTGACAATGAGCTCGGTCCAGCGCTGCTTTTCGCGCGCCAGCCAGCGGCGGGCCTCGTCGGCGTCCGAGTTCAGCCTGACGTAGCCGTTCTTCTCCAGATAGGCAGCGATCTCGGCCGAGTCCATCGACGCCCGCACCTCTCTCGCGAGCCGCTCCTTCGCATCGGCCGGCGTGCGCGCGGGAACGAGCAGTACCACTGCATTCTCGACCTTGAAGTCGGGGTAACCCAGTTCCGCCACCGTCGGCACGCCGGGCAGCTGCGGCAGACGCTGGGCGCCGGCGACAGCCAGTGCCGCCAGCTTCCCGCTGCGCACATGCGGGATGACGTTGCCCGCGACGATGAATCCGGCATCGACGTCGCCGGCCAGCAGCGCGTTGATGGCCGGTGCGCCGCCGTTGTACGGCACATGGTTGGCCTTCAGGCCGCCGGCCACCGAGGCCAGATAACTGGTGGCGAGGTGGCTGGTCGAGCCGATGCCCGCCGACGAGTAGGAGAAGCCATCGCGCTGCGCCAGGCGCAGGAAGTCGGCGAAGGACTTGACCGACCCGCCCGCCTTGACTGCCAGCACCGCCGGCTGCACCGCGAGGATCGCCAGCGGGTCGAGGTCCGAGGGGTCATAGCCCAGCGTGCTCTTGAACAGCAGCGGGTTGACGGTTGTGTAGGCCTCGGACGTGATGAGCGCGGTCGTGCCGTCCGGTGCGGCCCGCGCCGCAGCGGCCGCGCCGATGTTGCCGTTGGCGCCGACGACGTTCTCGACGATCACCGTCTTGCCCGTCGCGCGCTGAATCTGTTCGGCGACCATGCGCGCGAGCACGTCGCTGGCGCCTCCGGCCGCGAACGGCATGATGATCCGCGTGCGCTCGGCGGCGGGCGACCGCGCCGAGGCGAGCAGGGTCGAGGCAAGCAACGCGAGTGTGCGCCGGCGTGGCAGCATGGCAGTCCCCTTGCAAGTGTTGGTGTCGGTCAGGCGGGCGCGTGCCCGAGCGCATAGCGCTCGAACACCTCGTCCGGGGCGTCGTGCTGGCGCAGCACTGCGCGCGCCGCCGAGATCAGGCGCTCGACGACCTCGGGCCGGTCGGCCGCGGCGAGGTGCCGCTTCTGCGCGTAGTCGTCATGCAGGTCGAACAGCATGCTGCGCGCGTCGAGGAAGCCGCCGTTGAGCTCGGGACGCTCGCCCTGGCGCAGCGCCGGTATGCGCAGCGGTCGAACGCCCTGCGAGAAGTCGAACGCGCGCCCCAGCGTGGCGCCGAGCAGCTGATCGACCGGGAACATCCGGTTCATGTGCGTCGGCATCAGCGTGTACTCGTACAGGCCCTCGCCCGACATGTCGGCCGGGTAGTGGAAGTAGGTGTAGCGTCCGTCGGTCACGTTCAGGCTCCCGCCGAAGATGCCGTACAGCGCCACCTCGCGCAGTTGGCGGTCCTGCGCAAGCAGCGGCAGCAGCGACTTGCCGGTGGTTTCGGCATCGGCGGCGAAGCCGAAGCAGTCCAGCAGCGTCGGCGCGAGGTCAATCGTCTGCGTCAGGCCGGCGCAGCGGCGGCCGGCGTGCTGGCGGGACGCGGGCGTGTAGATCATCAGCGGGATGTGCGCGACCTCGTTGTAGAACGGCATGCGGCACTTGCCCCACCAATCGTGCTCGGACAGCAGGAAGCCGTGGTCCGTGGTCAGCACCAGCGCCGTGTCCTGCCACAGGTCGTGACGATCCAGGTAGTCGAGCAGTTCGCCGAAATAGTGGTCGCACATGCGCACCAAGGCCGCGAAGTTGGCGCGCATCTGCTCGCAGGCCTGGGCATCCTCGACGACCGCGTCGTAGCGCGGCCAGTCCAGCACCGGCCGGCTCTCATCCACGCCTGCGGCGAGCCGGAAGCGCTCGGGCGCAAAGAAGGGCTCGTGCGGGTCGAAGCACTCGATCTGCAGCAGCCAGTCGTCGGCGTCGCGGTTCTGGTCCAGGAACTCGATCCCGCCGCGAAAGCATTTGACGCAGGGGAAATCGGCCTCGTCCTTGATGTACTCCCGCGTGATGCAATGCATCATGCGCTTGCCGTCCTGCGGCAGCGTGTAGTTGCGCGGGTCGTACATCTTCTTGAAGCGCTCGATCGGCGGTTGCACCATCGCCTTCCACTTGTCGTTCTCCTGTCCGCGGATGAAGTCCCAGGAGTCGTAGCGCTGGTGGTAGGTGGCGCCGCCATCCTCAAAGTAGTGGAAATGGTCGCTGACGAGGTGTGTGTACACGCCCGAGCGGCCCAGGCGCTCGAACACCGATCGGTCGAAGGGCTCGAGCGGGCCCCATCCGCGGTGCAGGAAGTTGTAGCGGCCGGTGTGCATCTCGCGCCGCGCCGGCATGCACGGCAGGCTGCCGGCCCAGTGGTTGTCGAACACCACCGCGCGCCGGGCAAAGCGGTCGAAGTTGGGCGTCGGCACCCAGGTGCTGCCATACGCGCCCAACGCGTTGCGTACCAGCGAGTCGAAGAGGACGAAGATGAGTTTCATGGACGGCGCAGTGTAGAAATCCCGACCCGATTACCGGAAGTGCCAAAATCTCATCACCCGATAACTTTTGATGAACGGCATGCGCCTGCTCTACTCGCGCCACCTGGAGCATTTCCTGGCCGTCTGCGAAGCCGGCAGCCTGAGGCGGGCGTCACAGGCCAGCGGCCTGACCCAGCCCGCACTGACCAAGAGTCTGCGCGTGCTGGAAGGCGCGCTGTCCGTAAGCCTGTTCGAGCGCAGGCCGTCGGGCATGGTGCCGACGCAAGCGGCGCTGATCCTGCGCCGCCACGCCTTGCACATCGTGCAGAGCAGCCGCTACCTGGCCATGGAGCTCGGCATGCTTCGCGCCGGGCACTCGGGAACCCTGCGCATCGGCAGTGGCCTGGTCTGGAGCACCACGCGCATGCCCCAGTGGCTGGCAACGCTGCACGCACGCTTCCCCCGGTTGGAGATCGCCTTGCACACCGGCGTATCGGAGCAACTCACGCCGAAGCTGCTCGACGGCCAGCTCGACGTGCTGGTGGCCTCCACGCCGCGCGAGCCGCTGCCCGCGGGCTTCACCACCGTGCCGCTCGAGGAGGTCGACATGGTGGTGTTCGCCCGGCGCGACCATGAACTGGCAGGTCGGCGCCGCCGACCCACGCTGGCGCATGTGGCCGAGCACAACTTCGTGTGCTTTGCCGACGACCCCGAGTGGCAGCGCCAGGCCGACGTCGCGTTCGACGCCGCGGGGCTGAAGCCCCCGCGGGTCGCGCTGCAAAGCTCGTCGCTCGAGGTCCTGCTGGCCGCCGTGGCCGCCTCGGACAGCCTGGCACTGATGTCCGTCTCGCTCGCCCCAAGGGCCGCGGCTTCGGGGTTGGTCCCGCTGCACTTGCCGGCCCCGGTCTGGCGAATTCGCATGGCGCTCAGCCACCGGGACCCTGCCGCCGAGTTCGCGCCGGTGCGCGACCTGCTTGCGTTGGCCCGCATGGAAGGTCAGTAGACGCCCATCGCCAGGCCGGCCGCAAACGCGGCGCCCAGGTCGGCGCAGCGCGCGAGGTCGTCCGCGCCGATACGCTTTTCGCGCAGGATGTCCGCCTGCGTCTGCGCGTGCGTGCACACGATGATCGGTTCGGCGATCGCACGCAGCCGCCAGCCCGTGGCGATGCGCCCGATCTGCCGTGCGGCATTGCTGCCGTCGCTGCCGGCGCAGATCAGGATCGCGCACGGGCGCCCGTTGATCCGGTCGAGCACCGCGTAGTAGCAGCGATCGAAGAAATCCTTCATCAGGCCGGAGACCGCGGCCAGGTTCTCCGGCGCGGCGAACACCAGGCCGTCCGCGGCGAGCACGTCGTCCGGCCCGGCGTCGCGCGCGTGCAGCAGCCGAACGTCCACCTCGCCGGCGCGCGCCGCGGCGTCGGCCGCCGCGCGGGCCATCTGCAGCGTGCCGCCGGTCATCGTGTGGTAGACCACCAGCAGCGAGCGCCGCGCGGTCGTCACGCCGCAGCCCTCCGCCGCGTCACGCCGCCGATGCGAACCCGTGGAACGAGGTGAACTCCTCCGGCGCGGCCCGCTCGGTGATGAAGGCGTTCTCCGGGGCCGACGTATCCTCGTGCCCGAGCGCCACCCCGCACAGCAGGATCTCGCTGTCGGCCAGCGGCAGGTGCCGGCGCGCGATTCCGTGGAACCAGGCGAACGCCGCCTGCGCGCAGGTATGCAGGCCCTGTGCGCGCGCGGCCACGAGGATGTTCTGCAGGAACATGCCCACGTCCATGAAGCTGCCGGTGTTCAGCCGTCGGTCGAGCGTCACGAGCAGCCCCACCGGCGCGTCGAAGAAGGTGTAGTTGCGCAGCATCTGGCGCTCGCGCGCGACCCTGTCGTCGCGCTGGATGCCGAGCGTCGCGTAAAGGCCGAAGCCGCAGCGGCGCCGCCGCTCGAGGTAGGGCTCGAACCAGGCCGTCGGGTAGTAGGCGTACTCGGGCTGGTGACGGTCCGGGTCGCCCTGGGCGGCCGCGACGATCTCATTGCACAGGCGGTCCCGCGCCTCGCCGGCCACCGCATACACGCGCCAGGGCTGCACGTTGTTGCCGCTCGGCGCGCGGGCCGCCACTTCGAGGATGTGCCGCACGGTCTGCGCCGGCACGGGCGTCGGCAGGAAGCGGCGGACGGACTTGCGGCTGCGGATGGCGTCGTCGACATGCATGCGATGGTCCTTGGTTGCGCGCCGTCGGCCGGGCGGCCCGCCCCGGGCCGGCGGCCGTGTCCACTGGACGTTTTTCGGCGCATCGGATACTCTCGAATGATGGATTCTACCAAACGTACGTTTGATTGGACGCCCACCGCGGAAACCGCCGCCGCGTCAAACTTGGCCGCGTTCGTCCGCCATTGCGGCGAAGCCGACCTCGACGCGCTGAGCCGTCGTGCCGATGCCGATCCCGCGTGGCTGATGACGCGGGTGTTCGAGTTCTGCGACTTCCGCTTCTACCAGCCGCCGCGGCAGATGCTCGACACGTCGCGCGGCCTCGAGTGGGCGCGCTGGTGCGTCGGCGGCACGACCAACATCGTGCTGAACTGCATCGACCGCCATCGCGGCACACCCGCCTGGGAGCGGCCTTTTCTCGTCTGGGAGGGCGAGGACCCCGCCGCCCGGCGCAGCCTCACCTACCGTGATTTCGATGCCGAGGTCTGCCGCCTGGCCGGCGCACTGCGACGGCTCGGCGTCGAGCGCGGCGACCGCGTCGGGCTGTACATGCCCAACCTGCCGGAGACCTTCATCGCTTTCTTCGCGGTGCTGAAGATCGGCGCGGTCGTGATGCCGCTGTTCTCGGGCTTCGGCCCGCAGCCGCTGGTCGCGCGGCTGAACGACGGCGAGGCCAAGGTCGTGCTCACGGTCGACGGGACCTGGCGGCGCGGCACGCCCGGCGCGATGAAGTCGGTGCTCGACGAGGCGCTGGCCTCGACGCCGAGCGTGCGGCACGTGCTGGTGCTGCGCCACCTGGGCGAGGCCATCGCCTGCCCGATGCGCGCCGGACGCGACATCGAATGGGCCGCAGCCGTGGCGCGCGAGAGCGCCGAGTTGCCCACCGCTGAGATGGCCGCCGACGATCCCTCGGTGCTGCTTTACACCTCGGGCACCACCGGCAAGCCCAAGGGCTGCGTGTGGACGCACGTGAGCTTCCTGGGCTCGATGGTGACGCGCGACATGCACATCTGCGCCGACTTCCGCGCCACCGACCGCTTCTTCTTCATGAGCGACATGGGCTGGATGGTCGGCGCCATGTGCGCCTGCATCCCCAGCTACTTCGGCGGCAGCCTGCTGGTGGCCGAAGGCACGCCCGACTTCCCGGACACCGGGCGCTTCTGGCGCCTGCTGCAGGACCACAAGGTCACCTACGTCGGCGTGGCGCCGACGCTGATCCGCGGCCTGATGCGCTATGGCAACGAGGAGGTCGAGCGCTTCGACCTCTCGGCGCTGCGCGTCACGGTCTCCGGTGGCGAAGCCTGGACGGAAGCCCCGTGGCGCTGGTTTTTCGACCACGTCTGCAAGCGACGCCTGCCGTTCCTCAACATCGTCGGCGGCACCGAGGTCGGCGGCTGCAACTTCACCGGCACGCCGATGCACCCGCTGCGGCCCGGCTCGTTCGGCATGGGCGGCCTGGGCGTCGGCGCCGACATCGTGGACGACGCGGGCCGGGCGGTGGCCCCCGGCCAGGTCGGCGAACTGGTGCTGCGCAACCCGAACATCGGCTTCACCAAGAGCCTGTGGCGCGACGACGAGCGCTACCTCGACAGCTACTGGCGCACCCTGCCGGGCCTGTGGGTGCATGGCGACTTCGCGATGCGCGACGAGGACGGGCTCGTCTACATCCTCGGCCGCAGCGATGACACGATCAAGGTCTCGGGCAAGCGCACCGGGCCGTCGGAGATCGAGACGCTGCTCACCGGCACCGGCAAGGTGTCCGAGGCCGCGGTGATCGGCGTGCCCGACGCGGTCAAGGGCTCGGCCATCGTCTGCGTGTGCGTGCCGATGCCAGGCGTCGCCACCGACGCCGCGCTCGAGCAGGAGCTGTCCGCGGCGGTGGTGCACGGCATGGGCGCCTCGTACCGGCCGCGCCAGGTGCTGCTCGTGGGCGACCTGCCCAAGACGCGCAACATGAAGATCATGCGGCGCGTGGTCCGCTCGGTCTACAGCGGCGGCAGCCCGGGAGATCTGTCGTCGCTGGTCAATCCCGAAGCCGTGGCCGAACTGCAGGCGCGGCTCGCGGAGTGAAGGCGGCCCCGGCTCACGGCGTCCCAAGCGCCGACAGCGCCGCGACGTAGCCCGAGTCGCGCGCCTCGAACCCGGCGACGGGCTCGCCCACGCGCCTCAGCAGGCCGTCGCCGAGGCCGTAGACGAGACCGTGCACCTCGACGCCCCGGCCGCGCTCCCAGGCCCGGCGCAGCACCGTGGTCCGGCACACGTTGCTGACCTGCTCGATCACGCTGAGTTCGCACAGGCGCGCGGCGCGCTCCTCCGGCCCGGGCAGCTCATCGAGCCGCTCGACATGCTTGCGCGCCACGTCCTCGATGTGCCGCAGCCAGTTGTCCGCCAGGCCGGTGCGGCGCTGCTCGACGACCGCCTGTACCGCGCCGCAGCCATAGTGGCCGACCACCAGCACGTGTTCGACCTCGAGCACTTCGACCGCATATTGCAGGGCGGTCAGGCAGTTGAGGTCGGAGTGCACCACCAGGTTGCCGACGTTGCGGTGGACGAAGATCTCGCCGGGGCGCAGGCCGACGATCTCGTTGGCGGGAACACGGCTGTCCGAGCAGCCGATCCAGAAATAGCGCGGCGCCTGCTGGCGGGCCAATCGGCGGAAGAAGTCGGGCTCGGCCTCGCGGCACCGCGCAGACCAGGCCCGGTTGTTGGCCATCAACGGTTCGATCGTGCACATGATGTTCTCCGGCGTTGCGGGGGCCGGGGCGGCTCAGCGCCCCTTCCACACCGGCTTGCGCTTCTCGGCGAAGGCGCGCGGCCCTTCTTGCGCGTCCTCGCTGGCGTAGGCGGCGCGGTAGATGTTGTGCGCCAGCGCCATGCCGGCGTCGCAGCCGGCGCTCATCGCGGTGAGGATCGATTCCTTGCCCGCCATCACCGACAGCGGCGCGTTGTCGCGGATGCGCTCGGCGAGCGCCTGGGCGCGCGCACGCACCGCGTCGGGTGTGTCCTCGAGGTAGTTGATGAAACCGAGCGCGTGGAAGGTCTCGATCGGGTAGAGATCGCCGGTCAGGACCATCTCCATCAGCAGCGGCTGCGGCAGCATCCACAGCAGCGGGATCGCCCACGGGCTGCCGCGGCCGGCGATGCGCGTCTCGGTGATGCCCACCTGCGTGCCCTTCAGGCCGACGCGCAGGTCGGAGTTCAGGCTCAGCATCATGCCGCCGGCGATCAGGTGCCCGGTCATCGCCGCGACGATGGGCTTGGCGACGCGGCGCTGGCGGCCGTGGAACGGGTCCTTCATCTTCGTGAGGATGTCCACGCCCTCCTCCTTCTTCACGCGCGCGGCCTCGCGCAGGTCGAGGCCGGCGCAGAAGGTGCCGCAGTCGGCCGATGTGAGGATGGCCACGCGCACGTTCTTGTCGGCGTCGACCTCGCCCCAGCAGTCATGCAGGCGGTTTGCCGCAGCGGGCGAGAGCGCGTTGCGGATCTCGGGGCGGTTGATCTTGACGGTGGCAATGCCGTCTCGCACTTCGTAGATGACGGTGTCGGCGTCGTTCATGGCGTCTTTCGTTCGGTGGTGTCGATCAGGCCGCTGGCACGTGCTTGCGCCGCCAGGCTGGCGCGCGCTTGTCGAAGAAGCTCGCGAGGCCCTCGCGCGCTTCCTCGGTCTCCCAGAAATCGGCCAGGCGGTCGACGGTGTAGATCAGGTTGTCCGGCGTGTCGTGGCTCAGCACGTACTGCACCAGCTTCTTGGTCATCTGCACCGCGCCCGGCGCGCAGGCCAGTGCGAGGTCGATCTCGGCGTTCACCGTGTCGTCGAGTTCCGCGGCGGGGACGACCTCGTGCACCAGGCCGTGGCGCTGCGCCTCGGCGGCGGGCATGATCTTGCCGTTGAGGAACACGCGCCGCGCGTAGCTTGGACCGAGCTTGGCCGCGACATAAGGCGAAATCGTCGCCGGCACCAGGCCCAGCCGCACCTCGCTCAGCGAGATGCGCGCACTGTCGACTGCCACCGCCACGTCGCAGATGGCGATCAGGCCGACGCCGCCGCCGTAGGCCGAACCGTTGATGCGGCCGATGATCGGGCGCCCGAAGCCGTCCAGCCGCGCCAGCAGCGCGGCCAGCGGCGCGCCGCTGCGGATGCGGCTGGCGCGGTCAAGGCTGCCCTGGCTCTGCTGCCAGCGGAAGTCGCCGCCAGCGCAGAAGTTCTCGCCCTCGCCGCTCAGCACCACGACGCGCGCCGCGGGGTCGGCCTCGATGCGGTCGAGCGCCTGGCCGATCTCCTCGAACATCGTCGGGTTGAGGGCGTTATGCACGTCGGGCCGGGCCAGCGTGAGGTGGGCGACGCCGGCGGCGTCGATGTCGAGCCGGATGGTCTGGAAGGCGCTCATGGGAAATGGGGTTTGAAGTGGGTTGGATGACAGCGGGCCGGTTCAGCCGCGCGTGACCTTCCAGGCCGCCGGGCGCTTGGCGAGGAACGCGGCGATGCCTTCGCCGGCGTCCTCGGTCTCCCAGGCGTCGGCCAGCGCGGCGGCGGTGTAGTCCATGCACTCGCGCGGCGGACGGCCGATCACGTCGTTGAACAGCCGCTTGGTCGAGGCGATGGAGCCGGCCGGCAGGGCGAGGATCAACGCCAGTTCCTCGTCCACCGCGCGGTCCAGTTCCTCAGGCGCGACGACGCGGTCCACGAGGCCGATGCGCTCGGCCTGCGCGACGTCGATGA
>VFQQ010001719.1_pt1 | contig 28615 bp, 52 predicted proteins | sample 3512341 | NCBI WGS metagenome assembly VFQQ01 (sample SAMN10412373, study PRJNA504923) | tailings metagenome | isolation source: Relicate 2 Philex TSF1 revegetated site | place: Philippines: Tuba, Benguet | collected 2017-08-29
GTTGTGCAGTTCGGGTGCCGAGCAGAGGGGGGGAAGGGGGTTCAGCGGGGCGTGGCATCCGTAGGGGCTGTGTTGCATTGTGTTGCATTGCTCAGGGGGGTGCTGTGCGCATGAAGACTGGGGGTGGGAGACAACACGGGCTGGAGAAGACACGGGGGTGGAGACAGCACTGGAGAGACACGGGGGGTGTTGCTGTTGCAGTATGGCTGGTGGGGACGGGGAGGTAAGCGCGGGGTTGCGCGCAAATACATGCGTGCGTTGGGACTGGGTGGCGGCCTCTCAAGGCTGCCGCTGGGCAGCCTGGTGGTGGCGTGGAGTTTGGGGGGAGAGGGGTGCGGAGTTAACAGGAAAAGCAAAGCGGCCTACTAGGCTCCGCCGCCGCGGTGCGATTGGGCAGGCCGAGGGAGCGATGGGGAGCTCAAAACCGGCTGCGCCGGCGGCAGGGCCGGCCGGAAAAATCGAATCCTTCTGGAAAAGCAGTGAGGGGGCACGTGCTGACGATGGGCAATCCCGGGTTCAGGTAAATAGGGGCTGCATTCGTTCATTGGGGCGGGCCGCCGCCCCGCCCGCAGCATGCGCAGCAGCCATGCAATCGGGCGGCCGCTGCGGCATGCGCGCGCCGGGCGGGGCGGCGAGCGCCGCTATATATGCCAGCATCGTGCCGTGCCTGTTGGGTGTTGTGCAATACGGTGCTCGTTGTGCTGTGCTGTGCTGTGTGAAGGACAGCTGCTGCCCTGGGAAGGAGCGGGCCGGGCGGCGGTTGGGAGCGAGGTCCTGGCTGGTGCGAAGCACCTGAAGTGGCGGCTGGGGCGGGCGCCAGTGCCGCTGGTGCAAGCCGGCCCGGCAGCGGCTGGGACAGGCGCCAGTGCCGCTGTTAGGCAGCGGCTCAGTGCCGCTTGGAGGGCTTCAGCAGAGCTGGAGGGGCCTCAGTGGCGCTTGGAGGGCGCGACCTTGATGCGGCTGCCGTTGAAGGGCCCAAACAGCACCTGCAGGGAGGGCGGGTGGGCGTGCCGCACACCAATCACCCATTGGGTTCCGCGAGTGGCTGATCAGGTGCCATCTTCAGCTCATCTGCTGCATTGCCATCTGGTTGGCCCCGGCCGCCACACCGCAGCAGACACTGCATATGCATGCAACAAATGAAGTGCGCAGCCAACCGGCTCAACGCCAGCCCAGCGCACCTGCTGCCTCATGTGTTGCACGGCCACTGGCGTATTTTACTCAGTACGCATACGACACAAAGCCAACAAACCGCCCTCCCAATGCTCAGCGCACCTGCTGGTTCATGTGCTGCATGGCGACTGTCGCGTACACTGGGTGGGCGTACGACACGAAGCCGTAGCCGCGTGACAGGTGGCTGCCCTTCTCCTTGATCACCTGCAGGGCGAGAACAGGCACAGACAACGTTTGAAGATACGTTGCAGTGACGGCCAGGAAGCTGTAGCTGGAGGACAGCTGGCTGCCCTTCTCGTTGATGACCTGCAAGGCGATGAGCGAGCAACAAAGAGGATGGCTAGTTTTATTACAGGGAGTGCAGACGGGCTGCGTGGGCTGCAGCTGGCAGACAGCGGCGCCGCTGCCTCACAGCCCGGCCGCCAACAGCTCACCACCTTGCACTGCCTGCTCCCTCAAAAGGCAAAGCAACCAGAAACCCAGTAAATGACCTGCAACACCATTTCCCACCTGCACGTGTGTGATGGGCCCAAAGGGCGCAAAGGCGCACGCCAGCGTGTACTCATCGACTGTGCCTGCTTGGAGGGGGGTGGGGGAGACAGAATCACACTTAACACACTGGGAATGCTGCAACACTGTGTTGTTCACGCCAGCCTGTACTCATCCACGGTGCCTGCTTGCTTGCAATTGTTGAGAGGAGGGAGAGGCAGTTTGACTAGATGATACTTTGTGGCAGCGAGCGTGAACTCATCCACGGTGCCTGCTTGGGAGGGAGGAAACCAGGTGGGAGGCAAGCGCATGTTGACAGCCAGCAGGCAGACAGGGCAACAGGAGCTTGCGTGCAGCGGGGAGCGACCAACGCTGCGCGGCACTGCATCGAGCAAACTGCCATTTCATCCCCTGCCCCACAGCTGTGAAACGCGCGCCGCCCACCTGGCAGGTTACCCACATGCCCACCCCAGACGAACCCCAATCGTCTATGCAAACAGCACACGGTGCACACCCCCGCTTGATGGTGAGCAACCCAACCCATCACCCACCTGGCAGGTTGCCCACATAGACAGTGTTGACTGCCCCGCTGGCATCGGCTGCCATGGAGCCTGCAGGTGCGGCGGGAACAGGGCAGGCAGTTGGGTACTCAGCTCAGAATGGGCGCAGGCCACAACCGCACGGGTGGCAAGGAGTGGCCTGCGCTGACAAGTTCAGTGCACGCTCAACCACAGAATGGGCGCAGGCCACAACCGCACGGGTGGCAAGGAGTGGCCTGCGCTGACAAGTTCAGTGCACGCTCAACCACAGAATGGGCGCAGGCCACAACCGCACGGGTGGCAAGGAGTGGCCTGCGCTGACGATTCCGGTCAGCAGGCTCCCATGAAAGCAGCATGCAAGCGCAGCCTGCCGCTCCTACAAGTGCAGGGTGCCATCCTGACTAGAACCGTGCAGCCAAACCCCCAAGCCAGGGCTGCATCGGTGGCTTACCTGAGAGCTCGGGCAGGCTGCTGGAATAGCTGGCGCTGCCGCCCAGCCTGCTGTTGCCGCCGCCCGCATAGTCAATGTTGTTCAGGTCTCCAGAGCGAGCTGGGGAGAGCAGGGAGGCGGACGCAGTGCCGCTGCCACTCGTGCCGCTGCCGCTGCCGGCGGCGCTGCCGCCGCGCTGCGGCGGCGGGGCGCCGCCACGGCCGCTGCGCACTGCAGCTGCCTCTGCTGCTGCTGATGTGGCGCTGCCCTGGTTGTCATTGCCCTGCTCCTCCCGGCGCTCGCGAGCGGCAGCTGCCGCAGCTGACGCGCCGCCCTCTGCAGCCGCAGCGGCTGCGTGCAGCTGCTGCAGCAGCTCGCGCTCGTTGCGTGCAGAAGGGCTGGCCTCGGCGGCGGTGGCGCCGCTGCCGCTGCCGCCGCCGCTGCTGCCGTTGCGGGGGCGGGCGGCGCCGCCGCGCGTGCTGTGCTGCGCCGCCTCCAGCGCTGCAATCGCGGCATGGTCCAGGCTGGCTTGGCGGCTGGAAGAGGGCACGCCCCCCAGCGCGCTCTCCATGCGAGACGGGAAGTGCGGCAGGCTTTCCATGCGGGATGGGAAATGTGGCAAGCCGCCGCTGGCCACCCGCCCCATGCTGCCCCCGCTGCCGCGCGGAGACAGGCTGCCGCTCGCCACCGGCGACGTGGCGCCCGTGCTGGTGTTGGATAGGCGGGCGGGGCGGGGGGCGCCGCCCGCGCCGCCGCCGCCAAACTGCGCCTGCTGGTGCTGGTACACCATGTAGCCGGGTGCGGTGCCCGCCCACTGCTGCATGCTCTGCATGAAGGCGGCCGGGGGTGCGACCATGACCCAGCCGCCGCCGCCCATGCTGGCAGGGCCCGGAGCGCCGCCGCTGCCCATAGGAGCCAGCCCCACAGGCATGCCGCCAGGGGCGGTTGCCATCATGGGCAGCGCTGCCATGGCCGGCTGGCCGCCGCCAAACATGGCTGGCTGGCCCTGGAAGGCGGGGGCCGGCTGGGGGCTGCCGGGCGAACCAGCACCCACGAAGGCGCCTTGGGCCTGCGAGGGGGGTGGAAGGCGGGGAGGCCATTCAGTGCATGGCTTCCATGCAGGGTTGGAAGGCAGGCAGGCAGGCAGGCAGGTGCATGGCCTCCGGGCAGCCCGCAAGTCGACCGGCAGGATTGGCGGCTGCTGGTGCAGGGCAGCCAAAAACATCAATGCACTGCAGCGAGCAAGCATGCGGCAGAGCGCAGCGTCTGATCCAAACCCAACCTTCCTCCCTCCCATCGCACCTGGGGCCCCATGGCCATGCGCTGCATCATGGCTGCCTGCGCCTGGAAGGCGGCAAAGCCCTGGGGGGCGCTGCCACCGCCGCCGCTGCCATTGCCGCCACTGTTGCCTCCACCGCCGCCGCCGTTGCCGCCACCCTGCATGGGACCACCCTGCATGGGGCCGCCGCCCATCTGGGCGCCAGGCTGGCCGCCACCCACCATCCAGGGCACAAAGGAGGGGCCGGAGGGCGAGCCTGCAGCAGAGCAGCGGGGCGCAGGAGCAAAAAGGGGCGAGGTGAGGATGCAAGCATCACAAGGTGGTCTGCAGCCCTGGGCAGGATTTGCATGCTGACGGCCCCAGCCCCACTTGTGAATGACTCGTGCCGTTCGGTCCACTCCATGGTACCACCACCCGCCGCCTGCAAACCTGCTGGAAACGCTCTCCAAACACCCTCCCGCCCAGCTCACCCAGGCCCCAGCCAGCCAGCTGTGGCGACTGGCTGCTTGCTGGCGTGTGGCCCCGCCCGTGCCCCTGCTGCGGCGGGTTCTCGCGAATCGCCTGGATGTGGTGCATGAGCGAGGCTGAAAAGCCGGCTGAACCTGCCCCGCCCGGCCCTGGGGCAGAGGGATCGGAGCCAGCAGCGCTGCGGCCGGCACCGCCGCGCGCGGAGCGCCGCCCCCGCGCGCCGCCGTTGCCGCCGCCGCCGCCGCCGCTGCTGCTCTCGCTGCTGTGGCGGGTGAGGTTGATGGGTGGAGGCACGCGGCCGGGCGGGAAGGCGGGCACTGAGCTTTCGGCTGGCGCTTGAATGCCGCTGCCGCTGTGCCCGCTGCCGCTGAGCCCGCTGAGCCCGCTGTGCCCACTGCCGCTGCCGTTGCCGGTGTCGTACTGCCCAGCCGCGGCCTCCTGGTCCCCTTTAGAGCGTGGGGTGGAGGGCCCAGCTGCCGGCAGGCTGCCACTTGACAGCGTAGCCTCCTCATCAACTGGTGCCGAGGGGCAGGAGCGGCCTGCCGGCCCCGCCAGCGCAGCCGCCGCCGCCGCTGTCGCTGCCGCGACTGCCGCAGCAGACACCTCATCTGCCGCCGTCGGCTTGCCACCTGCCGCAGCAGCGGCGGCGGCAGCCGGCGCCGCCTCGGCTGCAGCTGCCGCTGCCGCGCCATCTGTGGCTGCGGGTGCCATGCTGAGGCCAGCCATGCCGTCAGCCAGTGCCGCTGCACCGCCTGCCGCCTCAGCAGGCTGCGTCTGTGTGGACTGCTCGCTGAGCTGCAGGCACAGCAGGCGCCCCGAAGCAGCACCCACAACTAGCCGGCCATTGGGCAGCCAGGCCAGGGCGGTTGCTGCATCTGCATAAGTGGGCAGGTGGGCGCAGGAGAGGCAGAGGGAGTGAGGTGGGTTGCTGCATTGGCTGCAGGCAAGCACTGCTGTGACAGCAGTTTGCCGCAGCCGCACACGCTGCTGCAACGGCAGTCCCAGTGCGCTTCCCCGCAGGGCTCTCTAGTACAAAACCCCCAACTCTGGGTGCAAGAGAGCCGCACCTGGGAAACTAGGGTCCAGCACCGCATAGGCCACCGGCCCCAGCACGCCTCCCCGCCGGAACTGGTGGCAGTCAAAGAGCGCGACCTTGCCGCTGCTGCTGGCGGTTGCCTGCACAACACAAACAGTTGGGACACGCAATCGACATAGGGTGTTTGGAACTTGCACAGTATGACCTTGCCGTCGCTGACCCCGGTTACTTGCACACCAGGATAGTAAGAGCAGCTCTACATGGGTGCACACAGCCCTGATGCATGCTCACACCCGCCACACCAGCATACGCCACCGCGCCCCAAGCAACGGAAGCGCCCTCAGCACAGCAGCAGACAGTACCTACACCCAGCAACCCCAGCGCACCAGCAGGTGCCCTTGGGGTTTGAACGCCGGCGCTGCGACGCTGCTAAACCAACCCACACAACCACAAGGAATGCAAGCAAGCGCACCAGCAGGTGCCCCTCAGGCTGGAACGCCAGTGCTGTGATGCGGCTGCGAGCCTCGTGGCCGCAGCAGGCAATCGACTGGCCGCGCTCGGCGCCCGACGCGTCAGACAGGTCCCTGCGGCGGCGAAGTGATGCCCAAGCAAATGTGAGGGACGCAGCTGCAGGGCAGCCAGCGCACCGATGCACTTGCAATGATGAGAGGCATGGCTGGGCTGCCGGCTGCAGCAGGAAGGCGGAAGTCTGGACGCACACAGTGCCGCATACGCCACAACTGATTGCCAGGGACAATGCATTGAAGCATCACATGCTCACCAGACTGCACAGTCGGAGCCGTCCGCGGTTGCCAGGTACTGGCCGGAAGGGTCCCACTGCAGCACTTCCACCTGTGCACAACAAGGGCAGGTTCCAAAGCAGACACAGGCGTCAGAGCACAAGCTGCAGCCGAGGCAAGCTGAGCAAGCAGCATCGGGTATAGCAGCTTGAAGTGGCGAGCGGCTTTGATTGAACTCCAGCCAGCATACACACGAGTGGGAGTGCAATGCAATCGATCCGCAGCAACACCTCTTTCCGTGCATACTGTGCAAGCCCTGCGCGCTCTGCAAACCATGCCTGCCCTGCCTGCTTTGCAACCCCCGCAAGCTTTGCTCTCACCGGCGCCTCAAACTCCTGCAGGCGCAGCGGCTGCCCCGGGTCCTCTCCCTCAAACAGCAGCGACTGCAGGTCCCAGCAGTGCACCTGCGCAAAGGTCCAGGGGAAACAGCAGTGCTGCTGCAGTCAGTGCGGGCACAGCAGTGCATGCGCCTGCATGCAGCTGGGCAGCGGCGACTGCATGTCCCAGCAGCGCAGTTGGCAAAGCCGGCAGGATACGGTGTGGTAGGTGCAGTCAGGTCACAATTACCCATCAATCGTTCTGAAATGCTGCTGCCGCTGCTCGACAGCATTCCGGCAAAATGATCATCATCAGCATGCATGCCCAGCTGCCAAGGCGGCAGCAGCTGCCCAACCGACCGGCTGCAGCAATCCGAGTGTTCTGCCCCGCACCTCGTTTGCTGTTGTGCAGCTGGCGGCAACTAAGGGCGCCCCCAAGGCGGCCGCGATGCACGCATAGGCCGGCTGCTGCTCCGGCGGCGGCTCGCCGGTCGGCGGCGCCAGCTCGCAGCCTTCTGTTGCGCCGCCGTCGCGCCAGCAGTGCAGGCCGGTAGGAGTGGCTGCCAGCAGCAGCCCCACAGCTGCATCGGCGCCCGGCCAGCAAACGTGCTGTACCGGCGCTGGCAGGGGCCCCAGCCGCCGCAGCTGCTGGCCCTGGCTGTCTAGCACCAGCACGTGCCTGCGCGTGGGGTGTGGAACGAGTGGCAGAAAGCGGCGCATTGGATGCGTGGCGGGCGCCGCACGGCACAGAAGCCACGCGCTCGCTCCTCCCGCACGGGGGGGCGGTCGGGCGCCGACCCTGCAGGGACGGCGCGCTGCCGGGCCCCACAACGCCCTGCACCAGCCCCGGCGCGGGGCATAGGACCGACCAGTACAGGAAAAGCGGCTGCAAAAGCTCACCGGCCCGCCCCCACGGCGAAGAGCGCAGCGGCCTCCGCAATACAGGTAGGCGACCCCTCGGCATCCAGATCGATGGTCCGCAGCGCGGGAGGGGCGCCGGGGGCCAGCGCGGCGTGCACGAGCGCTTGGGGACCCGCCACAAGGATGGCCTGCCCCCCGGCGCTGCAGGCGCCGGCAGGCGCATCTGCGCCCTCCAGCTGGCATGCAGCACCATGGTCGTCCAGTAGCAGGGCGCCGCCCCCCGTCAGGGGCGCCAGGCAGCCTGATGGGGTTGGCAGCACTGCTGCCGGGGCGCCGCTGCCGCTGCCCGCCTGCCAGGCAGGCTGCAGGGTCAGCTGGGACGCCCCCAGCACCATGGCCTGGCCGTTTGGCGCCGAGACTGCAAGGGGTCGCCGAGCTCGCGCCCCCTGTCGCCTGACAACGCGTGGGTTTCGATTGATAAACAAGCGCGCAGCGCGCCGCAGAAACGCACAACCGCGATGCCAGCGGCGGCAGACATTGCCTGGCACGACGCGCCGCGCAGCGTGAACTAGGGTTTTTCGCCTGGGCGGCGTGCAGCGACCGTTTTTGCTGCCAGCAGCGCTGTGTATCAGTGCCCTTGCAGTTGTGGTTTGGAGCCAATCCCGCTGGCATCAGGTGCTGGCTGCAGCCTGCGCATGCCACCGACGTCCTGATTGGTTGAAAAGGCTAACGATTATGTCAAACAGGCATTGCTTGCAGCTCGTCAAATCACCGCGGCATGTACATTGCTGCTGCTCTGCCCAGATGCACGGCAGGGTGACGTGCATCCCTCCAGACTGCCGTCTACTTCCCTGCAACGTTCCGTTGCGCTCTCTCCGGCCCGGCGCCTGCTGTGCTGCGCTTGCATGTCAGTTGGCAAAGGATTGAGGGAGCAAGGAGAGCGGAGGAACGAAATTGGAGCAGGAAGGGGTTGCAGCAAGAGGGGTTGACAGCGGCTGGGGAATGAGCAGTCGAGCGGACAAGAAGAAGTCAGGGTGGGCGCCCAGCAAGCAAGCTACCGACCGAAGGGACAGCAGCAATCAGCGGCACAGTTGACAGTCAATGGGCGACGGCCGTGCGCCGTGGGCTGCGCTGCCACTGCCCGGCCGAGTGCGCCGCTGCGCTGCAAAACGGCAGCGGCGGCTCCGCACTAGCCAGCATCTGCGGCAGGCGCCTGCTGCACCACTCCAGGGAGGCTGCCGCTGGCCGGCAGGGCTTGGCTTGCGCCAGCGTGGCTTAGGAGGGCGCTTAGGAAGGAGAGTACCAAGGGCCCTGGCAAGGGAGGAATGGGTTTCAAAGGAGGGTTGATTGGCAGGCGCAGGGCGAGAAGCGGAGTTAGCAGTGAAGTGTAGCCAGCAGCAGCAGCAGTTGCGGTGGCAGCAGCAGACCGGCGGCGCAAGCAGGGAGCTGCAGCGGGCAGCGGCTGCAGCAGACCCCTGCAGCTTGAAACCACTGCTGCAAGAAGTGGCTCCGGCAGAACGCTCACCATGTGCTCCTGCGTCCAGCGCTTCCGGTGCAGGTGCGCACAAACCGTCTTCGCCCTGCCCGCCCAATGCTTGAGCAAGCTTCAACAGCACACACACTGCAGCTAGCAGCCTCACCATGCGCTCCTGCGTCCAGCGCTTCCAGTGCAGGTGCGCGTCAAACATCTTCTCCCAACTGTGCTCCGTGGCGCGCGGCTTGCCCTTGATCCAGGTGCGGGGCACCTGCAGGCACGAGTCAGGGCAGCAGTTTGAAAGGAATCCTTTGCATGGCTGTGCTCCGTGGCCCGCGGCTTGCCCTTGATCCAGGTGCGGGGCACCTGCAGGCACGAGTCAGGGCAGCAGTTTGAAAGGAATCCTTTGCATGGCTGTGCTCCGTGGCCCGCGGCTTGCCCTTGATCCAGGTGCGGGGCACCTGCAGGCACGAGTCAGGGCAGCAGTTTGAAAGGAATCCTTTGCATGGCTGTGCTCCGTGGCCCGCGGCTTGCCCTTGATCCAGGTGCGGGGCACCTGCAGGCACGAGTCAGGGCAGCAGTTTGAAAGGAATCCTTTGCATGGCTGTGCTCCGTGGCGCGCGGCTTGCCCTTGATCCAGGTGCGCGGCACCTGCGGGTGTGCAAAACAAGGGCAAGCTGCAGTTTGAACCAGCCCTGGGCTGCAAGCAGGCTAAAGCAACAAGCTCCAGGCAAAGGTTTCTAAACTCCAAGGAGCCATTGCGCTGCGCACGCACCTGGCCGCGCAGCGCCTCCCGCCGCTTGGCCGCCTCGTCGCAGCACGACAGCACGTACTCGCGGCTGCAAGGCAGTAGCAGTAAGAGTGATTAGAAGCATGTAAATGGTAAGAAGGAGTGTGTTCCATCGCAGAACACAGCACGTACTCGCGGCTGCGGGCAGCATGGGTGAAAGGTGGGAGGTGATTAGCTGCAAGCTCAAAGCGTGCGACTGCCACACACCAAGTACTCGCGGATGCATGCCAGGCGGCTGCAGGTGCGGTGCATGTCGAGCAGCCAGGCAGCCGCCACAGGGGCAGCACGTGTTGCCGTTGCCCAAAAACAGCGCGGCAGACAGGACGCCCATCCGTAAAGGCAGCCTCACTGACGCGGCGGGCAGGCAGAGGTTGCTGCCATCGCACTGCAGCAACCTGTTTGTTTAGGACATTAGGACAACAACACAAGACAACACAACAGACTCACTTGAAGCGGCGCGGGCGGGGCTCAGTGCCGAAGAAGCGGCCGTTTGTGCTCAGCATGGCCACTGCCAGCTGCGGCAGGGGAGCGAGGGCATTTGAACCGGGTTTTGAGCAAGGGATCGTTCGCCACAGCCTGTTGGGGTAAGATTGTTCACAGTCAGCATCGCCACCGCCAGCTGCGGCAGGGGCAGAGCGGGGAAGGCATGCGGCAGGGGCGAGAGGGCAGGACCAGTGGCTGAACCGAGCGCAGCCACAAAGCCGTGATGCACGCCACCAAACTGCCGTCCCTCATGCAGACCTTCACCCTTCTCCACATCACTGCAGCCACTCACGTGTGCGCCGGCAAAGTAGACCTTGAAGACCGCAAGGCTCACCGCCAAATAGGGTCGCCTCCAAATACCAGTAACAGCAACAAGAGAATGGAAAATGGACCTAGATACCACACCCACTCACGTGCGCGCCGGCAAAGTAGACCTTGAAGAACTCGGGGTCGGCGTGCGGCACCTTGCTAGGCCCCATGTAGGGCTGCCCCAGGAAGCTCGCCATGGCTGCTTCCGCTGCTGCTCCTGCTGCCGTCTACTGCCTGCGCTGACTACTGCAGGCGCCCTGCTCGCACTGCTGCCGCTGAACGGCTGTTTGGGGTAACAAAAACTACAGAAGCCTGCAGCGGGGAGCCGGCGGAAGAGGGTGGAACGAGCGGCGGCAGCAGCGGTGACAAGGCGCGCCTTTGCCGCAGGCCGGCCGGCCATCGCGCTCATCGGCAGGCTTTGCAATGCAGGAGGCAGCAGAGGCCGCAGCAGGGCCCTCCAGCGGCCGGAAGGGAGCGGGCGGCCGCCTGTGCACGTCGCAGCGGCTTCGCGACGCCACCAAGAGCTTGTATGCTGGTCGCAGAGCACAATAGCACCGCAGGGGGACGCCCCAGCGCCAGCCTCACCTCCGGCGATAGACCGCTGGCTGCAGCCACTCCCGGTCCGCACAAAGAATCCGTAGCGTCCAGCCAGCAACGGGCAGTTGCAGCGGACGCTGGGAAGAGCCCCAGCGCCGTGCATGGGGATGCATGGCGCACCCGAGCGGCGCTAGCGAGGCGCAATGGCACGCATCGATCACCGTTTGTAGCACCAAATCAATTGCCGCAACGCCCAGGCCGATCGCAAGCAGCCATGAGCGAGGCCGCCCTGGAGGGTCCTCCTGCAGCCGTTGTCAGCGGTGCCAACCGGGGCCTGGGCCTCGAGGTGCGCAATACCGGTCGATCAACCACTGCCCAGCCGCTCCCCCGCCCAACAGCAATCCGCCGCCGCTGCCGCCGCCAACCCTCCTCCTCTCCTGCCCTGGCGCTCTTGCCGCAGCTGTGCCGCCAGCTGCGCCAGCGCGGCTGGCGCGTTGTTGCGCTGTGCCGCAGCTCCAGCGCAGAACTGGACGCGCTGTCAACTCCACCCGCTGGCGCCACCAACCAGCAGCAGGCGGATGGGGAGAGCGGCGGCAGCCTGACCGTGGTGCAGGGCATTGATGTGTCTTCGGACGGCTGCGTGGCGCTCCTGCAGGTGCGGATGACGGTGCGGCCTTTTTGGCTGCAGGCGCAGATGCTGCAGCGGGCTGTGGCCAACACCAGAGCGGTGCCTGCTGCCGTGCTGCTGCCCGGCACGCGCCTGCTCAGCATGTGCTGCCCGGACGCAGCAATCAAGCAACGGTCACAGTCAAGCATGGCGTACCTCCTCTGCCTTGCAGGCTGCACTAGCAGGTGTGCCTGTAGGGCTGCTGATCGCGAACGCCGGCATTTTGGGAGTGGACTCTCTTGCAGAGCTGGACACGGCCGCCATTCGGTCGCAGGTGGGCACAGGACAAGGGCTTGCCTGCTGCCATGCCAGCCATGCACATGGGTGAACTGCACCGGCCAGCTGCCAATCATGCGCCGCTCATGGCAGCTCATGATGGCATGGACTGGGTCTTTCAAGCCTGCTGCGTGAAATGCATTCTGTCCATGGCATGCCGATGCAAGTGGAAAGATGCAGTTGCATCATTGCAGGCAGCGGCTCCTACAGTGCGACTGGCTCACCCCACCCCATCCCATCCCATGCCAACCGCAGTTTGAAGTGAACGCGCTGGGGCCGCTCAGGGTGGTGCACGCCCTGCGCCCCAACCTGCAGCCCGGCAGCAGCAAGGCAAGGCGCAGCAACTGATGTGCTGCTATGGGCAGCACCATGGGCAGGGGACTGGCCGCTGCGATGGCTGGTAGTAGTTCTGCGGCCAACAATGCCATGCGTCTGACCTGCCCATGGACCCCTGTGCACTGCAGCTGGCGCTCATCACCTCCAAGATGGGCAGCATTGCGGCCACGCGGGAGGGCGGCAAGGCCGGCAGCGCAGGCTACCGGTGAGGCGGCTGTTCTGAGCAGCACTGATCCGAGAAGGGGCATGGCATGGCATGGCATGGCATGGCATGGCATGGTGTTGGCATTGCCCTGCCATGTCTTTCCCGTGCCATGCCATGCGAAGGAGAGTTGGGCATGCCATGCCACGCCATGCTGCCCCACGCCATGCCAACTTAGCGCAGCTGTTGCATGCATGGCCGTCCGCAGGACATGGACTGTGCAGGCTCGCACGGCTGCCAGGCGCCAATGCCATGCGTCATGCGACGGCCATGCCACGCCATGCCATGCCATGTTCATGTCACACATGCTCACACCCCACACCTGCCCTCCTCCCGTGCAGCATGAGCAAGGCGGCGGCCAACATGGCGGGCCATCATGCCACCCCAGCCCCACACTCCCCGCTAAGCGCAAACTTCACAACACACTACTGTGCCGCAGCATGAGCAAGGCGGCAGCCAACATGGCGGGCCAGCTGCTGGCGCTGGAGCTGGCGCCGCTGGGCATCCCGCTGGTGCTGATCCACCCGGGGGCAGTCACAACCGACATGTACCACGAATGTGAGTAGTGTAACCATGCATGTGGGTCATGCTTTGAACTGGTGGCGGTGTAGTGGCAGCTGGCGCACATGCATGCAGCTGGCGCACATGCAAGTTGGACCGCCGTGCACGGCAGGGCAGCAGCAGCAGGTGCTGGGCATGCTGGCTGCAGCTTCCGGCGAAGGACAGCAGCCACGGTGCAACCGCATGTTGCCACATGTTGCCACACTCCTTTAATTGCTTGCCCTGACATGTGCGATGCAGACTGGCGGAGAGTGGGGGAAGGCAGCCGTGCGCCCTCTGGACACGGCCCCATCTCAGTGCAGGTGGATTATTGCAAGGGGGTGTTTTGGCTGCTTATGGCTTGTGTCCTGACTGTATGCCGTGAGGCAGCTTTCGCACCTTGTGCACTCTGCAATTCTAGGGCGTAGGGCAGCTGTGGCCAGCTTTGCAGCTGTTGTTGCATGCCGGCACCGCAGATGCTGGTAGCCACCGGGTAGCACAGCCATGCTGCGGACTCTGCCGCCCATTCGATAGCCATCGTCTTGCTGTAGCCTGCATCAAAAATGTTTCTCATGTTCGTGCAGGATGCGGCAGCGGGGGTGCTGCAGCGGTTGGACGAGCTCACGCCCGACAGCAGCGGCAGCTTTGTGCAAGCGGCGACCGGCGAAGCGCTGCCGTGGTGACCTGGCGCGATCATGCAACTGCACCACACACCGTACATGCATGCTGTATAAAAATTGATATGCTCGAGCACTGCGACATGCCATTGTAACTTCAGCTACCTAAGCTTGGGCTAGCTGCTAGATGAGGCCGCGAGCGTGGCGGTGGGAGGTGCGGCGCATGCACTTGGCTGCGGGTGGATTGCAACAGCCCGCCCTCCTTTTGGGGTCAGCTGGGTGCTCTAATAGCGGCATGGATTTCGCCGGCGCTCAATTGGGCCAGGATTGCAGCCCGGCGGGCGGGGCAATTTGAAGGGCATGGCGCCGGGCGACGGCGGGCGACGGCGTCGCCGCCGCCTGCTGCGCCGCTGCTGCGCGTTCAATTCTACGAACCGCGCGCCCCGCTCCAGTCGGCCACTCCCGATCGCCGTGCTCACGTCTTTACAGGACCCACAGGCGGCTTGCAGCACAGCTGCCGGCCCCTGTCCCTGCCTGCTGCCCACTGGCGCCTGTCGGCGCGCGCCGGCCTTTCCAGCGGCGCCCAGCAGCGTCACAAGTCGTGCAGTCGTAAATCAAGCACATGCAGCGCAGCCGCGGATCCCGGCGCGCGGCCTGGGCTGCGGTGGCGGCGCTCCTGCTCGCTGCTGCCGGCGCCCGGCTCGCGGCGGCCGCCCCTGGCCCCCGCGCCCTCAGCTGCCCGCCATCCGTGATCGAGGACGTGACGTCGTGCAGCGCCAGCGGCTCCGTGGTGGCAGGTGCGCAGGGCGCAGCGGCGACGGCGCCTCCCCACGACGCCGCCGCTCGCCGCCGTCCGGCTGTCGTGCGCAGCCCCTGCTCTTCAGACCCCTCTTTTCAATCTTCAATCTGCATCCGCAGAGGCCAACGTCACGTACGAGTTTTCGGTTGAAGACAGCGTGCGCGGCCCCTTTGATGTGGTGGTCGTGCTGCGCACCACCAGCGGCGACGCCGACCTGTGCGCTCTTGTTGTGCTGCCCTGCTGCTTTGCTGGCCTGCTGCTGCTGCATTGCACTGCTGCTTCACCATCCTGCTGTGCTGCCCTGCTGCCGCTCTAGTGCTCTGCAAGCGTCTGCCGCCTTCTGCCTGCATTGCTGAAGCCGTGCATTCCCTTGCCGGCTGTGCCTGAGTGCCTGTTGCCGTTGCAAATTTGTCGATGGCAGCAGCGCAGCGTGATCCATGTGCCATGCCGCTTCCGTCTTTTATCATCTTCCTGCTGCTGCTGCGCTCATTGGTAATCCCCAATGCCCTGCATGCTTCTTTATCCCTCTGTACTCCCTGTGCCCTTGGCTGTCCACCAGGCTGGTGTCCACCCCCGACGGCAGCGAGCACGCCAGCAACCACGGCAGCGGCGCAGACGTCGTGTTCCTCCCCCGCAACCAAGTGCAGGCGGGGCGCTATCTGGTCACAGGTGTGCAACTTGTTTTCCTGAACAACTGGGCTGGCGTAGGTGGTCGGCTACTTGTGTGCGAACGGCGTCCTACCGCGCAACCGAGTGCAGGCGAGGTGCTACCTGGTCACAGGTGGGCGGGCTTGATTAGTTGCGTCGGGAGCCAGAGTGGGCGCAGACATTGAGGCTGTGAACAGAATGGTCAACGCCCGCCCCAGTGCAGGCGGGGGGCTAGGCTCCTTTGTCACATCTACTGCCAAGCTCCTTCCTGAACTTGCACCGTAGTCGTGGGAGCCCTCAAGCAGTCCCACTATTTCCTGAGTGTCGACCAGCATGTTGAACAACGCCTTTCTTGCTTGTGTTTGCAGTTGTGGGCGCCAGCGACCAGTCGCACTACCGGCTGAGCGTGGAGCAGCACCCCAGCTTGCTTTTGTGAATCCGCTGTCGACACACTTTCCTGATCAACCCATGATGCAGTGGTGGGCGCGAGCGACCAGTCGCACTACCGGCTGAGCGTGGAGCAGCACGAGAAGCGGCGGGCGCTGGCGGCGGCTGACCGAGAGGCGCTGCAGGCGGTGCGCTGCTTGTTTTGTGTGCGGGGCCTGCTTTTCGTTCCAGCTGTGTGTGTGTCTGCTTGTGTGCAGGTGGTGCGCTTCGAGTGTGCATATGCGGGGCTTGCTTGTGTGGGTTTCCTTGTGTGCATGCGGTGCGCTGTGAGTGTGTGTATGTGCTTGTGTGCAGGCGGTGCGCTGTGTGTGTGTTGTTGTGTGTGCGGGGCTTGCTTTTCATTTCAGCTGTGTGTGTGTTTGCCTGTGTGCAGGCGGCGCGCTGTGTGTTTGCATGTGTGTGTTTGCTTGTGTGCAGGCGGTGTGCTGCGACTCTCTGTGCGGGGCTTGCGTTTCATAGCGTTGCAACAAACTGCCCCTTGGGCAGCGGAATGTGATGCGCTGCTCCTGCGCATTGGTACAGCCAGCATGCCCACAAGGCAAACGACTTGCTGTATTTTTTGGTCCTGTTGACCCTCCACAGGTTCTCGATGGCCCCTGATGCACGCGCCCCGGCTCCTGCTCACTGCTCACTGCCTGCCTGTCTTCCCAACCCAACCTCACACTCCCTCTGCCGCTCGTTTGCAACAGGTGCTGGATGGCCCCTGCTGCACCCGCCCGGGCTCCTGCGCATTGCTCACAGCCTGCCTTCCCTCCGCTCATCCTTTGCAGGTGCTTGACGGCCCCTGCTGCACCCGCCCCGGCCCCCGCGCCTCGCCCACAGCCTGCCTCCCCTCCGCATATCCTTTGCAGGTGCTGGACGGCCCCTGCTGCACCCGCCCCGGCTCCTGCCCCTCGCTGCGCACGGGGCTGGACGGATTTGAGAGCTTGGGCCGGGACCTGTGCAACACGGGGCAGAACCTATGTGATGTGGAGGGGCGGCTGGTGCACCTGGCGCTCGTCAACGAGGCAAGCCAGCACTGCTGTGTAGTGCATGTTGCTGCACTGTTGTTGAGGGGAGTGGAGCGCAACACGTGGCAAAGTTTAGTGTGACGTGGAGGGCCGGCTGGTTTTCACTTGGCTCTCGTCAAGGAGGCAAGCGCTGCTGCACATGTCTTGTCTGGAGCGGCAGTGTTGCTTGCTGGATTGAAAGCCCTGCCTGGGTGTCCATGCGCTGCAGTACCTGTCCTGCCATGCGCTGCAGTACCCGTCCTGCCCCTTCCCCGCCAACCTGGGCAAGCTGGAGCGGCTGGAGCAGTTTGTGTCTAGTTTTTATCTACTCATCAACAAGATTTGATCCCCTGCAAACCCACAATGCAGTACTTATCTTGTCCATTCCCCGCCAACCTGGGCAAGCTGGATCGGCTGGAGCAGCTGGACCTGACCATGAACGACCTCACTGGCGCTTTAGACAAGGAGGTGGTGGAAGGTGCGCCGCAATTGTAGGAAATGGGAGTAAGGGAAATGTGCTGCTGTAGCCAGTCTAAGGAAGAGCAGCTGGGCCTCACTATGAATGACCTGACCGGTGCTCTTGACAAGGAGGTGGTCGAAGGTGGGTGAGCTGCAGGCAGGGAGTGGTGGGTGCTATGGCAGGCCCAAGCAAGAGCTGGACCTCATCATGAATGATCTGACCAGCGCGCTGGACAGGGAGGTGGTTGAGGCAAGCAACAGATGTGGACAGGCTGTCACAGCATAATGTGGTGCTGTGGCTGGCAACTCGGTTTCTGGTGGTTTCGTTGCAACATCCCAACCGCCCTCGCTGCCCCCGCGCAGTTGTGGCCAAGCTGCCGGCGCTGCAGAGCCTGATGCTGCCGCACAACAAGCTGGGCGGCAGCCTGTCCTGCGGCCTGCTGGCCTCCGGCAAGCTGGCGGCCCTGGACGTGACAGGTGCGTGGGCTTGGTTTAGGAGTTTGTCAGCTTTTGCAATGTTTGGAGGCATTGTTCCACAAGGGCAAGCTGGCGGCCCTGGATGTGACAGGCGGGTGCTTTGATTCGAGCCGCCTGACGTGCTTAGCAGCCGCAGCAGGCAGCCGCCGCCGCAGCAGCAGCAGCCGGCGCTGGCAACTGCGACAAGCAGGGGGAGCAGCGCCAGCGGCCAAGCCTTTTCCACTCAAACTGCGATGGCCAGTTGTGCAATTGCTGTAGAATGCTCAGACAGCCTCTCCCTCTTGCCCTTGCCGCAGCCAACCAGATTGCGGGCACCATTCCCGCCTGCTTGGTGGAGGCGCCAACCATGCAGGTGCGATACTGTGCTGAGGTTTGAACATTGGATATAGAATGTTGTTACTGACAGAACTTCAATCACAGAGTTGTGCCTGGTGGAGGCGCCGACCATGCAGGTGCGATGCCGTGCTGAGCTGCGACAACGTCTATTGGGTTGCAGAGAAGGAAAGGGTGCTTGGAAAGATATGCCGTGATGCAGCAGCTGAACCTGCTTGACGGTTGACCATCCCTGACGAACATGTCAACCACCACACGGCCGTGGATTTGTACCTCTCCAACCAGCTGACTGATCCTTTGTTGTACATTACGGTTCCTTTTGTGACACAGCGTCTCATCTTCACTCCATCCTCAGCCGCCGAGCTGTACCTGTCCAACAACCAGCTGACTGGTCCTGTGTTGTTTACGAAGGCCGCCTCTCCAATTAAAATCAGCCATTGACTGTAAATGTTCAATCTCTGCAGGAGCTGTACCTGTCCAACAACCGGCTGACGGGCGGGCTGCCGGCGCCGCCGCCCACCAGCCCCCTGCTGATCATCTCCGCGCACAGCATGGTGGGCAGAAAGCTTGCATTTTTACCACGCATTACATTCTTGCTGCTGAGTTGCTGCACTGCCGCCGCCCACCAGCCCCTGCTGACCATCTCAGCGCACAGCATGGCCAGTGTGGGATGCCAAAATGCCGCCGCTGCTGGTGCTGGTGCTGCGGCTGAAGTACCGACTGATTTTCCTGCCTTTATTCTTGCAGCGCCTGACCGGCTCCATCCCCGACATGAGCGGCCTCAGCCAGCTGCAAGCGTTGCAACTGCACAACAACGGGCTGAGCGGCGGGCTGCCGCCCATGCCGGAAGCCATGCGGAACCTGAACCTGGAGTACAATCGAATCACGTAAGCAGGCTCATTGGTTTTAAGGAGTGCTTACTACGGTTTGATTGGGGTGTGTACTGATTGGCGCCCATGCCGGAGGCCATGCACAACCTGAACCTGGAGTACAATCGAATCACGTGAGAAGCCAATTGGAGAACGCCTATTACTTTTTCCATTTCGATTGGAATTGTTACTGACTGCCCCCCGCGCCGGAGGTCATGCACAACCTGAATCTGGAGTACAACCGAATCATGAGAAATCTGCACTGAGCAGTCAGTTGGAGAGCGTGCATTATAAGTCTCGGTTCGGCTATAAGCAGGCACTGGGCAGGGTGCGGTATGCAAGAACCGCCTCTGCACACAGCATATGCAGTGCTGCCCAGTTCTTTCACCCCACCCCATGCCTCCCTTCTTTGCACTCGCAGCGGCACCATCCCTGACCAGTGGGGCGGGCTGGAGGGCTGGGAGGTCGTCCGCCTGCGCCACAACAAGCTGTCCGGCACGCTGCCCGCTGGTGAGTCCTGATTGGCTGTTGTTATCATGTGCTGCTGAAAAGGTTGAGGCATGGGCGATGAGTTGCCTGCGCACCACGAGCTGCTAGGCATGCTGCTTGTGGTTGGATGACTGTGCAACGCGTTGGACAGTCTTTTCTGCATCAATGCCGCAGCGGGTTGTGAGCGCTGCCGATTTGAATGTCATTGAGCACTTGTCACTTGCAGGCCTGGCCCGCCAGGAAGATCTGGAGCTCCTGTTGGTTGACCACAACCAGCTGAGCGGCGTGCTGCCCACCTACTGGGACGCGCCGCAGCTGACGCGCCTCGACCTGCAGCACAACAACTTTTCGGGTGAGGGGCAATGCAACAGAGACTGACACTGACGCTGCATTTCGTTCTGATCAGCTTGATCTTTCGGCTGGCCCTTTTCCACTGGTTGATATGACGCACCAAGAGATGCCCACTCCCACTGCAGGCCCCCTGCCCGAGTCCCTTGGCGCCCTGCCCTCGCTGGCCGTGCTTCAATCCATTTGTGCTTTGTGTCTGCTTATCAAACCAGCTGAGCTGCTGCCCACCTCCCCCGCAGGCCCCCTGCCTGAGTCCCTCGGCGCCCTGCCCTCCCTGGCGGTGCTCCAAGCAGGCAACAACGCCCTGTCTGGCACCGGCAGCCTGGTGGCGTTCTCCCAGGTGTGGGGCCACTTTCTGCGCATGCTTGTCACATGCATAGCAATGGACAGCACGTGGCAGCCTGGCCTTCTTTGGCAGCGCTCATGGGCGCTGCCGCCAGCTTGGCGATGTCTGTTTAGAGCAAGCAGCCGCGCTCCACCCTGCTCACCCTGCCTGCCGTTACATATGCCCTCACTTTGCAGGCCGCCGCCGGCACCAGCCAGCTGCAGATCTTGACCCTCAACCACAACCAGCTGGACGGTGCGCTGCAGCTGCCTTGTGTTGTTTCGTGTTTTTGGTAGGCTGCTACTGCAAGGTGGACAGTGCGCCGCGGCTGCCCCTCACCCTCTCCTGGCTGTCAACTTCAACCTTCAATGTGTGCTGCAAACCCTGCACCGTCCCACCTGCGCAGGCCCGGTGCCGCCCGAGCTGCGCTCGCTGCCGCTGTGGGGTGGCAGCTTTGTGCTGCTGGATGGCGTGTCGATCCCAGCCACTCTGGAGCTCAGCGAGAACTCGCTCAGGTGAGATAGTTGGTTGGGGATCTGGACCTGTTGCTGAGTTGCTTTGTGCTGCCCTGTCCTGCTGGATGGGGTGTCCATCCCAGCCACTCAGGAGCTCAGCGAGAACAGGTGGGGCTAATGAGCTGCTGGCCTTCAGTGTGCTGCTCCCTGGAGTGCTGCTCAATGGGGTGCCCATCCTGGCTACCTCCCTCAACCAACAGCAAGCGTCTCCTGCTCAGCCCGCCTGCAACTGTCGCCACGCCCTGCCCTCCCGCCGCAGCGGCCCCTTCCTCAGCCTCCCCTGCTTGAGTTCATTCGAATGCCCCCTGCCCTCCGCCCCGCCGCAGCGGCCCCTTCCCCAGCTGGATCGCCGAGGCGCTGGTTGACAGCAGCGTGGTGGTCAACCTGCAGGGCAACAGGTGGGGTGCTGTGGGGACCGCTTTTGCCGTCTGCTGCTGTGGCTTCTGCAGTGGAAAGGCTAAGCCCCGGTGGGCAGCAGCGTGGTGGTGAACCTGCAGGGCAACAGATGGGGCGCTGTGGTGAATGCGTTTCGTGTTCCAGTGTTTCTGCTTGGCAAAGGCCGGATCAATCATGACCGCAGCGTGGGGTCAACCTGCAGGGCAACAGGTGCTGAGGGCCAGTGCTGGCCAATGGCTGCTTGCGTCGTGCCCTGTTGCGAATGAGTAGTCAATCCAGGCAGCAGCGCGGTGGTGAACCTGCAGGGCGACAGGTGGGTGCCGTGGACCGTGGCCGCTGATTTTTTCACTCGTGGCATCCTATCCACCTGCTGCCTGCCATGGTTCCTGCTCTGTCCCGCTTGCAGGCTGACCTGCTCCACCGCGGTGCCCGTCACTCAGAGCCTGCCACTGACCAAAACTTTGCTCGCTGCTCTACCCTTGCAGGCTGCCGTGCCCCAACGCCGTGCCCGTCACTGAGAGCCTTCCCGACTATCGCTTCGAGGGCCTCGACTGCCTGGCAGCAGGTGCGAATCCATTAAATTGAGGCAGACTGCATGGTTGTGTGAGGTGGGCGAGGCGTGCCTGACTGCCGGCCATGGCAATGGGCGCTCTGCGGTGGGAAGCAGCCATTAGTATGTTGTTGATACGCGACACGCGTGCTTTGATGAGCTGCAGTTGAGGTAGCCGTCCTTGATGACAAGGATTTTCATTCCTCCCCACAACTTGCCCCCGCAGACGGCAGCCGGCAGCCGCTGGCGCCACTGGTTGTGGTTCAGCCGGAGGGCAGCGGCAGCAGCGAGCTGCCCCCAGTGCCGCCTGCCACCGACGGCAGCAGCAGTGCGCCCCCTAGCGCCCCTGCCACCGACGACCGCAGCGGGCAAAGCAGCGGTGCTGAGGCCGGTGGCAGCAGCGGCGGCGGCAGCACTGAGGCAGCCGGAGAGGATCAGGGCAGCAGCGGCACAAGCGAGGCATCTGCTGCTGGCAGCAGCGCCGCTGCCCCATCAGAGGGCAGCAGCGGCAGCGAGGCAAGCAGCGGTGGCGGCGGCAAGCTGCCGGGCTGGGCCATTGCCCTGATTGTGGTTGGCAGCGTGGCGGTTGTGGCGGCTGCAGTGGGCCTGCTGGCGGGGCGCCGGCTGTACAGCAAGTGGCAGGTGGGCAGCTGGGGCATGGAGCGGTGTGCTGCAGTGCATACGGCGGATGCTTGGGGGCGCAATACTCATGTTGTGGCAGCTTGCCACTGCGTGGGCTGGTTTTGGCACAGTGTAGCTCCTTCAGTGTGTGACAGTGTAGCTGCTTCAGCTTGCAACCGCTATATCACATAATGGACATCTCTCACAAGCCCTTGACATTGCCACCCGCCCTCCCGATAATTGCCACAGGACTGGCGGGCGGGGCGGTACGAAGCTTACGAGGACGGTCCTGATGCCCCCTCGTCAGCCGACCGGGCATACGCCGCCAAGCGCGCCGCGGTGGCTGAGCTGGCAGAGCTGGGCGCCCTTGGGGTGGGCAAGAGCAAGGCTGCCGCCCCTGGGGGCGTGCCCTCATCGGCTGGCGCCTGGGGCTCCTCCGGAGCGGCGGCCAGTGGGGCGGCAGGGGGAGCGCCAGGGGCGGCAGCTGCGGCGCCGGGAGCAGCCGCTGCGGCAGGCTTGGACGATGATCTGTTCCAGATTGGCACAACTGTGCACAGAGACACGGTGTGAGCGAGGCTCAGGCTGCGCTTTCCTGCCAGCATGATGCATGCATTTGGCCTGATTGCACGCACCATTTTTGCAGCACTGTAGCGCATTCATGCTGTCTTCAACGGTCTGCCTGGACGAGCGGGAATTGCACATGCGTCATACCGGTGTGCTGCCCTGATGTGACCAAGTACGCACCTATAATATACCTTTTTAACGTTTTAAAGGACATCTGAATGGCTCATGAGTGGCTTTGGGCCTTTGGCTATAAGCATGAAGCACGCCCCGTGCATCGGCGGCCACTCCCCAGCGGTGCCCGGCAGCCGTGCTGCCAAACAGTGGCGATGAGGTCAATCAAGTGTGATATGTATGATGCAGAGCCGCTTTCACTGACACTGTGCAACTGTGTACAGATATGCCATCCCGCATCGGCCACACGCTGTGCTGCCGCCGCCGGGGCGATGGCTGGTGCGGCCATGCGCCGTAGGCGGCTCTCGCCTTGCGCTGATCGCACCTGTATGCCTGCCATCGCTCTGTGACAACCCACAACCCCCGTACGCTCCACCCCAGCCCGAGCCCGCGGCGATGGCGTGCCTGGGGCGTTGCGCCGCACCGCTGCAGCCACGCACATGCTCCCTGACAGCGCCTGTCACGTTCAGCGCACGCCCAGGCGGCGGCGTTGCTGCTCCCAGCGGGCGGTGGGCGGCAGCAGCCCGGGTGAGCGTCGGCGGCTGGGCGGCGGGCATTGAGCAGAGTGTCGCGGCTATGTGCAAATACTGCTAGCATGTTGTGACGGCAAATATGAGTTTGCCTTACATGCTTGCGCTGACTGCTGGGTTCCGTTGTTGCCCTGCTGCAGCCCCACCGTCCTGCACTGCCATCCAGGCCTCGGCCAGCGGCTAGCCGCAGCGACGCGGCAGCGACCTCTAAGAAGCGAGGCCGCCCACCCAGCCCGGTGCCAGACGTGGATGCGGAGCAGCTGCTGCACAGCCTGGGCTTTGATGGCGCAGCCGACCCAGCAGCACTGCTCCGCAACCTGCGCAAGCTGCCCTATGTGCGGCAGCAGGGCGTGCTTGCTTATGCGGCAGCGGTTACAGCGCACCTGCTCAGCCCAGCCGTGGGCCTGGCGGCGCAGCAGGCGGGGCAGCTGCTGGAGCGCTGCCCTGCGCTGTTCAGCTGGCCGCCGGAGCAGCGGGCGGCGGTGCTGTTTGGCCAGCTGATGGCGGCTGGGCTGACGGCGGCAGCAATTGCGGCATGTTTTATGGCCTTTCCAGCAACTGCAAACCCCACCACCCTTGCGCCTGGCGTTGCTGAGCTGGCGGCCATCCTGGCGCACAGCGAGGACCGGGACAGCAGCCTGGGTGGGCCGGTGCCCAAGGTGCCGGCGGCAAAGCGCACAGTGGCGGCACTGCTGACCAAGGTGCCCGGTGCTGTGAGCCTGGTGTGTCAGCGTGCCGGCTACCTGCAGCGGCGTGCGGCAGAGCTGCAGCAGGCAGGCTACACGGCTGCTCAGGTAGCAGCAGTAGCCTGGGAGCAGCATTCGCTACTTGTGCGCAATGGCGCTTCCAAGCTCGCAGATATGGCAGCAGTGCTGCAGCAGGAGCTGGGGCTGACGGCGGCGCAGCTGGACCGCCTGTCGGCCCGCCGCCAGCACCGCTGGAGCACAGCCGGCAGCGAACAGTGCGTGCACGGGCTGCTGCACTGGTCGAGGTGGGTGTGAGGCTGTCGCTCTTGTGCTGTGCAGTTGCTTGCTCGCACTTGATGCGAAGCAGGCGTGTGATGCTCTCATTTGCCAACTGCAAATGCGGCAGATGGTAATGTTTATCTGCTCCCATGCACCTCTCTGTTCCCACATCTGTAGGCATTCGGCAGGGAGGCAGCTGCTGCGGCTTTCATGTCTGAGTTGAATGTGCTCGGCTGTGAGCCTGCCGTGTGGCGGCGCAACGTGTGCAACATGGCGGCCTGCGGCGTGGCTGACCCCAAGGCGGTGCTGTTGAAACGTCCCCTACTGCTGCCTCTTGACCACGCCGCACCCAGCTTCCTGCAGCGCCGCCTGCTGCTGCAGCAGGCCTTCCGGCTGACGGCGGCGCAGCTGTACGAGCAGCGCTCTCACATCCTTCCCATGCTCGAGCCGTCCCAGCTGGCGCAGCGGCTGCAGTTTGTGGAGCAGCGCGGCCAGGCGCACCGGCTGGTGGCCAAGGCGCAAGGGGGCCGCAAGCCGGCAGCAGCCAGTGCTGCGACGCGGCAGCCAGCGCTGTCTTTGGTGGCTGTCACAGGCACCCTGCAGCAGTTCCTGCCAGCTGTGGGTGCCAGCCAGGCTGAGTGGGAGGCGTGGGCGGCAGCCAACCGCCCCGCAGCTTTCCCGCTGTACGGCTGGGCGCAGCAGGCAGCGGCTGAGGAGGCGGCGCGGCTGGCGGCAGTGCTGCCGCCCGAGCTGCGGCCTGCAGCGGCTTAGGCAGCCTTGTGGTCCCCCTGCACTGGGGCACAACCATTGCCGCAACCATTGCCGCCTGTTGATGCATGGCTCCTGACGCTCTGGCGAATTTGATCACTTGATTCTTGATTGTTCCAGCAAGGCTGACTTGCAGACAAACATCCCGACGAATCCACAAGCCTGCAGACAGGGCCGCGGCGCCGCAGCCGTCGTTGCAGCGATGGGGGAGCCGCCCGCATGTGGGCGATGCAGGCCGCTGCACGCCTGCGGAACGCGCTTGCAGGATTGTGTGCTTCAGGGGCAGCATTGCCGTTGAGCAGAAGCCCAAGCATCAACTAATCAAGGCGATGTAGCAGCACCGCCGGCGGCTGGCGGCCGCATGATGGGCCGCGGCAGCCTTCTTTGGAAGTCACAACACGACACCCTGTTTTGCTCGTCTTCCTCCAGCCTCTCTGTCGGACTGGCTAACGGACACACCAGGGTGAGAGGGCGGGAGGTTGAAGGCGTGGGAGGAACCCCAGGCGCCCCTGGCCCTCACGGCAGCTGCTTCCTCAGACCCTGCCAACTTTGGTCAACCATGATGGCCTCCAAGTCCATGCTGCAGGCGCAGAGGCCGTCCGAGTGCAGCCCGCCAAGAAGCCGTTCCCCCAGGAGCCATCCCCCTTGCTGAGTTCCGAGGTGCAGGTGTGCGGGTGGGTGCTGCAGACAGGCAACTGGGGGGCCGTTGCCCAGCCGCCGCCCCCAACCGCCGCCCCAAAACCGCGCGCCCCGCAGTTGCCGCCGCTCACGGCGGCACCTCAGCTCTGCACACTCAGGGCTTTGACACGGAAGGAAGCTGAATAGGCACACCAGCCTTGGCATTGCTGCGGCTGGCACAGAAGAGAGAGAGAGGGGCGGCGTTCACGACTGCGCTGAAATCTGCTTTGGCCCTCCATCAGGGTGCTGTTCACTCAGTGCCCCCTTGCTCTGATTGCCCAAACACCACTGCAGGGCGTGGCAGAGGGCCAAGTGGGCGATAATGGTGAGCGCTGGCAGCCCCTCTCCCGATATGCTGCCAGCACAGGGCTTGAGGGTGCTGCCATTTCTGCATGCACATATCTCTCCCCAACCTCCAACCGTCTGCCCTGCCCTCCCCACTGCTGCTGCAGCCGCCTGCAGAAGCGCTGGCCGAGGCGGCAGCCAAGCTGGCCGGCCTGCAAGCTTCACCTCAGGCCGACATGCGTGCCAACGTGCGCGCCGTGTACGAGGGCTGCGGAGTGGTGGTGCGCATGCTGAGCGAGACTGCGAGCTCGTGCGGCGCCGTGGCGGTGGCGCTCATCTCCGATAGCAGCGACCCGCAGCTGCTGCGCAGCCGGGAGCTGGCGCTGGTGGCTGAAGAGGCGTGCACCCGGATCATCCAGGTATGGATGGTGTAATGGGTAATGGTATCGATACCGCAGATATCTGCGAGTTGGCACTCTTTGCATGTGCCCTGCCTGTGGTGCTGCACTCAACGCCTTCCATCCCGGATCCACGCAGGCCATCCTCAGATGCCACCAGGAGCGCGTGCGGTTTGCGATGGCCGGGCTGGGCATGGTGCTGGCGCACAAGTTTGACCAGATCGAGACGATAGTGCGCGCTAACTCTTAGCCGTTCAGCATGCAGCCATGAGTAGTGATTCTGGACGACCAGCCGTGCGGGAGGCAGGCTGCATTGGACAGGAGATGCCTGGGTGCGGCATCAGGGAGGTGGAATGACATTCTATGGCTTCCCTCCATCCCTCACATGTACCCACAGCGACAGGAGATGGGTGAGCTGGCCCGCCTGGCGGAGGAGGGCGCTGACCTGGCCTCCCATGCAGCCCTGCCGGGCACGCTGCAGCGCCTGGAGGTCCTGATGGACCACCTCCTGCTCAGCACTTGCCGCCCACCGGCGATTGTGGTGCGTGTTATTCTCACTTTTGGTTCTGCAGTGCGTGAAGCTAGCTGTGGGAACCCCGACGCCAGGAGTCAGCCAGGGACTTGAGCAATAGTGGGTCAAACGCAGATGCACTCTGGCACCGCCTGCTGCTGTTGCGCCTCGACGGCGCTCGCATTTCGTGCCCAACGTCCCTGAGCCTTATCCTGTGGCGCAGGCAGGCGGTGCTGAAGCGGCGCAGGCGGGCGGTGCTGCTGTGGACTACAGGGCTGTGCTGGCCGACCCGCTGGCCGACCCTGCTGACCTGGACGAGGCGGCCAAGGCGGCGGTGGATGCCAAGCTGAGCGGCATGGTAGGCTGAGCATGAGCAGCAGGATCGGCCACGTGGCACAGCCGTGTGTGCCCCGCAGGCGCAGCACGCTTATGAGCCGGCCAGCCAGAACGCACATAGGCGCGGCCCCCAGCTGTTCGACCGCGTTGCACTCCGCAAGCTACACTGTGCCTCGGACAGCCTGTGTGCCACCTCTGCTGCACCACTGCTGGCTGGCTGGTGTTGCTGGCTGACTGGCTTTGATAGCTTTGAAAGGCGGCTGCAGCTCTTCGTGTTTTCAGTAGTGCACATGGTCTTCACCGGCTTTACAGACTTGGCACATGAACGCTCAACAGCTAGTAAGAATGGCGCTAAAGAATGAGACAAGCAAGGACACATGGGAGTGCATTGGGTTTGGGGGATGGGGAAACCAGGGGACCGAGACAGACGGGCAGGCAATCATTCGGGCGAGCCGTTTGTTTGGGGTTGTTCAGGGGTAAGGCGCACGAGGAATGAATGTCACGAGGGGAAGAGACAAGCCATGCACAGCAGGCAGAGCACGCACAGCAGGCTTGGCATGCAAAGCAGGGATCGCTAAAGAATTCACAGTGGGCTGCGCAACGCACGAGTGGAGAGGGCAAATGCACAGTGTTGGGTGCTGGTTCAAGCGTTGGGTTATGGTTATTAGGGCTGCAACATCAGCGGGCTATCGGCAGCGCTGCAGAGCTGTCAACGGTGGGGGCCAACTGCCCAGCCAGCTTGCACATTATGTCCCCAGCCTCTGGGCTGCTTGCGGCGGTGCATCCAGGACATTGGTCCGGCCTCGCGGGCCATGCACACAGCGGCCGTGCGGCTGGCCAATGGTACTACTCGCCATCACTCAAAAATCAGGGCTGCGGGCCCGCCTCCAGAATGAGCTGCGCCTCCTCGGCGGTGACGTGGCCGCCGCCGTCCTGCAGGGTGGTAGGCAACCAAAAAATTGTTCACTTAACTGTTGTAAAACAAGACCGCATAAAAAAGGTTGTGCACGCGGCAGCCGCCGGCGGCAGCTTCCAGCCCGGTGGCCACAGCAAGGGAGGCAGCAATGGGCAAGCAGCCGGTCGTGCGCCTGGGGCTGCTTTGCCTGTGCACTGCAGCGGCTTTACCACAGCCACACGCACTGTTTCCAGAAAAATGTGTTCACCTTGAAGCGAGCAAAGTTGTTGACAAACAGCTGCGCCAGGTGGGCCAGGCTCTTTGTGTAGGCCGCCTTGTCCGCCCAGCAGTTGAGCGGCAGCAGCACCTCGGTGGGGACGTTGGACACCGTCTTCGGCACCTGCAGCAAAAACGGGGTGATAGGACACGACAGCCGTGAGGGGCAGCAAGATGGCAGAATCAGCTGAGCGAAATCGGATTTCGACACCTGTGGAAAACAGAGGGGTGATGGAGCATGTAGGTTGTTGAGCTGTAGCAAAGTGGCAGCAGCAGCTGAGGGGCAGCAGCAGTTCGTTGGGGAGGTTGGAAACTGCCTTGGCCACCTGCGGCAGCAGGGGGGGGGGGGG
>VFQQ010001720.1_pt1 | contig 28592 bp, 31 predicted proteins | sample 3512341 | NCBI WGS metagenome assembly VFQQ01 (sample SAMN10412373, study PRJNA504923) | tailings metagenome | isolation source: Relicate 2 Philex TSF1 revegetated site | place: Philippines: Tuba, Benguet | collected 2017-08-29
CCATGGTGCTCATCCGCCGATTGGCACGCACGTCATGAGTTTCGAAACGGACTCTGAGAAAGAACGCGAAGTAGTGTACTTTTCCCTGCGCCATTAGCTCCCGCTATGATCGTAAGCCGGGGATGAAAATCTATCTCTATGTTCGCAAATTGACGCCATCCGGCGACCTTAAGAGTCTTGAATTTCATATCGCCCCCAATTTTGTGGATGCTAATAATTAATCGAAGGTCGATCAACTCCCGTTGTTTGCAGGAAAGCACCCGTTGTTAGCGCAAAAGTGTAGTCCGCCTGATCGATGATAATCCGTCCACCCCCACCCCCTCACCGATACCCCGTCGCATCCGCCGGTTTCCCCGCATCCTGCACTTCCGGCACATACCGCCAGGCATCGGGCCTCGAACCGTCGAGGTCTGTAAAGCCGTAGACTTGCGCCAGCCCGCCGCTGGAGAGCGACTGGCCGTTCCAGCGGGCGCGGTCGGGGTCGGTGGCGAGGGCCGCCACGGCGCGGCCGACGAAGCGCGGGGTTTCGGAGATGATGAAGTGCGGGATGTCGGCGGTGGCGTCGCGCCAGTTTTCCTCCTTCACGCCGAAATGCTCCAGCATCATTTCGGAGCGCAGCCAGCCGGGCGTGATCGCCACCGACGTCGCGCCATGCGGCGCGAGATCCCTGGCATGCGCCCAGGCCATGCGCAGCACGGCAGTCTTGCAGAGGTCGTAGAAGGGCGACAGCCGGTAGTGCTCGGCATTGTATTCGGCAGTGCCGTCCGTCACCTCCACCAGCAGGCCGCCGGGCCGTTCGATCAGCAGGGGCAGGGCATGGTGCGCGGTGATCAGATGGGTGTCGACGGCCAGCCGCAGCATGCGCAGGCCGTTTTCCAGATCGTGGTCCCACACCGGCTTGTTCCATTCGAACAGCTTTTCGCCGCCCCACACATCGTTGACCAGCACGTCGAGCCGGCCCTCGTCAGTGCGGATGCGCGCGACCAGATCGCGGACCTCTTCGGAAACCAGATGGTCGACGCGCACCGCGATGCCCTTGCCGCCGGCGGCGGTGACCAGCTCGGCGGTGTCCTCGATGGTTTCGGGCCGGGCATATTCGGATTGCCGCTCGCGCGTCGTGCGCCCGGTGACGTAGACGGTCGCGCCCGCAGCACCCAGCTCCACCGCGATGCCCCGGCCCGCACCGCGCGTGGCGCCGGCGACAAGGACGACTTTTCCGGCAAGCGTCATAAAACTCTCCTGTGATCAACCATCATCGGCACTGGCCTTCGCGGTCCGAATTATTTATAAGTGAATATTCGTTTATAAATGGAAGTCAAGATGCCCCGCCGCAAGATGCAGTCCGACGAGCAGGTGCTGGAAGCCGCGCTGAAAATCATCCACGAGCGCGGGCCGGAGGCGCTAACCTTCGACAGCCTCGGCCGCGCCTGCGGTCTTTCGCCGGCAACGCTGGTGCAGCGTTTCGCCACCAAGGCGGCGCTGAAGCAGAAGGCATTGCTGCATGCCTGGGACGGGCTGGACGACAAGACCGCGCGGCTTGCCGCCAGTGTGCCGAAGACGCCGGATGGGGCCATCGCGCTGCTGGTCGGGCTGTCGCAGGATTATGGCGGCATCGAAACCTATGCCGAGGGCCTGCTGGTGCTGCGCGAGGACCTTCGCGATCCGGCACTGCGGGCGCGCGGTGCGGCGTGGAAGACGGCACTTTCCGCAGCACTTGAGGATTGCTTTGCCGACGTGCCCGGTGCGCCGGCGGGCATCGGCCTGCTGATGGCCTCGCAGTGGCAGGGCTCGCTGCCGTGGTGGGGCTTCGATCCCAAAGGCGGCGTGGCCGATTTCGTCGAGGACGGTTTGAGGCGCTTCGTCGGCGCCATCGCCACCACCCGTGGGTGACGATGGCGGTTGCCGTCAGTCGAGCGGCGTCACGCCGAGCCGGGCAAGATGGTCCGGGTCGGCGATGGCGTCGATGGTGGTGATCCTGCCGTCCGCGATGGTCAGGCGCAGCGCGATGCGCAGCTGCCCGCCCACGACGACCTGAACGCCGACGCGTCCATCGACCAGCGCCGGCTTCGCGCCCTGCGCCCGACCGTTGAAGGCGCCGGCCACGGCATGCGCGCCGCGGATCTCGGCCTGCGAGCCCATCCGCGCGGCGGTCGGGTCGGCGCGGAAGACCACGTCGGGGGCAAGCATAGTCAACAGCGCCTGGAAATCGCCGCCGCGCGAGGCGGCAAGGAAAGCCTCGACGATTTCACGCTGCCGGCTGCGATCGGTCTCGGCCTTTGCGTCCGCCCCCTGCACGCGCCTTCGGGCGCGGCTTGCCAGTTGGCGCGCCGCTTCCGGCGTGCGCCCGACGATGGGAGCGATCTCGTCGAAGGGCAGGTCGAACATGTCGTGCAGCACGAAGGCGACGCGCTCGGCCGGCGCCAGCGTCTGCAGCACCACCAGCAGGGCGATGCCGATCGAATCGGCCATGATCGCCTCGCATTCGGGGTCGGAGCTAGGGTCCGGGATTGAGATCGGCGCGGCGTCATCCACCTCAAGCGGTTCTTCGCGCCGCGATTTGCGCGAACGCAGCATGTCGAGGCAGATGCGCGCCACCACCGTCGTCAGCCAGCCGCCGAGATTTCCCACCGTGCCGGCGTCAGTACGGTTCAGCCGCAGCCAGGCTTCCTGCACCGCGTCCTCGGCCTCGTTCTGCGAGCCGAGCATGCGATAGGCGACCGCCCGCAAATGGGCGCGATTGGCTTCAAAACGATCAGCCAGAAATTTTTCTTCGGTCATCGGTCACATTTCCTTTTTGCCGTCCGTCATGGCCATGACGAGCGAAACCCGGCCGATGTGACAAGAGTGGGCCGGGCGTCAGATCGAAGCTTGAAAGACACCCAAGGAGACCGACAATGCAATCCCGTATGAAGAACCCGGCAGTGATCATCCCCAACGCCATGCAGGCCATCCTGGCCCTCAAGGCATCGACGGAGAAGGGCGATGTGCCGGCAAGGACGCTGGAGCTCGCCCATCTGCGCGCCAGCCAGATCAATGGCTGCGGCCTCTGCGTCGACATGGGCGCGAAATCCGCCAAGAAGGCCGGCGACACCGACGAGCGGCTGTTTGCCGTCGCAGCCTGGCGCGACGCGCCCTATTTCACCGACGCCGAGCGCTCGGCCCTCGCGCTCACCGAGGCCGTCACGCGCCTCAGCGACCGGGCCGACCCGGTGCCGGACGAAATCTGGGAGGAAGCCGCCCGCCATTATGACGAGCGCGCGCTGGCGACACTGATCCTGTCGATCGCCACCACCAACATCTTCAACCGCCTGAATGTCGCGACGCGGCAGATCGCGGGGTCGTGGGGCTGAGCGGTGGGCTAGGCGTAGCCGACCCAGCCGCGAAAACTCAGCCCCGCATAGAACAGGCTGACGCCCGAGAACCCGGCCTCGCGCAGCATCGCTTCGTCTTCCTCGGGCGACAGGATGGATAGCTGGGTGCCGATCGCCCGCCGGGCATTCCCGGCGTTGGCCGGGTCGGTTCCACCGAACGCGATGTGGCGGTCGATCCATATTGATCGCTCCGGCTCGGCCTGCGGAAAGCTGATGTGAGCGACGACGAAGGGTGCGCCCGGCGCCAGCCGGCGATGGATCTGCCCAAGGGTCTCGAGGCGCCGGTCGCGAGGGACGAAATGAAGCGTCAGCAGGCAGGCGGCGCCATCGAACGGGCCTTCTGGCGCGGCGTCGATGTAGCCCTCGTGGAGGCTCATGCGCGCGGCGTGCGGTCCCACGACCTGTTCCGCCGCCCGCAGCATGTCGGCTGACGGGTCGACGCCATCGAACGCCCAGCCGGGATGATCGTCGGCGAGAGCTTTCAATTCGAAACCACCGCCTGCTCCGAGGATCAGAACCCGTCCGTCGGAGGGAACGCGCTCCGAAAGCAGCATCGAGGTCATGCGATGGAGGCTGGAAAAGCCGGGCACCTGTCTGGGCGGCCCCTCCGCATACGAACGCGCATGGCTCGCATTGAAGGCGGCTGCAGTTCTTTCAGGAAAATCGTTATCTCTATTCATGTAACTTTTATTGTTACATTTGATGTGGCGATGTCAAGCCTTGCTCCGTTGGCTGCAGGTTCGAGGTAGGGTTCAGACTGGAAGGCCCTGCCCGTTCGACGAGGGAGAGGTGCCGAGCAAAGCGAGGCGGAGTGGGGGTCGGCTGTGCCGTATGCGGTTGTCCCGTCGGAATGTAGGGCAGAAATTGATGAAATCCCGAGCTGTCCTAAGCCCTGGGACTACACGGTCCAACACCGCAAATTTGATCGGTTCGTGATGGTCCCGGTCCTGTCTTCATCACAGTTGAAGCACCATTGCGGCGCATCCTGTGCGGACATCAGGAGGTAAGGACTATGCGTATAGCCTTGCTACTTTCACTAGGACTGTTGGCCCCTCTGGCGGGCTGCGTGACGGAAGATGCCTACGGACCGGGCTACGCCGCCTACGCGCCGCTGGGTTACTATGACGACTTTGGCGGGTTCGAGTTCGGCGGCGGCGGCCGTTGCGGTTGGCGCTGCCACCACCACATGCCACCGCCTCCGCATCACGGGTCGGGTTATCCCGGACATCCGTTCCACGCCTTTTCAACCGGCGGGTTCCAGGGCGCGCACGGCGGTGTTCGCCTGCCGACAATGGCCGAGGCCCGTCGCTAGATCGCCGTGCGTCCATTTGGACGCACAAAGGACGATCTAGCACTTAGAATGAGCATCGGACTATTCCGAAAACCGGATTCCACTTTTCGCTCCGATGCTCTGAAACATCGTTCCGAACGGTGCGGACAGATAGCCCGCACCGTCCATTTCCGGCCTGCGGCGAATCGGACATGCTGTCTTGATCCGAGGCAGGCAGGAAATCGCGATACGGCATGAGCGCGATAAAAGTCGTCGACTATGACCCCGAATGGCCAATGCTGTTCGAGGAACAGAGGCTGCGGATGATGGAGCTGATCGCCGATCTGGTGGAGCAGATCCATCATGTCGGCAGCACGTCCGTTACAGGTCTTGCGGCCAAGCCGAAGATCGACATCGACGCCGTTCTCGCGCATGACACGCATGTCCCCGAAGCGGTCGAGCGCGTGAAGGCGCTTGGCGACTATGCCTTCCACGGCGACCCTTATGGCGACGGCATGTGGACCTTCACGCAGGGCCACGGCTCCCATGGGACGCGGCTTTATATCTGCGGGCCGGACAATGCCACGCATATCAAGCGAATCCTGTTTCGCGATTGGCTCCGTACGCATGCGGATGCAGCCGCCGAGTACGTGGCGTTGAAGCGAAGGCTTGCGGCAGAGGCCAATGGCGACTGGAAGTTTTATACCGGCGGGAAGGCGGATTTCATTGCCGGGATCGTGCGGCTGGCTGCCGTCGCTCAAGGCAATGCGAAGCAGCAATAAAAAAGCCCGCTCGAAGCGGGCTTTTCCGGATCAGCGGTTTTCGTCTTCGTCCTCGTCTTCCGGCTTCGACTTCAGCGCCGAGAGCTTGGCGAAGACGGCGTTGGCGTCGAGTTCCTTGTCCTCGTCGGCCACCGCTTCGACCTTCGGCTCCAGCCTTTCGGTCATGGAGGCCGGCAGCAGCGTGTCGCCGGTCGGCGCGGCTGCCGGGCGGCCGCTCGAGGCGCGCTGCACTTCGATGTCGAGGTCGATCTGCGAGCACAGGCCGAGCGTCACCGGGTCCATCGGCTGCAGGCTGGCGGAGTTCCAGTGCTTGCGCTCGCGGATCTGCTCGATGGTCGCCTTGGTCGTGCCGACGAGGCGCGAGATCTGCGCGTCCTTCAGTTCGGGATGGTTGCGCACCAGCCACAGAATGGCGTTGGGGCGATCCTGGCGCTTGGACAGCGGTGTGTAGCGCGGGCCCTTGCGCTTCGATTCAGGCACCCGCACCTTCGGCTCGGACAGCTTCAGGCGATGGTTGCCGTCCTTCTCGCCGCGCGCGATTTCCTCGCGGGTGAGCTGTCCGGTCATGATCGGGTCCATGCCCTTGATGCCCTGCGCGGACTCGCCGTCGGCGATCGCCTTCACTTCCAGCGGATGCAGGCCGCAGAACTGGGCGATCTGCTCGAAGGAAAGCGCTGTGTTGTCGACCAGCCAGACTGCGGTCGCCTTGGGCATCAGAAGCGTGTTGGCCATCAGATAATATCCTCTCGTTCGCCCGCGTCCCTTGTGCGCGGGCGGTGGTTCAGACCACCGGAATTGGGAAATTCGAGGCGTATATAACCTTGTTCGCGGCCGGGAGCAAGAAAACTTCGCATCAGGCTTCGATGACCGTTCGTTGTCATCGAACTGTCACCTCTCCGTCATCGCGCTGAAATATCGATCGCTCAAAGCAGCGTGGAAACCATCAACCAGGAGAGGTCCATGATGCCCCGTCACTCCCGTCTTTTGATACTCAGCGCGGCCCTTGCCGCGTCGGTCTCGCTGCCGGCCCATGCCGACAGTTTTTTCAACCGCGTCGCCTCCTTCCCGGTCGCCTCGAACCTGCCTTCTGACATTGACCAGAAGACGCCGACCTCGTCGGAAATCATCAAGGTCAGCGAAGACGGCAACATGCTGGTCTATTCCGACAGCCCTCTGGGCGCGGTCGGCTTCGTCGACATTTCCGACGCCAAGGCGCCCAAGGCCGGCGGCATCGTCAAGATCGAGGGTGAGCCGACTTCCGTCGTCTTCGCCGGCACCAAAGTGCTGGCCGGCGTCAACACCTCCGAGAGCTTCAAGAACCCCTCGGGCAACCTCACCGTCATCGATGTCGCCACCAAGAAGATCGAAGCCACCTGCGATCTCGGCGGCCAGCCGGATTCCGTCGCCGTCAGCAAGGACGGCAAATTCGCGGCCATCGCTATCGAGAACGAGCGCGACGAAGAGCTGAATGACGGCGAGCTGCCGCAGCTTCCCGCCGGCTTCCTGAAGATCGTCTCGCTGAAGGACGGGACGCCCGACTGCGCCACCATCAAGACCGTCGAAATGACCGGCCTTGCCGAAATCTCGCCGGAAGACCCGGAGCCGGAATTCGTCGACTTCAACGACGCCAATGAAATCGCCGTCACGCTGCAGGAAAACAATCACATCGTCATCGTCGATGCCGAAACCGGCAAGGTGACTTCGCATTTCTCCGCCGGCACGGTCGATCTCGAAGGCATCGACACCGAGAAGGATGGTGCGCTGAACTTCACCGGCAGCATGAAGGGCGTTGCCCGCGAACCCGACTCCATCAAATGGCTCGACAACGACCGCTTCATCATCGCCAATGAAGGCGACTACAAGGGCGGTTCGCGCGGCTTCACCATCTTCGACAAGACCGGTAAGGTGCTCTACGAATCCGGCCCGTCGCTCGAAATGAAGATCGCCGCCGCCGGCCACTACCCGGACAAGCGCAACAAGAAGGGCGTCGAGCTGGAAGGCCTCGAAGTCGCCAAGTTCGGCGACACGCAGTATATCTTCATCACCAGCGAGCGCGGCTCGATGATCGCCGTCTACAAGGACACCGGCGCCGAGCCGGAATTTGTTCAGTTGCTGCCCTCGGGCATCAGCCCGGAAGGCCTGGTCGCCATTCCCGCGCGCAACCTGCTGGCAACCGCCAACGAGGTCGACCTCATCGAGGACGGCGGCGTGCGCTCGCATGTCATGGTCTACGAACTGGGCGAAGGTGCCGCCGCCTATCCGCACATCGTTTCCAACGACGACGACAATGGCAAGCCGATCGGCTGGGGCGCGCTTTCGGGCCTTACCGCCGATCCGAAGGAAGCCGGCAAGCTCTACGCCGTGTCGGACTCCTTCTATCGTTCGCAGCCGGCCATCTTCACCATCGACGCCACCAAAACGCCGGCCCAGATCACCGGCAAGCTCGTCGTCACCCGTGATGGCGCGCCCGCCCAGAAGCTCGACCTCGAAGGCATCGCCGCCGACGGCAAGGGCGGCTTCTGGCTGGCTTCGGAAGGTGACGCAGCCAAGCTGACGCCGAACGCCATCTACCAGGTCAATGCCAAGGGCGAGATCAAGCAGGAAATCCCGCTTCCCGCCGAGCTTCTCGGCAAGGACGGCCGCTTCGGCTATGAAGGCATCACCACCGTCGGCGAAGGCGACGACCTTACGCTGGTCTTGGCCGTGCAGCGCGAATGGGCCGACGATCCGAAGGGTCAGGTCAAGCTGCTCGCCTACAAGCCCAAGGCCAAGGAGTGGTCCGCCGTGCGCTACCCGCTCGAAAAGGCCGAAAAGGGCTGGGTCGGCCTGTCGGAAATCACCGCCCATGACGGCAAGCTCTACATCATCGAGCGCGACAACCAGATCGGCGCGGAAGCGAAGCTGAAGGCGCTCTACGCAGTTTCGCTCGACGCCTTCAAGCCGGCCAAGCTCGACGGCGAACTGCCGCTGGTCGAAAAGACGCTGGTGCGCGACCTCGTGCCCGACCTGAAGTCGGCCACCAACGGCTATGTCGTCGACAAGGTCGAAGGTTTTGCCATCGACGCCAATGGCGACGCCTATGTCGTCACCGACAATGACGGCGTCGACGATTCCTCCGGCGAGACCCTGTTCCTGCGCCTCGGCAGCATCGCTGCGATCAACTGAACCGCACATTATCCGGTAAACGAGACGGCCGTGGCGAGAGCCGCGGCCGTTTTGATTCATCAGCCCGCCGCCCGGAATTGAACTTCGCCGTCGTTCAGGAAGCATGTCTTGTTGAACAGCGACAAATCCAGCGGGTTCGGCAGCCGGACATCGTCCATATCGGGGCATGGCTTTTTCGCCGGGTCGTATGACCGGTCGATCTGGGAGATGAAAACGAGGATAAGACCCCGGTCTCGGGCAAAGATTTTCAGTGTGCGGACCTGAGCCATCAAGTCCGGGTTCTCACGCTTCTGATCGAGCAATTGCAGATAATCGATGACCACCAGCGTACCCCGAGGCGCCGAGCCCAGCGACTTGACGATATGGCCGGCATTGATGCCGTCCGAATTGTCGAAAGCGAACAACCCGTCGAAATGCGCCGGGTCCGCACCGATCGCACGAAAGCAATTCAAGATGTCCCTTTGCGTATATTCCAGCGTGAAGAATACACCCCGGTTACCGGACTTCATGGCCTCCACGGCGAGTTCTAGGCTCATCAGCGTCTTGCCGTGACCCGGCCGTGCCCCAACCAGAACCAGATCGCCTGGCATCAGTCGGGCAAACAGCCTGCCGGCGGGCGTGGCGGCGGCTGCCTTGGCCACAAGCAGGCTCCAACTGCCAAAACCCTCCTTGGCCGCAAGCTGGTCGAGTGCTGCGTGAAGCGGGATGTTTTCCTTGCGGGACGATAGTTTTGCTTTGCGCTTGAGATGATAGATGGGCGCAGACAGTTTCATCACAAACCTCCTGATGCGAGCAGGTTCCGCAATCCCTCCTTATGCGTTTGCTCGAACAGTCGGTTCGATGATCAGATCGCCCCGCATGCATCATGCTTTCCCGAACGGAGGGAGGAGGCGTGGGCGGCACCAGAATCAGATCATAGCCGAAATGCCGCCGATCGAAAATCGTGGGTAGCCGATGCCGGGCCTCTCGACGTCACAGATAATCCGCCCAGTGTCGCCTTGGTCTTCGTTCTGCCAAACCGATATCGCGACGGATATAGTCGGGAGGCCCGCTTCTGCGGCAAACCAGCGACAGATATCTGAGAAGCCATCCAATAATTTTCGTCATGATCTTTAAGGCCGCCTTGTCGTGGCCTTCGACATTGCATGCCGCACTGATCGTGGTACAACGAAGCCTGATCACTCCTGGCATGAGAGAAATTCATGCAAATCGGTTCTCAACTGCCACCTCTGCAAACCTTGCGGGCAATGGTGGCGATTGCGAAAACACGCAGTTTCACGAAAGCGGCCGAAGAGCTGGGGCTGACGCAGACGGCGGTCAGCCACCAGATCGCGCAGTTGGAAGCGTGGCTCGGCACGCGCCTTTTCATCCGCAGCCGCAGTGGCGTGGAATTGACGGCAGGGGCCGAGGTCGCGATACCCGCGATCGCCGCCGCGCTTTCAAGTCTGCAACAGGCGGTCGAAGCGGCGCGGCCGGCAACAGGAAGCCAGAAGCTGCGTATCTCGACCACGCCCGAATTCGCCAGCCAGTGGCTGCAGCCGCGCCTTGGCGCATTCTGTTCGGCGCATCCGGAAATCGATGTCAGCGTGACGATCGAGTACCGGCGGGCGCGGTTCGATGTCGAAACCGTCAGTGTTGCGATCTGGCTGGCCGGAACCCTGCCGCAGTCCGACGCGTACCGGTTGACCGACGATTATGAGTTCGTCGTCTGCTCGCCTGCGGTTGCGCGCATGTTGCCGGAGCGTGAGGCGCTGCGCGCCGCACCGCTACTTCGGTATGAAGGTGCCCGGCACACGGTGCTCGATTGGGAGCGATGGTATGGCCAGATATATGGCCAGAAGGAAAGGCCGCCGAATCCTGAAGGGTCCGATGCCCCGTTCGATTTCCAGGCGGGTCCTTGCTATCCAACGTTTTCGGATATGATCGCTGCGTGCAGGCAGGATGCCGGATTGGCGCTTGTAAGATCCTCTTTGGTTGCCGACGATCTGGCCAAGGGAAGGCTGGTCAAGAGTTTCGTCGAGGTGACGCCTTCGGACCTCCAGTACCATCTCGTCACGTCGCCATCACAGCGGCGCAGTTCCGACGTCATCTCGTTCAAGGCGTGGATCATCGATGAAATGACGCGATGAGCCAAACGTTCGTGGCGAAAGCCATGGCCGTTTCCTTGGTTGGCGATTTGCGAAGTGGAGTACATTGGGCGATCATCATGCCCTGCCGAGGACGGAGTGACGGACAATGCCCGGTGGCGAGCGACTGTTGCGACTGCTAAAGACAACCGTTTGGCTGTCCTGCCTTTGCCTTGCGGGCCATTTTCATGTCGCACAGGCAAGCGCCGATCAGGAGGTTCAATTCCAAAGTGCGCCTGTGAAGCCGACCCCTTTGCAAGAGCGCCTGGCGCAAGCAAGAGGCGAAGCGCCGGAGGTTTTGCCCGGCGTCCCGCTGAAGGGTTATCTCACGCGGCCTCAAGGCGATGGGCCATTACCCGCCGTCGTGCTTCTCCACGGATGCGGGGGCATACGCCCGAGCGTCAGGGAAGCCTGGCCCGAGCGGCTGGCCGCATGGGGCTATGTCGTTCTTGTCGTCGACAGCTTCAGCACCCGCGGCATAAAGAACACCTGCGATCGCCTGTTTGTCGATCGCGTTTATGACGCCTATGGCGCTCTCGACTTCCTGTCAGGATACAGTTTCGTCGATCCCGAGCGCATCGCCTTGATGGGGTTCTCCGCCGGCGGGATCGCGACATTGCAAGCGGTGCAGCTTGGCGCTGCGGAAGCGCTCATGGCGCAAAAATTCAAGGCAGCCATCGCCTACTATCCGATATGCTCGGTATCCAATGGCGACATGGCGGTCCCGACCCTGATCCTCGTCGGTGAGCTCGACGACTGGAGCCCCGCGGAAAAATGCCGGAAGATGATGGCACAGCGCAGTGGCAAGGGAAGCCCGGTGCAGCTTGACGTCTACGAGGGCGCCTATCACGCGTTCGATTCCGCAGACTTCAAGAACGGCGTCGAGGCCTTCGGTCACCATCTGGAATACAATCCCGCTGCGGCCGATCGCTCGATAACAGCCGTTCACGCCTTTCTGCAGGAAGCCTTTGGCGAGTAGGCCATCCATCCGTCAGGATTGCCGAGCAACGTTTCTTTGGCCCCCCAAAACGACAAAACCCGCCAGACATGGTCTGGCGGGCTCGAAACCGGCGGGATGAACAATCCTACAGGCCGGCTCTTCTTCAGTTCGACTTAGATCGAGGTGCGGGCAACGCTTTGGATGTTGCCGCGGTTGATGCCGAGGTCGCCGAGCTGGCGGTCGGTCAGACGGTTCAATTCGCGAACGGTCTCGCTATAGCGGCGCCAGTTACGGAAAGTGCGGATCGGGTTCATGGTAGCCTCCATTGTTTCGGTAACCTGTAGATGGGAATGGCGCGATCCGACTTGAACAGACGCTTTTGCATGGCGGGAATGCGTTTGTTGCATTGCAGCATAAACGTCTGGTAACAGGGCTTGGCCCTAAACTCGGTTGCGGCGATTTTTATTTGGCCTGCACCAAAGAAAGGGCAGATTAACCATTAATCGTCACAAAGAACATTGATTTGGGCGCCGACGGCGTCTCGAGTTTGGGTGGGTGGACGTGGCGAACAGCTTTTTGCTTCTGGCCGAGGCGGTACTTTATTTCGGTGTCATGGCCAGCCTGTTTCGCCTGCGGGCCCGCGTTGGCCTCGGCCTGTTCGTCTGCGCGCTCGGCGTCATGCATTTCCTCGAGACCTATCTGGCCAGCGTCTTTTACATCGAGCTGCCCTTCGGCATGGTTTCGCCCGGCTCCACGGTGATGTTTTCGGGCAAGCTGGTGATGCTCCTGCTTCTCTACATGAAGGAGGACGCCGCCACCGTCCGGCAGCCGATCTACGGCCTCCTCGTCGGCAATTTCCTGATGGTCGGCCTCGGCCTCATCCTGCGCCAGCATCAGGTGGTCGAACTGCCCAACGGCCAGTCTCCCGATATCGGCTTTCTCGACGAAATGGGATGGCTGATGGTCTGGGGCACGACGCTGCTCTATATCGACGCCATCGCCATCATCCTGCTTTACGAGCGGCTAGGGCGCAGCCTCGGGCAGCACCTGTTCGCTCGCATCGCGGCCAGCGTCTGTCTCGTGCTCACCTTCGACCAGCTCGGCTTCTATGCGGTTCTGCACATCGTCACCGGCGCGCCGCCCTCGGTGCTTCTTGGCGGCTGGGTTGCCAAGATGGGCGCGGGGCTCGTTTTCGCCGCCATGACCGTCGGCTATCTACGCTGGTGCGAGCGGCCCAGCCTGCGCCCGCAGCGTGGACTGTCGGACGTTTTCGAGACGCTGACCTATCGCGAACGCTACGAAAAGCTCGTCGAATTCGCCGGCCGCGACAGCCTCACCGGTCTTCTTCATCGCGGCCGCTTCGAGACCATGGGCGAGCAGGCCGTGACCGTGAGCGTGAAGAACGGCTCGCCGCTGACGCTGCTGATCGTCGATGTCGATCATTTCAAATCGATCAATGACCGCTTCGGCCATGCCGAGGGCGACCGCGTGCTGAAATGGATCGCCCAAAACCTGACGGGCGCGGTGCGTTCGCAGGATCATGTCTTCCGCATCGGCGGCGAGGAATTCGCCATCCTGTGCTCCCTGCCGCACAATGTCGCCCGGCTGCTTGGCGAAAACATCCGCCAGTCGATCCGCGCGGCGAGCGAGAGCGGTCCCGTCGGCCTCACCGTCAGCATCGGGGTTGCGACGGTCGATGCCGGAAAGGCCAGCCTGCCCGAGCTCTTCGCCTCCGCCGACAAGCGCCTCTACATGGCCAAGGACGCCGGCCGCGACCGGGTGATGGGCGATGTCGCCGAAGAGGCGGTGCCAGCCGGCGTGCGCGCGCCTTCCGCCGGGTCTGCCGCGGGGTAGGTTTCGGCTGGTGCCCGTATCGCTATTTTCGTGCTCAGCGCATAGCCCCCTCTCCGTCGCGCTTCGCGCGCCACCTCTCCCCCGCTTCGCAGGGGCGAGGAACCCAAATCCTGAAGTGTTGCGGCCTAGCAAAATCTGGGTTCCTCGCCCCATGAAATGGGGAGAGGTGGCGCGCGAAGCGCGACGGAGAGGGGGCCTTCATCCAGAAAAACAAAACGGCCGCGATTTTCATCGCGGCCGTCTGCATGTCTTGCGCCGAATTACGCCGACAGGTTCTTGATCAGCGGCAGCTTGCGGATCGTCTTGCCGGTCGCCGCGCGCAGCGCGTTGCCGACGGCAGGGCCGATCGGCGGCACGCCGGGCTCGCCGACGCCTGTCGGCGGCTCGGTCGAGGGCACGATGTGCACTTCCACGCGCGGCATCTGGTCGATGCGCAGCGGCGTGTAGGTGTCGTAGTTCTCCTGGTCGACCACGCCACCCGTCAGCGTCAGCTCTTCCTGCAGGATCGCGCCCAGCCCGAAGCCGATGCCGCCTTCCATCTGGGCGCGGATCTGGTCCGGGTTGATGGCGGTGCCGCAATCGACCGCGCAGACGACGCGGTCGACGGTGAAGTCGCTGCCGTCCTTGTAGGTGATCTCGACCACCTCGGCGACGAAGGTCGAGAAGCTTTCATGGAGCGCGACGCCCCGGAAGCGGCCTTCCGGCAAGGGCTTGTCCCACTCGGCCTTTTCCGCCGCCAGTTTCAGCACGGCGGCATGGCGCGGATGGTCGTCCAGCATCGACAGGCGGAACTCGACCGGGTCGCGGTTGGCGGCGGCGGCAAGCTCGTCGATGAAGGTCTCCATCACATAGGCGGTGTGGGTCGAACCGACGGAGCGCCACCACAGCACGGGGATATTCACATCCGTCGTCGTCAGCTCGACCTTCATGTTGGGGATCGCGTAGGGCAGGTTCGATGCGCCCTCGACCGAGGTGGCGTCGACGCCGTCCTTGATCATCGCGGCCATGGGTGAGCCGCCCAGGATGGACTGGCCGACGATGTGGTCGTGCATCGCAACGATCTTGCCGTCCTTGTCGAGACCGGCCTTGATGGCATGGACATAGGCCGGCCGATAGCGCCCGCCGCGCATGTCGTTCTCGCGCGTCCACTGCACCCTGACCGGCTTGCCGGGGCCGAGTGCCTTCGCGGTCGCGACCGCCTCGACGATCAGGTCAGCATCCGAAACCGCGCGGCGGCCGAAGCTGCCGCCGGTCTTCATCACATGCAGCCTCACCTTGTCCGGTGTCGTGCCGCCGACCTGCGCTGCGGCGGCCTGATAGATGTCGGGCATCTGGTGGCCGCCCCAGACATCGATGGTGCCGTCCTCGTTGACGCGGGCGACCGCGTTGAGCGGTTCGATCGAGGCGTGGACGAGATAGGGAAACTCGTAATGCCCCTCGACCACCTTGGCGGCACTTGCCAATGCACCGGCCGCGTCGCCGTCATTGCGAGCGGTGGCTGCACCCGGGCCGTCGGCTGCCTTGTTGTATTCGGCCATGATCTCGGCGGTGCCGCGGTTCTCGGCCTTGGCCTCGTTCCACTTCACCTCGACCAGATCGCGGCCCTTCATCGCGGTCCACATGTTGGTGCCGACCACGGCGATGCCGCGCGGCGTCTGGATCACGTCGACGACGCCGTCCAGCGCCTTGGCCTTGGCGGCGTCGAAGCTCTCGACCTCGGCGCCGAATTTCGGCGGATGGATCATGACGGCGGTTACCAGCCCGTCCATCTTCAGGTCGATCGTGTAGGTCTGCGTGCCGTTAGTCTTGCCGTGCGAATCGTAGCGCTTCAGGCCGTCGGAGCCGATCTGGGTCCATTTTTCGCGCGGCTTCAGTTCCACGTTTTCGGGGACAGGCAAGGCGCTTGCTGCCTGCGCCAGTTCGCCGAAGGTGGCGCGCTTGTCGGTGCCATGCGAGATGACACCGCCGGCGACGGTAATTTCACCCGCCGGCACGTTCCAGTTGCTGGCCGCAGCCGCCACCAGCATGGTGCGGGCCGCGGCACCCGCCTTGCGGTAGCGCTCCCATGACGAGGTCATGGAGGTGGACCCGCCGGTGCCCTGCATGGCCCCGCCCCAGGCGAGGTTGCCGTAGAGCGCGGTGTTGCCGGCGCCGCCGATGACATCGACCTGCGCCCAGTCGCCATCGAGTTCTTCCATCACCAGCGTGGCGATGCCAAAGTAAGAACCTTGCCCCATCTCGAACTGCGAGGAATGGATGATGATTTTGTTGTCAGGCGTGACCTCGACATAGGCCTGGAACGGGTTGGCCGCAGCGGTTGCGGGCGCCGATTGCGCCAGCGCCGGTTCCACCGCAAGCAGCCGGTAGCCGACGGCAAGCCCGGCAGCGGCTGCGGTGCCGATGAGGAACTGGCGGCGCGTCGCCTGCACGGCTTCTTTCTTCATACGAAATTGCAACATTGTCATGCCTCCAGCCGGTGCGCGGCTTCGTGGATCGCGGCGCGGATGCGGTGATAGGTGGCGCAGCGGCAGAGATTGCCGCTCATCGCCGAATCGATGTCGTCGTCGGTGGGTTTTGGCGTCTCGGCCAGCAGCGCAGTTGCCGACATGATCTGGCCGGACTGGCAGTAGCCGCATTGCGGCACGTCCATCTCGGCCCACACGGCCTGCACCGTCTCGCCGACCTTGCCGGACACGCCTTCGATGGTGGTGATGGAGGCGCCTTCGATGTCGCTGACGCTGGTCTGGCACGAGCGCGTCGCCGTGCCGTCGATATGGACCGTGCAGGCGCCGCATTGCGCCATGCCGCAGCCGAATTTCGTTCCCGTCAGCCCGATGATGTCGCGGAGCGCCCAGAGCAGGGGCATGTCCGGATCGACATCGAGCGTTTTGGCTTCACCATTGAGTGTGAAAGCGACCATGGCTTGCTCTCCTTATGTTCTGAGCTGGCTATCGCGTTTTGCTTTCGCCGGAGGGGAACCGGCGTTATTCGAATTGGGTAGCAACGCCCAACTTATGACCACGTCCGCACGCCAACAAGCGTCCCGGACACCAATCGCGAGATCGTGAAGACGGAACCGTAAGATAACGGAAAAAGTGATCGCCGCCGGCGCGCTACTGCCCGTTCACCAGCCGCAGGATGAGCTGGTGGACATTGCCGCCATTGCTCAGTTCGACGCGGTCGAATTCGCGGCTGTGCTGGCGCTGCGCCTGCGAGGCGGCGGCCAGCATGTTCGTCAGCTCAGCCCTGATCTTCTTGCAGCCGGGGTCTTCGGGCGCGGACAGGCCGACGCTGAACGCGACCATCTCCGTCACCATGTCCTTGATGCGCTGGCCATGCACCAGCTCGTGCCTGCGCAGGCCGTCTGCGAAGGCGTCCCAATGTTGCTGCATGACGCCCGGCAGCTTTCCGGCCGGCTTCGGCAGCGTGTAGGTAATGACGAGGTTGGGTCGCGCTCCCGCCAGCATGCAGCTGCCGTCGCTCTGCGGCTGGTAATCCCTGCGCCATGTCAGCTTGAAATTGGTCAGCGCGATGGTGCGCCCGACGCTGACCTTCGGCCCGTGCTGGCCGATCGATTCATAAAGCTCAGGCCCGGTCTTGCCGGAAATCGCATAGGTCTCGAATTTTTCGACCGGCTGCCAGTCGGCGCGGGCGATCGTCGGTGCCGACATTGCGCAGGCCACCAACAGCCGGAACTGGACACCTGTCTTCACGCGAATCCCCGCTTGTTTGACTGCGGCAAGACTTAAGGGGAACGCGGCGCGCTTTCAATCGCGGGTGCACGGGCCGGAAGTGACGCGGAGGCTGGGCAGCTGGTTTCTGCACCCCCTCCCGGGCGTGGCGATGATGAAACGCGCCGGCGTCTTCTCCCCCCTTGAGGGGGAGATGGCGCGAAGCGTCAGAGGGGGTCGGTTCAGGCAGTGCTCGGCGCAAAAAGAACGTCGAGCACTGCCGCAGCGACCCCACCCGGCCCTTCGGGCCACCCTCCCCTCAAGGGGGAGGGGGACGCCGCGTTACCCCACATCCAAGACAATCTTCCCGATATGCTCGCCTTCCTCCATGCGCTCATGCGCACGCCAGGCGTCGGTCAGGGGGAATATCATGTCCATCACCGGGGCGACGCGGCGGCTGGCGAGAAGGGGCCAGACCTGGGCTTCCAGCCCGGCGGCGATCTGCGCCTTCACCTCGATCGGGCGGGGCCGCATGGTCGAGCCGGTATGGGTGAGCCGCTTGACCATCAGCTTGGAGAAGTCAGCACTCGCCACCGCCCCGCCCTGCGTGGCGATCTGGACGATGCGGCCCTCGATGGCGGCTGCACTGTAATTGCGGGCGACATAATCGCCGCCGACCATGTCGAGGATGACGTTTGCGCCGCGCCCTTCGGTCGCCTCTTTCACCACGGCAACGAAATCTTCCTCGCGGTAGTTCACGGCGCGGTCGGCGCCGAGCTTCAGGCAGGCTTCGCATTTTTCCGCGCTGCCGGCGGTGGTGATGACATAGGCGCCGAAGGCCGATGCAAGCTGGATCGCCGTCGTGCCGATGCCGGAGGAGCCGCCATGCACCAGCAGCGTTTCGCCGGCCTTCAGCCCGCCGCGCTCGAACACATTGTGCCAGACCGTGAAGAAGGTTTCGGGCAGGGCTGCGGCTTCCGAGAAAGTGAAGCCGGCCGGCACCGGCAGCGTGTTGGTTTCGTGCACCCTGGCGTATTCGGCATAGCCGCCGCCCGGCGTCAGCGCGCAGACGCGGTCGCCGACGCGCCAGCGGGTCACGCCTTCGCCAAGGGCCGCCACTTCGCCGGCCACTTCGAGACCGGGCAGGTCGGAGGCGCCGGGCGGCGGCGGATAGGCGCCCTTGCGCTGCTGCACGTCGGGCCGGTTGACGCCGGCTGCCTTGACGCGGATCAGGATTTCGCCGGCTTCCGGCTTCGGCACATCGCGCCTTTCGGCCTTCAGCACCAGCGGGCCGCCGGGCGTGGAGATCGCCACCGCGGTCATCTTGTCCGGAATTGCCGTTGCGTTCGCCATTTTTGTCTCCCTTTCCGCCAGTGTGGTGTCAGCCTGCGTTCTTGCCCGTCCTTATGGAGCGTGTCGCCACGACAGGCAAATGCGCAAACCGTGGAACCGAGGCTTCCAATTCGTCACGGCTGCCCTAAGCTCTTGTTCCGGCGTATGATCCTGCCCGAGGAAGCCGGGCTTTCGGGTCAAGCAAGAAAGAGGTGCGACCATGGCGATCTTCGAGGACGAACCGAAAAAGCCGGCGAGCGCGCATGTGCTCGGGCAGGATCTTTCGCTGCTGTCGGTGTCGGAACTGTCGGAGCGAATCAGCCTGCTCAACGCCGAGATCGTACGGCTGGAGACCGAACTGAAGACGAAGGATGCCACCAAGAATGCAGCGGAGGCACTGTTCCGGCTGAAATAGTCGAAAGATGTCGTAAGCGCGCCGTCGAAAAACCCGATTATCGGTATTTTCAGGCAGGTGGAACCAAAGCCGGGGAGACGCATGCTCGCAGCCTACAGACCGATCCTCTCGCTCCTGCGCGGCACGGCGTTTCTTCTGGCGGCTTCGGGGCTTCACGGCCTGCTCCTGCCGCTGCGCGGACAGGAGGAAGGCTTTTCCACCGCGGCCCTCGGCCTGATGGGCACGGCCTGGGCCGGCGGTTTCGTTGCCGGCTGCTTCTTTGCGCCGCGCCTGGTGCGGCGGGCAGGGCATGTGCGGGCCTTCGGGGCATTTGCGGCATCGGGCGCGATCGTCGCGCTGCTCACCGGGCTGATGATCGACGAATATATCTGGATCCTGCTGCGCGCATTCACCGGCTTCACCATGGCCGGCGCCTTCATGGTCATCGAAAGCTGGCTCAACGAGAAAGCCACCAACGAGAATCGCGGCACAGTCTTCGGCCTCTATATGATGGTTACCTACGCTTCGATCATGGCCGGCCAGATGATCGTCGCCTTCGGCGATGTGAAATCGGCCTCGCTGTTCATGGTCGCCGGCATTTTCTTCTGCCTGTCGCTGATCCCGACCGCCGTCTCCACCGCCTCGACGCCGCAACCCTTGCAGGATGTGTCGCTCGACCTGAAGGGGCTTTACGCCAACTCTCCGGTGTCCTGCGTCGGCTGTTTTCTCACCGGCGTGGCCAATGGCGCCTGGGGCACGCTGGGTGCGGTCTATGGCGCACGCATCGGCATTTCGACGCCCGAAATCGCGCTGATGATGAGCCTTGTCGTGGTCGCGGGTGCTGCCATGCAGCTGCCGATGGGCCGCATCTCCGACAAGACCGACCGCCGCTTCGTGCTGGCGGCGGCCGGTTTCATCTGCGCCATCGTCGGTGTGATGATCTTCCTGACCGGGCCGCGCAACGGCGTGCTGGTCATCGTCATGACGGCAGCCTACGGCGCGTTTGCCTACACGCTCTATTCGCTGGCCGTGGCGCATGCCAACGACCATGCCAAGCCCGAGGATTTCGTGAAGGTGTCGGGCGGGCTTCTGCTGCTCTACGGCTTCGGCACGATGATCGGGCCGCTCATAGGTGCTGCACTCATGGGGTATCTCAGCCCGGAAAGCCTGTTCCTGGCCACAGCGCTGGCGCACTTCCTGCTCGCCGGCTACACGCTCGTCCGCATCAGCCGCCGCGCGCCGGTGCCGGTGGAAGATCGCGAGGCCTTCAAGACGCTGCCGTCCGAACGGGGCGTGACGCCGGAAGCCGGCAGGCTCGATCCGCGCACGCCGCCAGAGCCGGCCGAACAAGGCGGTTGAGATTGGCGGCGTATTGCCGCACAAATAGGGGATGATCCTTTCCGATGCTTTCATCGCCATTGCGGATCCCAACCGGCGTCACCTCCTGGAGGAGTTGCGGCGCGGCCCCAAGACGGTTGGCGAACTGGCGTCCGGATTGCCCGTCTCCCGCCCCGCCGTATCGCAACATCTGAAGGTCCTGCTCGATGCCGGCCTGGTCAATGCAACGGCTGAAGGCACGAGGCGGGTCTATGCCGTCAGCGCCGGCGGTTTTCTCCAGCTCAATGTCTGGCTCGATCAGTTCTGGGAAGCCTGACGCGCGGCGCTGTCCGCTTCGGCCTTGTTGATAGCGAGTTGTGAATAGCGGGGAAATCCCGGCCTGAATCAGAGGTCCGAGCGCGAGAAGCGGCTTTCGGTCCGACACTCCAAAAAAACAGAGCGGCCGTGCTTCCATCTGGTCGCAGGCCGCTCTGATTGTCTGGCAGGGATAAAAAAACCTAAAGCCCGGCGGCAAACCAAGCCGCCGGCGGAAGAACGCGCTGGGTGCGCGCTATGTGAAAACAGGTTTTAGTGGGTGGTCGGGTTTGCCTTCAGTTTTTCAATCTCGTCCTTGAGTGCCAGCTTGCGCCGCTTCAGATTCACGATTTCGAGGTCGTCCACCGATGGATGGTTCAGCGCTGTGTCGATTTCGCGCTCGATGTCGCCGTGTTTCCGCTGCAACTCTTCAAGATGGTTGGCAAGAGACATGATTGGAGCTCCCTTTCATGGTTTCCTCGATTGCGCCACACACGGTTCCTCCGCAGGGCCCGCACTGTGACGGCACGATGACAGTGTGCCACCAGATCGCTTGCGTGTCGAATGTGCCGTGGTAGCATTTCCTGAAAGATTGAAATGTGCTATGGGCTGCGCGCCGGGGGGAATTGCACGTCCGGCCTTGCCTACGGGTGCTTTCGGGCACCCGAAATTCTGCAGACGGTGGACATGTCAGATCAGGAACAGACCGAGATTCGTCTCGAGTTTGCAAAGCTTAAGCAGGAACACGCCGATTTCGACGCGGCGATCAACGCAATGATCGCAACTTCCTGTGATCCGCTGCAGATTCAGCGCATGAAAAAGAAGAAGCTGCTGCTGAAAGACCGGCTGTCGAAGCTGGAAGACAGGATGATTCCCGACATCATCGCCTAGCGGCAGCGCAGTCGTTTCTCATTGCAAGCCTTCTTGCGGGACGCCGTTCATTTCGCTAATCGGCTGGCAGCAATTTCTATCGAGCCTGTTTCCAGCAAAGCAGAGGCCAGAGATTTGAGCACAGCGCGCGCCGACGTCGCCATCATCATGGGAAGCCAGTCCGACTGGGCGACCATGCGCCACGCCGCCGAGACGCTGGAAGCGCTCGGCATCGCGCATGACACGCGCATCGTGTCGGCGCACCGTACGCCGCAGCGGCTCTACGATTTCGCCAGGGGGGCGAAGGCGGAAGGGTTCAAGATTGTGATTGCAGGCGCTGGGGGGGCGGCGCATCTTCCGGGCATGACGGCGGCTTTGACCTCGCTGCCGGTGTTCGGCGTACCGGTCGAATCGAAGGCGCTGTCGGGGCAGGATTCGCTTCTGTCGATCGTGCAGATGCCGGCCGGCATACCGGTTGGAACGCTGGCTATCGGCAAGTCCGGCGCGGTCAATGCGGCCCTTCTGGCCGCTGCCGTGCTCGCGCTCGGCGATGACAAGCTCGCGGAGCGCCTGGATGCCTGGCGCGCCGAGCAGACCGCCAAGGTCGCGGACCATCCCATGGACGACGCATGAGCGGACCTCTGCCCGCCGGCTCGACGATCGGCATCATTGGCGGCGGCCAACTCGGCCGCATGCTGGCGATGGCTGCCGCCCGCCTCGGCTATCGCACGGTGATCCTCGAGCCGCAGGTCGATTGTCCGGCATCGCAGGTGGCCAACAGCCAGATCGTCTCTGCCTATGACGATAATGCGGCACTTGCCCAGCTTGCCCGCACAAGTGCTGTCGTAACCTACGAGTTCGAAAACGTACCGGTTTCCGCCGCCGATCTTCTCGCGCGTTCGGTGCCGGTCTATCCGCCGGCCCGCGCCCTCGAGGTCTCTCAGGACCGTGTGGTCGAAAAAAGCTTTCTCAACGGCATCGGCATTCCAACCGCCGATTTTCGCGCCATCGACAGTGACGAGGACCTTGGCGCCGCACTCGATGCTTTCGGCGGCGCCGGCGTGTTGAAGACCCGGCGCATGGGTTACGACGGCAAAGGCCAGCGCCTGTTCCGCAACGCCCCGCCAGAGGGTGCCGACGGCGCTTACACCGCCATGGGCGGCGTGCCGCTGATCCTGGAAGCCTTCGTGAGTTTCGACCGCGAGATTTCCGTTATCGCCGCGCGCGGCCGCGACGGCGCGCTTTCGGCCTATGATCCCGCCGAGAACGTTCACAGCGGCGGCATCCTGCACAGTTCGACCGTGCCGGCGACGGTCTCGTCGCAGACCGCCCGGAGCGCCACCGAAGCCGCCTTCGCCATCCTCGAAGCGCTCGATTATGTCGGGGTCATCGGTGTCGAGTTCTTCGTGCTTGCAAACGGCTCGCTGCTCGTCAACGAGATCGCGCCGCGCGTCCACAATTCGGGCCACTGGACGGAAGCCGCCTGCGCCAACTCGCAGTTCGAGCAGCATATCCGTGCGATTGCCGGGCTGCCGCTCGGCTCGGCCGCACGACATTCAAATTGCGTGATGGAAAACCTCATCGGCGACGAGGTCGAGCGCTCCGGAAGCCTGCTCGCCGAGCCGGACGTGGTTCTGCATCTCTATGGCAAGGCGGAAGCCCGTCCCGGCCGCAAGATGGGGCATTTCACGCGTTTGATGCGCTAATTTGACGGCCAAGTGCCTGCCGGAGGTTGACATCGGTAAACCATCTCGTCTAAGAGCCAGCTACAAATTTGGGGCGCGCTGTTGGCGCGCTTTTTGATTAGGCCTTCGGGCCCCATTCGACAGGCAAGACCATGAAGATCAAGAACTCGCTCAAGGCCCTGAAAGGCCGCCATCGCGACAACCAGCTGGTTCGCCGCAAGGGCCGTATCTACATCATCAACAAGACTGCCCCGCGCTACAAGGCTCGCCAGGGCTGATTGACCGACCCCGGAAGCAAGGCTTTTCGGGGATGACCGGTTCAGGGCTCAGGCCTTCACGCGAAATTCAGTTTGACGTTCCGATGCGAGGGGATAGATTCTCTCGCATGCGGAACGTTTTTGCGTTTTTTCTTACATTTGCTCTGGTCGGCGCCTTCGTGCCTGCGGTTTACGCACAGCAGACCGGACCTGCGACGAGCACGCAGGTGGTCGCCAAGCCCGATCGCCTCGACGCGCTATTTGGCGAGTTGAAGCGCGAGCGCAACGAGCGTGCCGCGCAGCGCATCGCCCAGCGCATCCGCGAGGAATGGAACAGATCCGGCAGTGCCTCCATCGACCTGATGATGCAATGGTCGCAAAAGGCGATGGAAGAACAGAAGTTCGATATCGCGCTCGATTTCCTTGATCAGGTCGTGACCCTCGACCCGTCTTATGCCGAGGGCTGGAACCGGCGGGCGACGGTGCATTTCATGATGCAGAGCTTCGGCAAGTCAATGTCCGACATCGACCGCACTTTGCGGCTCGAACCGCGCCATTTCGGCGCGCTGGCCGGCATGGCGCAGATCATGAAACAGCGGGGCAACAAGCAGTTGGCGCTCAATGCCTGGCAGCGCGTGCTCGATATCTATCCGATGATGCGCAGCGCGCAGAACGAGGTTTCCACCCTGTCGGAAGAGCTAGCCGGTGAAGGCATCTGATGCATCGGCCCGCCGGAACTGCTGAGTTTCCGGTGCGGTGTTTTCCACACCGCCCGTCGAACATCCTGAAATGAACCTGCTCTACGCCGCCGCTGCCTTTCTGCTTGCGCTTCTTTTGATGATGGTCGGCGTGACGCGCGTGGGCTCGTGGCTGATCGAGCGCCGCAACCCACCGGTGGGAAGCTTCATCGATATCGACGGCGCGCGCATCCACTACGTCCATGTGCCGCCGGGCGAGAAGGCGGATTTGCCGCCTATCGTTTTCATTCACGGCGCCAGCGCCAATCTGAACGACCAGATGGTGCCGTTGCGGCCGCTGCTCGAAGGGCGCGCCGAAATGCTGTTCTTCGACCGCCCCGGCCATGGCTGGTCGAGCCGCGGGCCTGGAAACAACGAGAACCCGAGCGCGCAGGCTGCCACGATCGCCAAGCTGATGGACCGGCTCGGCATCAGGCAAGCGATCATCGTCGGCCATTCCTTCGGCGGTGCGGCCACCACCGCACTCGGTCTCGAACATCCCGACAAGGTGCAGGGTCTGGTTTTCCTGTCGGCCGCGACCCATCCCTGGCCGGGCGGTTTCACGTCCTGGTACTACAGCCTGACGTCGGCGCCCGTGATCGGACGTCTGTTTGCCGAAACACTCACCACGCCCGCCGGGCTGATGAAGCTCGACAGTGCCACAATTTGCGTCTTCGCTCCCAACAAGGTGCCGGACGACTATGCGAAAAGGGCATCGATCCCGCTGGTGCTTCGGCCAGGTGCCTTCCGCGCCAACGCCGTGGATGTCGAAAGCCTCTATCCCTATGCCTTGGCAATGGCGTCACGCTACCGCGAGATCAACGCGCCGACGGTCGTGATTTCCGGCGACCGGGACACGGTGGTCTACGAGGAAATCCATTCCATCGGGCTTGCTCGCGACATTCCGAACTCGGAACTGGTTTGGGTCCACAATCTGGGCCACAAGCCGGACTGGATCGCCCCCGATCTGGTTGTTGCGGCCATCGAAAAGCTTGCCGGCGAGCCCGTCGACCTTCAGGCAAAGGCCCGCGCCGTAGAGGCGCGTATCGCAGGCGACGCCTATGGCGCCGGTTGTGTCGACGAGACGGTTCTGGACGGTGAACTCGCGCCGGAGTAGCCGGCGCGCTTCACAGAGGCAGCGAGTGGCCTCAGAGATCGTTTGATAATTCGCCCTGCCGAGGCATATGGCGTGGTTTTCGAGAACCGGAGCGGAGCGTACATTTGGTACGTGAGCACCGGAAGCGCAGAAAACTGCGTCAGATGACCGGCAGGGTAGAATTTCCAAACGATCTCTCAGGCGCCGCCGCGACCCTCGGCACCGATATAGGCGATGCGCAGCATATTGGTCGCGCCCGGCGTGCGCAGCGGCACGCCAGCCGTGATAATGACGCGGTCGCCGGGCCTGCCGAAGCCTTCCTCGAAGGCGATGCGGCAGGCGCGATCGACCATGTCGTCGAGATCGGAAGCGTCGGCCGTCACCACGCAATGCGTGCCCCAGACCAGCGACAGACGCCGCGCCGTCTCGACCACCGGCGAAAGGGCGATGATCGGCACCTGCGGCCGTTCGCGCGCGGCGCGCAGGCCGGTCGTTCCGGATGCCGTGTAGGTTATGATTGCCGAAAGCTTCAGCGTTTCGGCGATCTGGCGCGAGGCCAGCGAAATGGCGTCGGCCCCGGTCGCTTCGGGCTCGGAGCGCTGGGCGTTGATGATGCCGGGATAGGTGGGGTCCTGCTCGACCCGCTCGGCGATGCGGTTCATCATCGACACTGCTTCGACCGGATATTCGCCCGCCGCAGATTCGGCCGACAGCATGATGGCGTCTGCGCCTTCGAAAACTGCGATTGACACGTCGGACACTTCGGCGCGAGTCGGAACCGGGGCGGAAATCATCGATTCCAGCATCTGGGTGGCGACGACCACCGGCTTGCCGGCACGCCGCGCCGCGCGCGTGATCTGTTTCTGGATGCCGGGCACGGATTCGAGCGGCATTTCCACACCGAGGTCGCCACGCGCCACCATCAGCGCGTCGGAGAGTTCGATGATTTCGGCCAGCCGCGCCACGGCCTGTGGCTTTTCGATCTTCGACATCAGGAGCGCGCGGCCGCGAGCGATCTTGCGCGCCTCGGCAAGATCCTCGGGCCGCTGGATAAACGAGAGTGCTACCCAGTCGACGCCGGTCGCCAGGACGGCGTCGAGATCGGCGCGGTCCTTTTCGGTCAGCGCGCCGACCGGCAATTCGGTGTCGGGCAGGCTGACGCCCTTGCGGTCCGAGATGGCTTTGCCGGCAATCACCGTGCAGACGATGGATTTTCCATCGCATTTGACTGCCTTCAGTTCCAGCTTGCCGTCATCGATCAGCAGGCGGTGCCCAGGCTGGACCGAGGCGAGAATCTCAGGGTGCGGCAGGTGGACGCGCCTGGCATCGCCCGCTGCGGGATTGTCGTCGAGCGTGAATTCCTGGCCGAGTTCAAGCGCTTCCTTGCCGTTGGCGAATTTTCCGACGCGCAGCTTCGGCCCCTGCAAATCAGCCAGAATGCCGATTGGGCGGCCCAGTTCGGTCTCTACCGCGCGAATGCGGCGGACGAGTTCGCGCATAAGCGGGTGGTCGGTGTGGCTCATATTGATGCGGAAGACATCCGCGCCTGCCTCGAAAAGCTTTCGGATCATCTCCTCGGAAGAGGAGGCCGGTCCGATCGTGGCGAGGATCTTTACCTTGCGGCTGCGTCTCATGGAGAATTCGTTCCCGTGACGGCTGCTGCGCCGCCCGTTGCGGGCTCGTCGGTCAGCTGGACCATCCAGCTTGCCTGCTCGCCCGTGTCATATTCCTGGAAGCCCGCGCGCTGGAATCCGCGGGCGACGCAATCGGTCACGCCCGCGATCTTGAATTCCTTTTCGGCGACGCACATGTTGATCGGACCGTCCCAGCGCCCACCGCGCTCGGCGTCTTCTGCATAAAGATAGTAAAACCGTGATGACAGCGGACCCTCGATCAGGGTCTTGCAGGTCGAGCCTTCGATATGCCACCAGCCTTCGGTGACCCAGCCGGCCTTGGCGCGATAGCCGATGCCGACGCCGATCAGGCTCTGCGTGGCATTGCAGACCCGGAAATCGGCCCGCGCATCGCTTGCGGTGGCAATTGAAAATATCGGGATAGCGAGGAAAAGAAGCAGCGCAGTCCATGCAGAACGCATGCGCGATGCTCCGGCGAAATCCATCCTCGAACCCCTCTTGTCTGCTGTCAGCATTGTCGGATGCCCCTTTTCGGAAAAGTCCGTGCGCATGTCAACGCGCCCAAGCACGTCAATCCAATCGATTTAGGTGGCTTCATGTCGCATCATTGATCGCTCTCGCGTGATTTCTGCCAGAACCTTGACCAAACAACGACATTGCACCGAGCCTAACTTCATGAAATGACGAACCTAAAGCGGTTCGCGAACCTTTCAGATTCGCTTCTCACGCTTTAAGTTTTTGTTTTATCGCAAAACCGCTGCACACTTTTGCGCGACATGCTTTATCCCCATCAACACCGGCAGACGGGACGTTTGCAAGCCCATGACGCGATCCGCAGTTTTTGCCCCCTATGAAATCATCGAGGGAGACCGCAAACGCGGCATCGTCCTGCTGGGGGACCATGCGAAACGTGCCTTGCCCGACGAATATGGCGATCTCGGCCTGCCGCCCGCCGAATTCCAGCGCCACATCGCCTATGACATCGGCGTCGAGCAGGTGACGCGCAAGCTGGCGGCCCTTCTCGGTGTGCCGGCGGTGCTGGCAAATTTCTCGCGGCTGCTGATCGACCCTAATCGCGGCGAGGACGACCCGACGCTGATTCGCCAGCTCTATGACGGCACCGTCGTGCCCGGAAACTATCCCATGATGCCGGAGGAGCGGGAACGCCGGCTCGATAATTATTACCGGCCCTATCATGACGCGGTCGGCGCCATGGTTGCTTCGGTCGCCGACGAATCAGGTGTGGCGCCTTTCCTTTTTTCCGTGCATTCCTTCACGCCGATAATGCAGGGGCATGTCAGGCCATGGCATGTCGGCCTGCTGTGGGACAGCGACGACCGCGCCGTGCGCCCGCTGATCGAGCTTCTCGCCAAGGACGAGACGCTCACTGTCGGGGACAACGAGCCCTATGACGGCGCGCTGCGCGGCGACACCATGTTCAAGCACGCGATCGTCAAAGGCTATGCCCATGCGCTGATCGAGATCCGCCAGGATCTGATCGCCGACGACGCCACCGCCGACGACTGGGCAATCCGGCTCGGGCCGATCGTTGACGCGGTCAATGCGCGCCCCGATATACATGAGGTCAGGCAATTCGGCTCACGCACGGGGCCAGTATGAAGGAGGCTTCCATGACCGATCTCAGCGAGGATCAGAAACGCGATTTCGAAGCAGCCGCTTTCCGCCGGCTGGTCGAGCATCTGCGCGAGCGCGGCGATGTCCAGAACATCGACCTGATGAACCTGGCCGGCTTCTGCCGCAACTGCCTGTCCAACT
>VFQQ010001721.1_pt1 | contig 28584 bp, 13 predicted proteins | sample 3512341 | NCBI WGS metagenome assembly VFQQ01 (sample SAMN10412373, study PRJNA504923) | tailings metagenome | isolation source: Relicate 2 Philex TSF1 revegetated site | place: Philippines: Tuba, Benguet | collected 2017-08-29
TGGGGGTGGGTCAGCTTACAGTGAAATGGGTGGGTCAAGATGAGTGAAATAACCATTTCAAAATTGTAATTTCAGGACTGAATCACACCTGAAACCCTCACCGAGCTGCAGGCGCAGCTGTTGTGAATGGCTTTCAAAATTGTAATTTCAGGACTGAATCACACCCTCGTAAGCGACAATCGCGTAAGAGGCCGAGTTGTGAATGGCTTTCAAAATTGTAATTTCAGGACTGAATCACACCAGGTCGTGGCGTCGGTTCCGGGAGCCCAGGGTTGTGAATGGCTTTCAAAATTGTAATTTCAGGACTGAATCACACCAGAGCTCGAGGAGATCCGGAAGGAGTTCTCGTTGTGAATGGCTTTCAAAATTGTAATTTCAGGACTGAATCACACCAAGCACCAATACCATCCACGAGCGCTTCAAGTTGTGAATGGCTTTCAAAATTGTAATTTCAGGACTGAATCACACCTGTTGGCTACCACCGGCTAATAACGGCCGAGTTGTGAATGGCTTTCAAAATTGTAATTTCAGGACTGAATCACACCACACTATCCACAACAACTTGATTGATGCCAGTTGTGAATGGCTTTCAAAATTGTAATTTCAGGACTGAATCACACCAGCTGAAGCCGATGCAACTTATACAGCTGGTTGTGAATGGCTTTCAAAATTGTAATTTCAGGACTGAATCACACCAAAAACGAAACATCGGAACCAAAACAATCCGTTGTGAATGGCTTTCAAAATTGTAATTTCAGGACTGAATCACACCCCGTTCCCGCTTTTGTGTTTAGTTACGTGGTTGTGAATGGCTTTCAAAATTGTAATTTCAGGACTGAATCACACCAGGTAGCGGTAACAAAATGGTCGTGGACAAGTTGTGAATGGCTTTCAAAATTGTAATTTCAGGACTGAATCACACCAAAATAGCTTCGGAATTTCCAAATATACAAGTTGTGAATGGCTTTCAAAATTGTAATTTCAGGACTGAATCACACCCCAGCTTCAAAGTATAGTAAGAGCCGAGGGGTTGTGAATGGCTTTCAAAATTGTAATTTCAGGACTGAATCACACCGACATGGTTAAGGGCGTGATGGGCGAGCCTGTTGTGAATGGCTTTCAAAATTGTAATTTCAGGACTGAATCACACCGGCATACTGTGGCTTGCTCAGCATCCATTTGTTGTGAATGGCTTTCAAAATTGTAATTTCAGGACTGAATCACACCGCATTGAAAGGAGCAGAAGCATGAGTTTCAGTTGTGAATGGCTTTCAAAATTGTAATTTCAGGACTGAATCACACCATGATGAAAGAGGACTACATTGATTACTGGGTTGTGAATGGCTTTCAAAATTGTAATTTCAGGACTGAATCACACCAACTGCCTGGTTAAACTGTTGCTGGGCGGTGTTGTGAATGGCTTTCAAAATTGTAATTTCAGGACTGAATCACACCATGTAAAGGTACAACTATTTTTTATTTCTGGTTGTGAATGGCTTTCAAAATTGTAATTTCAGGACTGAATCACACCGGTGGTGTTGTTTATTCGCTAAACGAATTAGTTGTGAATGGCTTTCAAAATTGTAATTTCAGGACTGAATCACACCAGACCATGGCTTAACCGCCTGGTCTTTTGTGTTTTATGGCCTTTTGTAGAAAAGAAAATTGGGGCTGTTTTGTTAGAACAGCTCTAACTGTTGGCTTGGTTTTTCTAATGGAGCTTTTTCGAGTCCGCTGAACAATTCCATGAGACCAAATTGTTTGTCGGTAATGTGTAAGATGCCCACTTTGCCGTCTTTGGGGAGGTTACGCTTTACACGTTTACTGTGTACATCGGCATTTTCTTTACTGGGGCAAAAACGCAGATAAATAGAAAACTGGAACATATTGAAGCCATCGTCGAGCAAGTGTTTCCTGAATTTGGTGGCTACACTCCGCTCTTTGCGTGTGTTGGTTGGCAAATCGAAAAAAACAAGTACCCACATGTTCCGGTATTGATTCAGCCGTTCGAAACTAACCGTCGACATGGCTGGGGTATAAAATTTTTCGACTGTTGCCCGCGAAACAATCATACAAAGAAGCCGTGGTTCGGCTCATGGCTATCATGAGGGGGCTGGTTTGTCCATCGAGCCGCACATCAAGTACAGGAACTTGCAAGAGGCGTTTTTTATGCTCGGTGGTCAGCTCACTTGGAAAACCCAATTCCGCAACCATTTGCAACACCATGGCATCTACCATGGGACGGTATGGTTCCATAATGTCGTCGGCCAGGCAATAAGCATTGTATTTATTGGCGTGGTGGATGCCTATAACTGGTAACATGCCACTGCTTACCAAGGCACGGGCGCAAATGGCGCGCAAAATGGCATAGCCATAATTGAGGAGGTTGTTGGGCGGATCGCCATTCTGATGGCGATTGAAATGCGGTAGATTAAAGAGGTTTTGCCAATAGTAGGCTGCTGCACGGGCTTCGTGGTTGAGGCTGTCGCCGCTGGTTACTTCTTTGGCCCAATGCTGCATGTTTTTGATATTGATGTGCCTGCGCCTAAGGAGTTCGGCTTGGTTGGTGATTTTTTGCTTGATGGTTTGTTGCCACAAATTTTTCTTCAAGGGCGCCGAGGCCTCCAACTGGGTGCGGATGCGCTCGTTTTGTTCGGTATGCCCATTCAAAGGCATGAGCAAGCCTATGGGCAAATGCTGATTGTTGCAATGCAGCACCGCAGCTCCTGCTAAATTCAGCTTTTCGAGCAAGGCATTGGTAATGGTGATTTGTTTGTGTTCCAATATCACCACCCCAATGTCTTCAATGGCCACCGTTTTATCAGGCTGTTCCTTTTCAGGATAACTTACCACCAATTGTTCGTTTTTGGTGCTGAGATAGACTGGGTTGCCGAAGTGTAATGTTCGCTTTATCATCCCTAAGTAATTAAGTTGCCGAGATGATCTAGCCTTACTTTTACCAACTTTTTCAATCCTTCGGTAGAACGAATACTTAAATATGTAACCCCAGATAAGTCCTTCTTATTCTTGAAAGTATCAGCCGTTACAGCTTCTGTCTCTGTATGGTGATTAAAGACGTAGTATTTTGTGCTTAGTTTCTGGACGCGGAAAAGATTGGTTGCAACGCTAGAATTGTCTTTTCCAGCTAACGATATTTTATCGTCGCTATTAGAAGAAATGAACATGTCATTCTGCATCAGGGTTAAAACAAGTTTTCGTCCGAAGTCATCGACAGGCTTAACTATAGGTACGCCTTCATTAATTCTCGTGACAGCTTCAAAATGCGAAACCACCTCCTCATGCCAATTTCCTGCCTCATCCTCATAAATGGCAATGTGGTGGTTGTTGCCAGTATTGATAAAGTTAGATTGAATGGGGTGGCCTTGCTCGTTTACAATGGGGTTGCCCAAATGGTCGTGTGAAGGCCGCAAAGCCGAAGCATTGGCTATGCCTGTAATTTTCACCGATTTAAGTTTGGTGGTTTTCTTCTCGTCGAGGTAAATGGGGTTTTCGTCTAAGTTTACAAATGCCTTTTTGGGGTCGCCACCAAATTCGGCCAAGCGTTTTTCGAGCGCGTGTTTGGCTTGGGCATCAATCACCTTTTCTACGTTTAGGTCAGGGGCCACCGTTTTACGGATGGTGTAAATGGTTTCGAGGCTTACCAAGGTTACTTTTTCGGGCACTTGTTCGGTATGCGCTTCATTGAGCCAAACTGGATTTTTGTCGAGGCTATTTTTGCCTGTAAATGCCTTTTTAGGGTCGTTTTCAAAAGCTTTGAGCCTTCCAAGCAAAGCCTCACGGTAGCGTTTTTTAGTAACTTGCAGAATAGTGGCTTCGTCCATATTACCTCCCACCTTCACCTCTTTGGTTACATACTGTTTGGCGCTACCGTAAATGGTTTCGTTGTGCAACTGCCCGCGTGGGGTTAGCGCCAATTGTTGTTTGATGCCCTGGGCCGTTTTGAATTTGTTGATGTTGCGGGTTACCACCTTGTTTTTGGCTTTGTGCGAAACCAGGATGGATTCGAGAACTTCTTTCACCTCTCTTCTGAATTCATCAACAGGTATGGGTGGGTTGAATTTGAGTTTGCCTTCGGCTGTTTGGTAGAGCTCCTTTTTTTCAATACCTCGAATACTATTGGTCTCCTTGTCACCTTGCATGCGTGCATTCAAGTTATTGAGGTACTGCACATGGCTGGGTTTGGTAAAGGCCACGGTAATGGCATCCATGGCGTGGTGGCGGTGATCGTTGCGTTTGGTCCAGTCTTTAATACGTGGTAAGCGTTTGCCTTCCTTGTTAATTTCGTAATAAGTAAGACCTAGTTTGTCGTATTTGTCCCAGTTGAGTTCTTGCAATACATTTTCGAGCTGCCAGTCTTTACGCAAACGGCTGGTAACACTACCGGTGGTGGTACTGGTAATGCGAATGGCTTCGTGTAAAATCTCTCGGGCTTTGCGGCTAATGTATCGGGTATCGCCCAGTTCGCGATTCAGGAAACCATCTTTGAGGGCGTCGCCTTTGCGAAGCAGTTTGTTCATTTTGGCGTAGTTGATGCCGCCTGCTTTAAATAGGTCGTAGATTTCGCTTTCGTACAACTTCAAACCCTGCTCATCGCGTTTAGATGCGATGTAATCGTAGGCAGTTTGATTGCCTTTTTCAATGTTTTCAGCCCTGTATTCGAGCGTTTTATTTGAAAATGAGTCATCAAACTGGCGCGATTGTGGAATGATGTGTTCAATGTCAATCTCTTTTGAGAAAAGCTTTTCAGCCGGAATAAATTTGTTTGAATAAAGCGTTTTGTATCCTCTCGGGCGCAGCTCTTCGTAAAGTTTGTAGCGAATGATGTCGTTTCTGCTTACATAGGAAAGCCCGTATTCACTTTGCAGCTTTTTCTTAATTTCCTCGTGCTCGCGCTGGGTTTTGTTCATGCCATCGAACATTTCTTTGCGTTGTTCGGCATTGTTTTTCAGTTCGCGGGCCATTTCAATGCGCACTTCATCGGGTTTGCCATAAGTGGCTATGATGGCATTGACCACGTGAATCATTTGGTTGAGGATTTTTTCAACCACGGGGTTGCGCAGGCTATTTTTTCGCAACAACTCAATCTGATCTTTTAAAGGCCGGCTATCGCGTTCTTCGGCAGTTTCGGAATGCGAATGACTAAAGCCTTCTGCTTCGCAAGCTTCGCTATACAATTTACCGTCGATGAGGTGCGGCAAAAGTTTGCGAATGGCTTTGGCACTCAAAGAACCATAATCATCCAAAAAAGTCACATTGGCCATGATGCCAGTCACCTCTTCAGGGAAGCCGAATTTTTCATGCAGTTTTGCCTTCAGTTTATCATTACCGCTTTTGCTGTCGTCGCCTTCAAACGAATACAGCAAATGCCACAACTGCACCAAGGCCTGCTGTTCGTAGGCTTCTTTGGGCAAACTGCTGTTGTGCTTGAGTATATCGGTATTGATGCCTAATTCACTGAATACTGCCGCAATGGCTTCCAGCTTTTTGGTTACGCTCAATTTACTCAAATCAATATCATGCCCGGTTTTTTCCATGATTTTTTCATAGGCTTCGAGTAAGGCCGCATTGGTGCGGTTGCCATCGAGGCTTTTGAAATTGAGAAAAGCTTCTTCCTTTTTGTAGCCAAATTTTTTCAGCACCGCTTCGGGTGTCATGCCTTTGGTCCAGTTCAATTCTTCGAACAAGGCCATGCGGTCGTCTTCATTAAGAGCCAATTCGGTACGGCTTCCTTTGGGTTTTATGCGTATGCCGTTGATTTGCTGGAAAAGTTTGAATTCTTGAAATAGAGGTGAAGATCGAGGAATTACCCGAGGCCCCGAGGTTACTTTTTTGATTCCAGCAGCTGTTTTTACTTCAATGGTCTTGCTTTCAAATTCACAAAAAGAAATGAGTCCTTTCTGTGATTTGAGTTTGCGCTGGTAGAAGATGACAACGTCTCTAATTTCTTCTTTGAGTGCAGGCGTAAGTTGAGGGTGATATTTGGCTTGGGTTTCCCAAATGGTTTCGAATTCGTCGAGGTAATCTTGGCGATAAAAAATCTGACCACGCGTTCTGTAATGCCTGTCTTTTTGCAATCCAGCCCACAAATATTGTCCAACTGTCTGCTTGTTGAAATACAGCTCTTTGCTGCGGTCGCTGATGTCGCCCAGGTAGCCACTGGTACTGTTCATTCCTTTGTTAAGTTCAATGAAAACTTCGGAGAGTTCATCAAGCTCCATTTTTTGCGTAAGCGCTTTTACCCGCAGTTCTAAAAACTCAACCAACTTTTCTAATCGACCTTTGCTTCTGGGCTCGTAAGTAGGAAATTTGGATGCTTTCAAAACATCTTTGGTTCTGCCAGCATTCAAGCCGCGAAGTTTTGCAGCTAAATCCTCAGTAAGTTCGGGATGGAATTGCTTTTGAAAATCCCAAATGCGATCGAATTCTTGGCGCAGGTCAGAAGCGTAAAACTCAGGATTGGCTTTACCGCCTTCACGCATGAACTTTAGCGCATATTGACCTGGGGTAAGGTTTTGGTCATACAGGGCTTTTGCGATGGCCATTCCGTCAAAAGCACTGCCTTCTTCCTCGTTTTTAGCTTTTCGGCTGCTTTTGTAACCGCGTTTTTTGTTGATGGTTAGCAATACACGTGCAAAATCATCCAAGGCAATTTGTTCTACTGCTGCCTTTGCCCGTAATTCCCACAGTTGAAAGGTGGTGTTTTTGCCATGTTCTGCAAGAATACTTTTATGAGATATAAGCTGATTTAATTTCAGAATCTCTAGAAGTTGCTCACGTCTTAGCTTATAACGTTGAAGATTCCGGCGCATTTGTCGCTTCAACGTGCGATCGGCATTGGTTGTGATGGACTTACCTTGTTCAAAGTTTCTTTGTTCGTCTACCGTGAGCGGATTTACCCTTACACCTGCCTTTATGATGCGTGAGCGCTCATTTTCGTGTTCAGCTTCTTCAATCAAGGCCCATCCGATGGAGGTAGTGCCAAGGTCAAGTCCTAAAATTTTTCTCATGATTTGGAATTTGAAAGGCAATATAGTATAATTGAGAACAATTTTGAAGCCATTCACAATAAGGATTATTCCGTTGTGAAAACATCAGGAGCGGCAGCAATGTCGCTCTTTTGATTTTTAAGTGATAACAAGCAGTTTATTTAACTTCGCCCCATGCTCTACCGCCGCAAATTTCTGCTCGCTTTGTTAGAACTGTTGGGAGGCGAAACCGAAAAGCTGCGCTTGCAAAAGCTGGCCTTTTTGTTTGGGCAGTGTGGGCACGCTTTGTATGATTTTGTGCTGTATAAATTTTTGTGACTAACGTGAGCGTTTACTGCTTGGCTCGAGCCTGAGGGTTCCTTATCTCTCCTTCCTAAGTAAATCGACCCTCCAAGCGAAATGGCAGCTGAAATAAAGTCATCCTGCTAACAGCTTAATGCAAAGTGGGTCCTTTGACTTAAAAGTCAAAGTCTCACACGCTACCAAACGCTTGCTTTTTCTGAGAAAATAGTATTTCTCTATATTTACGAATACAAGCAATTTATGGAAGTCCCAAAACCGCCAACGCTCCAGACCGAAACACTTATCGGTGAACTGCGTACACATGCGAGTGCACCCATGCGTTTCAGGTTAGCAACAGGGGAACTTTGCTTTGTGAAGTACATACTGGAGGAAGCATCCGAGTATGACGATTTGGCCTATGAATGGGTTGGCCATTATTTGGCGAAGCACTTTGGCATTTCTACACCTCAAATTGCAGCCATTGAGGTGCAAGCTGGCAGTTATGACCCGCATAAACTATTTAGAAATGCCAAGAACTTTCAGCCTGGGGCTGTTGCTTTTGGATCAATTCACATTGGAGACAATACCTCATTAAGCACTGCTTTCATCGGCTCAGTTAGAAAAAAGGCCTACTGGAACCGGATTGAGAATCGAGATGAAATGGTACGATTGTCTTTATTCGACTTACTCATTGACAATCAAGACCGTTCAGAAGACAATTACAATATCTTGATAACGCCTGTCTTCAAAGACACTTCGAAGTGCTGGGCCATTGACCATGTAGCTGCCTTTGGAGGAGCTTTGCAAAGGGGCAAAATCAAACCATTTCCCATTAACGAATCGGCTAAGTATGTTGTAAGTCAACATTTTAGAATCATTTGCAAGCACCTTAAAACCACCACTTTCACAACAGAATTGGAGCATTTTATGTATCTTTGCAATTCGCTTGATAAGCCTGTTAACCAAGCTTTTGAAAGCATGCCCAAAAGTTGGCGTATTTCGAAAGATTTGAAAGAACGGATGCTGGAAATGCTCACAAACAAGCCAAGGCTTGAACAACTGAAAGGCATCTGGCAAGCTGCAGTCAACCGAAATTTATAACCATGGCAACCACCTTTTATCCGATTTACTTTCGCCTCAATGAACTCTCCGATGAGCGTTTGTGCATTGGCATGCTCGCCTTGAGCGCGGATAAAGTGCTTTTCGATTACAGCAAATTGAAGCTAAAAACCATTGAAAAGCACTACCACAAAGCCGCGGTCGAAATGGTTGGCTTGCATTTAGAAACTTTTAGAACAAACCTTCTCGGCGAACAAAGAGCAGGGTTATTTTACAACGGCAGCAGTTTGCCTGCCACAATGACCTATTTGATTAACACATCGCATGGACTCATTGCTTTTGGCGAAGCTTTGATGAGCGCTGCCATTTTGAGTCCTACAGTTTTTAAAAGCTACTTTACCGATTTTGTAGGTAGTGAACCTAAAAAGTCGGTGCCCAAAGCCAAAGACAAGCTGAAAGAGTGGTTGGCTAAGCCTGGTTTTGACAAAGGCGATAAAAACCTCGCCATCAAACCAAATTGGGTCAATCACTTTATTCTCAATCCACACCAAGTTGCCTTTGCTGCAAAAAATGGCACGGTGCTGCTTGCCGATTTTTTGGATTTGAGCGGAGAAATGGGCAGCATTGAAAATCGGGTGTACCATTTTCACCGCATTGTAGAGGGTTTCAAAAGCAAAGACTCCGACATGTTCCGGAAGGGTAAATACCGCCTTTACCATTATTCGGCTGAGAAAAAGGAAGATCCAGAATTGATTCAATGGTTGGAGCGTATCGGGAGTGGCACTTTTGAGGTTTGCAATGAAAGCCAAATCGAAGAATTGCACCGTGATGTAGATGAAACCCATTATGAGAAGCTGTCGCTGCACTTACAATAAGCCAAATCAAATCTGCTTTCACATTTGATCTAATCATGCGGCAACCTTACCATTACCTTCGTCTCACAAGTTAAGCATGGTGCTTTTGGCTCATTCAGAAGCATACTTTCAGCTAAGCACCGCACTGAATTGACCATAAAAAAAGCCTGCCCTTTCGGGCAGGTTTTTTTTGCGCTAAAGCTTACTTGGCCAGGGCGCGTTGCACCAGGCTGTCGAGGCTGTAGTAATGAAAAGTGCGGTCGTCGCTCATGGCCACAAAGAGGCCGCCGGGGAAACGGCCATTGAAGCTTTCACGGGTGAGTTCGCTGCCATCGCTGCTGCGGGCTGCTACTTGCACACTGCCTAAAAAGCGGTGGTTGTTCGGGTTGCCGTTGCTGCCCTCGCGGCTAAAAAAGCGGAAAGCATGGCGGCCTTGATCGCTCACAATGAGGTAACCCTTACCTACCCCCGTGCTGCAAATGGTAATGCCTTCGTGGTCGTCGGCAAAACCTTCGGTGCCAAACAAGGCCAGCTCGGTGGTTTCGCGCTGTGGATCAACGTAATACTTGCGGATGCCTACCTGCTCGTCGCTGCAATACACATAGCCCAGTTCGTGGTCTACGGCCAAAGCTTCGATTTCTTTGTTGCCCGAAAACTGCCCGAATTTACGCACCAACTCCGCTCCCACCGTGCCATCGGCTAGGGGAAGCAAGCGGTATTGCCAAAGGTAAGTGCCGTCGGTGGGACCCGTCTTGCGGCTCACAATGGCGTAGTGGTTGCCTGCCGAATCGGTATGCAAGGCCACCCCCATTACGGCGCGGTGCTCAAAGGCCGTTTCACCCACAAAGAGGTCGATGCCGCCCTTGTCGATAGGTTGTAAATCGGGTAAACGGAAAATGCGCAACTTTTCGGTATGGCGTTCGCCGGTAACAGCAAAATCGATTTTACCGCCAGGCATGGGTAAACCATAGCCAATATCTACGTTGTTAGGGCGGCCCAAGGTGATTGACTTGCCTACTATTTTACCATCGAGGTTAAAAGCGTACAAACCGCCCAACGAATCCTTATCGGTACCTATCACCAAACTTTCCATCAGGTTGTTTGGGTTGATCCAAATGGCCGGATCGTCGCTGTCGTGCGGCAAGGTATCGGTCACCACCAGTGGTTGTAAGTCGGTTGAAGCTTTTTCGGCTTCCTTTGCGGTTTTAGGGTTGTTTTGGCAAGCTGCTGCCAGCACAAAAACCAAGGCGTATAAGCTGTTTACCTTCATTTTACCAAGCTTAAGGTTATTTCGGGCAATTCGTCACCATCTATTTCACCCGAGAGCTGCAAAGTAAGTGAACTGCCGTCGGCGCTGAGGGTAAATTCGGCTTTTAGCTCAAATTCGATTTCAATACCGTCTTTTTCTGTTTTGCCTTCCATTTCAAGTTCGCCCGTGCGGGTGTTGAACAAATCGGCAAAGTCGCTGGCAAAATCGGCCTCTACTTCTATCTCCTCATTCTCCACTTCAGCCGGGTCGCATGGATCGGGTTGTGTGGCCTTGAGGATGAATTTTACCTTCATCACCGCTTGTTCAAATTCAATTTCCACGGCATCGATGTCGGCCAAAACAACGCCATCGAGGTCTTCGTTGAGGGGACCAAAATGATCGAGCAGGGCTTGCCACTGGGTGGCGTCGAGCGGGTCAACAGCCCAGGTGCCAAAAAGCGCCTCATCGTCGAGCACATGGTAGGCAAAGGTTTGGCTGGTATTGGCCACCACGCCTGTTGCGCCGGTGATGCCGGTGATTTGGAGCTCAAAACCGCGCATATCGGTATTGAGGGCAGCATCGTCGAAACGGGCACCATCGAGTTCGAGCACCAATTCCATTTCCTTTTGTCCTTGCGGCCAGGTGAAGCTGCCTTTGCCGGTGGCTGGGTCAAAGGTGGTAGGCAGTATGATGCCGGCATCTTCGTTGTTGGTGCAATCGTCGATTTCGTAAATAGCGCGCACGCCGGTTACGTATTGGCCCCATTGGGTAAATCCTTCGGGCTTCGAAAGTTGGAATGCCACCTGCACATTGGCGGGCATGGCAGGCACCTTGCCTTCGGGGTTGCGGGTGGTGGGGTCCCACTGCGCTAAAATTTCGAGGGCAATGCCTATTTCATCGTTGTCTTCGAGGTCGCCATCGGCTTCATCGCTCAACACCACAATCACCGGTAAATTGGTGGGTGTGGTGGGTTCTACTCCGAGTTCGGGTATGCGCTGGCAGGCTTGTGACAGCAATAAGGCGGCCGCAAAAGCGCTTAAAAGTTGTTTTTTCATGGGTGGTGGTGATTAGTTGAGGTTGAACTTCACGCCTGCACGGGTCCACCAGAGGTAAAACTCGCGCTGGATGAGCTGATCGGCCGTGCCGCTGTACAATTCAAAAGGCTGGTTGGTGAGGTTGATGAATTCGGCAAACAAACGCAACTTGTCGTTGATGCGGTAACCGGCTGTTACATCCAACTGTATGCGGCGGTTTACATAAATGTCGTTGGCTGCATCCTGCCCAATTTCGGTGAGGTAGCTGCCATTGAGGTTGGCTGCCACACGCATGGTGAAGCGGTCGCCGTTGTAGCCGAGCGACAAATTGCCCACATGCGCGGCCTGACCGGGCAGGCGCACGGTTTCGAGCGGACCATTATCAGTGCGCTGAAAGCTGGCTTCGCTGCTGGTGAGGGTGTAATTGAGGTAAACCGCCAGTTTTTTGAAGTTGCCAGGCAAAAAGTCGAGCTGCTTTTGCACGCCCAATTCCAAGCCCAACAAATTGGCGCGGTCGCCGTTTTCGCTGCGGGTATAGAGCAAGTCGGTGGCAATGGGTTGTGGACTGTTGAGCGGATACACACCCAAAAAGCGGCGGGCATAAATGAAGTTGTCGAGCTGTTTGAAATACACCCCACCGCTGAGCAAGCCGAGGTTATCCATGTAGTGTTCGGCAAACAAATCGAGGTTGATGGCGCTTACCGGCTGCAAATTGGGGTTGCCAATGGTGGCAGAACGGTCGCGGATGTTGGCTTCTTGGGCGGGGATGATGTCTTCAAAATTCGGACGGGCGTAGCTGTAGGTGGCAGCACCGCGGAGGATGGTTTTTTCACTGAGGGCGTAGCGCAGGTTCAACTGGGGCAACAAATAGCCGTAATCGCTGCTGCCGCTCACCGGATTGATGGCATCGAGTTCGTCGTTGGCGTTGTACAACACCTCTTTGGAGTTGTAAGCCACCCGGGTGTATTCGTAGCGCAAACCAGCAATGACCGACAATTTTTTGAAGCGGTGGGTGGTCATGAGGTAACCGGCATACACATCTTCACTGGCTTCGAAAGCTTCGAGGGCTTCGTCTACCAATTTATCTTCGAGCTGGAGTTCAAACTGGGCGGGATTGGCGTTGAAATGGGTAATAAAACGCCCCATATCGGGGAAGGCCGCCAGGTTGTATTGGCCATTCAAAAAGTTCTTCGAAAAATAGCCGCCCGTAAAGGCATCGGAGCCAGGTACGCCAGCAATGGCCTCGTACACATTTTGGGTGATGGCAAAATCCTTGTCTTTGAAACGTACTTTGCCGCCAAACTTCAGGATGCCGTTAGAGTTTCCGGTGGTGTAAGGCACCGATACGTTGAATTTACCGGTCACATTGCGGTCGGTGGCCAGGGTGTTACCGGTTTCGAAAGCATTGAATGCAAATCGGCCGCTTTCGAGGTAAGAAGGGCTGCTGCTGAGTTCGGGAAAGGTGCCGTTGTACACGATGGTAGCTGGCATATCGCCGGCAATGAAGCCAATTTCGTGGTCGAAAGGCGTGTTTTGCTCGGCATAGGCGTAACTGCCTTCGTAGTCGAAGGTAAAGCGGGCAAAGCGGTGGATGCCACCCAGGTTGAAGCTGTTGATGGTTTGGCTTTCGAAGCGGTCTTTTACCAGCTGTTCTACCTCTTCGTCGGCCGGAATGAACACAAAGCGGCGGCGCACTTCGCGGTCGGCAAAGCGGTTGTGCATGGCCCGCAGGTAAATTTCGTGGCGGGGATTAAAGCGGTAGTCGATGGTGGCGCTCAAACCACGGCGGGTGCGGTTGAGCTCGTAATCGCGCAGTTCAAATTCATGCACCGATGGGTCGAGGAGGTTGCCGTCGGTATTGCGCTCCCAGTTGTGCGAACCGAGGTTGTTTTCGTAATAGCTACCGTTGAGCATCACGCCCAATTTTTCGTTCAGGTAGCGCTGGCCGAACTGCAAATTGCCCTGACCGTTTAAACGACCCAACAACTGGTTGTAGCCCCCTACCAAACTGGCTTGCACCGTGGGTTTGGCGCTGTTGGCCTTGCGGGTGATGAGGTTCACCGAACCTCCTATGGCGTCACCATCGATGTCGGGACGCAGGGTTTTGTACACTTCCATCGATGCCAATTGGTCGGAAGGAATGGCGTCGAGGGCCACAAAACGCACGCTGGCTTCGGGACTTGGAATTTGTTCGCCGTTGATGTTGATGTTGGTGAACTGGGGTGCCAAACCGCGGATGAGCACGTAACGGCCTTCACCTTGGTCGCGCTCAATGTTCACCCCTTGCACCCGCTGCAGGGCTTCGGCCGCATTGGGGTCGGGGAAACGGCCAATCTGATCGGCCGATACCACATTCAAGACCACATCGGCTGCACGTTGCTGGTTGATGGCGCGTGCCTGGCCTTGCAAGGTTTCGGTAATGGTTACCTCGCTGAGGGTTCCGGCATTGGGCTTCAGGGTGGCATTGATATCGGCAGGAACCTTGCCTGCAACGAGTTCCAAGCGGTAATCGGCATAACCGATGTAGGTAATGCGCAAAGTTTGGTTGCCCTTGAGGTTCACTGCGAAAGCGAATTTGCCTTGCAGGTTGGTAGAGGTTCCCAGGGTGCTGCCTTCAATGAAGACGGCTGCTCCGGGCAGCACCTCGTTGGTTACCGCATCGCGTACGGTACCTGTGAGGAGGGTGTTTTGTGCCAGTGCCATGGGTATGGCGCCCAACACCATCAGAAAGAAAAGTAAACTGACTTTTTTCATGGATTCGAATTTGGCCGCAAGCTATGGGCAGCTTGTTACCTCAACGTGACGCGAGGGGCTATAAAAAGGCAACATGGCGCAAAAAGAAGTGTAACAAAAAAGCAACAACGAATCCTTTATCAATTCATTTTCAATCACTTAAAAGAAACGTGGAACACGAGTCGTTGTGGCAGCGCGTTACAGCGATAGCACGAAGGCCGACAAGCGCTCACCCGATTCGAGCTGCAGTTTTTTGTGCAGGCGGTAGCGGGCAATGCGCAGGCTGTCGTTAGAAATGCCCAACATGGCGGCCATGTCTTTGGTGGGAATATTGAGGCGAATGAGGCAGCAGAGGCGCACTTCGGCCGGACTCAAATCGGCACAGCGGGCCATGAGTTTTTGGTAAAAGTCGCTGTGTACTTTTTCAAATAGATCGAGGAAATTTTCCCAGTTTTTATCTACCCGCAGGTGTTGGTCGAGCAGCTTTTGGATTTCGGTCAAACTTTTGGTGCTCTCGGCCGCTTGCATCTTGCTTTTCAGTTCGTCGAGCAGCTTGTTTTTGCGAATGATTTTGAGGGTTTGGGAGGTAAGTTCGTTGCTGCGTTCTTCGAGTTGTTCGTTGAGAAAAGCCTCGCGCAGGCGGTTATTCTCTAGTTCGGCCTTGAGGTTGGCTTCGGTGAGGGCGGCATGTTCGAGTTCGCGGTCGGCCAATTGTTGGCGGGCCTCATAAATGGCTTCGCGTTGTTCGAAAATCACTTTATCGCTCTGCCTGCGGATGCGTTGCAGGCGGATGATGTAAATGGTGACGCCCAATAAAACCAAAAAGGCCAACAGCAAGCCCCATTGCACCTGCTTATCGAATCGTTTTTCGCTTTCAAGCAGGCTGATTTCGGCCTTTTGCACCCGCAGGTTGGCATCTTTTTGTTCGAGTTCGAACAGGGCTTTCATTTGGCTGAGTTGGCCGGCGGCTTCCTGACTAAAAACGCCGCCCTGCGCTTCGTAGGCCATATTGAGGTAATAGTAGGCCGAATCGGCTTGTTTGCGGGCAGCAAAACTTTTCGATAAATCGCGGTAGGCGCTTTTCAGCAAGTAAGCGCTTCCACCCTTTTGAGCCAATGCGAGGCTGCGTCGTGTAAGCAAGTTGCCTTGTTCATAATGCCCGCGTTTGCGTTCCACATCGCCCAGGTTGTTGTATAAATTGGCCAATTCAAACCACTGACCGCTATTTTGGAGGTAGCCCAGGGCATTTTCGAAATAGCGCGATGCAGAATCGAGTTGCATGCGGTCTTCGTAAATGCTACCGATGTTTTCGTAAATGCGCACAATGGCCACCGAATCGGTTGCCGGAAGCAAAAAAGCGAGTGCCTTTTGTTGCAATTGCAAGGCCCTGGGGTAGTCCTGCTGTTTCTCCCAATAGTGCCCCATGCGGCCCCAAGTTTCGGCCATGCCCAAGGAGTCGTTTCGTGCGGTAAAGGCTTCGAGTGCGGCCTCGAGCGACTGCAAACTGCGTTCTTGGTCGTTGGTGTATAGGTATACCGTACCCAAGCGGGCATAGGCTTGGGCCAACAACGGGCTTTTGGTAGCCTTATTCAACAGTCGAACGGTGACCAGGTAGTAGCGGAGGGCGTATTCGAAGTTGCCGGTTTCGTAAAAAAGCTCGCCCAAATCAAATCCCGCCCGGGCAGCTTCAGCAGTGTCGCGTTTGGCGAGGGCCTGGCGGTAGCGTGTTTTGGCTTCCACAAAATCGGCTTGGTCTTGCTGTGCTATTTGCACATCATGCGCCGACGAGCTGAATGCTTGTGCATGGAGGCTGGCAGCGGTGCCTGCAAGATGCACAGCGCACCAAAAAAACATCATGCCCAAATACGGTATCCGAAACAGCATACCCAAAGGTGCGGTATGCGTATTAAATAAATGTGAAGTCGGCGGATGGGATGAACAGACGACGGGGGACAGACGACGAACGACGGTCGACTGTGGGTTGAGGGCTGACCGCTGAAGGCTGAACGCTGCACGCCGTTTTTATGCATCTTTAGGCCGTGGACTACGCCTTCCTTGCCTTTTTTGCTTTGATTGCTGGCTTTTTGGATGCCATTGTGGGCGGTGGTGGACTCATTCAACTGCCTGCCCTGCTCATTCGCTTGCCCCAAACGCCCCTGCCCGTTTTGTTTGGAACGAACAAACTCGCTGGCTTTGCGGGTACGCTGGTGGCGGCTGGCCGGTATGCCCGCCGCATTCGTTTCGATTGGCGCTTGCTTTTGCCCGTGGGGACTGCAGCCTTCGCCTTTTCGTGGCTTGGGGCGAAACTTTTACAATTCTTAGATGCCGAACTGCTGAAACCGCTGGTGCTGGTGCTGTTGGTGGGCATGTTTGTGTTTACCCTCTTCAAAAAAGATTTGGGACAAACACACGGCCCTGCCCCTTCTTCGAAGCGCCGGCTAGGGTACGGACTGCTGCTGGGCAGCCTGGTGGGCTTTTATGACGGATTTTTTGGTCCGGGCACCGGCACCTTCCTGGTTTTCGGTTTTGTGCTCCTGCTGGGCTTCGGATTTTTAGAAGCCTCGGCTTATGCCAAGGTGGTGAATGTACTTACCAATGTGGCAGCCTTGGGGGTTTTTGTGGGCAACGGACAATACATAGGGCAAATAGCCTTGCTCATGGCCACTTGCAACATCGCCGGAAGCATTTTAGGAAGCCGCTTGGCCCTGCGCAAGGGCAATGGTTTTGTGCGGGTGGTCTTTTTGCTGGTGATGGGTTTGCTGTTGCTGCGCTATGCCTGGGAACTGGTGGCACGTTAAGCCGCTTAACATGGAATTGACAATTGTTTAACGTCGCGAAACATTTCCTTGATGCAGCCGTAAGGCGGGGTTAATGTGGCATGTTGAGTTTTGAGGCCTTAACCGATTGTTATGCGTTCGAAACTCAACCGATTGTTGCCAATATTGCTAAGCACACTGATGCTCAGCAGCTTGGCCCATGCACAGGTCTTGGTGCATCATTGGAATTTCAACAATTCCACCAGCCTCAGCAGCTTGCTGGCGCCCAACCAAGGAAACGGCAGCATCACCCATCTTGCTGGCGGGATAAGCGCCATCCAAATCACCAGCAACACTGGCCAAGGATTTGACATTACCAATCCGAATGCCCGCAATGGCGATGTGGCCGGTACCCACCTGCGCTTCAACGATCCCATTGGCGGACAGTTGGAGTTTGGCTTGCCCACTACGGGCTACCAAAATGTGGTGGTGCGTTACGCCACCCGCCGTTCGGGTTCAGGGGCTGGGGTGCAGTACATCTCGTACAGCACCGATGGCACGAGCTATACCTTGTTCGACAGCATTTTACCAGTAGATGGCAATCCAACCCTGCAAACGCTCAACTTTGGCAACATTGCAGCGGTAAACAACAACGCCAACTTCAAAATCCGCATTGCTTTTGCACAAGGGCCAGGCGGTACGGTGGGCAACAACCGTTTCGACAATTTTACGCTCGAAGGCACCACCCCTCCCCAACTGGTGCATTATTGGAATTTCAACAATTCGACCGATATCAACACCCTCCTTGCCCCAACACAAGGAAATGGCAGTATTACTCACCTCACAGGCGGCATTAGCGTGGTTGCAACAACCAGCAATACCACTGGGCAAGGATTCGAAAATACCAATCCGAATGCGCGCAACGGCGATGTAGCTGGTGCGCATTTGCGCTTTAACGACCCTATTGGTGGCCAACTTGAGTTCGGTTTGCCCACTTCAGGATTTTCGAACATCATTGTTAAATATGGTACCAGACGCTCGGCCCAAGGTGCCGGCACCCAACTCGTTTCGTATACGACCGACGGCACGAACTACACTTTTTTCGACAGCATTTTCCCCATCAACGGCGACCCTACGGTTCAAACCCTCGATTTTAGCAGCATTGCAGCGGCAAACAACAATCCCAACTTCAAAATACGCATTGCTTTTTCAGCTGCGCCCGGAGGAACCGGCGGAAACAACCGATTTGACAATTTTACCCTCGAAGGCAGCTCGCAAGGCGGACCTGATTTGATTCCACCCAGCGCCAATTTGTTTCCTTTCAACAACAGCACCGGTCACAGCAATAATATTCGTCCACGCATCATTTTCAGTGAGCCCATGCGTTTGGCGGGTGCTGGCGGTGCCAGCTTCACTGCCGCCATGGCCGATTCCATTGTGCAATTGCTCTTGCAACCTGCCAACACGGCAGTAAGCTTTAGCAGTCAGTTGAGCGGCGATACCCTTACCATCATTCCCGCCGCTGCTTTGCAAGCCAATGCCACCTATGTTTTGCGTATCCGCGATGGTTTGCTCAGCGACCTGGCTGGCAACCTCTTGCCCAATAACAACCAAACCACCTTCAGCATCCTGCCCGTACAAACCATTTTCCAGGCAGGCGATTTGCTTCCCGTGGCCTACCGCATGAACGCTACTGGTACGCCCGATGCCATTGCATTGCTCACCCAAGTAAACATCTTGCCTGGCACCAACATCCAGCTTACCGATGCCAAGTTTACTACCAATACCCCAGCCCAGTGCCCCGGGGGCATTACCTGGACCGCCCCGGCAGGTGGCGTAGCCCGCGGAACCGTGATTGTAATTGGTACCGACGATGCTTCGGCCAACGTTGGAACCGTAACCGGTAGCACCTTTGGCTTGAGCTCGGGTGGTGACCAAGTGATTGTTTACGCAGGTAGCAACACCAACCCAACCTACATCACCGCCCTCAGCGCCAATGCTTGGTTGCAAACCAATACCACTTGCGGCGGCAGCTTCAGCATGTTGCCTGCGGGTTTAACCGATGGGCTAAACGCCATTAACCTCAGCACCGCGCCCGGCAACGTAGCCGGCTTGAGTGTGAATGCTTATTACAACGGTCCACAAAGTGGCGCCAACCTGCGCGACAGCATTTTGAATCCTGCTTATTGGGTGGTTTCTGGCTCAGGCACTCCTGCCCAAGTTTGGCCTAACTGGAGCTTCCCTGGTCCGCCTGCGGTTGCCTCGGCCCGTGTATTGAATGGCACCCAAATAGAGGTGGTATTTACACAAGATATGTTGGCTGCTTCGGCTACCAATTTGGCGCGTTACAAGCAATTGGCCGGCATACAATCGGCCATAATGACCAACAACGGCAGCCTGCGCGATACGGTGGTGCTCACGGTGAGTCCGGCTTTTGCAGCAGGACAAGCTTACAGCTTGCTCATCGACAGCGTAGAGAATGCCGCTGGATTGGCCATGTTCAGTGCCTTTACCTTCAACTTCAGCTACAACCCTACCCTCAGCTTCAACGGCAGGTATTTGGTAGCCGAAGAAAATGCTGGCAGCATCAACTTGCCTTTGAATTTGCAATTCCCTGCCAACGCCAGCTTCCGCATCCGCGTGGCTGCAGGCACCAATGCATCGGCTGCCGATTACAACTTCGCCACCCAAACCGTACAACTTTCGGCCAACAGCAGCAGCATCAGCTTGCCCGTGGGCATTGTAGATGATGCCGATGTGGAAGACGATGAGTTTATCATCTTCACCATCGACAGCTTGCAAGGTGTTGCTTTGAGTGGTCCGAACTACTTCACGGTTTACATCCGCGACAACGACCGTACGTTACCAGCCCGCGATTCGGCGGTGAGCATGACTTTGGTGACCAGTTTCGACCCTTCACCCACTGGCAGCACCACCGAGGTAGTGGTTTACGATCGGGTGAGCAAGCGCTTGTTCACTACCAGTTCTATCGAAAACCGTTTCGACATCATCAACTTCAACAATCCGGCTGCACCAGTAACCATCAGCAGTGTTTCGATGGCTCCTTACGGTGGCCTCACGAGCATTGCAGTGAAGCCAGGCCTGCTCGCCGTAGCCAGTCCGAACGTAAACGAACAACAACCCGGCTCGGTGGTATTTTTCGATACTTTGGGCAACTTCAAAGCCCAGGTAACAGTGGGTGCCTTGCCCGACATGATTACCTTCACCCCCGATGGCACCAAATTATTGGTAGCCAACGAAGGTCAGCCCAACACTACCTTCAGCGTTGACCCAGAAGGTTCTATCAGCATCATCGACCTGAGCGATACCCTCATTACCCAATCGGATGTTACCACCATTGATTTCACTGCCTTCAATGCGCAAGAAGCAGCCCTCCTTGCCGCTGGTGTGCGCAAAGGCTCCACCATTGGCACCTTATCGCAGAACCTCGAGCCCGAGTACATCACGGTGGCTGCCGACAACAGTAGGGCTTGGGTGACCCTGCAAGAAAACAATGCCATAGCCGAAATCAATTTGACCAACAATACCATCACCGCCATCCGCGGATTGGGCACCAAAGACAACAGCTTGGCCGGTAACGGTTTCGATGCATCTGACAACATTCCGGAAGTATTGATGGTAAACTGGCCAACAAAAATGTACTACATGCCCGATGCCATTGGTTCGTATACCGTAAATGGAACCACTTATTTGGTGAGTGCCAACGAAGGCGACGAGCGCGAGTACCAGGCCCTGAACGAGCGTACCACAGTTGGAGCTGCTTCAACCCTACTTGATTCTGCTCGTTTCCCGCATGCCGCCATGCTCAAAGAAAACCACGCCTTGGGCCGTTTCCGCATCACCAATTTGAATGGCGACCACGATGGCGATGGCGATTACGACGATGTGATCAACGTAGGTTCGCGCTCGTTCAGCATTTGGAATGCCAGCACTGGTGCCCAGGTGTTCGACAGCAAAAACCAGCTCGAGCTCATCACCTTGCTCGATCCGCAGGCAAGCGCCATTTTTAATGCCGACCACGAAAGCAATACCCGCAAAAACCGCTCGCGCTCTAAGGGCCCTGAGCCCGAAGGCCTGACCTTGGCCACGGTGAATGGCCGCACCTTTGCCTTCGTGGGCATGGAGCGTGTTGGTGGCATTGTGGCTTACGATGTTACCAACCCAATGAACCCGGTTTACAACGGCTACCTCAACCCACGTAGCACCACATCGGTATCGGGCGATCGCGGTCCCGAAACGATGACCTACATTGCTGCCAACGAGAGTGGCGACGGACATGCCTACATTGTAGTTGCCAACGAAATCAGCGGCACTTTGAGCATCATCCGGTTGAACTTCAACATCCCGCCGGCACGTTACAACCTGCAGATTTTGCATGCTTCCGACATGGAAGGTGGTTTAGATGCGCCTAAGGATGCTCCGAACTTCGCAGCCGTGATTGACAAATTGGAGGACGAGTACAACCATACCGTCATCCTCTCGAGCGGCGACAACTTCATCCCCAGTCCTTTCTTGAGCGCCGGTGAAGACCCCAGCTTGCAAACGCCTTTGCGCACGGCTACCAGCCGCTACTTCAGCGGTACCCAAGCCGTTCGCCCGGCTATCGGTCGCCCCGACATCTCAATCCTCAACCTCATCGGTTTCAACGCCTCTGTATTCGGTAACCACGAGTTCGACCTCGGTACCGGCGAGTTGAACAGCATGATTGGTGTTGACATCCGCAACAACGGCGCCGACCGTCGTTGGGTAGGTGCGCAGTTTCCTTACCTCAGTGCCAACCTCAACTTCTCGGCCGATGCCAACCTCAGCTATTTGGTAACTGCCGATGGACAAGCCGATACCGCCTTCCGTACCCCTGCCAACATCACCGCCAACAGCCAGAAGAAGGGCATTGCCCGCTCGGTGGTAATTACCCGCGGTGGTGAGAAAATTGGTATCGTGGGTGCTACTACCCAAGTGCTGCGCAGCATCAGCTCGCCCGGCGCTACCACCGTGGTAGGTCCGCAAGTGAACGACATGCCTGCTTTGGCAGCCATCCTCCAGCCGGTGATCGACAGCTTGCGCATCGGTCAGGGCATCAACAAAATCATTGTCCTCTCGCACTTGCAGCAGCTCAGCCTCGAGCAAGCACTTGCTCCCTTGTTGAACGGTGTTGACGTGATTATCGCTGGTGGCTCACACAGCCTCCTGGCCGATGGCAACGACATCCTCCGCCCCGGTGATGTAGCCGTAGGTACGTATCCGCAAATCCGCCAAGATGCTGCCGGAAACCCCCTCCTGTTGGTAAACACCGCCGCCGAATACCGCTATGTAGGTCGTTTGGTAGTGGCCTTCGACAGCCTTGGTGTGATAGACACCACCTTGCTCAACCCCATGATCAACGGTGCTTATGCTACCGACTCGGCTGGTGTGGCACGCGTTTGGGGCAACTATGCTGCCGCCTTCGCTCCCGGAACCAAAGGTGCCAATGTAAAAGCCCTTACCGACGCGGTACAGACCGTGATTGTGGCCAAAGACGGCAACATCTTCGGTAAAGCCAGCGTATTCCTCGAAGGTCGCCGCGAGTTTACCCGCACCGAAGAAACCAACCTGGGTAACCTCACCTCCGATGCCAACCTTTGGCAGGCACGTCGTGCCGACCCAACCGTTACCCTCTCGCTCAAAAATGGTGGTGGTATCCGCCAGGCCATGGGTACGGTGAATGCTGTGGGAAGCAACGTAACCCTCGAGCCTACGGCCGCCAACCCTTCGGCAGGCAAGCAAGCCGGCGACATCAGCCAGCTCGACATTGAAAACTCGCTGCGCTTTAACAACCGCTTGAGTGTATTGACCATTCCGGTAAGTGGTATCAAGGCCCTGCTTGAGCACGGTGTAGCGCAAACTGCTCCCGGTGCAACCCCCGGTCGTTTCCCGCAGGTAGGCGGCATGGCCTTCAGTTACGATCCTACTTTGCCCGTAAACAGCCGCATCCGCTCGGTGGTACGCCTCGACTCGCTCGGTAACATCATCGATACCCTCGTTCGCAACGGTCAGGTGCATGGCAACCCCAACCGCACCTACAAACTCGTTACCCTCAACTTCTTGGCCGGTGGTGGCGACGGTTATCCGTTTGCCCCTTACGCCAGCACACGCGTTGACCTCGATACCGTGTTGACCGCAGCCGGTGGAGCCACCTTCGCCGTGCCTGGTTCTGAGCAAGATGCCTTTGCCGAGTACATGCTCGTGCGTCACCCAGCCAGCTCGCCTTACGCCATTGCCGAAACGCCAGCAGCACAAGACTTCCGCATCCAGGATTTAAGCCGCAGGAACGAAGGGTTGTTGCCTTTCGATTTTGCTACCCTCCTCGCCCCTGCCAACAACAGCCGCTTGGAAACCAATCCTACCAGCACCACGCCGGTACAAATTGTGTGGAACCGCGCTATCAACGCCCAGTCGTACAAATGGTCGCTTACCACCGCCACCGGCAACTTTGCGCCTGGATTGGTGAACTTGCTCTCGAACAACAACGGACTCGACACCACCCTCACGCTCAGCGTGCGCGGCATCGACAGTTTGTTGGCCAGCTTGGGCGTGGCTCCTGGCGACTCTATCAACACCCGCTGGACGGTTAAATCGTTCTACAACAACGGTGCTGACAGTACTTTGGCTGCTCCATTTAGCCTCCGTTTGGTGCGCCGGGCCATTCCGCAGCCATTCAACTTGCTGAACCCTGCCAACAACGCCCGTGTAGTAGGTATTCCAGGCGACAATACACCGGTGAACATCAACTGGACCCGCTCAACCAATGCCACCACCTACCGTTGGGTAGCGGCGCTCAGCACAGGCAACCTCAGCAGTCCGCTCGTGACCCTCAACGCCAACAACAACGGCGCCGACTCGGTACTCACCCTCACTTTGGGTGGCATCGATGCCTTGTTGGCCAGCTTGAACATTCAGCCCGGCGACAGCGTGAACTTGCAATGGAGTGTGCGTGCCATCAATGCGGCAGGTACCGATAGCATCTTGGCCTCGGCACCACGCAACATCCGCTTGGTGCGCCGCCAGCCCATTCCGCAGCCATTCAACTTGTTGAACCCTGCCAACAACGCCCGTATTGTGGGCATCCCAGGCGACAACACACCGGTAAACATCAACTGGAACCGCTCTACCAATGCTACCACCTATCGTTGGGTAGCGGCACTCACTACAGGTAACCTCAACAGTCCGCTCGTGACCCTCAACGCCAACAACAACGGCGCCGACTCGGTACTCACCCTCACTTTGGGTGGCATCGATGCCTTGTTGGCCAGCTTGAACATTCAGCCCGGCGACAGCGTGAACTTGCAATGGAGTGTGCGTGCCATCAATGCGGCAGGTACCGATAGCATCTTGGCCTCGGCACCACGCAACATCCGCTTGGTGCGCCGCCAGCCCATTCCGCAGCCATTCAACTTGTTGAACCCTGCCAACAACGCCCGTATTGTGGGCATCCCAGGCGACAACACACCGGTAAACATCAACTGGAACCGCTCTACCAATGCTACCACCTATCGTTGGGTAGCGGCACTCACTACAGGTAACCTCAACAGTCCGCTCGTGACCCTCAACGCCAACAACAACGGCGCCGACTCGGTACTCACCCTCACTTTGGGTGGCATCGATGCCTTGTTGGCCAGCTTGAACATTCAGCCCGGCGACAGCGTGAACTTGCAATGGAGTGTGCGTGCCATCAATGCGGCGGGTACCGATAGCATCTTGGCCTCGGCACCACGTAACATCCGCTTGGTGCGCCAGGTGGCAGCCCCGGGTGCCTTCACCTTGGTAGGTCCGGCCAACAACACCCGCCTGCTGACCGAAGCCGGCAACAACAGTGCGGTGACCATCAATTGGAGGGCATCGGCCAATGCCACCCGTTACGAATGGATGGTAGACTTCCCTACTGGTGATTTCAGTTCGCCTATCTTCACCTTCCCTGCCCGCAACAATGGCGCTGATACGGTTTTGGTATTGCTCAACCGCTCAATCGACTCCTTGTTGAACATCAGCGGCGTATTGCCAGGTGATTCGTCTGATTTGATTTGGACCGTGCGTGCCATCAATGCCCCATTGACCCGTTTGGCTACGGCACCGTTCAACATCCGTTTGGTGCGCAGTGCCCAAATCAGCGCCTTCAACCTGCTTACTCCTAGCAACAACGGTCGTGTGGAAGTACGCGGACCAGCCAGCACCCCAGTGAACATCACATGGGAAGCTGCTACCAGTCAGGCCGCTGCCCCCATCCGCTACCGTTGGTTGGCCGATCCGGCAGGTAACTTCAGCAACCCGGCGTTGAGCTTTGAATCGAACGGCAACGGTGCCAACAACCAGCTCACGCTCACCACCGGCGCCATCGACACCCTTTTGGCAGCCAACGGCATTGCCATTGGCGACAGTTTGACCTTGCAGTGGACCGTAGAAGCACGTAGCGGCGTAAGCACCCGCTTGGCCAGCAGCACCTTCACGGTACGCCTCATCCGCGTAGGTTTGACCACCAGCGTGGCCGAAAACAGCCTGGTGCAAGTGAAGCTGTACCCCAACCCTGCCATTGCCCAAGCCACGGTATCGGCCAGTGCCGAAATCCGCTCGCTCAGCATCCGCAACCTGGTAGGTGCCGAAGTGAAGCGCATCGAAGCCAACAGCAACGACGTAATACTTGAGTTGCACGACCTCCCGGCAGGTACTTACCTGGTGCAGGGCGTAACAACTGCAGGCAGCTTCACCCGCCGCTTGGTGGTAACCCGCTAAACCAACCTAATTGAACCTTTGAAGGCCCTCGCTTCGGCGGGGGCTTTTTTTTTGGAGCTGAAGCCATTGCGCATGCCTGATAGAAAAAACCAATATCATCAATAACTTCAATCAATTTAAGCAATCGGTTATATAAGCGTAGCTTTGCCCAACCCAGGAAAAACCCCGGGTAAATGCATTAAAAGCTTGCACATGAAAACAACATTACTGCTTGCAGCTTCCCTGCTGTTCAGCCTGCCCATGATGGCGCAAGAAGGTAAGCCCAAGGCCGATGCCTGGTCGGGCGCTACCAAAAAAAGCCACTCGAACGCCCGCGCAACCAGCAACAGCGATTGGTGGCCTAACCAACTCAATCTCTCGATCCTGCGACAAAACTCGAGTTTGTCGAACCCCATGGATCCGAATTTCAACTACGTCATGGCTTTCAACAGCCTCGATTACGAAGCCGTAAAAGCCGATATCCGTGCGGTAATGACCCAGTCGCAAGATTGGTGGCCTGCCGACTTTGGTCATTACGGTGGCTTGTTCATCCGCATGGCCTGGCACAGTGCCGGTACCTACCGCTCGGCCGACGGTCGCGGCGGTTCACGTGCCGGACAACAGCGTTTTGCGCCGCTGAACAGCTGGCCCGACAATGCCAACCTCGACAAAGCCCGCCGCCTCCTCTGGCCCATCAAGCAGAAGTACGGCAACCAACTTTCGTGGGCCGACTTGATGGTACTCACCGGCAATGTGGCCCTTGAATCGATGGGCTTCAAGACCTACGGTTTTGCCGGCGGTCGCGAAGATGTTTGGGAACCCGAACTCGATGTGTATTGGGGTGCCGAAAAAAAATGGCTCGACGACAAGCGCTACAGCGATGGCCGCAAGCTCGAAATGCCTTTGGCGGCCGTGCAAATGGGTTTGATTTATGTGAATCCCGAAGGCCCTAACGGCAATCCCGATCCCGTTTTGGCCGCCCGCGACATCCGCGAAACCTTTGGCCGCATGGGCATGAACGACGAAGAAACCGTAGCCCTCATTGCCGGTGGTCACACCTTGGGCAAAACCCACGGTGCGGGCGATGCCAAGCACGTAGGCCCAGAGCCCGAAGCTGCCTCTATTGAAGAACAAGGCTTTGGCTGGAAGAGCACCTACAAATCGGGCAAAGGCGCCGACGCCATTACGTCGGGCCTCGAAGTTACCTGGACCACCACCCCCGCCAAATGGAGCCACGATTACCTCAAGCACCTTTTCGCTTATGAGTGGGAATTGACCAAGAGTCCGGCCGGCGCCCACCAATGGGTGGCCAAAAACGCCGAAAAAATCATCCCCGATGCTTTCGACGCCAATACCAAGCATTTCCCCTACATGCTTACCACCGACTTATCGCTGCGTTACGACACCACCTACGAGCGTATTTCGCGCTATTTCCTGGCCAATCCCGAAGCCTTCAACCTGGCATTTGCCAAGGCTTGGTTCAAGCTCACGCACCGCGATATGGGTCCGCGAAGCACTTATTTGGGCCCCGAAGCACCTAAAGAAGACCTCCTTTGGCAAGATCCCATCCCGGCCGTCAACCACCCGCTCATCAACGCCAAAGAGGTGGATGCCTTGAAAAAGACCATCCTCAACTCGGGCCTCAGCTTGCAGGAGCTCATCAACACCGCTTGGGCTTCGGCCTCTACCTACCGCCACAGCGACCGCCGTGGGGGTGCCAATGGTGCCCGCATTCGTTTAGCGCCGCAAAAAGATTGGGCAGTAAACAATCCGGCCCAGCTGCAAAAGGTATTGAAGGTTTATGAGAAAATTCAAGCCGATTTCCATGCCAAGTCGGGTGCCAAGAAGGTATCGATGGCCGATTTGATTGTACTCGGTGGCGATGCTGCCGTTGAAAAAGCGGCTGCCAATGCCGGCGTAAAACTCAGCTTGCCCTTTAAGCCCGGCCGCATGGATGCGCGTCAAGACCAAACCGATGTGGCTTCTTTCCAGCTTTTAGAGCCCATGGCCGATGGTTTCCGCAACTACACCAAGGCGCAATACACCTTATCGACCGAAGAATTGCTCATCGACAAAGCCCAGTTGCTCACCCTCACGGCGCCCGAAATGACCGTTTTGGTAGGTGGCATGCGTGCGTTGGGTGTGAATTACGATGGCAGCAAGCACGGTGTATTCAGCCAAAAGACCGATGCCTTGAGCAATGCGTTTTTTGTGAACCTGCTCGACATGAGCACCGAGTGGAAAGCCGTTGACGCCACCAAGGAAGTTTTTGAAGGCCGCGACCGCAAGACCGGTGCCTTGAAATACACCGCCACCCGCGCCGATTTGATTTTTGGCTCGCATTCAGAATTGCGTGCCTTGGCCGAAGTGTACGCCCAAAACGACGCGAAGGAAAAGTTTGTGCGCGATTTTGCCGCCGCTTGGAGCAAGGTGATGCATTTAGATCGTTTTGATTTGACGCATCAGCTGGCGAAGAAATAATTGGTCGACAGACGAAAGACGACCGTAAAAGCATGACGGCGTGTGATTCAGATGGATTACACGCCGTTTTTTGTTTGGTCGATGTAGGGTTTATGGTCAATGGGCAACACGGATGCCGCCCCGATGGGGCTACCCAGATGTCGCCCTGATGGGGCTACCCAGATGTCGCCCCGATGGGGCTGTGCAGATGGCGTCCGATGGGGCTACCCAGATGTCGCCCCGATGGGGCTAAACAGATGTCGCCCTGATGGGGCTGTGCAGATGGCGCCTGATGGGGCTGCACACATGGGTTGAGCGCAGCAAAGCACCCATGACAGTACCTGAAAAAAGTTGACACCTAAGCAGTCTTCCTTTAACAATTAGGAA
>VFQQ010001722.1_pt1 | contig 28570 bp, 39 predicted proteins | sample 3512341 | NCBI WGS metagenome assembly VFQQ01 (sample SAMN10412373, study PRJNA504923) | tailings metagenome | isolation source: Relicate 2 Philex TSF1 revegetated site | place: Philippines: Tuba, Benguet | collected 2017-08-29
GCCGGGGTGTCGTCGGCCGGGGTGTCGTCCGCCGGGGTGTCGTCCGCCGGGGTGTCGTCCGCCGGGGTGTCATCGGCCGGGGTGTCATCGGCCGGGGTGTCGTCACCTGTGCAAACAAGGATGGATGGGTCACATGATGCAAGTAGTTGCATGCACACCAGGGCTGATGCAGCGCACAGCTGATCCACTCTGGGGCAGCCCTGCAACAGCACCTAGCATTCGGGCAGCCTCAATCGGGAGTGAGGCGGTGGCAATGGCAGCACAGCACACATGGTGCACGGTCTGCATATCTTGAAACAAAAAGCCCTACAGAAGCTGCATGCATGGCTGCCAAGTAGACTCATCAAGCAGGAGAGCTTGCTCACCACCGTCGGCGGGAGTGGGGGGATCAGCAGGCTGCTCAGCGCCATCGCCGCCGGTGTTGTCGTCGCCTGCAAAAACAGGGATGGCTGCCGTCCACTGAGGACTACATGCACACCGGGGTGATGCAGTGCACGGCTGACCTGTTGCGCGGGGACTTCCCGCATCTCGATAACAACACCACAGCATGCATGCAACTACAGGCCGCCAAAATACTGCAAGCCACGCTGCCAGGCAGAAAGGACAAGCAGAAAGCGTGCTTACCGCCGTCAGCAGGAGTAGGGGGGTTGGCAGGCTGCTCGTTGCCGTTCGAAGGAGCGGGGGCAGCGGCTCCATCGTCCGCGGCACCGCAGCGCTTGTCGCAGTGCGGGTTCCACTTGCAGCACCTGGGCTTGTCATCCTTGGGGGCGCCAGTGGGTGCGCCAGCAGAGTCGTCGGCGCCGCAGCGGTGGTCGCAGTGCGGGTTCCACTTGCAGCACCGGGGCTTCTCCTCCACCTGCATTTGCATAGAAGGTGGCAGTAAAGGACAGGTCAGTAGGGACAAGGTGAGGCACAGCGCTAGTATGCACAGCAACCGCCAGAGCAACCGCCAGGCACCAACTGCTATGCTGCATGTGATGTAGCACCTCGGCCGTTGGTTCAACTCAAGGCAACCAAACGCTGCGCTGGGCTGGGAAACCCAGCAACGGCAGCTGAGCGGGTGGCCGGCTGTCCACAGTCACAGCACCCAGCCCAGCCCACATTCCAGCCAGATCGCCAGGGCTGGCCAAACAGACACAGGTGGCGATACAGCCACTGTCCGTATGCAGCACACACGCATACCTTGTGGTCGTCCTCCTCGTCGGGGTGCATCCAGCTGGGCTTGTCGTCGTAGTGCCAGTTGGGCTTCTCGCAGCGCGGCTTCTTCCACCACTTGGGCCAGTGGCCGGGGCAGTGGTCGTAGCAGGTGTCGTGCTTGGGCTCGGGCTTGGAGAAGTCGCAGGGCTGTGGCACCAGGGGTGGAAGGGGAGGGGAAGGCTCAGTCTAGTCAAGTCTTGACCCAGCATTGCGCCCCCGCCTGACCATGCAGGGGTGGGTGCCTGGTGGCAGGGCGGCATGCACTGCTGTTCCCTGTGCTGCTGACGCGGCTGCAGCAGGCAGCTTTGGGAGGAATCCTTTGCACATGGGGGCTGCCCGGGGGCCCTCTCCTCGCCAGCAGTTTGGCAGGTGTGGGCCGGCCACTGAGCATGTCATGGCCATGCACAGCACCATGCTTTCCCCCCTTGTTTCAGCTCACGATGTGCTCCTTGCGCTGGTGCCAGTTCTCCTTCTTCTCCTGGTGCTTCAGGTGGCAGGGCTGCGGGGGGCAAGTGAAGCGAGAAAGACGGGGCACGCTTCAGCTCAAGTTGGCAACGTGAGGCAGGCCGGGCTGCGGGCCAGCAGCCAGCAGCGCTCGCCCAGTGAGGGGGAAGAGGCAACAAGGCGGCGGCCCGCGCTGTGAAGGGTGCGCAGGGCAATGGCCTGGCAACGCAGTTCCCACTCACGATCCACAGGACCTCCTCCTTCTCGCAGATGTAGCGGCTATCCACCCAAGGGTTGAGCTGCAGGGAGGGGAACAGGAGGCAGCACGGTCAGTAAGGAGGCGGGTTGGGCGGGCTGGCGCACAGCTGCTGAGATGCCAGCAGCAGCACAGCAGCGATGCAACGCTGCACTGCACGTGCATGCTGCGTTAACCCAGCTGCCACAGCAGCAAAGGACAGCACACAGACTAACTGTGTTTCAGGTCATCAGGTGCAGGCAGGCAGATGGGGGCGGGTGGACAGCAGCAGCAGCCCCTTGCAGCAGCAGCAGCCCCGCCTCTTGCCACACAGCGCAGCATGTTGTATGGTATGTGCAGGCATTCGTCCTGTACCAGGCAAAGCATCACTGCTTCAACTGTTCACCCACCTGCAGGCACACGTCCCAGTCCAGCTCAAACAGGTAGGCCACCCAGCGGGGGTGCTCATCCTTGTCCAGCTTGTCTGCAGCAGAGGAGGGCGGTAGGCGTGGGAATAACCAGAATATCGTGGAAGGCACGAGGGGTCAGAGAGCGAAAGGAAGAGGGGGTAGAGGATCGTAAGCCAAGAGGGGTCAGAAGGAGCTGCACCCAAGGCTGAGGACATCCCCCCAAAACAGCTCAGCAGCAGGAGTCAGAGCAGGCGGAGCGCCCGCACAGCCACCCTTGCTCCCAGCTGCTCATGCGTGCAGCCACACCCCCTCACAGCCGCCCCCCAAGCGGAGCTCACAGGAGCAGGCGTCGCCCTTCCAGGAGCGCTTCTCCTCCGCCTTCCAGTGCCACTTGGCGATGTGGGCGTGGTGGGCGCTGCAGGGCAGGTACCACAGGGAGCCCTTGGGCACGTGGCTGATGTGGCGGTCCTTGCACTGCAGGCACAGGGAGAGGGAGAGAAAGAGGAGGCGGAGTGTCAGCATTGCTATTTTCAGGGCAACTGCAGGCAATTGCCAGCAAGAGTGAGCAGGCGGGTGGCGCGGGGGCGCGGCATGCGATGAGCGGTCGAGCGTGACACCACAGCATGCATGCATGTGCCAAGCAGGCGCACTGCGCCACGGCTGCCCCACATGCACAGCCGTCCAGCGGGCGCAGACAGGGTCAGAGCGCCGCTCGAGCAGCCGCTGGCATGTGCCGCCTGCCTGGCCATGGGCGGGTGCATGCATCCAGCTGGCTGGCTGGTGCTCTGGCCAGCTGGGCTGGCTGGGCGCCTGGCATTGCTCTTGACAACGCACCCAGTCCTTGTTCAGCTCCAGCACCAGCTTCCACTGGATGGAGAAGGCGTGGGCAAAGTCGGCGGTGGTGTACTCCTTGTCAGCCTTGACTGCAGGGGGGTGGGGAGGATGACAGGGTGGGGCCGGGATCAGGAGTACGAAGTCATGAGCTGGAGGGGGGTTCGAAATCGAGGACGGGGCGAAGGATGGCCAGCGGAGGTTGCATCCAGCTGGTGCGAGGGGCACGGCAGGACTGGTGGGGTAACAGCGCGCAGAGGGGCTGCACTCCGAAGGAGTATCTCTCGTCTTGGAAAGGAGCAGCAGTACGAGGGGAGCCGCCGCAGACCAGGGCGCGAGGCATGCATTTGAGTGCCGCGCTCAACACCAGCGCAGGTGAGCCGCCAGGGTGGAGAGGTGGTGGGCCAAGGCTGGCTGGGGCAGCGGCGGAGGGGCAACTGGGGGCAGCTGCTAGGGATCCAGCAGCCATGCGTACTGTGTGGCTGCCACCGGCCTTCCGGGTGGCGCCAGCACCCGCATGCATCAGCGGTGCGGGCCCCCTCATCACTCACACTGGCAGATGTCGCCGTGGTGCTTGTCATGCTTGGCAACGTACTCCTTGCTCACACCTGGGTGGGGCAGGACAAGGGAGGGATTCGAGTGGCGGGGCGGGTATCGCAAGTGTGGCCCGCGCGCGGCAGCGGCAGTTGGCAACCGCCGTGGCCAGCGGCAGCGCCTGGCTCGTAGCTTGGGCGTCGCGTCTTACCCTTCAGGGTCCGTGCTGCAGTCAATGTTGGAGGTGGTGGAAGCAGGAAGAGCTGGCTCAGAGTGATGTGTGGCGGGAGGGCCAGCGGCAGGCGGCGGGTGGGGGCGGGTGGGGAAGCCCCGCCGGTCAATCAGAGCGTGCGCGCCGCCATCAGCATCGCAATTCATAAACAGCAGATCCATACGCACCGGAGGCAGCGCCCAGCTGGAGCACCAGCACGGCGAGCGCGCATAGCGCAACGGCGTTGCGCACGCGAGTCGCCCCCATCGCGATCTGCGACGCAGGCAAGCTCGCAATAGGATGTATGGAAGAGCAGGATGATCGGCAGCGCGCGCCGTTTATCAACGAGGGGCAGTCTGACCTGCCTGGGTCTAGCATGACGTGCCGCCCCCCATCAAAGGGGAAGCCGACAGGGTACAGGCCCATGACAGCTCCTTCACTCAGGTTCGGTGCACTGTGCGGTTGTAAACATGAATTGGATCGAGGTGGGGGCGGATGCAGGCCGTGGAGGGCGCTGTGCAGCAACAGCCCCCTTCCCCCCGGCCGCCAGGCCCAAGCCAGTCTCCGTTGGTGGCTCTCAATCGGGGGGATGCCAGCCCAGTCTGTGAAAACGTGTTGATTTGTCCTGCTAGTCAGACTGCCGGTTTGCTGCCCTGCAGCCCTGGCCCTGCAGCCCGAACAGACGGCAAGCACTTGGTGTGGGTTGGTGTGGGCCACGGCTGGCGCGCCTGCAGGCATGCATTCGGCGGCAGCGCTGCCGGACCGGCAGTGCGGCGCGCTGGCGGCAATGCCATTCTGCCGCGCTTGCGGCCGCCCACCCAGCAATGCATATGCGGGATGGGTTGGAAGCAACACTGCACTGGAAGCGTGGAACAGTTCTGGGGTGTGGGCACAGAGGGCCGGCACAGCAGGCCGTACAGCCGCCAACAGGAGAGCCGGACCGTCCTGCCGATGGAGCAGCTCTCGTGCCAAAGCCGGGCCAGGCTGGAGCAGGCAGCTGCCCTGCTGCTGAACAGTTGCACAGGTGACATGCCAGCAAATTGACTTAGAAGCAGATGACACCTTTGCAAACACATCCAGTTTGCCATATGCTGCCGTGCCGACCCAGCACCACCAGCCGCCGTTAGCTTGCGACCCGCCCCACCGTCTGGCCGCTCAGCCCTGCCGGCGCAGGCCCTGCCGCTGCGTGGACGTGAGCATGTCGGCACGCACAGCGCCAGCAGGCCGTGCGCCCACCACCGCCTGCCGCCCGGCTGTGCTGTTGTGCAGGCCCAGCTGGCGCAGCGCTTCACAGACCTGGTGTGGATGTTGTAGGGGAGAGCGGAAGTGAGAGCAGCAAGGGGAGGGCTGGCTGCTGTTGCTAAGCTCAGGGCACTGTTCGTCAAGGGGCACACAGTTCGCGCTACCGTGATTCCATGAGCCTGCACCTTTCCCACCCCAAGCGAGCAATCCAGCGCCGGCACATTCCACTCCGCTCCGCTCCTCCCCATGCCCACACAAGCCTCATGCATGGCACAGAAGCATGATGCGCGCGCACCTTGAACCTCTGGTCGGCCAGCAGCTGGTCTGTTGTGAAGCCCAGGGCCCTGGCAAACAGCCCGTGCCGCTGCTGCTCCACACTCGCAGCTGCAGCACTGCTCTCTGTGGGGCCAGTGGCGCGGGCAGCATCGCGCTGCACAGCTGGAGCCACCCGAGTGGCCAGAGCATCCAGGGCTGCCTTCCGCCGCTCCCGCTCCTGCTGCCGGCTGGCCTCCTGCTGTGCACGGCAGCCACGCTTGGCCTCGGCCTGGGCTGCGCGGCAAGCCACCCGCTGCCGCCCCAGCGCCGCCGCCGCAGCGGACTCGCGGGCAGCGGCAGCAGCGGCAGCCTGCGAGGCAGCGGCCGCAGCAGCCGCCTCTGCTGCCCGCTTCTCATGGTGCTGCGCTACCAGCAGCTTCATTTGATCGCGCCAATCCAGCTCCTGCCTGCGCCGCTCAGCCTGCTGGGCAGCGGCAGCTGCCGCCGCCTCAAAGCGTGCTACCTCGTCCATCGCTGCGGCCCGCCCAGGCCGAGTGCAGGCGGCCTGCGCTCGCTGCTCCCGCTGCTGCTGCAAGCTGCTGCCCGCTTGCAGGGAAGCTGCAGCAGCCTCCAACTGCTGGAGGGCAGCGGCCGCCTGCTCCAGGCACTGCGCCTCTGCCCTTGCCAGCAGTGCAGCAGCGGCGGCCAGAAAGGCGGACTCCGCTTGCTGTGCGCCCGCCTCGCCCTGCTGTGCTGCAACCTGCAGCCTGCCTGCCTCCTTGTGCCAACGTTCAGGGGCAGCCACTTGCTCCCCGCTGCGTGCCGGCAGCAACGCCGCCAGTCGGCGCACCAGTGCTGAGCCTGCTGGGCCTGCCGTGCTGCGTGCCGCAAGGAACACAGCGTGCTCCTCGGCAGCCCACCCATCGGCTGTGGCAGCCGCCAACGAGTCAGGGCCCTGCCAGCTGGCACTGTCACCGCTGCTGCTTGATCGAGCACTGCTGGCCTCTGCGGATTCAAGACCAGGTTCATCAGCTGTGGGCTGAGCAACTTCCGTTGCAGCACTGCCGCCCATCTGCCGCCGTCCAGCTGAAGAGGCCAGGAAAGCGCGCCGGGCGGCCCGTCGCTCCTGCCGCTGTTGTGCATGCTTTTCCTCTAGCTCAGCAGCCTCAGCGTGCAGGTGGGCAGCACACACAGCGGGTGCCAGTGGGTGGGAGGCGCACAGCTGCGTCAGGCGCTCCTGCACGCTGCTTCCTTCTTCAGAGTTGCGGCTTGCTGCCTGCCGCTGGGCCCGCTGAATGTCGCCCAGCAGGCCGCCAGCTGCCGCCTGCAGGCTGGCCAGCTCTGCTTGCAGGCCTGCCAATGTGCTGGCCATGCGCTGCTGCAGGCTGCCCATGGCGGGTGCTGGGCTGTTGGAGCGCAGCAGGCGGGCTGCCTCCCCGGCTAGTGCAGCCGCCTCGCCAAGTGCCGCAGAGGCGGCCGGCACGCCGTCATGCTGCGCTGCGCTGTCTGATGTGCTGGGCTCGCCGCCGTCTAGCAGCAGCAGCTGCTGCAGCAGGCTGGGCTGTGCGGTGGCGGTGCTCAGGCAATCGAGCAGCTGCGCTTCGCAGTCGGCGGCCTCCTGCTCCAGCTCCTGCTGTGCCACCAGCCAGGCCGTGCGTGCCTGCTGCTGCGCACTGGCGGTCTGACGGCGGGCCAGGAACGCCTCGACGTCTGCCGCCTGCAGTTGGTTTGACGGGAAAAGGGTGGCAAGGTGAGCTTGGTGGCGGCAGGCGGCAGAGCGGCAGCAGGGGCTGGGCGTGAAGGGGGAGCCTTGGCAGCCCAGCTCGCCTGCCCACCTGCTTCAGAAGATTAACCTGGCCGTGTCGAAAGGCCTCTGGGGTCAGGGCGGCCTGCGGTTTGCGAGCTCCGCTGACCATGGGCGCTGGCGGTCCAGAGACGCGTGCGCACGGCTGATCGAGTTCCTCTGGGCTGGCGAGGAGCTCAGGTACCCCCCAGCATAGTGGAACAGCCACCAAGAAGGGGCTGCATGGGCGACTACCCAAAGCGCCCTTACAGTCCGCAGCTCCACCCGACCAGCGTTCCGGCGCGTCCTGTGAGTCATTTACAACACGCGCAGCCCTGCAGAAGGGCGCACGGTTTGCAGTGCCGCCATCGCCGCTCGCCCCTTGCTTGCAAGCGTGCTGTAACACAGCCTCAGCAGCCGAACGATCCATCGGCAGCTGAACGGCAGTCGCAGCGGGCCCCTAGCGCCCATCAGCTTCGCTCAAGCGTGGGACAGCACGCCAGGCAAGCCGCGGGTGCTCCAGCCGAGTATATTGAAGGTTCTCCATGCAGCCGCAGCGCCCGCAGCTACGGGGCGCTGCCGCTCTGCGGCCGCCCGGCCGCCGCCGCCGCCGCTCTTCGCTGCTCACTGGGTCCCAAACCGCCCCTTCTGCAGGCAGCTGTCGCCATGTCGCTGTACGGCAGCGGTGCGCACGCCATGGCGGGGCGCTACAAGTCACAGGTGCGAAAGGAGTAAAATTTAGTGAAGAGCAGCCGCAAGGGAGGGAACTGGGTGGGGAGCAGGCTTGCGCCCAGCTGCTTGCTCCCGGCATTGCCTCCCACCCCCCTTGCCGCCGTTTGTGCCTCGCCGCAGGGCCGGTTCGGCCAGGGCCAGGCGGGCGGCGCGCCCACCTGCCAGCGCTGCCTGCAGCAGGGGCACTGGACGTACGAGTGCAAGAACGAGCCGGTGTACCAAAGCCGGCCCACGCGCACGCAGCAGCTGAAGAACCCACGGGTGCGTAGCTGGCAGCCAGATGTTTGATGCAAATGATGCCTGGCTGGCGGCTGTAGGGTTTGGTGGTGCCCGTCGTGGCTGCGGACTGTGGGTTGTATCTCTTGCCGCTGGACGGGCTAGGACCAGCCTGCACATCCTTTGTTCATGGGGCCTCCGCCGCCGGTGCCAAGCTCCTGGGATGGAAAATTTGGCGGAACGTCTGCACTTCCCAACCCTGAACTTCCCTGCTGAATGCGCCCATCTGCCCATCCCTAAAGGTCCGGGCTCGGTTCCTAGATGCCTCGGAGCTCCCTCCAGAGCTGCGGGACAAGGAGCCCCCTGGTGCCGGCGGCAAGGGCAAGAGCAAGGGCGAGGCGGAGGGGAAAGGCAAAAAGAAGCGCAAGCGGCGGGCGTCGTCCAGCAGCAGCTCTGGCAGCAGCAGCAGTTCGGACAGCGACAGCAGCAGCAGCAGCAGCAGCAGCAGCAGCAGCAGCAGCAGCGGCAGCGAGAGCGACACTTCCACATCTGGCACCTCCAGCAGCAGCAGCAGTGGCAGCGGGAGCAGCAGCAGCAGCGGCAGTGAATCCGACACCTCAAAGAGCGGAACCAGCAGCGGCAGCGGCACCAGCTCCGGAAGCAGCGGCTCCTCTAGTGGCAGCGGCTCTTCGAGCAGCAGCGGCAGCAGCAGCTCCAGCGGCAGCAGCTCTAGCGACTCTGGCTCGGGTTCAGAGGACAGCCGGGGACGGCGCGGGCGGCGCGGCAGCGGCGGCGCGCCGGCTGGCGCTGGCCGCGACAAGCAGAAGCATGCGCGGCCCTCGGAGGCGGCTCGGCATGACGAGGATGCCAAGCGGTGCGTGGGTGGGCGGTAGGGGTGGCTTGAAAGGGTTTGGGCAGGCAGGGTGGTTTGCAGGCAGTTTGTGAGGAGAGTGTGGAGGGCTTGCGTCGTCAAGGCCTGCTCTCTGTTTGCATGTCCTGTGGCTTGGCAGCTGGAGGATGCGAATGGCCAAGGTCTGGGTGTTCTGCGGCCGGCGGCAGCAGGCTGCTTGAACAAAAAAGGCATGCCCTCCCAGCACATGCACCTCAGCATAGGCATGCCCTTTACACCAGCCCTGCCCTGCCCATGAACCCTGCCCCGCAGGTACTACGACGAAGGCAGCAAGCGCAACCGGCGCAGCCGCAGCCGGGAGCGCAGCAAGCGGCGGCGCAGCCGCAGCTGAGGTTCGATCAGCTGAGGCGGCGTGCAGCTGGAGGATGCCCGCCGCTGAGGTGGCTGCAGCTGAGGCTCTCCCAGCTGGCGCGAACAGAGTGTGTGGACCGCTGCTGCACGACGCTCAGTTGAATGGAGGCGCCATCTGCCCAGTATGGGTATGGCGTGTCCTTGGCAGGCAGCTGCACTGTTGCTCCTGTGCTCCATCTGCTGTGTAAGCCAACCGTTGCACTGGAGCTGCAGACTCGCTGGGGTTTGTCACAGTTGCTGTAGGAGGAAGAATGCAAATGTGCAGGGCATCGTAAATCAGGCGTGGCAATGCACCACAGCAGCTGCGTTATTCAGCTGTGCAGATAAGATAGCACACGGGTACAATAAATACTGAGGGGGTGTCCAGAAGCGCGGATCAGTAGTAATGAGGTAACCAATGGCCTGCGATAGCGGCCGCAGCGTGCATGGCATGCGCACCATTGCCAGCTGGGCAGGATGCTGTGAGTATATTGCTCCATTTGAGGTGCCAGCTGCACGTCGACCTTGTCATTGCCAGCTGGGCAGGATGCTGCGAATAAACTTCTCCAACTGGGGTGCCAGCAGCGCATGTGCGGCCACATCTGGGTGTGCACCGCACCAGTTGCTGCTGTCCAGTCCGGCTCCGGACAGCTGCAAGGCATGGAATGGCGTGAGAGTGGGCGCGTTAGGGAGTTCAGAAAGCAAGCAGGCCTTCAGGACGTTGGCAAGCTTCACGCACCAGCCACATAAGAAGGGTGTCGTCATGCTCTCCAGGTAACCGCTGTGGCTGCGTCGCTCGAGGCCCCCAGCCCACCCAACCGACCCTGCCCCGCCCGGCCCACCTGCAGCATGTGCACATTTGGCATGCCTGCAGCCCGCAGCCGTTCAAACGCCGCCGCCATCCACTGCTGGTACCGCTGCGCCTGGTCTTGGCTGAGCACACCCGCATCCAGCTGCTCCCGAGGCCACACCAGGTTGACAATGGCGGCAGAGGGGTATGCGCGCCGCAGCTGGGGTTGTGAGGGAGGGATGGGAAGGAGGGTGTGCGAGAGGTGTGGAGGGCAGGTGAGGCATTGGGGTGCTGCTGAGCATGAAAGGCAGCGTGGATCTGCTGGTCTGCCGTGGCCGGGACACAATTCTGCTGGCCCTGCTTGGACGGAACCAGCTGTGCTGCATGCCCCAAGCTTGCAACCAGATGCCCAACTTGCAAGCTGCTGAGCGAATCCATGCCCCCTCACCTCCTGCACCACCGCCAGATAGCCGTCCTGCCAGGCCTTCAAATTCGGCAGGCCGAAGGGTGGCGCGCGCTTGTCGCTGGCACCGCCATCCTTCTGCAGAAAGTCGTTGGTGCCCATGGCAAGGACCACCACCTGCAGCAGGCGCAAGGGCTGGTTAGCAAAGAGCTGGCAGGAAAGGGAGCAAGATGGCATCGGCCAGCACAGCCACCTGCATCCCCAGACGCATGCTCAGTGCATCCCGTAGAACCCACATCCACTACTTAGGACAGGCTGCCATGCACACGCCTCGCTCAAAGTGCGCTGCATGCCTTGCCTGCGGCTGGAAGGCGGCCAGGTTGTAGCGGGAGCTAGGGCTGAGCGCATCTGCCCGCAGCAAAAACTCGGTGCCCAGAGGAGCCGCTGCCCGGATCTTCCACTGGGGCCAGGACGTCTGATACCTGCACATAGTGGAGACCAGCCGTTTTGTTTGAGCAACGAGCAACAAAGTTGCAGAGCAAACAAAGAGCGCTGCTGCACCAGGATGTGCGGCTCGGCATCTTTGCAGTAGCTGCTGTGCCCCACTATGCCTCCTGTGACCCGCACGCTAACTGGCCCATCCCCTTCCCACCGCTTGGCGTAGGTCAGCAGACCAGTGCCGCTCCAAGCCAGGATCTGAGCGTCTGCATTGAGGGCACGTGCCGTGAGGCCGCTGCACATGGCAAGGGGTGGGGAAAAAGGCGAGTGGTGTGGCGCATGCGCATCGACAGCAGCAGTCAGCAGTGTGCAGGCCTGTACGGGTCACACCGCTGTCTGGGTGCACAACAAGCTGCGCAGCTGCCGCCGCCGGTACCACAGACATGCAACAAGGCGAAAGAACCAAAACAAGCCAGCAGGCCCCCACACCTGTAGGCCAGCAGTGTGTTCATGTTGTGGGCATCCGCCCCCTTGCACGACCTGCCATCGGTGTTGCCCCACCCCGCCCTGCAGGCATGCATGGGGCAGGTGGGGACGGTTGCAGGCTGGGTGGAGGGGCCCTCAGGGGCCGTGGCCAAGCGTCTGCGGTAGCTCGACCAGATGGCAAGCTGCTACAAGAGCCAGTACGCAAGCTCAGGGTGCCCTTGGTTGTCTCACTCGCTCCTGCTTTCTCCTCCCATGCTCACGTGAAGCTATCTCCCAGGAACAGCATGCGCCGCCCGCTGAGCATGCCGGGGGAGGGGGGCGGCGGCAGGAAGCGGCCGCCGCTGGGCAGGCTGATGCTCTGCAGCCAGGCCGCGCCGTACCGCGCCTCGGAGAGCTTGGTGATGGTCAGCACGTGTGAACCTGCGGACGCATCGGTGGCATGGAATGTGTGTGGCAGCTGCTGTATGCTGCATAACCAGGGTGTGAAGCATGTACTGGCTGTCACCACACAGCCGCCCACCTGGGGACACATTCAGCCTCCACTTGAGCTGCGGCTTTGAGGCGGTCAGCTCCCCCACTCCCACCTTCACGCCGTCCAGGTCAAACTGCTCAACAAGGAGTGGAGGATGGAGGAAGGTTATGGAGGGAATGGCGAGCATCTGCCTGCTCGGGGTGCCTAAGCAACAGTGGACCCCAGCGGATTGCATGCAGCGTCATGCCGCAACAGTGCGCATTGTGCCACCAAGTTGAGTGCCTCGGAAGCAACGGATGATAAGCAGCAATGCGGACCTGGAAGAAGACCCAGGGGAAGGTGGAGTCTTTCTTCACAGCCCGCGTCTGCTCGTGCTCCTTTGGCAGGGAAGACATGCGGCCATCAAAGCTGACTGTGATGGACCCCGCTCCCTCAAATGCCACGCTGGCAGAGGCGCCGGACCATGTGAAGAGCTGGAGGGGTGGGGGAGAAGGGCGGCGGCAGGGCGGCACTGGGGCTGTGCTAATGGCATGCCGAGGCAACGGGCGCCGCCGAAGGGTGGCGCACCAGACGGCGGCACAACGGCAGCAACTGCATCCCCTGCAGGCCGTAACAAGCAAACGATCACCCATGCCACACTATCAGGCAGCGGCTCACCTGAGGCAGCGTGCCGCCTGCGCCAGGGTCTCCGGGGAAGAAGCGGCCGACCAGGCGCACGAGCGGCCCAGCGGCGGCGGCGGCGGCGACCGAGGCGTCAGGGCGCGCCGCGACGGGCAGGCCCATATCGCACGCAAGACACACCGCCAAGGCGGCCAGCAGCGCCAGCTGGCGCCGGCGGGTTGCCATGTGCGAGAGTTAGCGATGGCGCAGATGTCGGGTGTTCGCGACCGCCACAGGTCGCCCTGGGGAGCCGGCGGGGCGCGGCACGTGATTGCAGAGACGCAATTGAGGCGGGAGCGCCGCAGATCTGGCCTTGGGCAGGTCGTCGTCGGTGGCGGCGCGCCCGCTGCGCGCAGCTGCGGCGGACGGTTGCCAGCCAGCAGGCACCCTGCCCACCCGCAGAAGCTAAGGGGCAGCATCCAGCCATCAAGGCATCGGGCATCAAGATTGCAATTCAGCTAGGCTTTGGGCCTTCGTGTCCCGTAGCCACTACTAGTTCGCCCCGATGGGATGACCGACGGCATTCAGCGGCGCACCGGCGCTCGCCTCTCGAAGTCCCCACGCCGCCACCTCGCCGCCGCCACCGTGCCCATTTTACCCAACAGCCCAGTGATCTGAACTACAGCAAAAAATAACAACAAACAGCTGTCTGCTGCTTCTGCCCAGGTCAGCGCATTTGGAATGGGAGGCAGATTGGGCCAGCTGCGGCTGGAGGCAGCACAGCCGCTGGAGTGTTGCCGCTCATGCCACTGAAATGGAGCCTGCTGTGCTACTGCTGCGCTTGTTTCAATCCACGTGTATGCCAGGTGGAAGGTGCTCCTTGCACCTGTTTGCAGCACGCGCCTGCGATGCAAATACCCTCCCTGTGCTGCATCAAGCATGGCGGCAGCAGCGGCGGCGTCCGACGGGGCCAGCTGGGAAGTCTCAACACCGTTGCGCGGGGCCATCACCGCAGCATACACAGCTCGGCCGCCGCTGGCGCCCACTCAGTGCCGCTGCACACTGCTGCCCCAGCGGTTTACGGCTTTGCCTGCCAGCCGCTCTTCTCCCGTCCAATATCAATGTATGTAAGTTTAAAATTCGACATGAAAGCCCGAAAGTGTGAACCCCAAAAAGCAGTGAAGCTGGGAAATGCAGCTGAGTGGTGTAAAAGCGCGACGGGGGCAGACTTGCAATTAAATCAAAGGTGCGATGTCACGCATCTTCTCAAACCAAAGCACTAAGCAGCAATTAGTGAATCTTCTCAAACCAAAGCACGTAATTGCCAATTAGTGCATCCCTTCAAACCAAAGCACGTTGCTCAACAACTGTGCTCACAGGCAGGTTCAGTGGCAGCAGCGCCAGCATCGATCCTGTGCCATGCAACGCAGCAGGTCTGCTGGCGCGGCTGGGCTCAAGCCCTGGAGCGCCAAGCACCGATGGCCAGCTTGGCGGCGACAACTGAGCCCAGGGCGGAGCCAGCGAGGGCGTGGCCGCTGAGGTTCGCCATGTGGTCAATCACCCAGGACTGCATGGCAGCCATGGCAATGTCCCCCAGCAGCGAGTGGAGGGCGCGCAGCGGAGCAAAGGCCGCCTGCAAGCAGACAAGTGAGCCTGGGACGGTGTAAGCAGCTGAACGACATCTCTGGCATCGCAGTTCACTGCATGCACCTTCCGCCACGTGGCGGTGTGCACACCCAGCAGCAGCTGTCTGCATCTGTCGATGGCGTGCAGAAGCCCCCACCTGATAGCCGTCATGCAGGCTGATGCCCAGCAGCTGGAAAGCGCCATTAAGCACCCAGGAGCTGTGCACTGCAGAGCATCGCAGGGGCAGGCAAGCATGGCTAGTGAGGCGGCCCCAGTGCATGCACAGCGATCACAGCAGGCATGCCAGGTAGGGCAGCGCTAGCAGGGAGGTGCAAATGTGCACCAGGTACCTGAGGCGACGACGCCATCCACCACAATGAAGCCACCAGAGGTGTAGGGGTTGAAGAGGCCAGCCTCGATGCTGCGCTTGACGCTCGTCACCCGTGCACTTTCGGTGGCGTTGCCTGTGGTGGGGCATGACGTGCCGGTCCGGCGCGATGATATGCAGCTGCAACCGATGCACTTGTGAGGCGCCAGCCAGGATCATATTCAATGTTGGCATCCAAGTTGGCAGCAGCGGCAGCATCACGACCCGGCCCTCACCTTGCTTGAGAAGCACCGAGTGCCCGATGCGCACAGCGCGTGCTGGCGCTGGGGTGAACTCCTGCCACTTGTTGCAGGGACCAGAGGTGCACAGGGGGATGTGGTGGTCTGGGGTCAGCCGCAGGCGGCCGCCGGAGCTGGTGGTCAGGGACACAAACTGAGAGGCGGTGGCGCTCAGGCGGTGGCCAAAGAAGTAGACAGGCTGGAAGGTGAGGGCACCGGTGCCGGCGTCGGCGGACAGCACCGCGTCGCCAATCACAAGCTGATCCATGCGCTTGAAGGACCCATCGGACAGCTGCAAGGACAATGCGTGCATGGGATGTGCGTGAGGAGCGTCACGTGCATCAGTGCAGTTAGATGTTGTTCACAGGGGCTCCCCTGCTCTCCCAGTTGTGCGGGCTGGGGGCCCACGTACGGCGGGAGGTGCAAGGGAACAGCGGGTTGCTGGCCTGCCTGCCGTACCTGCACGGTCGCATCCGCAGGGAAGCAGCCGCCATCATCCGATCCAGAGGAGCGTGAGGAAGAAGAAGACAAAGAAGAAGAGCTGGAGGAAGAGGAGGAGGAGCTGGAGGAAGAAGAGGACGACGGCTCGCAGCCGTTCTCGCCAATTGCCAATATGGCACCGCAGCCTGTGGCACAAAGCGCATAGTGGGGCCCCGCGCAGACGGACGCAATAGATCCGCACATCGTGAGGACACGCGGGAAATCCTGTGAGCAGAGGGGGTAATAAAGACTTCCGTCAATGCATGTGCCGCAAGCCAACAATCCCTTCCCAGCAACACCTTGAGCAAGGCAAGGACAATGTCTGACTTTCAACTGGTTGTAATCCGCTTGTTCCCTTGCCGTTTCCCCTGCCGCGGCTCACTACCATTAGTGGCTCTCACCTCCAGGCCCTCGATTGTGCATTGATCGGACGTAAGGCTCAGCTGGATGCCATCAGCAGCGACCAAAAGGTCTTCTGCCTTGTTGATGACCTTGAACGCCGTGCCCGCAAACTTGAAAACCTCGTCAAGTCCATTGAGCTCGCGGCGGTGGCCCTGCCCATGTGCCGCTGTCGCCGGCGGCATCGTGATGCAGGCAATCGCCAGCAGGAGGAAGGCACTGGCACGCAACATGGTGCTAAATATCTGTAAAGGCAACTGCAAGGGCAAAGAGTGGGAGAGCATTCAGATGCCTACCCTTGGCTAGACGGAGGCCGGGGAGGCGCGCCTGCACAGCCAGCGGCGTCCCCGCCGCCGCCAGCCTTTGGTGTATTGGGCAGGCACGCGCTGCCCATGCCCCGTCCGCGACTCGCCTGCTTGTTACTGCACAGGCAGCGCACCTGCGCCGTGGGTGAGCCAAGTCCAGGCCAAGTCCCAGTCTCCAAGCGTCGTCCTGCGGCCGCCGTTTCGCTAGCTGCTGGTCGAGCAACCAACAAATGCTAAATTATGGCAGTAGGGACGATAGATGGCGGAGTGGAAGTGTGTTGGGTCACCCTGCCCTGGGGCTGAGCAGCCCACCCGAATGCATGCATGCTTTTGAGCCGTTCGCGCAGCTCTGCCCGCCCTCCCCAGCCTCTTGTGGAGCGCAAAATGCCGAACCTGTCAAACTTCAGCTCCCTCCCTCCCCGCCGGCCGCCGCCGGCCGCCGCCGCTGCTGCCATCCTTGTGCGATCAAGATCGGGCACTGCTGAGGGACAGCCAGATGAGGCTCCCTATACCCATCTATTCGACAGCCACCATTCCCCGGGTAGGATTACTGCAATCTGCGGCAAGGCGGCGCAGCTGGCCCATGCCCTGTGGCGCTATGCAGCGCTTGACCCTCCGTCTCCGCTGCCCATGCATCTTCATCTGAGATGGTGCACCCACTCCCCAGCCCAGTGCTCAAACAGTTACAGCAAAGAAATAGGCAGGCGAATAGACTACAAGGTTCACAAGGTTCGAAACAAGTGGGTGATTGTTGAGATGGCAAAATACGCAGTGTAAGAGGGCGCACGCTAGGAAGGGTTGGCGGTGGCAGGTGGCATTTGAGTTGTGGGAGGAAAATGGGAGGAGTCATGTTGATTTTTGCACGTTCAGTCGTGGTGGGTTGGTGTGCGAGGTTTGGGATCGCATTGTTCGATCTTGTATGTATGAGCATAAAAGCATTCGGCCGTGGTTCAAGGAGGCCCGCAGATTAGTGCACCCGCCGCTTCAGGGTGCCAGGCGCATTGTGCAGGGGCCGCGGGCTGCGCCGGAGGGAGATGGGTTCCAGCAGCCTGTGCCCCAGCAGGCTGTTGGCGGGTTGAGGCAAGCCAGGCTGCATCTGCTAGCTCACGCAGCTCATCACAGCTGCCGCTGCTGCATCACAGTTGCCGCTACTGTTGCTGCATCACAGCTGCTGCTGCTGTTGCTGCATCACAGCTGCTGCTGCTGTTGCTGCATCACAGCTCGCTCCTGCATCACAGCTGACTCTTGCACCACAGCTGCTCCTAGCTCACAGCTGCTGCTGCATCACAGCTCGCTCCGGTCCCCCTTGTACTCGTAGAAGTCGGCGCACTTGCCGCTGCGCGGGGGCATGGAACAATATAACGGGTCGCCAACAGAGCCCAGCACCGGCCCGCCTGAGCATTGCACGCGAGGCGTGCAGCAGCTGGCCACCTGCTAAACAGCGGCATGCATCTCTCCCATCAACCTAGCCCTGCCGAGCCGTTGCAGCAGCGGCAGAGCAGTTGCCCCACTTGCAAGCCGCGCTTACCAGCTCTTGATGCAGTGGCCGGGGCGCTCCTTTGTGCCTGCCGGGGGGAGAGAGGTTGGGCAGTTGGAAGCGGCGGCAAGAGACAGAAATAGCCAGCCAGCAAAGTGCAGTAGACCGGCAGCAAATCCCAGCCACCCAAAACGGGTTTGGGCGCGAGTGAACAACCATGGCGGGAGTCTGCAAGGCAGCCGGCCCACACACTCACCAATCATGTACTCAACGTTATTCTCGCACTCCCCATTATTCGCCCAGGGGTCGCAGGACGCGTCCAGGTCCTTGCAGTCTGCACAGCACAGCGCAGCGCGCTCAGGACAGCGCCCTACCAGCGGCGGCACTGCTCAAGCATGTCAAGTGATGTGTGCTGTGCAAGTAAACTCCATCTGCACGGCGCCGGCACAGCTGTCACATTGCCAGCCCCGCCCACCTGGGTAGTTCACATCAACCTGTTGGGGGATGGCAGGGGGAAGGGAACAGGTCAGTGCTTTGACACAAGCACCAGTTACCAGCATAAACTGCACACCAGCCCGGCTCGACCTCAACCCGACTGCATGCTCAGACTTTGCACGCCAGGCGCAGCTCCTTGATGCTCCTCACCTGCGTCTTCTGCTCGATAGCAACCGGCACCTCGTCGGGCCCCTCGGCAAAGTGGCCCACATGCACCCACCTGCAAGTCGCAAGCGGACGGCAACAGGCACATCACACACGTTGCAAGCCAGCCCTTGCCTCAGGCAGCAGCCACCAGTTGCGCCTTGCACGGCAGGTCAGCACCACAGGCCTCCGGTCCTGCCCGAAAAGCCCAGCAGTGCACACTATTCCAAAGCAAAAACAAAAATTACGCTCTTGGGGGCGCTCCACTTGACGCCTTTGATCACGGGGCTGCAGGAAAGGCAAGCACGGGCACACAGTGAGGAACAGCAGGGGAGTGCCGAGGCTGCACAGCCGCAGACCGATTGCTAAGCCGGCTGGGTCAAAGCAGGCGTCAGGCCAGGCAGGCAAACAGGCACACAATACACGCCAGCTGTGCACTGGCACGCACGCACGATAGGGCCAGCTCTCACCAGGCAGAGTGCAGGGACAGGCGCTCCAGCTCGCCTGCACAGCAAGGTTGGAAAGCAAACAGAAGCCAGCTCAACACTGGGCGGAGGCTGCACGCAGCTGGGTTGAACGAGCAAGCTGACTTCGATGCTGCAACACAGGCTGCGAGCCTGGGCAACACGCACCGGTGGGTTTGATCGAGTGGAACAGCACGGCGTCCCCCTTGCGCGGCTTCACAGCCAGAACCTGCAAGCACAGTGTTGTTTGAACTGTTGTGGCAAACATTTGTCACGTGCGCAATTTGTCACGTGCGCGAGCCGCAGGCATGACGAAAGCTGCGCTACTTTTGCTGACCAGATGAAGGCGTGTTTTTGGAGCCGCTGCTGAATAAGCAAGCATAGCAACACGGCGTGTTGCTGTGGCCAGAGACGCAGCGCACCTTGCGGGCGCAGTCAGAGAAGTCAGGCCCGTTGTCGCCGCCGGGCTGCAAAACACCGGGGGAAGAGGAGTCAGGCTTGCACATCAATCACAGCAGCAGGGATTTGGCCGGCGCTGCAATGACTGCACGCCTGGCTCCCTAACTTACCGCTGGGATGTTGGGGAATGTCGTCTCGCCGCCCTCCTCCACGTCATTGAGGTAGGTCAGCACCTGCAGAGCCAGCAGAAACACAGGAGCAGAGTGAAATGTAAGCTGTTCGGTTTGAGGCTAGTCCAGCACCTTCCCCATCGTTGAGGTAGGTCAGCACCTGCAGGCATAAAAAGCAGCCTGGTTGGGGTGGGGCTGGTACCACACAAGAATGCAAGAACGCCGGCGCGAGTCCAGAAAGGGTGGCAGCCAGGAATAGCACGCATGCGGCTGGCAGCAGTGCGGTGCACAGGTGCGAGCAGGCGAGCGGCATCAGTGTGATGCAGAGACACAAGCAGGCGAGTTGCATAACAGCACTGTGATGCATACACGCAAGCAGGCGAGTGGCAGCGACTCGCCGTGAGGTAGCGGTTGCCGCCGTTGGCAACACCCTCTTTATGGAAAAAGTAGTCCTGCAATGGCAATGGTGCAGGAGATGAAGTGGCGTACATGTACCGCCGGGATGTTTGTTTGCCCTCCATGATTTGCTGTCAAGTGGTCAGGACGAGATCAGCACACCGAAGACATGCTTGCAGAACACCTCAACCCCACTGCTGAAACTCACGTAGTGCCCCTCGTACTCCTGCCCCTTCTCGTAGCGCAGCACCTGCAGCCCCTCGCCGTTGCCTGCGGTGGGGGCGGGGCACGCAGGTAAACACATGGGGCATGCCGCAGACGCAGGGCACTGGAGAGGAGAGGCACTACACTGCACAGGAGATAATAGCCACTCACCCACGGGCATGAGCGTCCACTTGGCGATGCGCTGCTCGATGGAGGCGATGATAGGGTCCTGCCCCCGCGCCAGAAACATGCCCTGCAGGCGAGAAAGCGAGTGGCAGGCTCACACTTAGCCAAGATGTGCAGAAACCTGCCCTTGCAACAGGAGCAGTCGTGCGTGCCAGCAACGCCACTGGACAAAGTCAGTGCAGCATAGCCCAGTGAAGTGGCATGCAAGGCGCAGTCCTGGGCCAACGCAGCCCATGCCGGGGTTGCTTGCCTTGCTGGTCCGCACGTTGTCCACTGCTTCCTTGCCCGTGGATGTGTCCACGACCCTGCGGGCGCCAAAGGAGGAGGGTTGCGGCCCCAGCAGGTGCAATGAGCCGGACGCTGCTTTGGGTGCAACCGCCTGCACCCCTTAGTCTGCCCGCCCGCCCGCCCATCAGGGAGCGCCCATGTGCACACCACAGCCCGGTGTGCGGCGGACGTGCTGCTGGGCAGCCATGTTGAGCCCATGTGCAACCGCAAACTGATGTCAACAACATTAGATTTGCAGGCAGGCAATGATGGGGCACGCACCCAGAGCGCATCAGGTGGGGCTCAGCCAGCTGCACCGAGAGCAAGGGGGCAGACGTGGCACTGGATACCATTAGGCAGCAGCAGGAGGTGCGGCAAGGGCGGGTGGGAATAGCGGGCAGCAAGGGCAGGTGGCCGCTGCGCGCGTCCTTTCATTTAGTGCCCTGCGTCTGCGGCAGCAACTCTGTCTTCCCATTCACTTCACATGGCAGCCCTGGCAGGCGGCATCCTCCAGCGCCATCCCCCACCCGCCTCGCAAAGCTGCCCCCTTCTGCCCTTTGGCCCCACTCGCTTGCCTTGATGATGTGGTCGCACTCGCTGTCGTTGAGCATGCGGGAGTAGAGGAAGATGCGGGCCTCCTCATGCAGCACCTGAGGGTGGGTGGGAGCAAGCGGTCGGTAGGCAGCTGGCCGTGGCAACAGAGCTCGAGCGGCAGGCAGGGGACGCATGCGGAGCACCCAAGGTTGGTACGCAGCACAGCGGCCTCCAGCGCCCCGCGCCTGTCCGGCCGCAGGTCCCAACTGCACAGCGGCTCACCTTGATGCGCGGCGAGCGTGCGGGGTCGCACTCGGGCTGCAGCGCGCAGTCGGCAGCGGCCGCCATGCCGGCGGCACTGGCCGACGGGTCTGCGGCGGCGGCGGCGGCGGCGGGAGGGGCGCGCGGTTGGATGGCGCGGAAGTTTCCAGTTGACCCATCACATTGCGTGCCACAGGCACCGCTGGAGGCGCCCGAGCCCGATGCCCACCGGTCCGCGACCCCACACGCCCCGCTCACAAGCCTCTGAGTCGGCTCTCGCGCAGGCCGCCAGCGCTGCCAGCAGCACAGCGAGCCTGCAAACCAAGGGTGGCGCCATCCGCTCTTGAGTTCCGCTCCTGCGGTTTCCGCTAGGGTTCTGCTCCCAATCAAAGCGATCGAGTATGCCGAGGAGGCGAAAGCAGTAGGCGGTTTGAGCGGTGCACCTCGCAGCGCATCCCACGTGCCGCGGCGGCGAGCGCCGCCCGCCGGCGCCGCGGCTGTGCCTGCGGCACGTGCGCACAACCCAGAGGGCTTCTGGCCTCGACACCAATGTCCTGCCAGCCTTACAGGCCTGCAGTATGCTTTGAGATTCTACCACACAGCACTGATCAGCACTTGGCAGACTGAGATTCAAGTTTCTGGCACTACCGCGGCTACCACGCCCGTTGCATTGAACCGGCACAGGGCGCCGCGGGCGCAGTGCAGGGGCCCTGCTGGCCGGGCCCCTGCCCAGCCTGCTTTGCTGTGGATGCCAGGGCACCGCCACAAACCCAGCAGCCTGCCCTACTACACAGGCAAGCCTCACGAACCCATCGGAGCACGGTGCGTGAGATGCACGGCACAGCGCGCCGTGGTGCCCCAAGGCCCCAGATCGTTGGTGGGGCATCTGCCAGTCTCCCCTTGCCTGCCGCAATGCAGCAAGCGGCTTGCGCAGTGGCAAACTGCTCCACTTGGCCAGCCCAGGTGCGTGCGAGGTCCCGGCTCCCCCCACGCTGGGCGCTGGGGCTGGGGCGGCTTGTTTGGGCCCCAGACGGTGCTTACAGCCGGTGTAAAGCGACAAATGGCGCGCAGCGGCCCCCAGCGAGCCGGCCGGGCATCGGTCGTAGTCTACTGTGTTGGAGGGAGTGGGGCACTCTCCTCTCCCTCCCTCTCCCCCGGCCCTCTGACCGCGCCCCCCGCCCCTGGACCCCCCTCCCTGTTCACAGGCACCGCCCCAGACCCGCCCGCCCAGCCTCCCAGCCGCCGCCGCCGCCGGTCACCCACCTACGGCGGAGGTGCACGAAGTGGCGGCGCGGCCCGCCTCCATGCAAGACGTGCAGCAGCTGCTGGACGACCTGATGCACCGGCAGGAGCAGACGCGGCAGGCGGCGGGCATCCCTGCCCGCCTGCTGGCGGAGCCGTCGGTCAGCAAGACCGCCTCACCCGCCACCCACCTTGAGGAGGGCAGCGGCGCCGGCGCGGCGGCAGGCACAGGACCGGCAGGGCAGCCACAGCCAGAGGTGGCCTCCCCGCCCGCCCCGCCGCAGCAGGCAGCGCAGGCAGCAGCGGCAGCACCCAGCACCACCGGCCCCATCCACCGCTCGCAGTCGGCGCCGGCCCTGCAGCACTCCCCGGCAGCAGGCACTGCGGCGGGCCCGCCGCAGCACGCCCCCGCCCACGCGCCAGCAGCCGCGGCCGCCCCAACCGCCACAAACGCCTGGCCGCACATGCCCGGTGCAGCAGGCGGCATGATGGTGCCTCAGAGCCAGCCGGCGGCGCAGCCCGGCGGGCGGCAGCCAGCCCCCTCTGTGTCGGTGCCCCTCATGTCCTCCGCCATTGCAGCCATGCTGGCGGGCAGCTCGCCAGTGCAGCCCCCTGGCACCAGCGGCAGCGGCGGCAGCAGCGGCAGCCTCACCATGCTGCCTGAGCCGCAGCAGGCCAGCGGCGCCACAACCGCCGCCGCCGCGCACGACCCCGCCCTCTCCGAGCAGCTGGGGCGGCTGCAGCAGCAGATGCTGGCGCAGGCGCACGAGCAGCAGCGCCAGCTGTCCTACGTGCAGAGCATGCACCAGTGGGCGGGCCGCGTGGCCACCAGCCTGCGCCAGCTGCAGCAGCAGAGCCGCAAGGCGGCAGCGGCGGCGGCGCGCGCGCAGGAGGAGGCGGCGGCCGCCAAGGCCTCCCTGGTCCAGCTGGCCAGCCTGCACGACACCAGCCAGCAGCAGGTGTGCCAGCTGTCGCTGCAGGTGGCAGACCTGCGGGAGCAGCTGCAGATGATGCAGGAGAGCGGCGGCGGCAAGCGGCGGCGCGCCGCCGCCGCCGTGGCGGCCGGCGCCAACGGCCGCACCGCGGCCGCCGCCGCCGCGCAGCTCAAGCAGCAGCAAGCTGCGGCAGCTGCGGCAGCAGCGGCTGCTGCCCAGGCTCAGGCGCATGCGCATGCGCAGGCACAAGCGGCAGCACAGGCAGCCGGGCAGCCCAAGCTGGAACCCCCCTCGCCCAAGCGCTTGTGCGTGCGGCAGGGCACAGCAGAGGAGCTGGTAGCAGCCGGCATGGGCGCAGCGGCGGCGGCAGCAGCGGCAGCGGCAGCAGCGGCCAAGCACCCGGCAGCCCACCTGCTGCCGCTGCCCAACACGCACTACCAGCTGCCGTTTGCGCCACCCCTGCAGCTGCCCAAGGCGCGGTGAGCGCCATGCGCGCGGGCGCTGCGCTGCGCCGCGCCTCTGTACCCTGCCACCCCCTCCGCCCGTTTGCAAGCGCCTGCCACCGGGCCCCCTTGTGTTTACTACCAGCTAGCCATGTCCTGAGCAGCTCGCTGCTGCCTTGATACTAACCACCACCCGCGCCCGTCTTGTCTCCTGGCTCGCTGTCCTGCTTCGTGTGGCGGGTGCCCCTTTTTTCCTCGCCCCCGCCCCACCTGTCATGCTCCCGTCTTCCGCCACTCAGCCCCGCCCATCTCCCTGCAGCGCTATTTGCTGTCCATGCACAGTCCCCTACGATACTACCGCTTTCTTTCGTTCGCCTACTACGCTCCGTTTTCCCCGTCTGCTTGCGCTCCCCGTTCCCCCGAACAGCATCCAGCTCAAACGAACGAATCCCCATGGCACTGCCATATCTCCCCCCATCTCACCTCGTTGCAAGCAGCCGCGGCGCGGCTGGCTCCCCACCCCCGCCTGCCGCCCGCCCCCAGCCCCTACCCATGCTACTACGGCTGCTGCACGCACTACTGGGGCGCCACCCCTGTCACCCCTTCACTTGGCGCCCCGCCCCCCCCCCCCCCCCATTTGTCCTCGCCCTTCAATCCTCAAGACCCTAGCCCACCCTGTCTTGCTGCACTGCTTACTTACTAATCGATCTCTAAGGGGGCCAGGGCCTCAGGCCGCAGCGCTCAAACCTCCCCAGCTGCCTCCCTGCCCCACGTCTCTAAGGGTGTAACTAAGCGTTTACATTACGCAATCCGAATGGCAGTGAGGCGCACAGCCGGGCAAGAGCGTGAGAGCAGATGGGAATGCCGGCAGGGCTGGCGACAGCATGCAGCTTGCGTGCAGAGCATGTGCAGCGGCTCCTGCAGGCAACACCCTCAGCACTGCTGCTGCTCAGCCCTGCTCCTGCTTTGCTTGTTGCGACTGCTGCATGCCACGCGTGGCAGCTCGTGAGGAGCCGTTCACACAGCTGCCGTGCCGCAAAGCTACATCCAGCGCTCCATCACTTCTTGCCGCACCGCCAAGCTGCACCCAGCACAGCAATCACTTCTTGCCATACGCATCCAGCAGCGCCCGCTCCTCCTGCGCCAGCTGGCCGCCGCCGCCCTTGGCCCACTGGCCCCGCAGGTTGGTGTTGCGCCACACGTTCTGCAGATGGATTGGTTGGTCGGTTGGTAGGAAAGGAATTGGCATGGCAATCAGGAACATGGACAGTGAGGATGACTAGATTTCGCAGCAGCAGCAGTGCTGCTGATGCTGGCCCATGCAGGGAAGCTCTGCAAACGCTTCGCCACAACACAGCAGCAGGCACAGCCAGCAGCAAGCCAAAGGTCCAGCAGCCCACCACGGCTCGCACCTGCGGATGCACTTTGGTCTCCTTCACAAAGTCCTGCAAGCTCTTCTTGCCCTTCTTCTTGCCTCCGCCGCCAGCAGTGCTGCTGCCGCCGCCGCTGGCTGCACTGCTGCCGGCCGCACCGCCGCCGCGCGATGGAGCAGCCGAGGGCAGCGCAGGGAATGCATCTGCTGAGCTTGGGGGCGGGGCCGCCGGGGAGACGACAGCCGCTGCTGTGGGAGCAGCAGTGGGTGCTGGGGCGGGCGCCGGTCGTGCAGCCGCCGCCCAACCGCTGCTTGGGGCTTCTGCCGCCGGCGCCGGCGCCGCCCGCGGCGCCGCTGCAGTGGCAGCTGCGCCCGCAGCCCCCTGCTGACGCCACTGGTTGTGTGCGTCATCAGGGCTGGGCCGCAGCTGCCCGCAGGCCTCGCACACTCGTGCAGCAGGGGCGTTGACCAGCGTGCAGGCGCCGCATTGCCAGCTGCTGTGCTGCTCAGCCAGGCGAGCAGCCACAGCTGCCGCCTCGGGTGGCACCCACTTGCCCTTGCCCTGCGATTGGATAAATGGGAGGAGGCTCAGTGAGCGGTTGGTTGTGGGCGCCAACAGCAGGGCGGTTGGGCAGTAGCAGAGTGCAGACGAGTGCGCTTGGCAGAGCAGCCAGTGCTGGGTTCAAGTCCAGCCATCTATTTCAACTCATGGCACTACGGCACACGTCCTGCTTCTATTTCCCGCTGAAACTGGCTTTCAACACCTGCCGCAGCTTGGTGAGGCCGACCCAACAGCCCAGAGCTCTTCCATTGCTCACCTTGGCCTTGCCGTCGGGAGTAAAGGCTTCCCGGTGCACCGCCAGCAGCTCGGCTCGCTTGGCGGCATCGGGGCAGGTGGAGGCGAGGTCGGGGACCAGGCTGCAGACAGTTGGCGGGTGGTTAGAAGACATTAGAGTAAGCAAAAAAGAAGCGACCAAGAGTGCCGCCAGCAGCTCTCCTTTCCAGGCAGTTGGACGCGAGGTCGGGGATGAGGCTGCAACAGTGAAACAAAGGGCAGGGCAGTTGACAAAGGCAAGCACACTGGTGGCCAGGCAAGGGAAGCATGTCTCTCCAACACATACCAAACAACACACACCCATTTGACAAGCCAGCAAAGTGCCCCCACCTGACCAGCCCCAGCTCTGCCACAGCATCGTGGTACTGCTGCGAGCTCGTCTCGCCGCGCACCCACGCCGCCGACTGGTGCCTGCAAGGGGAAATGAAATGGGGTAGAACCGTAGAATGTTAGGAGGGCAGCAGTAGTCCTGTCGCAGTCCAGACCCATCATGCCGACTGCTGCCTGCAGGGTGGAGGGAGCGAACGCAACAGGGCAGCGACTTCGCAGCGGGTAAGCAGGTGCAGCGCCAACCTGCCTGACCCTCCTGCAGCTGCCGTGGCAGGCTGAGAGGTTCTGGATGGGCAGCAGCGCTTGGTCCAGGCAGGCCCAAGGCAACTGCTGCTCCCCTTCCAGCTGCCTCTCCAGACCCAGCAGCACAGCCTCGCATCGACTTTGCACAGCTGCTCCACCGCCCACCCGCCTGCCTGCCCACCTGAACTGCGCAAACTGGGCAGAGTCCAGCTGGCTGCGGATCTTCTCTATGAGCAGCTTGTTTGCCTGCCGCAGCGCCTCTGAAATGCCAGCCGGCCGCCCGCCTGCCCCTGCTGCTGCTGCTGCTGCTGCCGCTGATGCTGCGTGGGAGGGGCTGGGTGCACCGGCGTCTGCTGCCGCTCGCTCCTCCGCGTGCGCCTGCCGCCGCCCTGCAATGCGCAGCTGCTGCTCGACCAGCTGAGGCGAGGGGCCTGCAATCTCTTGGGCAGAGGGCGGCCGTGGAAGGGCCTTCTTGCTGGCCCGAGGCAGGACAGACTCCCAATCGTCTCGCTGCAGCTGCACATAGCCCTCAGCTGCCGCCGGCGGCTCTGCACTGCTCGGCCGCGACGCGGCCACACTGCCGCCGCCGCCGCTGCTACCTGCGCTGGCAGGCCGCTGGCTGCCAGCCGCGACGGTGCCTGGGAGCGCGGGGAAGGCATCAGCTGGGGGCAGCGGCGGCCGGCCGGCGGCGGCGGCATTCAGCAGGCGGACCTCTCCGCCGCCGCCTAGCACAGACGCCATGCTTTTCTTTTTGGCTGCCCGCCGCTTGGCAGACTTGCTGGAGCCTGTGATAGGGCAGATGGTGGGTGTGAAGTGGGTTATTAGGAGGGACGCTGAGCAGAGTGGTGCAGGCAGCATACATACTGTGCATGGGCAAGGAGGGCCACATCCACGCCCCTCACAGCATGCCGCTGCCCCGATCCAGAACGCCAGAAAGCCGTCCCCTGCTGCCCACCTGGCAGGGCAGGGAAGTCCTCTGCTCGCAAGCCCGTTGCACCGCCGGCACCACCCGTGGCCGCTCCCGCCCACCGCGCCCCCGCCCCCGCCGCCGCCACGCTGCCGCCGGCAGCAGCGCCGACCGAAGGGAAGTCTGCTTCGGACAGGAGCGGCCCCTGGTCGGGCTGGGCGGCCTCCGCTCCGGACGCTGCGCCCTGCTGTGCCTGCTGTGCCTGCTGTGATGCACGCATCGCACTCTCCACCTGTGCACTTTCCACGCTGGCATGGATCGCCTCCTGCAGGGTTTTGGTATGACAATGCAGCAAAATTTGAAGGGGCAGAACAGCAGGCTACCGCTGTGCAACAACAAGAGGCGCCTATAAATGGAGCCACACACCCTGCAAGGCCCACTTCCTTGCTGCCTCTCAACACTGCATCGCCCTCAACAGCCCCACCCCCCGCACCGCTTGCCTGCAGGTTGCCGCGACTGCCGCCCCGCCCCCGCTGCGCCAGCTGGCTGGGCACGCTGGCGGCCCCGCCAATCACCACCGCCCGCCGATCGCCGCCAAGCACCGCAGCCAGCGGGTGTGGCACCGCATCGGCGGCTGCGGAGCTGCCGGCGCCGTCGCCGCCGCGGCTGCGCCCGCCCCGCCCATGCCCGCCCTGGCCCTCCTCGTCTCGCCGGTACTGCACTTGGGGCACAGGGCAGGATAAAGTGCAGCTTGAAGTGAGGACAGGGTGCAGCAGCGGAGCCGGTGTTTGGAGGCCACCCAAAGAGGCACCTGGTGTTGCTGCATGTGCTGCAGGAACGGTGCAGGAGCATCCCAGAATGCCTCCACGTGGGCACACAATCAAATAGGCAGCCTGCAGACCTGGAAGTTCATCTGCAGCGTGAGGGCGGCCTTCTTCTCCAGCTTGCTTAGCGTCTCGCCGTGCTCCCTGCACAGGCAGGTAGTTGGTTGATGTTGCAGCAAAGCCTTGCTCGGGCTGCTGCCCAGCCTGGGAGCCAGCTGCGACACATGCAACGCAGACCCGTCCCTCGTCCCCCCCCAGCCTCACCGAGCAGTGTGCGTCTTCAGCTCCTGCTCGCTGCCAAACACCACAAACATCATTCGCAAGACCCATAGAACCAGCACGCCAACCAGTGGCCTCCCCGTCCCTCGTCCCCCCCCAGCCTTACCGAGCAGTGTGCGTCTTGAGTTCTTGTTCGCTGCCAAACACCACAAACTTCTTTTCCAGGCAGGCGGGGTGCGGGCACATGTAGTGCTCGTGCTGGAAGTGGTCTGCAGGAGAGGGGGTGGG